>Ga0335395_10002770_pt1 | contig 10907 bp, 10 predicted proteins | sample MAT02_FD_205744 | JGI IMG/M metagenome (GOLD analysis project Ga0335395, IMG submission 205744) | Freshwater microbial communities from Lake Fryxell liftoff mats and glacier meltwater in Antarctica - MAT-02 (spades assembly) (version 2) ...
CAGGTGTGGGCCCATGGCTTCGTGCAACTTGGCGGTGAGCGGTTCTCCAAGAGTGCGGGGGTGAAGCTCGATCTCGGCGAAGCGATCGATCGCTTCGGTGCCGATGCGTTTCGGTATGTGCTGCTGCGGGAAGTACCGTTCGACAGCGACGGCAACTTCTCGTGGGAGCGATTCGAAGAGCGCTACACCAGCGATCTGGCCAATGCGTTCGGCAATCTGGCCAGTCGCGCGATGGCCATGGTAGAGAAGTACTTCGACGGGCTCGTACCGGCAGCGGCGCGCCCGGCGGCGGAAGCGGACGACGACGCCGACATCGCCGCGTATCACGCCGGGCTGAATGGTGCGCGGGGCTGGTTGTTGCACGAAGGCCTAGCCGCCGTCTCTCGCATGACGGCCCGTGCCAATGAGTATACGGCCGCGACCGCCCCTTGGGCGGTAGCCAAAGATCCGGCGCGCCGTGAGGAGCTTGCGGTCATACTGGCATCGTTGATTCGTCGCATCGCGCGCCAGACGGTGCTGCTCGCGCCGTTCATGCCCGGCAAGGTGGACGTGGTGTGGCAGCAACTCGGCGCGCCAGGAAAAGCGGCAGCTCAACCCTTCGCGACCTTGCCGTTACTGGACCCTGCCGGGTGGCATGTGGCGAAGGGCGATGCGCTCTTCCCTCGACCGATTGCGCCCCTCACGGCCTGATTTCCGTTACACCCCCGGACACAGCGTCACGCTGAATCAGCCCTGACCGCGACTGGAATGCCCGGCAGGACCGCCGAATCGTATCTCTCTTGATGAACAGGTCCCCATCAGGAGGTGGCGGTATGGTACGGCAGGCAAACACGCAGGCAACAGGACCGCGAATGACGGTCGTTCGGCCCCGGCGCGGTATGGCGTTGGAGGTGGTGCTGCTCATGCTGGTGATGTTCTCGATCATCATCCTCGCAGGTCTTTCCGCTGTGACGACGATCTCGCGTACGTCGAACGCCGACTACCGCGGTGCCCGCGCAGGCTATGCCGCCGAGGGGGCCGCCGACGATATCATGTCGCAACTCGATGCCGCTATGCAGGACGGGGTGATCAACAGCGAGGATATCGCGAGCATCACGACCCCGGAACTGACGGGCTATCAGATTTCCCAGTCTACGCTTACCTCAGGCCTTCCGGTCACCCGTACCATCACCACCGGCCCCTTCTCCGGGCTGTATTCGCTCAATCAGCCGATCAACATCACGGTCGCGGCGCGGGATACCTCGGGCAACAAGGCGAGTGCGATGTTGTCGGTGAACGCTCAGACAATTCCGCTCTTCCAGTTCGGCGTGTTCTACGAAGACGACCTGGAAATCCTTCCTGGCCCACCCATGAACTTCGTGGGGTGGGTGCATTCGAATGGCAATCTGTATCTGTCGTCATCGAACGCCACGTTCCGGAGCAACATCACGACGCCTGACAGCGTCTTCCGAAATCGGAAGAATACAAACGACCCGCAAAGTGTGCGGATCAACAATGCGGCGGGTGTGGCCAATACGCTGACGTTCGATTCACGCTCGACGTCGGAGCCGGCGTTCAAGACGCAAAGCCAGGTGCGATTCAGCGGGCGCCTGATGTCGAGGGCCCACGGTGTGCGGCCGCTCAAGCTCCCGCTGCCCGCGAATACGCCACCAGTCACGCTGGTGCTGCCGCGCGAAAACGGCGACAGCCCGATGATACAGGACGTAAAAATGGCATGGAAGGCGGACTGGTACATCACCGTGAGGGCGACCGTCTTCGAAATGGCCGACACCAACGCGATGAAAAACGCCTTCTGCGATTCCATCGTGCAGGTGCGGACCGGTGGCCTGGAGGTTCCGAGCGGCGCCACGTGTCGTCGGATCTTCAAGCCGCGCCGCAACGCGTTCTGGGAGGGGCGGGAAGATCTGAGGCCCGACTTGGTCGACGTGCACATGGATTCGCTCCGCCTGTGGAGCGACGCGTCACCCGGCACGCGATCGCCGCGCATTATCTACATCAATATTATCGGCGACAGCGGCAGCACGAACCGTGACTACGTGGCGGTACGCCTCCGACAGGGGGCACAACTTCCGGCCTCACGCGTCGCGTCGGATACCGGTGGACTATCGATCGTCACGCAGCATCCGATCTACGTGCTCGGCGACTACAACACCCTAGTCTGGCGTCCTGCCGCGATCATGGGCGATGCCATCACGTTCCTTTCGCAGCCGCCCAACGCGGCAATGAGTGTGACCACCCCGGCGGGAACACGCTGTCAGAGTAACACCGGCTGGTGTGATACGCTGCAGGTCAATCCCGCCCAGCGTACCGCTCGGCCCACCACGGTAAACGCCGCGCTGCTTGTCGGTCACTCCGCCACGCCCTGCGACTTCGCGCGTGCCGGATGCGGCGCGCCGCAATACGGCGGTGGTCTGGAGAACCTTCCGCGGTTTCTCGAAAACTGGGGCGCCGGCACCACGTTTCGCTACACGGGGTCGCTGGTCTCGCTGTATCAGAGTCGCTATGCCAGTGGAGTGTTTAGCAACGTCACGAATGGCGGAGCCTACTACACACCCCCAGCGCGGCAGTGGAGTTTCGACGTCAACTTCCGCTTCCCGGAACGCCTGCCACCGGGGACGCCCTCGGTGGGGACGGTACTGCAAACCGCCTTCCGTCCACTGTACTGACCATGACACCTACCGTGTACCACCGGCGCACTCCTCACGGCTTCTCCCTCGTCGAGCTCCTCGTCATCATGACCATGGTTGGAGTACTGATGGCCATCATGGTGCCGCGCTTCCGAATTTCCGAACGGACGGAATCTCAACTCGCCGGGATGCAACTCGCCCAGGACATCGACCTGGCGCGCACGCGCGCACTCTCCACCCGCAGTGTGGTGCGGGTAGTGTTCGATGATGAAGCTGACAACTATGGTGGTTTCCGCGACAACGACGACGATGGGACCATCAACGAGTCGGCGCTTGAGACGCAGTCGCTTCAAGGGTGGGGGACCCGTCCACTGCCCGACCGCATGCTCTTTGGGCGTGGTGCCGCGTCGTCCGTCCCTGGCGACCAGGGATCGGGCGCCATCACCTTTGCTGATGGCCGCCTGGAGTTCGACTCCCGCGGGCTGACTCGGCCGTTCGGTGCGAGCGGTACCGTATACCTCGTGAGCGAGCACGATCCGACGTCGGTGGTGGCCGTACAGGTGGCGCCATCAGGGAACGTGCGCTTCTGGACGTGGAAAAAAGAGGGGGGCTGGAAATGATCCGCCGTATCGCGTCATCAACCAATCGCCGCCGCCGCCTGACGCGCGCCCGTCGTGGCTTCAGCCTCGTGTCCATGATGGTGGCCATGCTGCTGTTGCTGGTCGGCCTCATGTCGCTTGCCAACGCCAACGCGTCGACCACCAAACTGCAAACGATGGCGCAGAACCGCACGTACGCGATTGCCATCGGGCGCGCGTATGTGGAAGCAGTGCGCGTGCGGGATCCGTGGCTGGTCGTGACGGAATCGGCAGAGAATCTCACCGCCGACGGGCAACTGTCGGGGGCCGGTCCCTATGTTCGCACCCTGACTGTCACCGAGATCAAACAGAACCTGGTACAGATCGACGTGAAAGTAGAGTACCCGCGCGGGAATCGTCCAGTCGAACTCTCGACGATGCTTTTCCGCGGTAACGGCCTCGCCGGAGCTCAGTAATGTCTCTTACGACAACGCAGAACACCCGCCGCGCCCGCCGCGGGTTCACCCTCCCCGAAGTGCTCATCGCCATGACGGTGGGGATGGTCGTCATCGTGTCGGCGTCCAGCTTTTCCGTGCAAAGTTGGAAGACACGGCGGGGCTGGACGGTGAAAGAATTGGTCGACCGCAACGCTCGATTTGTCGGGCTCTCGCTGGCGCGCGACGTGCAAGAAGCCGGCATCTCCATGGAAAGCACTCAGAACTTCGCATCGCTGGGGACATTTGGTGACACAATAACAATTCTGTCGGTGCCGTATGAACCCGACGAGGCGCCGGTGTACCCGATCTTCAACGATGGCGATACGCTGCCGACTTATCCACCGGGCGGCACGTGCGGCGCGTTCTGTATCGAGTTCATGCGGGTGGGCGGGACGTTCCGCGTTGCTCCCGGTGATCTCGTACGCCTGCAGATCGGGAGCACGCGCCGCCTCTTGTTGCTGACCGCTGTGAAGGGACTGGCCAACAACAAGTTCCAGATCAAGTTTCTCGAGGCCACCTCGCTGTTCAACCGGCCGGCAGGGCTCGACAGCGTGCTGCTGGAGCGCTCCGGCACCACTATCCAGAAGCTCAACGCGGTGCGCTACTGGCTGGACCGCGACAGCAAGGAGCTGAAGCGCGCGGAACGGCTGGACAGTGGCGGGGACCCGATCGGCGCGGTGATGGCGAGTAACGTGGAGAACTTCGAGGCCCGACTCCAGTTTGTGTCAGGCAACGAAAGTATCAGCTACAACGGCCTTGATGCCGACACGCTGAACGATGGCAACGACATTATCGGCATCAAGGTCCGCGCAGAAATCCGCAGCGACCGGAGCGACCCGGCGGTGAACGGCGGCCTTCCCGTTTCTCGCTGGTACACGTGGAAAGTGGCTCCGCGCAACCTGCTGTACGAGAAGAACCGCATGTAAGCGCTACTTGTTGAAGTCTACGGTGGGCGCCGCGCGCGACGCGGCGTCCGTCACTTCGAAATACCCGCGCGGCTTGGCCCCCGTGGCCTTGGCCGTCATCACCGCCGGAAACTTGCGAATGTACTCGTTGTACGTACGGACGGCACCGTTGTAATCGGTGCGCGACACCGCAATGCGGTTTTCGGTGCCCGTGAGTTCATCCTGCAGCTTGAGGAAGTTCTCGTTCGAGCGCAGCTCTGGATAGGCTTCGACCACGATGCTCATGCGTCCAAGCGCCGTGGTGAGCCCTTGATTGGCGTTCGCCAATTCCACGGGATCGGATCCACCCGGCTTCTGCAGCGCGCCCACCAAGCCGGCCCGCGCCTGCGTGATCTGTGTGAGCACGTCGTTCTCCTGCTTCGCAAACCCCTTTACCGTGTTCACGAGATTGGGAATGAGATCGGCGCGACGCTGCAGCTGCGCATCGATGTTCTGCTTGGCCTGCGCGGCCTGCTCATCGTACGATTGAATCGAGTTGTAACCGCAGGCACCGAACGCCATCGGGCTGAGCACAACCAATGCCACGGCCAGCATGCGCTGGCGCACACGGGATGTAAAGGGCGCACGGGATCCGGACACCGCACGCAAGGTCTGAACAGTCGTCATGAGATGCCTCAGGAAAGATCGGGGGAAACCACATCGTCCGCATGCGCGGGCGGTGTGAACTGATCGAGATATACCACCAACGCGGTCATGCCCTGCACATAGCCGTGCAGCACGGTCTCGGTATCACGGTCGGACAGTGCGGTTCCGCGCACCAACGCATGGACCCGCGTAAACGGCGCCGCATCAAAGCCACATTGCGTCGCCACGTCGGTGATCACCTGTCGAGCATCGCGGGCCGGCCGGTGGCCATGCAGGCGCAGCACCGCGCGAAAGATCACCAGTAACGCACTCAGGCTGGACTGCAGCAGGGCACGCTGCTGCTCGGCGTCGGTTCCGGCCACCATCACACCGCGCCGGAGCCGCAACAGCTTGCCCATCGCCTCGTGCTCGGTCTGCAGGCGCAGCTCCGGCAAGTGCACGGTGATCCCTTCCAGTGGGAACGCGCCATGCAGGACGCGGTGCCGTTCCAGAATATCCGCGTACTCGATGGGGAATATGTCGGCCGAGCGCTGCCATTCGGCGCGCGTGAGCTCAAGTACCGGCGCATGACCGGCCTCCTGCCACGCGCGCATGGTTTGCGCGAGCTGACGCAGTTGCGTGAGATCCACGGCCTCGACGATCACCAGCACGTTAAGGTCGGAGCGTCCGGCTACCTGTTCGTCGGTTGCCGCCGAGCCGTAGAGCACGACCGCATGCAGCGCGTCGCCGTGCACCTGGCGAAGCTGCGTGACCAACGCGTCGACGGTTATTGTTTCGCGTGCCATGTCTTTCCTGTGCCTGCAGTAAACGCGCTCACCAGTTGGACCCGCCGCCACCACCACTAAATCCGCCACCGCCACCGAATCCACCAAATCCGCCACCACCACCACCGCCGAAGCCGCCACCAAACCCGCCACTGCTCCCGCCCCACCCGCCGTGCATCGAGGGGCCGGGTATCGGGATCGGAATGCATCCGCCGCACCCGCGACGGCCACGGCCACCTGCGGAACTGAGCACGATGAATACCACAACCAGAAAGAGCAGCACGGCAAAGTCCGGGACCTGCCGCTGTGGGCGGGTGGTGCGCTGCCTGGGTTGGGGCAGCCCTTCCAGCGTGACGCCGAAACTCGTGGCATACCGACCCGCCACCTCCACCGCGAGCTGCTCGATCGCCCCGGCGTAGTCCTGCGCGCGGAACCGCGACGTCTGACTCCGGCACAGCGCACCGGCCGTGGCATCGGTCAGAAATCCCTCGGCCCCCTGCCCGGTTTCGATCCGGCAGTACCCGTTGCCATCGGTGGAGCTTTCCTTGGGCACGAGCAAGATGATCACGCCCGCATTCCGCGCCTGCTCGCCGATGCCCGCGTCGGCACCGACTTTCCACTCGCGTCCCAAGCGGAGCGACACCTCTTCGACGGGGCGCCCACCCAGGTCGGGCAGCGTCACGATGACCATATCGCCGCGCGTGGCGGCCTGCACGCGGCGCGCCAAGTCGTCCAGGCGTGCTTCTACATCGGCCGGAATGACGTTGGCAAAATCGTTCACGTACCCCACGGGCGCGGGCAGCGGCTGCGGCTGGGCCGTCGCTACCGGCGCCGCTGCGGTGGCCGCGAGCACCGCCCACGCAACGGCAATCAGCAGCGACGACGATGCCACCCGAAGCGTTTCCAGTTTCTGCATCAGCCGAGCCGCGCGGAGCGGGGCCTGCCCAAAGTTCATGACGTGTTGCACCCGTGGAAGATAGAACACCGTACGTCGCGCGCGGCACGGCGGTGTCAGCCATATCAGGACGGTACCCGCTCGAGGCCACTTGGTTCGCCCCCTGCGCGCGGGCGCTGATTCTGCTAGGCTTCAAGGATGCGTCTTTTCTCTGCTGCCCGCCACGCGGGTGTTCTGGTTGCGGTCGCGCTCTTCGCGACTGCCTGTGACCGTGCTGATGCGGCCGCCGGCGCCGATTCCACGATCACGCGTGTGACGGCAACGGGTGTAGCCACGCCAGACTCCGCTGCCGACGCCGCGCTCATCGCGCTGGCCGACCGCGGTCGCCTGCTCGGCCCGGAGCAGGCGATGTGGGTGATCATGATCAGCGACTACCAGTGCCCATACTGCAAGCAGTGGCATGATTCGTCGATGGCGGCCGTGAAGCGCGATTATATCGACACGGGCAAGATCCGCATGGCGTATCTGCATCTGCCACTACCCATGCACCCGCATGCCCGCGCCTCGGCGGAGGCGGCGATGTGCGCCGGCGCCCAGTCGAAGTTCTGGGAGTATTCGGAGGGGCTGTTCGCACAGTATGCCCCCATCACGAAAATGGGCGACGTGGGGCCGATGCTCGATCGCCTGGCCCGTGATCAGTCGCTCAACATGACGGCCTTCGCCCAGTGCCGCCGCTCGAACGCGATCAAGTCGCTGGTGGACAATGACATCCGGCAAGCGTCGCAAGCGGGCGTGCAATCCACTCCGTCTTTTCTGATCGGCGACTTCCTGGTGCAAGGCGCGCTGCCACTGCCTGACTTCCGGCGGGCGCTCGATACGGCGCTGCTCGTGGCGGCGAAGAAGAGGACCCCCTGAATGCGCTGATCCGCTCCATCTATGGAGCGGGTGTGCTGGCGGCCCGTGTAGCCGCTGCAATAGCGCCAGACCACCCCTCCAAGGTGTGGCGGTCCCTGAGGGCTCGCCGTGACGTGGTGAGCCGTTTCCAGGCCAAGGCGAAGGCCGTGCGCGACCTGTCGCGTCCGCTGGTGTGGTTTCACGCCCCCTCCGTGGGCGAAGGACTGCAGGCCCGTCCGGTGGCACACGCGCTGCGCGCAGCGCAGCCGACGGTGCAGCAGGCGTACACGTTTTTCTCCCCCAGCGCGGAGCGGTTCGCCGCCAGTGTGGGGGCGGAGATTACGGAGTATCTGCCCTTTGACGGCGTGCAGGAGGCTGACGCGCTACTCGATGCGCTGCGCCCGGCCGTGCTGGTGTTCGTGAAGCTCGATGTGTGGCCCGTGCTCGTGGAGCGTGCGGCCGCGCGCGGTGTGCCGGTGGCGCTGCTGAGCGCCACCCTGGCACCTGACTCGGGGCGTCGCGGTAGGCTGTCGCGCCTGCTGCTGCATGATGCCTACGCGGCACTCTCGGCGGTGGGGGCAATCGACGAGGCCAACGCGGAGCGGCTGATCGATCTTGGCGCGCCGCGCGCGGTCACGCAGGTGACGGGCGACACGCGCTTTGATCAAGTCCGGGCGCGGGCCAACGACGTGGACTCTCTATTGCCGTTACTGCGCGCGCTCGCGAGCACGCGGCCCACGCTGGTGGCCGGCTCTACGTGGCCATCCGACGAGACGGTGCTGTTCGAGGCTTGGCGCAACGTCAAGATCGCCATCCCCGACGCCCGCCTGATCATCGCACCCCACGAACCCACGTCGGAGCATCTGGAGCCGATCCGTCGCTGGGTGGTGCGCGCTGGCCTGGCCCACGCCACACTCTCCGACGTGGAACACATCGCCAACGCCGGCCAGCGTGATGTGATCATCGTAGACCGGGTGGGCGTACTCGGCGATGTGTATGCACTCGCCACGGCCGCCTTTGTGGGTGGCGGCTTTCACGCGGCCGGCCTGCACTCGGTGATTGAGCCGGCAGCGTTTGGCGCACCGGTGGTGTTTGGTCCGCAGTGGCGCATGAGCCGCGAAGCCGCGCTGCTGCAAGACTGTGGCGGCGGCGTCAGCGTGCCGTCAGCGGAGGCCCTCGCCATCACGCTGCGTGCCTGGCTCGGCGACCCTGACGCCCGTGACACGGCCGGCCACGCGGCACGCGCACTCGTTCAGCAGGAACTCGGTGCGACCCAACGCTCGCTGGCACTGGTGGAGCAGCTACTCGGTCGCTGATCAGGTCGGCGCGAAACCTGCTGTCTGGTTGGGCTTGGCGATGTTCCTTTGCCACTTGTGCGTGCTGGCGTGGTGTGTTGGTTGCCGGTTTCTCTTTGAACTGATCACACAGAGAAAAAGAGGAAAAGAGGAAAAGAGAAAAACTGTACCCTCCTTCCCTCTTTTTCTCTTTACCTCTGTGTGATCAGTTCAGCACACCCGTGTGGTCACTTCAGCACACCCGTGTGATCAGTTTGGACTTGACCCGATTTCGTGGACGCTCAACTGGCCCTAATTTGAGGGCGGAGGTGGCATAGGAAATCGACCAAGCAGGGAGCACGGCGTGAACGCCGTAGATTCACGACGGAGTTCAAGGCCGAAGCGGTGCGGATGCTGGCGGAGCGTCGGGCAGCCGGCGCGACGGCGACCCAAGTCGGCCGCGAACTGGAGGTGCGCCCAGACCAGCGGCGGGCGTGGGCGCGCGCGCCGCATGAGGCTACGGGTGCGCTCGCGGCCGTGGCGGGCGAAACGCTGGAGCAAGAGAATCGACGGCTGCGGCGCGAGGTGACCACGTAGCGCCAGGAGCAGGCGTTCGTAAAAAACGTGGCGGCGTACTTCGCGAACGCGTCGCGTTGAGGTGCGCCGTCATCGCCCGCCATCAGGGCGAGTTTCCGGTGCGACGCATGTGCCGCGTGCTCGAGGTGTCGGTCGCGGGCTTCTCAGCCTCTCTGAAACGGCCGGACTGCCGGCGCGCGGTGATCGACGACGTGTTGATGGCCCACATCCGGATCGCGTTCGTCGAGAGCGGCGAGACCTACAGCGCGCCGCGCGTGGTCCAGGAGCTGCGGGAGGCGGGCTTGCCGACGAGCATCAAGCGCGTCGCGCGCCGTATGCGAACCGAGGGGCTGGTCGAACGACCCCGGAAGCGCGGACGCGTCGTGACGACCGACTCGCATCACGCCGATCCCATCGCCCCCAATCGGTTGGCGCGCGCGTTCGACGTGCAGGGCGTCACGATCAATCAGGTGTGGGTTGGAGACATCACGTATATTCCGACCCGGGAAGGCTTCCTGTACTTGGCGACGGTGTTGGATTTCGGCTCACGGCGCTGCGTGGGCTGGGCGATGCGCCATACCATGGAAGTGGGGCTCGTCGTGAGCGCGCTGCGGATGGCGCGTGAGGCGCGGCACCCGGCGCCAGGCCTGATCTTCCATGACGACCGGTGGAGTCAATACGCCGCCGAGGCGTACCGCACCGAGCGCACGACGCATGGCATGCTGTCGAGCATGAGCGGCAAGGGCGACTGTTATGATAACGCCGTGGCGGAACGCTTCTTTGTCACGCTGGAGTTCGAGCTGATCACGAAGCACGACGGGCATTCGAGGGAAGAAACGCGACGGTCGATCTTCCGGTATATCGAGACGTGGTACAACCGCAAGCGACGGCACTCGTCCCTCGGTTATGTCAGCCCCGTCGTGTACGAACAGCAGCTGCAGGTCGCCGCGTAGTGCCTAACACGTACGCGTCCACTAAAACGGGGCAAGCTCAATCCTGCTGCGACTCCTGGAAACTATTGCGGGCGTCGTAGCCGAAGTTCAATTCACCGTCGATCCAGCTGAGCGGCGTCCGTCACAATCCCGCAATAGGGCAGAACGAACGAAAAAGCTAAGAGTTAAGAGCTAAGAGCTAAGAGCTACTGCTCTCAACACTTAGCTCTTAGCTCTTAGCTCTTAGCTCTTAGCTCTTAGCTCTTAGCTCTTAGCTCTTAGCTCTTAGCTCTTAGCTCTTAGCTCTTAGCTCTTAGCTC
>Ga0335395_10002771_pt1 | contig 10906 bp, 10 predicted proteins | sample MAT02_FD_205744 | JGI IMG/M metagenome (GOLD analysis project Ga0335395, IMG submission 205744) | Freshwater microbial communities from Lake Fryxell liftoff mats and glacier meltwater in Antarctica - MAT-02 (spades assembly) (version 2) ...
CACAATCTTTTTAACACCACCGGGCTTTCCAACGGCGCGCATGTCGTGCGCATGACCGTGGTGGACACCGCTGGTCAAACCGCAAGCGTCGAGCGCAACATCATCGTCGCCAACAATGTCTCACCTTGGGGCGCGTGGAGACTCGCCAAGTTCACCACCTCGGATCTCGCCGATTCCGCGATCAGTGGAGAATTCGTCAGCTCCGATGGAGACCCCTACAACACCCTGTTGGAATACGCCCTAAATGGTAACCCTAAGGAGAACGACAATCTCGACCCAGTCCTCGGCTTCGACGCCGGCCGGCTCACCATCACCTTCACCCGCGTCCTCGGCGCGACGGACCTGATTTATACTCCCGAAGCCGTGAGCGACCTCACCCAACCATGGAGTGCCGCTGGGTTTACCCTCATCAACAGTGTGCCCAACGGTGCCACCACGCGACTCACCTACCGCGACGACGCCGCCATTCTACCTCCCGCCCCCACCGATAGACGCTTTCTCCGCCTCAGGGTAACCCGCACGCCCTGACCTTAAACATATTGGGGTTCGGGTCAGAAGCCTTTCGTTGCAAGACGCAGCTGATTCCACGGGGTAAAGCCGCCAGTTGCTACTTTTTGTGGTGTGAAATTAGCCTGTCATTTTTGAACTTCTGCCAGTCCGCGAATGAATGGCCGGTTGACGTTTTAGGCATTAAAGAGCGATCAAGGCATCTAAAATATAACATTACTCGGCCTGACCCTTTTTCGGCCGTGGCCTGTTAAGAGTCAAGGTATGACGTCTTTTTTGCTTTGTTAGGTTCTAGCAGTTCTAAACGTCTCCAATGATCCCGAGCGCCATACGTCGGAGGCACGGAGGGACCGGACGAGGTTAGGCTTAGTAAGGTTGTATTTTATCGACCCTCATTCGTTGCAAACGGCGTCCGCCAGCTTTTATCTTCCAGAGAGCTTTTCTCAGTTTTCTAGCCATGCGAAGATGAGGAAGGATGGTGTTTGAGGCGCAGACCCCTCGGCTTGCGCCGAAAACTGACAAAAATCGCATTGACCACTCGGGCCGTGATACAAATAACTAACAAACAACGGCCTGATCTATTCGGCATTACGCCCTTTTTGGAGCCCTTTTTTCTCGGCGCTTGGCATTGACCAGTAGGGATCAACATCCAAATTATTACACCTTCTTAATGTACGCCCTCAATCGCCATGCCCTCCAAAAATGCCGCTGCCAAAAAGGCCGCTAAGAACACCGTGAAATCCGTAAACGCGGATAGCACCTCCGGCAAAGCCAACACCGTGATCTACTGTCACGGCATCGGATACCACCTAGTGGAACGCGAACTGCGAGCAAACTGGGATCGAGCCCTTTTCGGTTCTGATCAGGGCGAGCGCACACGAATGGCCCACTGGGTGGACTACAGCCGCCATCCTCACCCGAAGCCCAAGGGTGCTCGAACTCTCGCTTTGGAAAGCGACATCGAATCGGAGATTTCTGACGGCGATCTCTTACAATCTATCAAAGAAAGCGACTCACCAGCAGAGTCCCGGAAGTTCGTCGAACAACTCGAAGCCGAATTGATAAAATGCCAAGCTCAGACGATCAAAAAAGCAGCCTCACAGGGGCAGCCTCGCGCCAAGGCTGTCGAGGCCAAGGGAAACTTGACCCCGATTACCTGGATCGGTTCCAAGCTCTTTCTCGCCGATGTGCATGATTTCCTGTTTAACAAGACCAAGCGTGAAGCGATGGTCCGAACCGTCAAAGACCGGGTTTCCACCGGAGGAGGCCCCTTTGTCGTCATCGGTCACAGCCAGGGATCGCTGGTAACCTATCAGGCTCTGATGGAGCTTGGAGCCTCCGTGCAGGTCGATCTATTCGTTACTATCGGCTCGCCCCTCGGCCTTCCTCCAGTGACGGGCGAACTGAAAAAATGGCATGGCAAGAAACTGCCCATCCCCCTAGGCGTAAAACGATGGGTTAACATCGCGAGGGACGGCGATGTGGTCTGTCAGGATCAGACCTTGGATGACGACTACAAAGCCGCCGGGAAGTCCATTCAGGACATCCGGATCCGCGACTGGGCCCTTATGCCTGCCGCGCACGGGATAGCCTACTATCTCTCCTACCCAGAAACCCGACAGGCAGTCGCCCTCGCCGTGGATCGCTCGCGTTTCCAGCGCGTTGGAGCCTTCACCATTTCCAAGGATCTGGCCGGAAGTCTGGACGACGACGCGTTCGGCCGCTCGCCCGTGCTTATTGAACTGGTTGATAGAAACAACAGCGGTCAGACCAATCCAAAGTCGGACTATCTAACTTCCGCCAAACAATCCGTCCTCAAATGGATCGACGAGAATATCGGCTCGGACGAAGCAACGAAGGATGCCATTCTACTAGAGGATTCTTTGTCTCGATATGTGGCCGCCAACCTCACCCGAGCCGAAACGGAGCACCTCAGCGCCACTTTGGGCGAGCATCAAGGAGCCTCATCTCCGGCCGTTTACCGGATGTTCGTCAACAGCCGGAAAAAAGCGCTTATGCAAAAATCCGTTGACGCGATTCAAGCAACCACTGCCCGCCTCGGCTACGGGGCGGACGGAGCCGGTATCACGTGGGCCGTCCTCGATACCGGAATCGATGCCGCTCACCCTCATTTTAACGACAAATCCACCATGCCCGGCGGGAGTATCGCCTCAACATGGGACTGCACCCGGCGGGGAGCGATCAGCGAAGGTGGAAATTCCGACCCGAATGGCCACGGAACCCATGTCGCCGGCATCATCGCCGGAGGGATGGCAGACTTGGGAATCTCCGCAGTTGCGCCAAAAACCCGCATTGCGTCCTACAAGGTGCTGGGAGACGACGGTGGCGGCAATGACGCGTGGATCATCAAAGCCATCGAGCACATTTGGACCCAGAACGAAAACGCCCGCCACCTTGTCATTCATGGCGTGAATCTCAGCCTAGGTGGACCTTTTGATGCCACCAGCTTTGGTTGTGGTGATTCACCCCTCTGCTCCTCACTTCTGCGCTTGATCCGCCAAGGCGTCCTTGTCGTCCTGGCCGCAGGAAACGAAGGCAGCGGGAAAATCATCGTCGATGGTTACTCTACCACACTTTCTCTGGATCTCTCCATCGGCGATCCGGCGAATCTCGACGAAGCCATTGCCGTGGGTTCCGTGCATCCGACTCTGCCCCACCGCTACGGAACCTCCTATTTTTCCTCACGCGGTCCAACCGCCGACGGCCGCCTTAAGCCCGACCTGGTCGCACCCGGCGAGCGCATCCTTTCCTGCCACAGCGGTCAGGGTAAGCGGTCCAAAAAGGTGGAGGATCTCTACGTCAAGCAATCCGGCACCAGCATGGCTGCTCCTCACGTCTCCGGCCTCCTTGCAGCCTTCATCTCCGTCCGCCGCGAATTCATCGGCTACCCGGAACGGGTGAAATCCATTCTCTTGGAAAACTGCACCGACCTCAAACGCGACCGCTATCAGCAAGGCGCGGGACTTCCCAACTTGGCCAGAATGCTGCTACACACCTGATCCTGAAATGTAATGATTAAAACTAGCATCCTATTTCTTAACCGGCAGACGGGTTCAGAAAATGGGGTCGTTCGGGAAGGATCGTATTTGAGGCGCTGGTTTTAAATATAACAATACTCGGCCTGACCCATTAGCCGATCCCGATCAGCCGACGTGACCCCATTAGCCGACCTGCTGAACGGGCAGAGAGTGCAGGTTGGGTGTTCATAAGCACATGCAGGCTTGCATCATCCCGCTCCCACTACCAATTTGCGCCCATCGTGGCTCCCGCCTACTTACCCACCCCCGCATCCCAGCGCCGCGCAGCGGCTTGGTTCAACTCCGCATTTGAACACATAACCGAAAAATAGCATGCCTCCTGTAATCCACGTCATCAACGGCTCCCCCGTCACCATCGATCCGCAGCGGCGAGATCAGGTAGACTACCTAAAAAGGGATACCAGCGCAGAGCAAAATAATCGTTTGCGCCAGCATCTGGCCACCACCGATCGCCACATCCTTCTCATCGTCAATGAGAATTAATTACTATTGGTCCGTTTATTACGTCTAAAAGCAGATTTCCAGCCCACCCGGCGGACGAACTTATGAAAGGATTTTTCAACAATAACTTAAGCTGCGTCTTGGCCATGCTGGGCGGCCTGGCCACCGTGGCCTTTATCGTCGGCTTTATGGTCGGAGGTTCAAGAACTCCTATGGCGGCGGTGGCAGTGCCATTGATTTTTGCGTTCATCCCGACCGCAATGACTTTGGCGCAGAGTTTACGTCAAGCTGCGGTGTTGAAGGATATTCGCGCCCAAACCGATTCAGCACAGGTGGTTGCGGCTATGAATTCAGCCAAAGCCGCAGGCTCCGAATTACAAATGCAAGAACTGGGATTCGTTGGCCTCTGCCTGTTAGCCTTTTCCCTAGGCTACGCACCCGGCGCTTACTCCGGGATAATGGCGCGCACCCACGATTTTTTTGCCCCTACTCTTGAAGCCCGCACGTTGCCATGGGAAGGACAAGCAGGGCCGCCCAACGCCGCGAATGCGATCAATTGGGTGGCTACTCAGGAACGTCTGCTAGCCTTGGGTTACAACGCGAAACAAGTGCAGTCCATTTATATGGTCCAAATCGGGGAGCTTGAAACGCAAGAACTGGCCGAAGTGCGCAACGCGCAAAGCAGGCTGGACGCTTTAGGGGGCGCTGTGGCACCCGACGTGTTAAAAGAAACAGGAGCGAACGACCAGCTTCCCTCGCCCGAAGTCGGCGTCGATTTGTTAAAGTTTGTCGCGAAACCTAGTCTGCTTGAGATTGAGTTGCCGACTCCGCTGTCGGGTCCGCCTAACGCGCCGTTCGCCCGCGACCAAAAGCTGAATTACAAATAAGCAATTTTCTCGACACCCGCCCAAGGTGCCGCGATAAAGTAGTGTCAAGTGCCAGGTCCAGACAAGGCCACATCGCGAAACGCGGGTTCAGAAAATGGGGTCAGGGGCGGCAGAAAATGGGGTCGGCGACAGAAAATGGAGTCAGGCAGAAAATGGGGTCGGGCCGTTACTTGTTACTTTTTGAGAGCGAACAAAGAGGCTGTGGCGGATAAAATAAGGTATGGTGTATATAGTCGTTTTCGGATCTGGAAATGAGGTTAATCGTCCGAGCCATTCGGGTTGGGACGTTTCGCATGTAGCGCTGCGCGAGGAGCAACCGGACGGGCTCAGGCCCGAGTATGGTTGTATTTTATCGACCCTCATTCGCTACAAACGGCGTCCGCCAGCTTTTATCTTCCAGAGAGCTGTCCTCAGTTTTCTAGCCATGTGGAGATTAGGATAGATAATGTTTGAGGCGCTAGCTTCAAATAAAACAATACTCGGCCTCGTCAATATCTTCTTTAACCAAATGTTTTCTTGTGGTAATTACCCTGATTAAATCTCGGGGCCTCTCCATCAACAATTTGCCTAGCAACCTTCTCAACCACCGCTTCCTTTGGATTTTTGGCGCCCGTATCATGTTTAGCCAATGCCATTGCAGCAAGTTTTCTTAAGTATTGTCTATTGCGCTCAGAGTTTTCTCCGAATTTACAATCGCTCATTAAAAGCTCGAAGGCCCTATTCAGATAAAACGAATTTTTATGTTCTCGTATGATGAAAGATTGGATCTGATCATCCCAGCCTGTCGGTTTTTGTTTTATGAGAACGTATATTGCCAGTAGTTCTCCCAATTTTCCTGTATTCTGTTTCGTAAACTTTATCAACAAGGGTCCCATTTTTCTGGATGAAATATCGTCCTGATACCAGTTAACTACGTTAGATACGACGGCGTCCATGATGGCTTGCCAGCGTTTTTCGACCGTGTCAAAGTGATCGAAAGTATCATCGAGCGTAAAGTTTATGTTTTCATAGTGCGCTTGTTTCGAGTTAGCCAATGCAGGAGAAAGCATAACTAATATTTGAACCACTTTACACCAACATGTCATGACTTGATCTAATAATGCGGCTTTCGATTTAGGCTCCACGTAATCACTGTTTCTAAGCGCTCTCGCGGCCCCTTTGACCGCGAGCATCATTTTTTGTAGAGACGACTCTGATATGAACTTGGCGAGTTCCTGATTGTAGGGTTTGTGACGATCATAACTTGAATCCGCTATAGCATCTTTAATCACTGCCGGAACAGCAGCCATTGACTCGTCTTCACTGACCTCTTTTCTCAGGGCTTCAAGCGATTTTATAGTAGGTTGCCATGTAATTGTTAACAGCGGATTGAAGCTTTCGGGTATTCCGGTTCGCTCTATAAACTCTTCGTTCATTTTCTTCAGGTCGGCAATTAAAATGTCTACAGCGTCTTGACACTTACGGGTGATACCTGCGTAAAACTCTAAAATTTCAGGAAATCCTGCATAGCGTCCTTCTGATAAAATGAACTGCGCGAATGCCGGAGCATGATGCATTCTTTGAGCTGCAAAGTAATATAGCCAGTAGTTAAATCTAAATTCAAATCCTCCTGACTTTGGTAAAAATATATTTTCTGAATTCAAAAATGCGAACAAAATACCAATATCTAAATCAATATCGTTGGATTCGCAAAATTGATCTAAGCTTTGGAAAAACTCGCGTTTGCTAAAGGTTTTTCTGCTTTCACGAATAAGCTTTTCAGAAAAAAAGCCTAAAACATATTCGCAATCTTTCAGATCGGGGCGCGTGGCGTAAGAAGGTATTTCGTCGAACTGAAAAAATAAAATGTTTAGCACTCTCCTAATCATCTCGGTTCGATTTACAGGACTGTCATCAAATGCCTGCTCAATTAGGCGTAATAGCAATAAACAGTTTATTGGGCTGCGATGCGTGTTTAATGTATCTATATCTAGAATAAGTTTATGAGTTACTGCATCGCAATCTAGGGACTGCGCGTCTTTAGTGTATTGCTCAACCAGTGCACGGACAGTAGTTCGGTTAAGTGACCACAAATATAGTATCTCCATTCCCTCTGTTGGATCATTTTCTTGCTTCTCGATAAAATCCCCAACTCTGCCGTAATCATCAACTCCGGAAAGAACTACATAAATAGCATTGGGGAAGAGCTGTTTCACTAGTGTGAGCACCTTTTTCCCCGCTTTGTCAGCGGTCCAGTTATCAAGTATTATACCCGCTAAGTTTTCTGAGCTGACACCAAGGTTGTTGCGCCTTATTTCAATTGCCTTGGCGACATCTTTAACGCTGTTCCTAAAGTCATCGCAATCAATTTTTATTAAGGATTTGATGTTCCCGCTATGCTCGTGATATTTAAACGCAACGTAACATCCCAAGGATGTTAGTCCAAACTCCTTTGGCGCTCGAATTATACATGACCTTGGCGCCTGAACTAAAATTACTGATGTTATTTCCGGCTTGGAACCTCGCTTCGCATCGGATTCAGGCATTTTAGAAAGTTCTCGCTCGATCCAGTAACCTACCTTATTGGAATAACATTTTATCGCCTCATCGAACTCCTGTTTTAGAGTGTACAATGTTGAGGACTTGATAGGTTTGTGGATTGTTTCAACCTCACCGTATATTAAACTGATTGTGGAACGTTGCTTAAGATTAAACACGACTGTCCCTGAGTCGTTTCCCGCTAGTAAAGTTCCTAGAACAAAACGATTGTTTGGTGCAAATTGCCGGAATGTAATAATTGCCTCACCTGAATCAGTGTCTATCGTTGTGATTGAATATCCCAACTGTTCGCTCTTTTTTGTAAATAACGCGGGGGCGGTTATGAACAGCGCACTACCGTTTGGAACGAGCCGTTGCTCAGTAGTTGCCTCGTGAATGTGTCCGCGATAAACCAGTTTGAACGATTCGTTAATTATTTTCTTGAGTTCCTTTTGTGCCCATTCGGCAAGCCACTCCAACGGATGGTGCATGATAAGAATACGAATTTCCGATTTGTCCGTGCTGAGCCAGCGATGCAAGCCTCTCGTATCAACCATTAAGCGACCTTCGTCGGAAATTGACTTTCCGTTTGTGTCCTTAATGCCACCGAACGAGCATAGCGCGGTATTCAAAGAATATATCGATACGGAAGGCGAAATTTTCCATCCTTCCCCAGCTATAGTGTCTTTTGTGAGGCGATGAGTGGAGAAAGTCTCAGTAAACTGAAGGTAATTATTAAATTTATCGGGTAGTAATAGTTGTTTTTTTAAAGCAGTCAGGTTATCATTGAAAATTCTTTCCTCGTTTATTTCTCCAAGGCATCCCTTTTGAATCAAGAGTATTTCGCGCGTTACATCTTGAGAAACGTCGTGATTTCCCGGCGTTGTGAATCTATTACTAGAGGGAATGCCTGCCTCTGATAGGTTATTGTCAAGTTCTTTTAGTAAGCTCGCGTAATAAGTCTGTTCTGAGCCTTGATAGGAAAAGTCGCCTGAGAAGATTAAGTGAGGATTTTCTGGTTTTTGCGACTTTATATCTTCACATAGACGACTGCAAACTAAACTGTAATCTTCCCATTTTTCAGGAATATAATGAAGGTCGGAAAGGTGTATAAAGGAAAATTTCATATTATATGCTTTTGAAAATGATGGTTACGATTGGTTACTTTTGCTGCATGATACAGACGTGATTAATGAATGAATCGCAGGTGTTTCTATTTGGTTCGGGGAGGCCGGGGGCGGTGTCGGGGGGCCGGAAGATAGGTTGGTTTTAAAAACGGGGTCAGGCCGTTGTTTGTTGGTTTTCCGGTATCTCTTCCGTGTATGGGCCGAAGAGGTGTTCCCGTTGTAGTCGATGAGGTGGTTTTGGCGCTTTAAAGGCGGCAGGCCAAGTTTTATGGATTTGGTTTGGAGTGGGTCAAGCAACGAGGGTCTTTGTTTAAGCTCGGATTTGCGAATAGTTCGCCTTGCGCGTCAGTTACAGAGCTGATTTCGGGCCAGTGGGCGAGAAGTTGTTTGGCGGAAATGCGTGCGAGTTCTTTGGGTTCAATTTTATTTAGGCCGCCGCCGTAAACGCGGCCTTCGCCTCGGAGTTCGTCGCCCGTGACTTGGCTCAGCCACTCGTGATCCAGGCTGCGCAGTCGGGGTGGGCGGCGAGCATTTTGGCCAAGCCGTTTTGGGGCGTCAAAACGAAGGTGTCAGGCCGTTACTTGCTACTTTTTAATGCGATTGAGATAAACACGAACGGTGCTGGCTGCTCCCATGTGGAGTTGGTCGGCAAGCCATGCGCAGGGAGCGCCGACCTGTTTAAGTTACTTCGCCGGGGCTAAAAAAGGGGTCAAACCCGTAGGTTTGTGGTTGAGTGATGGAAGGGTAGAACGGGTTTTTGGGTCATGGCTCGAAACCTACGCACTGCGCGCTCCGGAACGCTTTATCGTTCTGCAGCGCGGGCAAGTTCCTGCGCCTTGATGCACCACAAACATTCGGGTTTGACCACTTCGGCTGCCCTAACGTGGCATGGGCATCTCGCACGTGATCTGAGTCTTATCGTTGTTTTTAAATTCGTACGCGAGTTAGGCTTACCTTATTCATAATGCGTCCAGAGGCGCAGGACCTTCACGGTATGAATTTCCGCCAAGACTTCGTAAACAAGGCGGTGCTGGATATTGATTCTTCTGGAATACCCCCCGCTTAAATCACCAATCAATTTTTCAAAGGGCGGAGGGGTTTTGAAGGGATCTATTGATATTATACCCAACAAGACCTCCGCCTTAGCCCTAAGACCGGAGGAAGACAATTTCTTCGCATCCTTCTGCGCTTGTTTGGTATAGACCAGTTGCCACCTTACCATTTGAGTGAAGTGGCACAGTCATCAACCGAGGCAGCCATTCCGGTTTTGATGGATTCACGCATTCCTGGAATTGAGAGCAGGTAGAGTGTCTCCTGAATCGATACCCAATCCTCTTCGGAAACTAGAACGGCATTATTTCGTTTACCCGTAATCTGAATAGGAATGTGAGTTGTAGCCGCTTGATCCATAAGCGCATACAATTTCGATCGAGCCGTGGTCGCTGTAAAAGTAGTCACAGCTAAAAAAGCGTGCGTAAAAACGTCCGTCTGTCAAGTTTTACGCTGCTAAACTTTGGAAGAGCTAGAATATACGGGTAAAACTGAATCTACGGGGCTAAATAAAACAAGACACGGCCCCAAAAATCAGCAAGTCTTTCATAACGCTATACAAAAAAACTGTGCACTAGCCGCTTGACGCCGGATTTGCTACTCAAACCTTTGTTTAATTACTGGTGAAAAATGCTTTTGCGGTTCCCGAGCCTTCGATCTATGCGTTTATGGCGGGTGTGGCGGTGCTGGGTTTGGCAGTCAGGCGTCGGCGTCGAGGAAGTTGATTTGTCATTGCGAGGAATCCGCGCAGCGGATGACGCGGCAATCTTGCTGTGTGGATCGCCACACCCATCCTTGCTGGACTTCACTTTGCAACCGGGAACCGGGGCTCTTTGGGTGAACGTTGTCGGCGATAACTACGAGCAGGTGTTTAATGTTGGCCGCAGAGATAAAATCGGCGACAACCCAGCGCAAAACGAGAACGCAATCCCCTTCGGCACTCCCTCGCCCTACGCCCGCTACATTACGCCAATCATTAAATACAGGACCAATGGTTCAGATACTCGCAACATTGCCGCCTCTGGCGCCTCTGGCGCCGTCAGGTCGGGAAACGTCTTCACCCTTTACTCCCGCTTCAATTCGCGGCCCATGAGGGCGGCGAGGGCTACGGCGGGCGGTTTGGCCGCGTAAAGGATGGCGTGTGTTTCGGCCAGGATGGGCGCCTCGATACCGCGTTCGCGCACGAGTTCGAAAAAGCTCAGCGTCGTGCGGTAGCCTTCGACCACGCTCTTGCTCGCAGCAAGGAGTTCGGAGGCGGTGCGGCCCTCGCCGAGGTGCTGACCGAAGGTGCGGTTGCGCGACCACGTGCCGTTGCAAG
>Ga0335395_10002772_pt1 | contig 10904 bp, 7 predicted proteins | sample MAT02_FD_205744 | JGI IMG/M metagenome (GOLD analysis project Ga0335395, IMG submission 205744) | Freshwater microbial communities from Lake Fryxell liftoff mats and glacier meltwater in Antarctica - MAT-02 (spades assembly) (version 2) ...
TGCATTCGGCGAACTTGGTGCTCATGCCGAGCAGGCCCGCCAGGATCATCCAGAACGTGGCCCCGGGGCCGCCGACCGTGACCGCAACCGCGACGCCGGCGATGTTGCCCAGTCCCACGGTGCCAGACACGGCCGAAGTGAGCGCCTGGAAGTGAGAAACCTCGCCCGGGCTGCTGCTGTCGGTGAAGTCGCCGCGCATCAGCCGGAAGCCCTGAGCGAAGCCGCGGAAATTTATGAAGCGGAAGTACAGCGTAGTGACCACGCCGCCCATCATCAGCCACGCCACGATCAGCGGGATACCGGTCTGGTCGTCGGCACAGGCCGAGCCAAAGCCGAAGCCGTCGGCGCCGCCGATGCAGGCGCGCGCAAAGATCGTCGAACCGAGCCACGTGGCGACAGGCTCAACCTGTCGGTTGATCCACGCATCGATGCCGCCACCGGGCGCTGCCGCCATCGCCGCAGTGGAGGCCAGCGCGCCCACGAGGGCCACCGCAGAAGCGGCCGCGCGGCCGACCAGACCAAGAACTCGCTTCATTCGTACTCCCCGGGAAAAACGACAGCGATGGAGACTAACATCGCCTCAGCCGAACAGGGATGCCGCGCGCGCCAGCAGCGCTTCGCGCGTGTCCGGCCGGCCGGCCAGCCAGCCCTGCGCGTAGTCGCAGCCCAGTCGGCGCAGCTCGGCCATCTCGGCTTCGGTCTCGACGCCCTCGACAACGATGCTGGCACCGAGCTTTCGAGCCAGGGCCACAATGGTCTCGACGATCGCCATCGCCCGCGGGTCGCCGAGCATGGCGCGCACGAACCCCTGGTCGATTTTCAGCGTGTCGAAGGCCATCGTATGCAGCTGGGTCAGGTTCGAGTAGCCGGTGCCGAAGTCGTCCAGCGCCACCTGCATGCCGTGCTCGTGACACAGCGCGATAAAGCCCTGCATCAGCACCGGGTCCAGCGCCTGGCTCTCGGTGACTTCGATCTTGATGCTGCCGCGGGGGAGCCCCGCACGCTCGACTCGTCCTATGACCCGTTCAAGCAGCCCAGGCTCGCGCAGCTGGCGGGCGCTGACGTTCACCGCAACGAACAGCGGGCGTCCTGCGGCGTCGATGAAGTCACGCGCCGCTGCGCAGGCGGTGTCGAAGACATATTCACCCACCGGCACGATCAGCGAGGTTTCTTCGGCCAGCGCGACAAACTCTACGGGAGAGATCGGCCCGCGCTCGGGGTGCGTCCAGCGCACCAGCGCCTCGAATCCAGCGACGCGCCCGCTGACGACTTCGCGCAGCGGCTGATAGCGCACGTCCAAGCCGCCCTCGGCCAGCGCCGCGCGCAGCTGCGACTCCAGCCGCATCTTGCCGACGCCATGCACCTCGTCCGGCGTTTCCTCCACCGCCGGGCCCTCGCGTCGGCCCTGCAGCGCCGACAGCGCGCTTCGATAGCGCTGCAGAGTGCCCTGCAGCAGTGCGCGGATGATCGGGTCGCTGCTGGCGATGCGCTCCGCGATCTGGTTGCGGTCCAGCGCAATCAGCCGGCAATGCGACAGCGCTACGGCCGACGCCGTGCGCGGCGCATCGTCGATCACCGCCATCTCGCCGATGATGGCACCGGGCCCCAGCACGGCAAGCACCACCGCGCGGCCGCGCTGCGCCGCGCGGATTTCGACCTGCCCTTCCTCAAGGATAAAGGCGGTCGTTGGTGAATCGCCTTCGCTGAACAGCTCCTCGCCTGCGGCCAGCTCAACGTGTGGCCCTGCCATGAACACCTCGATGCGCGAATCAATCCGGACGATACAACGAAGAACGGGGCCCGAAGGCCCCGTTCGATATTTCGACGCGTACAGCCGGCCTCAGCGCTTGGCGCCGGCCACCTGCAGGATACGCGGCGTGACGAAGATCAGCAGTTCGGCCTTGTCGTTCGTCCGGCCGCGGCTGCGGAACAGGTTGCCGAGCCCCGGGATATCGCCAAGGAACGGCACCTTGGTCAGATCTTCGCGCGTCTCGAACTCGTAGATGCCGCCGACGACGACCGTCTGGCCGTTGTTGATCAACACAGCCGTTGTCACTTCGCGCTTCGTGATCTGCGGCACGCGGCCGCCTCCCGGAACATCGATGAAACCAGCCACCTCGTCCTTCTTGACGCCGAGGTTCAGGAACACGCGATTGTCCTGAGTAATCGTCGGTGTGACCTTCAGCTCGAGCAGAGCCTCCTTGAACTGGACGGTGGCCGTCGCGTTCGCGCCGGTGCCGCTGACCGTCACGAAGCCGACCTCGTCGCCCTGCTTGATCACCGCCTCACGCTGGTTGGCAGTGATCACGCGCGGGTTGGCAACCACTTCGCCGCGACCTTCCTGCTGCAAAGCCTGCAATTCGATATCGAGATCGAGCTCGCGGCCAAGGATGGTAAACGCCATCGCCGAGCTCGAGCCCACGGCGAAGCTGGTGTTCAGCACGTCGGTGAACGCCGGCAGCGTCAGCGTCGGGCGCGTGGGACGCGTGGTTGTCAGACCGGCTCTGAAATCGGACAGTTCGGCCTCAAAGCGGGCCAGCGCAGCGTTGTTCGAAGCGACCTGGTTCAAGTAGCTGCGGTTGCTTTCAGTGCTGCCGGACGCAACTACGTCGCCATCGACGCCGCTGACGCCAAACCGCGCACCGATGTCGCGGGCGAAGCTTTCCTGCGCGATCACGATGCGGGCCTCAATCAGCACCTGGTCCACGGGGCGGTCAAGGATCTGCACCAGCTCGCGGATCGCCTGCACTTTCTTCGCCGTATCGGCGATCAGCAGAGTGTTGGAGCGGGTGTCGAAGCTGACGCTGCCGCGGCTGGAGAGGAAGCCGCGATCGCCGCCAGACTGTCCGCCACCTCCACCCTGACCCGATTTGCTGTCTTCGGTGAGCAGCTTGGCGATCTCTTCGGCGTTCGCATAGTTGATCGCGATCATTTCGTTGACCAGCTCGGACTTGTTCTCGAGCTCGATGCGGGCCTGCTCGCGGGCCGCCTCGAATGCCGCGATCTCGGCCTGAGGCGCGACCCAAACGACGTTACCGTCGCGACGTTGGTCGAGCGAGCGTGCGCGCAGCACCACTTCCAGCGCCTGATCCCACGGCACGTTGATGAGGCGCAGCGTGAGGTTGCCCTGCACGGTGTCGGCGGCAACGATGTTCAGCCCCGACTCTTCGGCGATCAGCTGCAGGATCGTACGCACCGGCACGTCCTGGAAGTTGAACGTGACCGGCTTGCCGCTGTAGCGGGCGGTGCCGGCTGCCGAGCCGACCTGGCCAACGGCTGCAACTTCTACGCCCTTCGGATTGACCTCGAGGATGTACTCGCTGCCGGTCTGGTAGGCGCTGGTTTCAAAGAGACCTTCTGTCGCGATGACCAACTGCAGGCCGCCGTCCTTCGACGAGGGGTCGATACGGGTGACCGGCGTGGCGAAATCGGTGACGTCGAGCCGCTTCTCCTGGTCGGAGGACAGCTGTGCGTTCGGGATTTCAACGAACAGGAGGTTGCCGTCGCGCCGCAGGTTCGCCTGCGCGCCTTCCGCATTGAAGCGGACGATGACGCGGCCCGAGCCGTTCTCGCCGCGACGGAAGTCGACGTCGGAGACGCGGATGCCGGAATCGATGCGCTTGGCGGGATCCGGTGAGGCCAATCCGCGGCTCGGGGCGCTGCCGCCCTCAAGGGACAGGATCAGCAGGTTGCCGTTGCTGCGCGTGGTGTAGCCCGCCGCGCGGAACAGGTCGACCACGGCGCGGGTTCGGCCGCCGGCCTCAACAACCGAAACCGCTTCGGCCGCGCCGCTGCCGACCGCCACTCGGCGATCGGCGAAGGCGTTGGCCGTCTCCGGGAAGTCGATTGCGATGCGCGGAGGCGCGTCCGTGGTGAAGGCGTTGACGGCGCCGATGGGCTCCGCGAACTCGAAGGTAATGTCGACCTTGCCCTCGGATCCGGTGGCGTAGCGGACGTCCTTCAAAGTGTTGGCAGCCAGCGCCGGTAGGGCCGTCAGCCAAAGGAGGCAGGCGGCTGCGGCAGTTCGTGCCGCAATTTTCTTCGTGCTCATCGCTGCGCCCTTCATCGTCGTGGTAATCATGCGCGTCCCCATCACTTGTCTTCCAAGGCCATAGCGGCCTCACGTTCGACCCAGCCACCGTCACCGTCGGATACGAGTTCCACCATCGTGATCCTTTCCGGCGCCACGCCGACCACGCGACCTTCCGCCTGGCCCATATGATTACCCGGCCGAACCCGGTAGGTGACCTTGTCCGGCGCCAGCACCAGCGCGACCATCGAAGAACCGGTGCCGATAGTGCCGACCATTTGCATTGCATCCAGCGGGAAGGCTTCAAGCGCTTCCTTGCGGCGATTCGGGTCAGGCCGAGGGCCGGTGGCCTCGCGGCTGTTCATCGGCGCCGAGAACGGATCGCGCAGGTTTTGCGCGCTGTACTCGATGGCCGGAAACGTCCGCAGCGCGGGCAGCGGATCCAGCGGCGGTGCCGGGCGCGCGCCGACTTCGGCGACCCACGTCGACAGGTCCTCGGTGCTCCGACCACAGCCCGAAAGGATCAACGCCGCGACAAGGCACGGCAACAGAATCGTGGCGCGCATCAGTTGGCTCCTCCCTGCGGCGTCGCAGCGGCCGCAGCAGCAGCGTCACGCTGAGCGACTTCGGTCTCGTCGAGATAGCGGTAGGTTTTAATGGTGCCGCTCAGTGCAAGAGCGCCCGACGGCAGCGCCGCCTGTCCCTGCTGGGCCGGCTTCGGTCCCAGAGAAATGTCGTGGAACGTCATGATGACCACGCGCGGCAGCGAAGCGACGCCGCCGACGAAGCTGCCGAACTGGTGGTACGTGCCGGTCATCTGCAGGCTGATCGGCTGCTCGGCGTAAAAGTCCTTCACCGCCTCACCGCCCGGTTGGAACAGCTCTGTGCTGATCCCGGTGGCAAGTGCGGTCTGCGAAATATCGACGATCAGGTCGGGCATCTCGGTCTTCGAAGGCAGCTGCCGAAGCATCTGCCGCAGCATGACTTCCATCTGCACCAGCTGCGCCTTCAGCGGCTCCAGGTTTGCGGCCTTGGCGGCCCGCTCCTCGAAGTCCTTGCGAAGCGTCTGCTCTTGGCCCTCGAGGCTCTCGAGCTGGGTAGTCTTGTCGCGGATCATCAGCGTCCAGCCCAGCGCGACGATGACCAGCGCGGCGAGCACGCCGGCGCCGATCTTCGCTTCCTTGGGCCACGCGCCGGTGTTGTTGAAATCCAGCGTGTTGATGTCGCTGAGCTTGAAGTTGCTCTTGGCCATGTCAGGTCCTCAGGCCGAAGGGGCGCTGGCCGGCGCGGGCGCCGGGGTAGCGACAGGTGCGGCGGGGGTGGCGGCGGCCGGTGCGGCTGCCGGCGTCGCGGAGTCGGCCGGCGGCAGTGTGCCGTCGGCGGCCGGCGTGGCGGCATCGCCCTCGCCCTCCGCGCCCGGCTTCAGCAGGGCCACTTTCATCTCGAACTCGAAGGGCAGCGCGCGATCCGCGCCGACGCCCTCGGAGGCCTTGATGATTCCGAGCTGCGGGCGGGTGATCAGGCCGCTTGCCTCTAGGTTCCTCATGTACGAGCTGACGCGCGCGTTCGACTGCGTGCGGCCGTTCAAGGTGAGCTCGTCGCCGTTCTGCTTGATGGTGACGAGCCGCACGCCGTCCGGGATGGTCCGGACAAGCTCCTCGAACAGGCGAACGTTCTGGGTACGATCCGCCTGCAGATCTTCGATGACGTTCTTGCGCTGGAGCAGGCTGGCCTTGCGCGCTTCGAGGTCGGCGATTTCCTTGATCCGGCCGTCAACCGCGGTGATCTGAGAAGCGAGGTAGGCGTTGCGCGATTCCTGGCCGGAGATCTGGCCGTCGTAGTACATCGAGGTCAGAAACACCAAGGCGATGCCGGCAACGACTGCGCCGCCCAGCGTCGTCATGAATTCCTTCTGACGATGCTTTCGGCGCTCGACGCGCCACGGGAGAAGATTGATCCGTGCCATCAGTCGAAGCTCCTCAGGGCGAGGCCGCAGGCGATCATGAGAGAAGGCGCGTCCTGCTGAAGCGCGTGGGCCTGCACGCGCGGGCCGAGGCCCATATTCGCGAGCGGGTTTGCCACCACGGTGGGAATGCCAAGATGCTCTTCGACCATCCGATCAACGTTGGCGATGGACGCGCAGCCTCCTGCCAGCACCAGCTGGTCGACGCGGTTGAATTCGCTGCCTGCGTAGAAGAACTGAAGAAGGCGCGAAACCTGCTGCACCATCGCTTCTTTGAAAGGCTCAAGCACTTCCGGCTCGTAGCTCTCGGGCAGCCCACCTTGACGCTTGGCTGCGCCGGCTTCCTCGTAGCTCATGCCGTAGCGGCGCATGATTTCGTCGGTCAGCTGCTTGCCGCCGAACACCTGTTCGCGCGAGTAGATGCTGCGGCCGCTGCGCACGACGGTGAGGGTGGTCATGGTCGAGCCGATGTCGACCATGGCGAGGATCGCGTCTTTCGCCATTCCGAGCTGATCTGCGACCAGCTTGAAGGCGTTTTCGAGCGCGAACACTTCAACATCGACGACCTTCGCGGTTAGCCCGCCGAACTCCAGCGCCTGTTGGCGCAGCTCGACGTTCTCGGTGCGCGAAGCCGCGAGGATGACGTGAACGTTTTCGGGGCTGGTGGGCACCGGGCCCAGCACCTCGAAGTCGAGGCTCACCTCGTCGATCGGGAACGGAATGTAGTTGGCGGCTTCAAGCTGCACCTGGTCCTCCATCGCATCGTCGTCCAGATCGGCCGACATGCTGATGACCTTGGTGATCACCGCCGCGCCGGATACGGCTACGGCAGCGTGCTTGGCTTTGCTGCCCGAGCGGGCAAGCGCGCGCTTGATCGCTTCGCCGACCGCTTCGACTTCGACGATGTTTTTCTCGACCACGGCGTTGGGCGGAAGCGCCTCGACGCCGTAATGGTCGACGCGGTAACGACCGCCGACTTGACTCAGCTGGATGAGCTTCACCGCCGTCGAACTGATGTCGATGCCGACCAGCGGAACCCTGGATGGACTGAACAGACCCACGGTTTCTCCCCTTCCCACGGGCGCTTACGTGAGATTGATGCGCCAGAACATTAAAAGCAGAAAACTGTGTCAACCGCAACGCCCCCTTAACGCAGCCCCCCTGACGGGCAGCCCGGGAATGCTTGTCCCAAGCGGGCGGGCGCTCGATTCTGGCACCGTATACTCGCGCTCCCAAATTGGCTGAAGACCCCTTGATGCGACCCTGGTTGCGCTGGCTGCGCCGGATTTTCCTTAGCGGACTCGCCCTCGGGCTGCTGGGCGCACTCGCCCTCGCCGCCCTGCTGTGGACGGTCTGGCCGCAGCTGCCCGACGTGGCCGAACTGCGCAAGGTGGAGCTGCAGCTGCCGCTCACGATCGAGTCGACCGACGGCAAGCTGATCGCACTGTTCGGCGAGACCCGGCGCTACCCGGCGCCGATCGCGCAAATCCCAGAGCGCGTCAAGAATGCCTTCCTGGCTGCCGAGGACGCCGGCTTCTACGAGCACGAAGGCCTTGATTTCAAAGGTATTTTCAGGGCGGTCTGGCTGATCGCGACGACCGACCGCGAGCGCGTGCCCGGCGGCAGCACCATCACCCAGCAGGTGGCGCGCGGCTTCTACCTGAGCAACGAGTACAGCTACACCCGCAAGCTGCGCGAGATGCTGCTGGCCATCAAGATGGAGCGCGTGTTGAGCAAGGACGAGATCCTTGAGCTCTACCTCAACAAGATCTTCTTCGGCAACCGCGCGTACGGCGTAGGCGCGGCTGCGGAGTTTTATTTCGGCAAGTCCTTGGCCCAACTGACCGTGGCCGAGGCCGCGATGCTGGCGGGTATCCCGAAATTTCCGTCCACCGCAAACCCCATCAGCAACCCGCCGCGAGCCATGGAGCGCCGGAACTACTACGTGCTGCCGCGCATGCGCGCGCTGGGTTTCGTGACCGAAGCCGAGTTCCAGGCCGCGCTGGCCGAGCCGAACAGGGCAAAGCCGCACGAGCCGCCGGTTGAGGTGGACGCGCCCTACGTGGCAGAGATGGTCCGTCAGGCGATGGAGGAGCGCTTTGGCGCCGCCGCGCTGACCGGCGGCTACCGTGTGGTGACGACGCTGTTCTCCGCCGATCAGAACGCGGCGGTCGCCGCGGTGCGCAGTGGGCTGCTCGACTACGACCGGCGACGCGGCTGGCGCGGCGCCGAGGGACGTATCGAGGACGCCGCCGCGCTGGACGCTGCAGGCCGCGACCGCGCGCTCGCCGCCTTCACGCCGATCCCCGACCTGAATCCGGCGGTGGTGCTTTCGATTGACGCAGCCGGCGCCACCGTCCATGCGCTGCGCGCCGGCGACGTTGTGCTGCCGCCGGAGTCGCTGCGCTGGACCGGCCGCACGGCCAGCCAGGTACTGAAGGTGGGCGACGTGGTGAGGCTGGCGCGCACGGCCGCAGACCAGCCGCCGCTGCTGGGGCAGCTGCCGCAGGCGCAGGCGGCGCTGGTGTCGATTGATGCGCCGAGCGGCGCGCTGCGGGCCCTGGTGGGCGGCTTCAGCTTCGCGCAGAACAAGTTCAACCGTGCCACCCAGGCACAGCGCCAGCCCGGCTCAAGCTTCAAGCCCTTCATCTATGCGGCGGCGTTCGAGCGCGGGTACACGCCGGCCAGCATCGTCATGGACGCGCCGGTGGTGTTCCGCGACCGCGCCGGCAACGTTTGGCGGCCGCAGAACGACAAGGAAGACTTCGCCGGCCCGATGCGGCTGCGCGAGGCGCTGGTGCAGTCTCGCAATCTTGTGTCGGTGCGCCTTTTGGACGCCATCGGCGTGCAGTTTGCGCAGCGTTACATCACTCAGTTCGGCTTTACGCCGGAAAGCCTGCCGCCGAACCTGTCGATGTCGCTCGGCACGGCGTCGCTTACGCCGATGTCCATCGCGCAGGGCTACGCGGTGTTCGTCAACGGCGGCTTCCGGGTGCAGCCATGGTTTATCGCCCAGGTCAGCGACCGCAACGGCGTGGTGGTGATGGAGACGCATGCGCCGCTCGCCTGCCCCGAATGCGGCGGTGTTGCCGGCAGCGGCGCGCCGGCACGCGTCGTCGATGGATTCGACTTCGGCGCAGCGCCCGCAGCCGCTTCCGCAACTCCGGAGGTCGCCGCGAATGCGGTGTCCGCTGCGCTGCTGGAGCAGCTCGACAAGCCCGGCCCGCCGGACCAGACGATGGCGCCGCGCGCGATCGACGCACGCACGGCGTTCCTGGTGCGCTCACTGATGCAGGACGTGGTCCGACGCGGAACCGGCGCGGCGGCACGGGTGATCGGTCGCGAAGATATCGGCGGCAAGACCGGCTCGACCAATGACCACCGGGACGCGTGGTTCTCCGGCTTCGGAGCCGATCGCGTGACCACCGTCTGGGTTGGGCGGGACGATTTCACCCCGCTGGGCCGCGGCGAATACGGCGGCCGCGCCGCGCTGCCGATCTGGATCAGCTACATGACCGCCGCTCTGAAGGACATTCCGGTGGTCGACATGCCGCCGCCGGCCGGCCTGCTGCGCGTCACCGTGGATCGCGCGAGCGGCGCTTTGCTGGCCGACGGCACGCCGGGTGGCTTCGTCGACTACGTGAAAACGGAAGACTATGACCGCATGCGGGCTGCTGGCGTCGTTGCAGAAGACGAAGCCGTGCAGGAGGAAGCGTTCGACGTGTTCTGAAGCGCCCGGCCTGACGCCGGGCGCAGCCGGAATCAGCGCCTGTCGACGGACACGTAGTCGCGGGTGGTGGCGCCCGTGTAGATCTGCCGCGGACGGCCGATCTTTCCTTCCGGATCGTTCTGCTGCTCAAGCCAGTGGCTGACCCAGCCGGCCGTGCGCGCCAGCGCGAACATTACCGTGAACATTTCGGTCGGAATGCCCAGCGCCTTGTAGATCAGGCCCGAGTAGAAGTCGACGTTCGGGTAGAGCTTGCGGGCGACGAAGTAGTCGTCCTTCAGCGCGGCTTCCTCGAGGCGCATCGCGACGTCGAGCAGCGGGTCGTCGACGCCGAGCTCCGCCAGAACCTTGTGACACATTTCGCGGATGATCGCGGCGCGCGGGTCGTAGTTCTTGTAGACGCGGTGGCCAAAGCCCATCAGGCGGAAACCCGAGTTCTTGTCCTTGGCCTTGTCGATCGCCTTCGCGACGTCCTCGGGGCGGCCGATGCTTTCCAGCATGGTCAGCACCGCCTCGTTGGCGCCGCCGTGCGCCGGGCCCCACAGCGCAGCAATACCGGCAGCCACGCAGGCGTACGGGTTGGCGCCGGTCGAACCGACCAGCCGCACCGTCGACGTCGAGGCGTTCTGCTCGTGGTCGGCGTGCAGCATGAACAGCAGGTCGAGGGCCTTTGCGGCCACCGGCTTCAGCTCCAGCGGCTCGCTCGGCACCTCGAACATCATGTGCAGGAAACGGGTGGTGTATTCGAGGTTGTTGCGCGGATAGCGAAGCGGCCAGCCGATCGATTGCCGGAAGCAGGCGGCGGCGATCGTCGGCACCTTGGCGATCAGGCGGACCGCCGCAAGCCGGCGCTGTTCGGGGTCGTCGGGGTCGAGCGTGTCGTGATAGAAGGCAGACAGCGACCCGACCATGCCGCACAGCATGGCCATGGGATGCGCATCGTGGCGAAAGCCTCCGAGGAAGGTCTTCATCGCCTCATGCATCATCGTGTGATGCGTGACTTCATGCTCGAAGGCGTCGGCCTGGACGCGGTCGGGCAGCTGCCCGTGCATCAGCAGGTAGGCCACTTCGAGGAAGTTCGAGTGCTTCGCCAGCTGCTCGATCGGGTAGCCGCGGTACAGCAGCACACCTTCGTCGCCGTCGATGTAGGTGACGGCGCTGCGGCAGCTGGCCGTAGCCATGAA
>Ga0335395_10002773_pt1 | contig 10903 bp, 12 predicted proteins | sample MAT02_FD_205744 | JGI IMG/M metagenome (GOLD analysis project Ga0335395, IMG submission 205744) | Freshwater microbial communities from Lake Fryxell liftoff mats and glacier meltwater in Antarctica - MAT-02 (spades assembly) (version 2) ...
TATCCTCCAGACCCACCCCACCAGCAGCGCGTGGACCCACCCACCAGCATCAATGCCTGCTGGCCAGAGGGTCCACCTGGATCAACTCGCCAGCGCTGGGTGGGTCAGGTTCTCACCAGCACTAAAGGGTCGGACATCCCGGCGACCTACGCGGCCTCCACGACTTGCTGGCGCTGGTACAAGCGCTGGTGCGCGGACGGGACCTGGCCCAAGGTCGAGGAGCTGATCGCGGCGCCGCCGGTCAAGTCAGCACGTCGGCCGACGCCGCGGGCGCTGCCCCCTGCGCCAGCGAGCCAGGTAGGGCCCGCGGCCACGGCCGCCCGGAGATAAACGGAGGGCCGTCCACAGCGCTTCGCGGCGCTAGGGACGGCCCCTTGTGCGGGCGAGGCCGCGAGTGCTCGGGCCCAGCGTTGGCTGCACCCCCACGGCGCCCGACCCGCATTACCACAGCAGCGAGTCGGCCTGGAGCGCGAGGCGGCGGGCGGCGGGCATTCACACCGCGCTCGCCGACGAGAAATCGACCATCGCGCCATTTGGCCAGCGAGAGGGCCGGGCTCCATCCCTCAGCATTCGAACGCTCGTAGTTCCTCCCGCGTGATCGGCATGAGGACGCGGACACCTTCATGCTCGACGAGAAGCCATGCGACCCCTCGCGCTTCACCGTCGGCGATAACACCGTCGGGATCCGGCATCCCAGCACGCGGATGGGGGCCGAGGAAGATGCGAGTGATGGCCGGCGCCATTTGATACTCGGGCGAAGCCAGGATCCTGCGTCCCAAGTTAGTGTCGGAGATGTCTTCAAGCCCGCGAACCGCGAGGCTGCCATCTGGGAGGAAGTGTCCTTCAACTACCCGAGCGTCGTGGCCGCCGATCCGTCGCACCGTGAGATTTAGGACGTGGGGTTTCTCCACCATGCGAGCCATCTACCACACCCATGGCCATCGGTCCGCAGCGGCGTGCCAAGCGCGAAGCGGGCTGTTGTCGGGCCGCTGGTTTGGCGCCGACCTTGACCGCCAAGATCGACCCCGTCCTCGTCGGGGCCCTCGGGGTGGTCGCCGCTGCCGGCGCTGCGCGGCCAGACGCGAGGCTATCAGGTCTCGCCGGTTGCGGGAGGGTCGTCCTTCTTGGTCATGGAGCGTGCCGACTCAACGAAGTAGCGGATCGCATCTTCGCCCCGTACCTGATCGTCGCAGACGCGGGCGATCCACCGTTGCCGGAGCGTCCGCGTGATGGCTCGCTCCTCGGCGTAGTCCTGCTCATACTCGTCGCGCACTCGCCGGAGTTCTCCGCACAGGTACTCGTGCTGCTGGACCGCCATCTCGGTGAGCCGCTGGATCTGTGCCAACGCTGGATCCGCGGTTGGCGTCCCGGGGACATCGGCGCCGTGCGCGGCAATCTCGCCGTCGATCGTGAGGACGAAGCCGGCCCCGAGGTTTGGGCCAACGAGCTGCCGCGCTCCTCACCATCGCGTCCGGTGAGCCCGACCAGCCTCTCGCGCACGCCCGCCTTCGCCGCCTCGCGGCCAAGACCTGGCAGCTCGAGATCGCCAATCACATGGGCCGCTGGGAGCAAACACCCCTCTGCGGCTCACGTGACGCCATCGTCGAGGCGCTGGTCGGGGACTTCGGCTGGACGCTCATTGCGCGTGCTTGAGAACCCTGGAAGGACTTCAGGCCGGCGGTACTAGTCGCGGGCTGAAGTATCGCGCCGGTCAAGGCGCGTCGGTCAAGGCGCGCCGGTCAAGGCGCGCCGGGCCGGTTGGGGGGTCGAGCTGTTGCACGTCAGCGCGCGTCGGCGCGACCTTGGATAGCGCGGGCGCGGCATACCGTCGCGCGGTGTCGTGCGCGGCCCTCCGGGCTTGCGCGTGAGTGTCGGATACGCCCGTGAGGGATCACCTACGGTTGACCCATTCGATCAGATATGCCGTGCTTGATGCCCGCTACGCGCTTGAGCTGGCGGGATGTATGGCGGATGAGATGACGGATCAGGTACGGGGAGCTGGCTGGTGGAAAATGGCAAGGAACCGAGGGACCGCAACGAGTTTGGCGCTGCACGACCTCGCCGCAGTATGCGGGCCGAAGATCGTCGCGGTCGCGGAGGCGAGGTAGACCTTGAGGCACTGCTCGCGGCGCATTGCCGGCAGGCGGTGACACTGCTCCCGCGTGGCGTGCTCGGGGTGGCGACGGCGATCGAGTTTCTCGAGGCGATGCCCGCTGGGTATCGACTCGGCCTCCCCGACGTCACCTACTCGGGCCCGAAATTGTTCGCGCTGCTCGTCGCTCATGGCGTGCTCGCGGCGATGCCGAGCCCGCGCGTTGTGCCGGCCGCGCTCGGTCTTGTCGCCGGGGTCTCGCCACTGCTGGAACCGCGTAGCGCCCGGCAGTGGTCGTTGTGGCTGGGGCAGCTCCGAGAGCCGGCCTCGGCGGTCGCCGCCGCGTTGCGGAAGCGGACGCCGACGAGCCAGATCAGCCTCGCGCCGTCAACGACTACGGCGCGCCCGCTCCGGGCCGCGGCGCTCCGGGCCGACCGCGATCATCTGGCGTCCGAGCTTGCGCGCGCGACGGAGGCACTTATGCGGGCCCGTGAGCAGGCCGAAGATGAGTCGGCTCGGGCGGCCGCGCTTCAGCACCGGCTTGAGGAGAAGAGCGCGGCCGCGGCGCTTCGGAAGGACAGCCGCGAGAAGATGCTCGCGTCGATTCGCGAAACCTTGAACATCCCCGCCGATGACCCTCGCGAGTTCGCCGAAGTGGTCGTCGGCGTGATGGTCTCGCTCAGGGAGCAGACCGCGCGCGCCGACAAGGCCCAGCAGGGTCTGCATCGTTTGCTCGCCGACCTCGCGGCGGCGGATCTGCAGCTTGCGGCCCTCAGGGAGAAGAAGAGGGAGATGGAGGCGCAGTTGGACGGCTACGAGATCGAGCTGGCGGTGGCCCACGCTGAGCTTGGCCTGCGCAGGTCGAAGATGTTCCGGCCCGAGGCGGCCGAGGTGAACGAGTACCGCACTGCGGGAGCCGAGGACGCTCGCCGTGCGCAGCAACGGCGAAGGTCGGAAGGCAAGTAGGCGCGTCATCATCGCCGGGCGCTTCATCGCCGGGGCGCTTCATCGCCGGGGCGCTTCATCGTCGGGGCGCTTCATCGCCAGGGCGCTTCATCGCCGGGGCGCTTCGCATCATCACCGGAGCAGCCGGACCGCCGTCGAGCGCGCGAGCCCGCGGAGCAACAGCTTGCGCGCCGAGCAATAGCTCGCGCGAAGCAACAGCTCACGCGCCGAGCGACACCGCGGCCGGCCCGACGCCGCGCGGACCCGCGGAGCAACAGCTCGCGCGCCGAGCAACACCTTGCGCGCGGAGCAACAGCTCACACGCCGAGCAATACCGTGGCCGGCCTGGCGCCTGCGGACCTGCGGAGCAAAAGCTCGCGCGCCGAGCAACGCCGCGGCCGGCCCGACGCCGCGCGGACCCGCGGAGCAACAGCTCGCGCGCCGAGCAACGCCGCGGCCGGCCCGACGCCGCGCGGACCCGCGGAGCAACAGCTCGCGCGCCGAGCAACACCGAGGCCGGCCCGACGCTGCGCGGACCCGCGGAGCAACAGCTCGCGCGCCGAGCAACACCGTGGCTGGCCCGACGCCGCGCGGACCCGCGGAGCGACAGCTCCCACCGAGCAACACCGCGGCCGGCCCGACGCCGCGCGGACCTGCGGAGCAACAGCGCGCGCGCCGAGCAACACCGCCGGCCCGACGCCGCGCGGACCCGCGGAGCAACAGCTCGCGCGCCGAGCAACAACGTGGCCGGCCCGACGCCGCGCGGACCCGCGGAGCAACAGCGCGCGCGCCGAGCAACACCGCCGGCCGGCCGACGCCGCGGACCCGCGGAGCAACAGCTCGCGCGCCGAGCAACACCGCCGCCAGCCCGACGCCCTCGCGCGCCGAATGGCCGACCGTCGTCGCGCGGACCCACGGAGCGGCCGGCACCGTCGTCGCGCGGACCCACGGAGCGGCCGGCACCGTCGTCGCACAGTCGCGCCGACGCCGTCTCACCGAACAACACCCGCGCGTCGTCGCCGTCGCCGAGCGACACCTGCCGACCGCCGCCGGCATGGTGGGCGGCGCCGGGCGGGACGGCGTCGCCGTCATAGCTACGGCGTCAGCGTGACAGCTCGCCGCGGCGGGTGGTGCTGCAACATCTCCGTGACGCAGCGCCCCATCTCTCCCTGCGGAGGGTCGTCGTTAATCTTCAGCGGGCCGGCTGGGTCGTACTTGATCACGAGGCGCGTGGTCGGGTGCGGCTTGCACTTGGCCAGCGCTGCGCGGAGATCGAAACGGGGACGGGGTACCGGCGGGCGCTTGTTCTCCGACGCGGCGATCGGGCCCTCCTCGGCGACCTTGACGTCGGGCTCTGGTTCGACCTGGGCGTCGCCCGCTGTCGACGGCGGAGGGCGGATCGGTGCGAGCGGAGCGGGCGTGACCATCACCGGGGGAGCACACACGACCGGGTCTGATGGAGGACACTCGTCGGTGAGCACGGGCGGGCATACGCGCGCAGCTTCGTCGACGTGCGTGGCGAACCATGCCGGCAGCACGAGCAGGCCGAGCGCCGGGGCGAGCCAGACAGCGCGCCGGCTGGGCTGGCGCTGCCGAGGAGCCTCGGTGGCGCTGACCTCCGCGACCCCGACCTTCGCGGCGGCGACCTCCGCGGCGGTAACCTCCGCGGCCGCGATTTCCGCGGCGACGACTTCCGCGACCGCAGCGCGGAGCGCCTCGGCCATCGACGCCGCGTTGTCATGGCGATGAGCGCGAACGTCGAGCGCGCCGACAAGCACGGTGCGTATGGGGCCGGGCAGCGGGATCCTCTCCGCTACGCTCACGGGATCGGCGTGGTGCGGATCAAGCAGCCGTTGGCCGTTGAGCATCGCGGCCCACAGCGCCCCCATCGAGAAGATGTCGGCCTTGTAGTCGCCGGCATGGCCCCGGAGACGCTCGGGGGCAACGAAGCCCTCGGACCCCCAGATGATCATCGACTCCGACGCCTCGGGGGGCGTCAGCACGAGGCCACCCTTGTCTTCGAATACGCGCGCGTACCCAAGGTCGAGCAGGCGGCCGCGCTCGGTGTCGCTGTGGACCTCGATCAAGCAGTTGTTCGGCGAGATGTCGCGGTGCGTCACCCCGCGGTCGTGCAGGGCTGCGAGCGCTGCGAGCAGGTCGAGCATGAGCGGCACGGTGCGCTCCCATGGCAGCGCCCCCTCCGCGATCTGTGCGGCGAGGCTTCGTCCCTCGACGAGTTCAAGCACGGTGTAACGACGACCGCCGATCCATCCGAGATCATGGGCCGGTACGAGACACGGGTGACGGATCTGGGCGGCGAGCTGCCCCTCCTGCAAGAACCTGCGGACCATCTCTGGATTTTGGTTGTGTTCGGGGTGCAGCACCTTCACCGCAGCCGCGGCCATCGTCGTGGTGACTGTTGCGGCGTAGATCGACGCCGTGCCCCCGACGCCGATCCGGCGGGTCAGCTTGTAGTGCTGCCCCACGGTCTCGCCGGAGAAGTCGTGATTGATCGGAAGGCGTAGGCCGAGGTCGACTTCTTCGCTCATGGCTAAAACTCCAATCTGAGGCGGATCCCCGCGGTTGGCAGGATCGAGGGTTGCAGGGAGAGTCGACCGTCCCCGCGCTTGCGCCGGACGTCCACGACGAGCAGGGCTGCGCCAGCGACCGTCAGCGCCCCCGCGGCGACACCGAACCCGATCGCCATGTGATCGGCCCGTTCGCCCCGCGCGCGGATCAATGCGAAGTCGTCGCCGTCGCCGATCGTCTGGCCCGCGTCGCCGTTCACGGCGTCGGACTGCGTGCGGAGGGAAGCGCCGTGGACGAGCGCGCCGATCACGGCGCCGCCAAACCCGAGGCCGAGACCGAGTGCCACGCCTCCGGCGATCCGAAGGGGACGGCGATCCGGTCGGCGCGCCGGCTCGGATCGCCGGGGCAGCATCACGGCGCCGTCAGCTCGGCTCGGGCTCGCCGGGGGAACCACTGCAGTGGTTTGCCTGGGATCGGGGCGGGCGGGCTCGGGCCCGGAGCACGCGGCGAGCTCCGGCGTCAGCTCCGAGAGCAGGGCATTGACGTCCTTGCGGTCGTTCGGTCTGTCCTCGGCTCCCGGCGCGACGAGTTGCGCCTTGAACGTCCTGAGCATGCGCGCATCAATGCAGGGGGCCGCCATGTGGCCGGCTGCGTGCGCACGGCGGTAAAGGCGGTGGGCGTCGAACGCGAACACCGAGCGGCTCGCCAGGCTCGCCGCGGTCTCGAATGCCTTGCGGCACTCATCCGCGGCTGCGGCATAGGCCACGGCCGCCCCGACCTCCGCGGTCGGGGCGGCGTCGACGAGCGCCTGGCAGGCGGCCTCGTGCTCACGCCATGGTTCGGCCGGGCCGGTGGGGTTGGGCGGGGCCAGGGCAAGGACGACATACACGGCGGCGAGGGTCATCGCCGCACATGCTACCGGATCTCCATGGACCTGCGGCCAGCAAACTCTCACTGGCCATTTCGTGAGCGACAGGACGCGCGGACTTGCGCTATCCTGGCGGGCATGATCCGACGCCTCGGTTTCCCCTCCGCCCCGCTCCTGGCCGTCGCCTGCCTGGCTCTGCCGGTCCCGCTCGCGTGCTTCGGCAACGTCGAGCTGGAGGCGTGCACCTTCACCGATCCGACCGGGTGTAACGATGCGGCCAGCGCCGCCTCCTCCTCTACAGGGGCCGCCCCGGGCGACGACGGCGTGACCACGTCAGGCACGACGGGCGGCAGCGTCGGCACGACCGGCGAGGGCGGCAGCGCCGGAGCGACCACGACAGACGACACCGGTGCCAGCAGTGGCACCGACACGATCGGCCAGCCGGTCGATCCGCCGCCGACGATCGCCGATCTGGTGTGCGACCCCGAGGTCGCCGACGAGGTCGGCCCCACGGTCTGCACCTACACGGCCAGCGCGGACGCAGTGGCAGCCGATCTCCTGGACGATGGTCAGGTGATCGCCAGCGGCCCGGCGAGCGGCTCGGTGATCTTCCCGGTCACCAGCGGGCCGAACAACAACCCGGGCAGCGTGATCACGGTGACGGTGCGCGACGAGGCCGGGCAGACCGCGTCCGAGTCACTCTACCAGGCGAGCACGGTCAAGGATCCGGGCACCGAGAAGTGGACCACGATCGAGCCGAACGACGGCGCGTTCAGCTCGGCGGGTGCCGTCGCGTTGCAAGGGGAGTTCGTCATCGCCGCTGGCGTCCACTACAAGAACCCCCTGGTGATCGGCACCCTGCGCCGGTACGACCAGGGCGGCGTGTGGACGCCGAGTGACGTCGGGTGGAGCAAGTCGCACGGTGATTGGACCAAGCTCGCGTGGCTCAAGTCCGGCAACTTTGGGCCGACCGGCCTCGCGGTGGACGCCGATCAGAACATCATCCTCGTCGGCATCGGCTTCGAGAACGGCGAGCCGCGTCGTTACGTGGCCCGCTTCCACCCGGACGGCGCGCTGGACTGGGAGGTACCCGGCCCGGTCGGCACCGAGGCCCGCGGCGTCGGCGTACAGTCGGACGGTACGATCTACGTCGCGGGCGCGAAGCGAACGGGCGTCAACCCCGAGCGGTGGGACATGGAGGTCTCGGTCTACGGCGCCGACAAGACCGCCTACGGCCCGATCCCCTACAGCGACCCGGGCGACATGTTGAACCTTCGCAGTGAACGCGGCCGCGCCGTCGTCGTGCTCAAGAGCGGCCGCGTGGTCATCCTCGGCACGCGGGAGATCGTCGATCCGAACGACCCGAACAACATCAACAAGCCGATCACGCGCGGCGTGGCGCTGCTGTTTGAGGGCAAGGGCAAGCGGGTCGGCGACGACTGGACGTCGACTGGCGACAAGCTGAAGTACGACGCGATCCTGGCGGGGGTGGCCACCGACGAGGGCTTTGCCACCTGCGGCTACGCGCAGGAGGATCCGAGCATGCCCGGGAGCAAGACTCAGATCCTCATCCGCTGGCACGGCAAGGACCTTCAGGAGATCAAGGCCCCGCGCCTGGAGACCACGCAGGGCGCCGCCGTGTGCAACGCGCTCGGCTACAACATGGAGGGCGCGACGATCGTCGGCGCGCACGTCAACGTGCTCGGCGAGAACGACAACCAGTGGATCTTCGCCGTGCGCGACGCCGCCGATCTGCGGGTCGACTACCTGAAGCACAACGGCGCGAGCAACGGGCTCGACCGCGTGCAGGCGCTCGACTGCGACTACTTGTGCGCATGGGCCGGGGTCGAGTCGGTCGACGGCGCTGTGCAGTGGATCACCGGCCTGCGCCGGTAGCAGGTCACCCCGGGATCAAGAGCGAGCACTGCTCGATGATCGTCGCGGCCATCGTCTTCAGGTAGCCGACGTAGGTGTCGTTGCAGATGCTCTCGAAGCGCCCGTGTGCCGCGGCCTCCGCGAACAGGCGCAACGGGTTCGGGCCGATCATCGGGTCGAACTTGCAGACGCCGTCTGGCAGGTCGACGTCGTTCGACAATACGAGCGTGACGATCGCCTCTTCGTTGCCCCCCTTGGCGGCGACGAGCGCGTCGTACCAGTCCTGCGGCGTCCCCGGGGTGAGGCTGTCCTGCAGACCATCAAGGACGACAACAGCGAGGAGGGCGTCCTTGCGCAGAAAGCCGTCGTTGCAGCCGCCGTCGTCCAACATGTCGGGCTGGAGCGCGTCCTGCATCACCGTCATCGGCACCGGCGTCTTCGGACCCTCGCCGACGGTGGCGATGCACTTGAACATCGCCTCCGGATCGGGCTCGCCCTTGACGATGTAGCGGTTGCCGCCGAACAGGTCGCAGCGCTTGTTCGTCGCGTCGAAGTTGCCGGTGATCGTCACCCCCGCGCCGCTCGTCACGTCGCACACCACGAACGGCCCCTTGCAGGGGTAGTCCTCCGGGCCGCCGTACTCCGCACAGCCAGGCTTCATGCAGCCGGTGCAGTCATAGCAGGCATCACAGGCGGGCAGCAGAGCGCTGGTTCCCGCATCCACGACCATGATGTGATAGTCGAAGTCGGCGAACTCATCCGCGAGCATCGCGGTGAAGGCCGGGAACGCCTGCTGGAGCTGTGTCTGGAAGTACTTCATCGAGTACCAGGACGAGATCACGAACAGGAAGTCGATCTTTCCCTGGCAGCCGATCGGCTGCCCGCCGAAGTCAGGCACCGGCCCCATGTCCAGCGTCGACACATTGCCCACGGTCGTGCCGCTCGCGCTCGCAGCTCCGCTGCCGCTCTCGCTGCTGGTGCTGCCGGAGCTGCTGGTGCTCGTCGAGCTGCCGGAGCTGTTGGAGCTGCTGGTGGTCGACGTGATCGCGTGTGGCCCACTGGCGAAGCTGGACGTCGCGACATCGTCGCGGCCGCAGCCCGGCATCAGCTCAAGGGCGGCGCTTAGCACGGCGATTTGGCGCAGGCGCATCATCGCGCGATCCTACTCCAGCCCGGGCGGGACGGCCAGCCCGGGTCCAGTCCCGGGCGGCGACGAGGGCGGCGATCTCGTCGAGCGACAGGCCCTGCTCGCGCATCGCCACGATGAAGCGGGTCTGGTCCAGCACGTGCGCCGGGAAGCGGTTGAACATCCCGCCCGGGTAGCCCTGCGAGACGATGACCGGCTTGGTCAGGAGACCGCGCTCGATCCACACGCGGATCGTCCGGCGGGTCATACCCGCGGCCTCCATGATGTCCGCCATCGTGGCGAACAGGGGATCGAGCCTGCGACGGTCGGTCATGGCGCCGCATGGTACGCGGCCCCGAGGGGGGCGCGCTACCGGCGGCGTCCGCCCTTTCGTCCGGCGGGAGACGGCTGCGTGCGCGCGGCCGCCTTGGCCTTGCGGGCCTCCTGCGCATCCATCTCCGCGAGCATCACCCGGACCTCGTCGTAGGTGAAGCCACCCGCCCGCTTCGCCGCGATGAAGCGTGCCCGCTCGGCAGCGTAGGCCGGGAAGCGGTTGAAGACGCCGCGGATCCCGAGTGACACCTTGAGCGGCGGCGGTAGGAACCCCATCTCGACCCACACGGACACCGTCCGCCTGGCGACGCCGGCGGCGGCCATGATGTCGTCGGTCGACACGAACGTGGGGTCGAGGCTGCGGGCGGCGGGCACTGCCCGGCGAGTATAGGGACCCGCGCGCTCGCGCGCCAGCGCCAGCGAGACGCCGCAAAGGCGCTCAAACACCCCCCTTGCGCCACTGCCACGCCCAGGTGTAGCGTCGATGTGGCCAGTGAGAGAAATATAAAACAGGAGTAGCCGCAGATGGACGACGCCGACGCCAACAGACCGCGACCCCGCGAGGTCGCCCAAAGCCCACGCCAGCCAAGGGCAACTACCCCGCGCATCATCCCCGCCTCGGCACTCGCGCCGGGCCTGGCGACGATCATCGTCTCGCTACCCGACCGCACGATCCGCAGCCGTGTGTTCATGGTGCAGGTCCAGCCGCACGGCACCGTGCAGGTCGCGTTCGCCTCGGGCGACATGATCACGCTCTCGCCCCGGACCATGGTCGGCAGCATTGAGCGCCCGGCCGGGCCGCAGCGGCCACGCCCGCCGCGTTTGAGCAACGCGAGCTGAGGACAACCATGACCACCGACTCCCTCACTCACCCGCTCCCCTTCTTTCACCACGCGGCGACCGCCCGCGTCCTGTACATCGCCCCCGGCCCGTGCCCGCTGGTGTTCTCGATCTCCCTCAAGGACATCGGCAGGCATGCGCCCGTGGTGAACCACGGGCCGGTGCTTCCTCACCGTCGACGGCCCCTCGGACCCGTACCACCCGGCCGTTCGTGAGCACGATCTCGATCGCCTCGTGCACGACCACCGCCTCGCGCACCCGTACGGCCACGAAGTGCTGCTCCGGCTCCAGCGTG
>Ga0335395_10002774_pt1 | contig 10902 bp, 6 predicted proteins | sample MAT02_FD_205744 | JGI IMG/M metagenome (GOLD analysis project Ga0335395, IMG submission 205744) | Freshwater microbial communities from Lake Fryxell liftoff mats and glacier meltwater in Antarctica - MAT-02 (spades assembly) (version 2) ...
AATACTAAATTAAAGCTATTAAAAAGGTGTGGCTTTGGATTTAGAAATTTGAGAAATTTTGAAATACGGGCATTACTATTTTGGCATTTTCCTAAAAAATTAGCACAATAAGTACGGAAGAGCCGCTATTGCAGGTTCGCACCCGTAAATACTCCCATCGAACCGATGCCGCAGATTCAAGTTGCTCCTCAGTTGCAGGAAACACAGGTTTAGATAGATTAATTATCGAGTAATCCTAACATTCTCTTCACTTCTGCTAAAGGCATAGAAGGCTGATTTGCATCTTCTTCTTTGGCCGCCCTCAAATCAATCAAATCTTCTATGTCAGCAATTAATTCTTGCAGTGCTTCAAATTCTTCATAAGGTATCACTGCAAATTCTTTTTTGCCGTTTTTGGTGATAAATTCAGGATGTAATGGAATCATAGATATTTCCTCTAGACGTTTAAGTGTAATACCAATTTTCAAAACTTCTGCAACATTAGTAGGGTGCGTCGCTTGCAAAAATCCTAAAAAAATCGCTGATTTCCTAGCGACGCACCTGACAAACAAGGTTAATTAATACCATTTTCAAAAAATTTTGCTACAACAGAAGTGTTGGTGCGGAGTAAAACGGAGAGTTGTTTGCTCCAGTATTATGTAAGGTGCGTCGCTAGGAGATTTTCCATCTTTTCTTAGGGCTTTTCGATAGCGACGCACCCTACGAATACTACTTAGTAATTCATCAAAGTGCAACTTTTAGAGGCGACAGTTTACCTTTTTCCTGCGAAGGACTGCGACAAAGGGCGGAAATACCTATCTATAGATACGGGAACACCGATCCGATCGCCCGCCATGAATTCCCTACAATTATAATTATACTGGCAATCAAAGATTTGCCTCTACAGTATCGATCGCCTTAAATTCAGGGAATTAAAATTTATGCAACCAAATAATCCAAACCAATTTACCGAAAAAGCCTGGGAAGCCATCGCCCGCACCCCCGAAATCGTCAAAGCAGGTCAGCAGCAGCAGCTAGAAAGCGAACATTTGATGAAAGCTTTGCTGGAACAAGAATCGGGACTGGCTAGCAGTTTATTTAATAAAGCTGGAGTGACTATCGCCAAATTGCGCGATCGCACTGATGAGTTTATCAGCCGCCAGCCGAAAATCACTGGCGCTGGCGGCAACGTTTATCTCGGCCGTTCCCTGGATACCCTGCTAGACAGGGCTGAAGCGTATCGTAAAGAGTACGGCGATGAATTTATCTCGATCGAGCATTTGATCCTAGCTTACGTTAAGGACGATCGCTTCGGCAAAAATCTCCTACAAGAATTTAAACTAGATGAAGCCAAACTCAAAGAAATAATTACCCAAGTCCGGGGGAACAACAAAGTGACAGATCAAAATCCAGAAGGCAAATATGAAGCGCTGGAAAAATACGGCAGAGACTTGACAGAAGCCGCGCGTCAAGGCAAACTCGATCCAGTAATCGGACGAGATGACGAAATCCGTCGCACGATTCAAATATTGAGCCGCCGCACCAAGAACAACCCCGTACTGATTGGGGAACCGGGAGTTGGTAAAACTGCGATCGCCGAAGGACTCGCCCAGCGAATTATCACCGGAGATGTGCCGCAATCTCTCAAAGACCGACAATTAATTAGCTTAGATATGGGCGCGTTAATTGCCGGTGCAAAATTCCGGGGAGAATTTGAAGAACGCTTGAAAGCGGTGCTCAAAGAAGTGATGGACAGCAACGGCAAAGTCATCCTATTTATCGATGAAATTCACACCGTTGTCGGTGCCGGTGCGACTCAAGGCTCGATGGATGCCGGCAACTTGCTCAAACCCATGTTAGCGAGGGGAGAATTGCGCTGTATCGGCGCTACAACTCTCGACGAATACCGCAAATATCTCGAAAAAGATGCCGCCTTAGAACGCCGTTTCCAACAAGTTTATGTTGACCAACCGACAGTTGAAGATACTATCTCGATTTTGCGGGGTTTGAAAGAACGCTACGAAGTTCACCACGGTGTGAAAATTTCTGACAATGCGTTAGTGGCGGCGGCTACTTTGTCAACTCGATATATTAGCGATCGCTTCCTTCCTGACAAAGCGATCGACTTAATGGACGAAGCTGCGGCTAAACTGAAAATGGAGATTACCTCCAAGCCGGAAGAACTCGATGAAATCGATCGCAAGGTTTTGCAGCTAGAAATGGAAAGACTGTCGCTGCAAAAAGAAAGTAATGCTGCATCGATCGACCGTTTGGAAAGACTGGAAAAAGACTTGGGAAATCTCAAGGAACAGCAAAGCGGTTTGAATGCCCAATGGCAATCAGAAAAAGGTGTCATCGGCAGCATTCAAAACATTAAAGAACAGATTGACAAGGTTAACATTGAAATTCAACAAGCTGAATTAAAATACGACCTTAACCGCGCTGCTGAGTTGAAATATAGCAAATTAACCGAGTTGCAAAAACAACTGAAAGAAGCGGAAGCTAAACTGACAGCAACTCAAACCACTGGTAAAACTTTACTCAGGGAAGAAGTCACGGAATCTGACATTGCCGAGATTATTTCTAAGTGGACGGGAATCCCGATTAGCAAGTTAGTTGAATCGGAAATGCAGAAACTTTTGCAGTTGGAAGATGAACTGCACAAACGGGTAATTGGACAGGATGAAGCGGTGACGGCCGTTGCAGATGCCATTCAGCGATCGCGCGCGGGTTTAGCCGATCCAAATCGTCCGGTTGCGAGTTTTATCTTCCTCGGCCCCACCGGTGTAGGTAAAACCGAGTTGGCGAAAGCATTAGCATCTTATCTCTTTGATACCGAAGAGGCGATCGTGCGAATTGATATGTCGGAATACATGGAGAAACACGCAGTTTCGCGGTTAATCGGTGCGCCTCCGGGATACGTCGGCTACGACGAAGGCGGACAATTAACTGAGGCTGTGCGTCGCCGTCCTTACTCGGTGATTCTATTCGATGAAATCGAAAAAGCGCACCCGGATGTCTTCAATATCATGCTGCAAATTCTGGATGACGGCCGCGTTACGGATGCTCAAGGTCACAAAGTAGACTTTAAGAATTCTGTGATTATTATGACATCGAATGTGGGCTCTCAATACATTTTAGATGTGGCGGGAGATAACGAAAAAATGCGGAGTCTGGTGATGGAGGCGATGCGGGGAACTTTCCGCCCGGAATTCTTGAACCGGATTGATGAAACGATTATTTTCCACGGTTTGAGTAAGCCGGAATTGCGGCAAATTGTGCTGTTGCAAGTTAAGCGCTTGGAAAAACGGTTGGCCGATCGCAAAATGTCTCTGAAATTGTCGGAATTGGCGATCGACTTCTTGGCAGAAATCGGTTACGATCCTGTGTACGGTGCGCGGCCTTTGAAGCGGGGAATTCAACGCGAGTTGGAAACGCAAATGGCGAAGGGTATTTTGCGGGGAGATTTTGCAGACGGCGATACCATTTTTGTAGATATCGAGAATGAAAGGTTGGCGTTTAAGCGGCTGCCGGCCCAGTTGGTGACTGCTAAATAATTGGAGTTGCGGCAAAGTCGAATAAACCGGGTTTTTCGGATAATTTAGGTTGGGTGGTGAGATATCTCGCGAGAAACCCGGTTTCTGGGAATTGTGCAAAGTCTTAGAAACGGCGAGAGAGTGAGGTTGTCTTCGACTTAAGCGGAGACAGCAATCATTTAGCCACGTTAGGCCACTCTGCCAATGCCCTCGCCAGCGTATAAACTGTAATTTTGCTGCTGTTTTGAGTTGGTTCAATATGGGCGATCGCACTTTTGTCGATAAGTGCGATCGCTTGTACGAGATAAATCCCACAGTTTTAGGGTAAAATTACAGTACCGATAGGTCTATTAACTCAGCAATACCCGATTATTATTTAAGAATATGCGATCGAAACTAGAAATTACCGAGCAACACAAAAAGGTTGATGCTGCTGAAGCCGAAATCCGCGACAAGCAGCAGCTAGTTAATTATGATACCAAAGAGTATCCAGTCGAAATACTCGTTCAAAAATATATGGAAGGAAAGGATGATGATACCAATGAGTTGTTCATCCCAGACTACCAACGTGACATGGCTTGGAATCAAGCAAGACAGTCAAAGTTTATTGAGTCTATAATTTTGGGGGTGCCAATACCTTCTATTTTTGTTGCTGAGCTCCATGATGAAGAAAACGATCGAACCCGTTTAGAGATCGTAGATGGTACACAACGCATTCGGACTATAACTAAATTTATCAATAACGAATTGACATTGATCGAATTAAAACAACTAAAAAATTTGAATGGATTTAAGTTTGCTGATTTGTCCCTTGCCCGTCAGAACCGTTTCAATCATACTAGACTTAGGATAATTCAACTAACTACAATTGCAAATGAGGAAATACGAAGAGATTTATTTGAACGCATCCGTGATATGGCTAGCGTGGATATAGATGAGATTGAAAAGAGCAGAAGTATAATGTCTGGCCCGTTTATCGAACTGATTGAGGAACTATCCAAACATGACAAGTTCCGCAACTTATGCGCTTTTTCTGAGTCTGCTATTCGCAGCCGCGAACCGCAAGAATTTGTGTTGCGTTTTTTTGCATTTTTAAACAACTATCAGAATTTTAATAGCAAGATAAACAAATTCCTTGATGACTATCTGAAGCAAGTAAATGCCGATCCGAAATTCGATAGTGAAAAAATGCGGGCCGAATTCGAGTCAATGCTAAATTTTGTAGAAAAATATTTTCCTCAAGGATTTCGCCAAGGTAAAAATGGCACGAGAACAACAACTCGGATTAAATTCGAGTCTCTAGCTGTCGGTGTTGCTCTTGCTTTGAAAAAAACCAGCAATCTTGAGCCAAAGTCAACAGACTTGCTCGCTTCACAAGAATTTAAGGATTATACAAAATCTGATGCTAGCAGTTTTCAAAATCAAGTAGTTTTACGTATTGAATATGTCCGCGATCGACTACTAGGCTAAAGATGAACACTGTACTCTTAGATTTCAATGCACGCGCCCAAGAGGTAAATGATTACTTCATATTTTTAGAGGGCTTAATCAAACAAACTACTAAGTTATCTATAGCCGATGATGCCGGAACATATCAAATACAAAGTCTTAATCCTGAGTTAGCCAAAACTCTTAGAGCTAACGGATTTTTGTTATTATATAACTTAGTTGAATCCACTATGCGAAATTCTATTGAAGCCATATTTGATGAATTTAAAAATCAAGCAATCTCATTCGATAGACTCAAACCCGCAATCAAAATGATTGTTATTCAAAATATGAAAAACCGTTCTCCTAAGAAAATTTATTTACACATCAATCAAATATCTACAGATATCGTCACAGCTACGTTTGAGCGCCAAGAACTATTTTCGGGGAATGTGGATAGTAGGTTGATTAAAGAACTAGCACAAAAATATGGTTTTTCATACAAAACAGAATTTACTAAAACGAAAAATGGGCAAAATCTTGTAGTTGTTAAAAGTAACAGGAACGACTTAGCCCACGGACTTAAGTCTTTTGAGGAGGTGGGGCGAGATAAGACTATTGATGAGCTTTTAGAGATTAAGAATGAAGTCATAGAGTATCTACGTCAAATACTGGAGAATATTAAAACTTATCTTGACAATCAAGAGTATTTGGAATTAAAGACCAATAATCCTTAATTTTAGCGTCAGAAACCGGGTTTCTTGGATAATTTAGGTTGGGTGACGAGATATCTGGCAAGAAACCCGGTTTCTGGGAGTTGTGCAAAGTCTAAGAAACCGGGTTTCTCTGATTATTTAGGTTGGGTGGCGAGATATCTGGCAAGAAACCCGGTTTCTGGGAATTGTGCAAAGCGTCAGAAACCGCAAATCAGCCATTATAACTAACATAAATTAGCAATCCAGTTTTAATTTAAGTTAAAAAACCCTTGCAAACGGGCCCAAAAAATTAATTTTTATTCACAATAGTCAGGGATATAAAAGCAATTTTTGCTGAATATAATGATGTAATTGTACGGTCGATCGCACTTTTAGACACTCCAAGTCGATCGCGCGATCGTCCTCCGCAACCAGCAAGTGCCTCAGATCACAAAGCCCGTCGATCGCCCTCCGCAACCAGCAAGTGCTTCAGATCACAAAGCTCGTCGATCGCCCTCACCCCAAAAAATGTAAAATTATGTCAAATTAAGTAAAGAATTATAAAATAACTATTGGCAGACCTGCAGACAGTTATGACCGCAAAACTAAGCGCTACAGACACAAAAAAAATGGAGACAGACTTGCAGCAGTTGAGCGCAGACCAAGAACTGATTCTCAACCAAGTAGACAATGCCATCGCTATGTTCGACTCGTCTGAGTGCTTAGTTTTGTTTAACAAAAAATTGGCCGACACTTGGGAACTATCCCCAAAATGGCTCGCCACAAAGCCTAAGTGCGACTTGTTGTTTGCCGAAATTGTCGATCGGGGTTACTTGTCGTTTCAGCAGTGGGAACAGTTTCAGCAAGCACTGCAAACATCTCAGGATCAAAGTTTATCATTTTATTTCGAGCAATCCAACGGCGTTTGTTTGGAAGTATTCGCCACAATTACCAACAGCGGCGGGAGACTGTTTACCTTTCGAGACGTTACGGTATACCAAAAATCCCAAGCTAGCCTCAACGCAGAAGTCAGAAGGCTGAGCTTTCTTTTAGGTTTAACCGAACGCCTGCAAAACTCTCACAGTTTGCAAGAAATAGGTCAGTTTGCCCTCACTTATCTCGTAGAGGCGACGAATGCTGCTTTCGGAGACGTGAAAGTGATTAGCGGTTCGGGAAAAGACAGGCAAGCGGCGGCAATTTCCAATCAAGTTTCTACTCAATTTCTGGCTAGTTACGGTGAACCAGTCGCCGCCGGAATGCAAGAATTGCTCGACAAAGGTATTCCCTACGGCACCGGTTTGCTGTGGGAAGTGGTGGAAACCGGTCAACCTTTGTTTGTCGATGACTATGGCCAACATCCCAATGCTGTGCCGCAATTTCGGCATCCGGGAATCGGACAATTGGGCATTTTTCCGATCGCAGCTACCGACGGCACCATCATCGGAGTGCTGACGCTGGAGTCCCGCAACGTCAAAAAATTACAAGCCTCCCTCCACCAAGAAGTGCTCACGGCTGCTTGTCGCACTCTTGGGGCCGCGATCGAACGCGCTCAAACACAAGAAAACCTGCGCCAAGTTAACAAACAATTAGAGTATTCTTCTCAGTTAAAATCTGAGTTTTTAGCCTCGATGTCCCACGAATTGCGGACGCCTCTCAACAGCATTCTCGGCTTTTCTGACTTGCTGCTGCGCCAAACGGCCGGAAAGTTGAACGATCGACAAATCAACTATGTAGAACTGATCGAAAAAAGTGGCCAACACTTATTGCAGCTAATCAACGATATTCTCGATCTTTCTAAAATTGAAGCGGGGAAAGTAGAACTAAATTTGCAGCCGGTGCGCGTCCACGAACTCACCACAGACTGTCTGAAAATGATTCAGCCACGGGCAGACAAAAAGCGAATTGCTTTGTCTTTAGAACTAGATTACCGCATTACTAAAGTTTTGCTAGATGAACGGCGAGTGCGACAAATTGTGATTAATTTACTGTCCAATGCCATCAAATTTACGCCGGAACAGGGACAAGTTAAACTCAGCGGGCGTTTGGCCTACGGTAGCGAAATCAACGGCGACTATCGACCGGATTGTTCTCCTGTAAATGCCAGCACTCCTTATTTTTGTTTGGAGGTGCAAGACTCCGGTATTGGCATTCCTGAAGACCGCTGGAACTTGCTATTTCGACCTTTTCAACAGGTGGATTCTTCCCTGACTAGGCGGCACGAAGGCACGGGTTTGGGTTTGGCTTTGACTAAGCGTTTGGCGGAATTGCACGGGGGGACTGTTTCTTTTCAATCTGTTTGCGATCTCGGCAGTGTGTTCCGCGTTTGGCTGCCTTTGACGGAGATGCGTCAAGAGTCTGGAAGCTTTGCCGCTTGTGCCTTGGATTCTAAGTTAATCCCTGCTTCTGCGATCGCTTTGCCCATTGGTAGCAAGCGGATTTTGGTTGTCGAAGACCAGCCTTTTAACCAAATGTTAATGTCGGAGGTGATGGAATTGGAGGGCTACGGGGTAGAGATTATCGCGGATGGGAAGGCGATGGTCGATCGCATCCTTGCCGCTTCTACTGCGCCGGAGTTGCTGCCGGATTTGATTTTGATGGACATTCAGTTGCCGGATGTTGACGGCTTTGAGTTGATGCGCCGAGTTAAAGCAAATCCTGTCTGGGAGTCGGTACCGATGATTGCGTTGACGGCGATGGCGATGCCTGGCGATCGCGATCGATGTTTTGAGGCTGGCGCTTCTGGTTATTTGAGCAAGCCGCTGGATCTGAATTTGGCGATCGCCACTGTCCGTTCTTTTCTCTCTTAAACAGCATTTACGCACCGGTGGTCAGAAACCGGGTTTTTTGCGAAAATACGCGCGTTGTAGCGCACAGTTCGGGTAAAAAACCCGGTTTCTTTGGCGGAGTGCATAATATCAAGTTCGGTGTTTTTTTTGCCATTTCGAGCGCAGCAAGGCAATCGAAGTATCTGTTTTGCACAGTGTTTTGCCTTGGATTCACTGCCACAAAGGTGTAATTTATTACATTTCATCATGCGAAACGCTAAACTTAATAGTAGAGAAATTTTAAATTGAATGTAAAATCAACTTATATTAACCTAACTCAACTATTTCGGCGATCGATCGGGGGCATCTCTTTTCAGGAACGAGGAGAAAGGGTCAAGAATACAACACAATCTGTTCTGGACGCTATTAAACTAAAAAAACCGGGTTTTTTACCCGATTAAAAATTTGGTGCAGTATTTGCGGAAAAAATCCGATTTCTAGGCGATCGCGTCCGTCAATCCTCGCTAAATACCTCAACCCTTCGTCCTTGTCGATCGGTGACAAACTTTACCTATCATATTCCATGTCAAACAAGTCGCACTGCATCATGTTGGTTGATGACGAGCCAGCTAATCTAATTTTACTGGAAGAGTTATTGCAACTGGAAGGATACACCACAGTATCAGCGCTATCTGGCGATGAAGCGCTCTCCCTCGCCCGCGCATCTCGACCAGATTTAATTTTACTCGATGTTATGATGCCGGAGATGGACGGTTTTGATGTGTGCGACATCCTGCGGAACGATAAAACATTGCAAACAGTACCGATAATTTTTTTGACTGCCCTCGATGACGACACCTCTCGCTTCAGAGGGTTAGAAATGATGGCAGATGATTATTTAACAAAGCCTTTTAACAGTCGCTTGCTGCTGGCAAAAGTTAAAAATATTTTGCAGTTGAGCCAAATGCGATCGCAAGTTGTAACTTCCCAATTCAACCAGCAAGTCCGAGAGAAAAGTAAGCGCCAAATCGCCGCAGCTTGGGAGGCCAGCGAATATCTTGCCGAAAAATTTCAGCTATTTGTGCCGGAGCAGATTCTCATACGAATTGCCCCAAAAGGCATAGAATCGATTCAATTGGGAAATGTCACAGAAGAAGAGCTGACTATTCTATTTTGCGACATTCGCGGGTTTACGACGATCGCAGAATCTCAACCAGCACGCGAAACCTTTGAATGGTTGAACGCTTTTTTTACTAAAATGAACGATTGCATCACGTCCCACGGCGGGTTTATTGACAAATACCTAGGCGATGCCATCATGGCAGTATTCGATCGGCCGAATTCTCACGCAATAAATGCGATCGAAGCCGCAGTAGCCATGCAAGAAAGTTTGCAGGAATTTAATGCCGATCGCCATAAATACAATTTAGAATATCCCGTCAACATCGGTACAGGAATTAACACCGGTATCGGCATGATCGGCACCTTGGGCTCCGATCGCCGGATGGACTCTACAGTCATCGGCGATGTGGTAAATACAGCTTCTCGTTTAGAAAATCTAACTAAAATATACGGCTGCCAAATTATTGTTAGCGAAAATGCGATCGTTCATGCGAGAGAATTTCTAAATAACATAAGTCCTAACTCAAACTCAAAAGAAAGTCTATTATTAAAGTGCGACTTGGAAGCAAAAACAGGGAAGAGTATGATTTCTACTTCTCACGCGAAAGCAGCCGACAGCCATTCAGCCAGCAACAATTATTATTATCGCTGGATCGATCGAGTAACCCCGCGCGGCAAGCAGCAAGCCATTGAAATCTACGAAATCTGGGCAGCATCCAGTCCCGACGCTGAAGCAAAGCAGCTTACCCAAGTTTTATTTGACAAAGGAATTCAAGGATGGCAATCCGAAAAATTTGTCGCCGCCTTGGGATATTTTCAGCAACTAATCCAACAAAACCCTGCTGATACAGTCGTCAGTTTATATATCAACCGTTGCCAGGAAAAACTAGGTCTTATACCTGCAAATATCAGCTCAGAAATGAGCTAAATAAAATCGGTTAGTAGTGAGGACTTCAGTCCTTCTGAGGTTAGTAGTGAGGACTTCAGTCCTTCTGAGGTTCGTAGTGAGGACTTCAGTCCTCATTCTCAGCGCCAATAAGGACTAAAGTCCTTACTACGAACCTATAAGAACATTCTAATTTAAACTCACATCAAACAGTAGCCAAAACTTGTTCTCTCAACTTCCCAATCAACTCATTAACCCCGCCCGCATTCAAACGGTAACTCAAAGGATGACCGATCAAATAAGCCGAACTGTGAAACAAAACATCAATTTCCACCAAACCATTTTCTCGCAAAGTTTTGCCAGTCGAAATCAAATCCACAATAGCCTCCGACATACCCGTAATCGGCCCCAACTCCACAGAACCGTAAAGCGGCACAATTTCCACAGGCAAATTCAAATTATGAAAATATTCTCTCGCACAGTTTACGAAC
>Ga0335395_10002776_pt1 | contig 10900 bp, 5 predicted proteins | sample MAT02_FD_205744 | JGI IMG/M metagenome (GOLD analysis project Ga0335395, IMG submission 205744) | Freshwater microbial communities from Lake Fryxell liftoff mats and glacier meltwater in Antarctica - MAT-02 (spades assembly) (version 2) ...
GCCGCTAGGTTTGGAATTGGTGGGGCGATATCTGGCTTCGATGGAGGATTTATCGATCTCGGAAATGCTGTTTCGGTTGCAGCAGAAGGCTAAGCTGCGGAAAGCGATAGAGGATTCAGCCCTAAATGAAATGGATGCAGATACATGGACTGCAACAGCAAAAATTGGCGTAAAAGCAGCGTTTGAGTTGAGTTGGGAGGTGTTGGATGGGAAAAGCCAGCACTTGGGTAAGCTGCTGAGTTTGTTTGCTCTGGCTCCGATTCCCTGGGAGTTAGCGGAGCAGGTGAAGCAGAAGCACTGTGAGATGTTTCCTGAAAATGGGGAATTTGGGGCAGAGGAGTTTAGGAAAGCTAGAACTAAGTTGCTGAAGTTCCATTTGCTTCAGGTGGCGGGGCAAGACGCCTATCAGTTGCATTCGCTGATTCGCGAGTTCTTTAGGAACAAGCTGGAGGGTGAAGAAGATGCCGCAGCTTGAGGTGAAGCAAAATATTGAAGCAGAGCAACTAAAGCGATCATTCTGTGGGGTAATGATGGCAGTAGCAAAGCAGATTCCCCCGACGGTAACGCTGTCGGTGATTTCCCAGGTCATTGCCGCCATTCCCCACCTTGAAGAAGCTGCCATCCACCTCACCCCTTGGCTCGTGGATAAGGATTTGATTGGGTCAGCCACTGGGATTGCTCGGTTCTATGAGGGTCAATCGGCGTTTGGGGATGCGAGGCGATGGTATTTGCAGTGTAGGGACATTTCCAACCAACAACTAGGAACCAACCATCCCGACACCGCCACCAGCCTCAACAACCTGGCAGAACTCTATCGAACAATGGGTCGCTATAGCGATGCCGAACCCTTGTATGTACAATCGCTGCACATACAAGAACAGCAGTTGGGAGCCGATCATCCTGGCACCGCTACCAGTCTCAACAACCTGGCGGAACTCTATCGAACAATGGGTCGTTATAGCGATGCCGAACCCTTGTATGTACAATCGCTGGAAATCCGAGAACAACGGTTGGGAGCCGATCACCCTGGCACCGCTACCAGTCTCAACAACCTGGCGGAACTCTATCGAACAATGGGTCGCTATAGCGATGCCGAACCCTTGTATATACGATCGCTGGAAATCCGAGAACAACGGTTGGGAGCCGATCACCCCGACACTGCCACAAGTCTTAACAATCTAGCAGCACTGCACTATTCGATGGGCTGCTACAGCGATGCCGAACCGATGTTGGTGCGATCGCTGGAAATCGATAAAAAGGTTTATGGCGACGATCATCTTGCCGTTGCCAAGAGTCTGAATAATCTAGCAGGACTTTATGATTCTCAAGGTCGCTATGACGAAGCAGATCTACTGTATCAAGAAGCCTTAGAACTGTATAGGCGCATATTAGGAGAAGAGCATCCTTCTATAGCAGTAATCCTGAATAATCTAGCAGGGCTTTATTACTCCCAAGGACGTTATAACGAAGCAGAGCCTCTCTATTTGCAGGCTATGACTATGAGTCAATGCTTACTAGGGGAAGATCATCCTACTGCCATACTGAGCTTAAACAATCTAGCAGCCTTGTATCGTATTCAAAATCGCTATCTAGAAGCTGAAGAATTATATTTAAAGGTTCTTGAAAAGCGAAGACTGTTATTTGGAGAAGCGCATCCTGACACAGCAACTAGCCTGAATAATTTGGCAGCATTGTATGAAGCTCAAGGACGTTATGCCGAAGCTGAGTCTCTCTATTTACAGTCATTACAACTACGGCAAGAATTACTAGGGGAAAATCATCCGTCAATTGCTACAAGCTTTAATAATCTAGGTAGTCTCTACTATTCTCAAAAGCGTTTTGGGGAATCAGAAGCACTCTTACTAAAATCTCTAGAACTCCAGAAACGACTCTTAGGAGATAACCATCCTGATATTTTAACTACTTTAAACAATTTGGCGGAACTGTATCGGGCACAGGGGCGAAACTTTGAAGCTGAATCTCTGTTTGCAGAAGCTCTCAACTTAAGTCGGCAGTTCTTGGGAGAAGAGCATCCCATTTCCGCGAAGTTGAGACATAACCTGGAGGCTGTTCAATGAGTGGACAGCGCCATAGGGAAATCATTGAGCGGCTCCTCTTTATTCGAGAGATTGAGGAGCGGCGGTTGATTGGGGGTGAATTGGCGGATGAATTCCGGAAGAAAGAAGTTGAAGAATACTTGAGTAATATGAGGGCAACTGAAAATACTAGCGCAGCATTGCTGAAAACAGAGAAAGACTTAGAAATAGTAGAAAGTGAAAGTGCCATATCCCATATTTTAATTTGTTACGCCCACCAAGATAATAATCATGCTGATGCTAATAAATGTTGGCTAAATCGTTTTTTGCTACATCTTACTCCCCTTGGACTAAAAGAAAAATCTAGCATTATTTCTGATCAAGAACTTGTTTCAATCAATGCTTGGCATCAACACATTAAAAACCAGTTGCAAAGTATAAAAATAGTAGTTTTACTAACCAGCCCTGATTTCCTTGCTTCTATCTATGTTTACAATAGCCACTTTCCTATTTTCTTAAAAGCGGCTCAAGAAAATGGCGTAAAAATCCTCCCGGTTGTTTTGCGATCTTGCTTATTACATCAAACAGACTTTAACCATCCAGATCCCTATAATGGGCCAGAAAAATTGCCTTTTAGTTCCCTATATGCTGGTCATTGTCTCAATAAACCACTCAATAGTATAGGGGAGGATGAGCAAGATCAGTTCTTCCTATCGTTTGCACAACAATTACTCAATATTGTTAATGGTCAAATTCAAGTAGATAACCAAGATAAAAGAATATTAGTTCCCGACAGTGAAACAAATCATTATGGTCATTCTCCTGAAAAAAATATTCAAAATCAAGTATCTGAGGAAGCAATATTTCAGGCAAACCGAGAAAATTCTAAAGGGTGGCAAACCGATGTCAAGGGTGGATCAGTATATGTGGCTGAAATAATTAACATTCACCATCCACCTCCTAAAGCTAGTGATTAAAGATATTTTCTTAGATTTCAACTCTCATTATTTTGAGATACTTATAGCTCGGTAAAAATTGCAGGTTATAAAGTCAACTTTTCTAAATAGCAGTACGTATATGCCGCTAGTACTAGATAAAACATCTACAAAGGAAGACCAACTAAAGCAGGTTTTCGTCAAAGTAATTTCAGACAAGGCGAAACAAATTCCACGCTCTCTCACACGTCAACAGATCAACCAGCTTGCTCTATCGGTGCCTCACATTAGTGAAGCTGCTATAACCTGGCTAGACTGCTTGACTGATGCCGATCTTATCCAACCTTTCCTGGGTTTGGGATATTTCTACGAAGGGCAAGCAAACTATTCTCAGTCGGAATCTTGGTTGGTCGCTGGCTTTGATATAGCTCAAACTAGGTTTGGGAAAAACCATTTAGACGTTGCGACAATCCTGAATGCTCTAGGAGAGATATATCGTGCCCAAAGCCGTTATTGTGAAGCCCAACCTCACTACTTGGAAGCACTCTCTATTCGAGAAACTCAGTTAGGTATCGACAATCTTGATACCGCTACTAGCCTTAGTGATTTATCAGGACTATATAAAGCTCAAGGACGTTACTTAGAAGCTGAATCAGGTTATCTCAGAGTATTGACTATTCAGAGGAAAGCAATTGGTGTAGAGCATCCCAATATCGCTACCACAATCAATAACCTCGCAACTCTTTATGATTCGCAAGGACATTATTCTGAAGCCGAACCACTCTACCTAGAAGCATTGGCCATTTGGAAACATCATCTTGGAATGGATCACCCCAACGTTGCTGCCTGTCTTAATAATTTGGGACTCCTTTACCGAAACCAACAACGGTATGTCGAGGCTGAACCGCTTTACTTACGATCTCTTGCGATTCGATCTGTCCAATTGGGTGAAGATCACCCCGAAACTGCCATTAGTCTTAATAATCTCGCAGGTCTCTACAGCTTACAAGAACGTTACATTGAGGCGGAGTTCTTATATAGGAAAGCTCTAGCGATCCGAGAACTTCAATTTGGTACAGACCATCCACTAGTCGCACAAAGTCTGAATAACTTGGCAGTATTACTCGATAGTCATTTACAGCACTATGATGAGGCAGAACAGCTCTATCTAAGATCCCTATCGATTCGCCAATCTATATATGGGAAAAATCATTCCGAAGTTGCTAATAGTTTTTATAACTTGGCAGGTTTTTACACAAACCAAGGTCGCTACTGCGAAGCAGAAGTATATCATTTAGAAGCTCAAGAAATTCTCACGAATTGTTTACGTAATCAACATCCAATTACAGTCATGGTCAAACAAAACTTTGTAGATTTTGTAGAAAAAGTTGTTCAAGACGGTCAGGTGGGGATGTTGTCTGATCATTCAACTACCCAACAATTACTTCGGTCAATCCTCGCTTAATTCCATAGTCTTACAAAAGTTCAGCGCATAGCGGTTATTATTCATGCTGTTAGTGGAAGTCAAACAGAATATTGAAGCAGAACAACTTAAGGGAGCCTTCGTCACAACGATCGCCGCCCAAGCCAGCACCATCCCAAAATCAGTCAATCGTCAACAAATAGCTGTCCTCACCCCCGTCATTCCTCACATCATCGAAACTGCCAACTACTTCCAAGACTGGCTAACTGACGATGATTTTATCTATCCCTTCAACAGTCTGGGTAACTTCTACGAAGCGCAAGGGGAGTTCACTGAAGCAAGCCGCTGGCATCGCCAGTGCCTAGACATCGTGCGTCATCGGTTGGGGAATGACCATCTAGAAGCCGCCTCCTGTCTTAATAATCTGGCTGCCAGTACCCAAGCACAAGGGCGTTTTCATGAAGCTGAACTGCTATACCGACAAGCCCTAGCCCTCTATATCCAGAATCTAGGGCAAGACCACTTTTATGTCGCCGTTTGCTTGAACAATTTAGCCGTTTTACGCCAATATCAGGGCGATTTGGCAGAGGCTGAGCAACTTTTTCTACAAGCCAAGGAGCAGTTCATCCTCCTCTTGGGAGAAGAGCATCCCAAAGTAGGCACCACCTTGAATAACCTGGGGGATCTGTACCAAACCCAGGGACGTTATGCCGAGGCCCAAGACTACTACTTACAAGCCCTCGGCAATATCGCTCGTAACTTTGGAGAAAATCATCCTACGGTTGCCACCATTTTGAACAATCTGGCCGTCTTTTACCGTGCACAAGGAGCTTACGAAGAATCAGAGCAGTTATTTTTGCAATCTCTGGAAATTAGCAGAGGACTCTTAGGAGATGAGCATCCCAGCATCGCCGCCAACCTGAATAACCTGGCGAACCTGTATAAGTTACAAAGCCGTTATGGCGAGGCAGAGGAACTTTACCAACAGGCGATTGCCCAACACCGTCGCTTTTTTGGAGAAACCCATCCCACGGTTGCTCTAAACTTGAATAATCTAGCCGAACTGTATGTGGCCCAGGGCCGTTATGGAGAAGCTGAACCCGTTTACCAACAGGCGATCGCCATCCAGCAGCAGACCTTGGGCGAGCAGCACACTGACCTAGCCATCAGTTGGAACAATTTAGCCAAACTTTACGATTTGCAGGGTCACTACAGCGAAGCAGAGCCACTTTACCTGCAATCTCTAGCTGTCTTGCAACAGCAGCTTGGTCAAGACCATCCCGATGTTGCCGTTCTGCTCAACAACCTGGGAGAACTCTACCGCCTTCAGGGAGACTATCAAAAAGCCGAAGATCATTACCAACAAGCCCTGAATCGGTTCAAAGTGGCATTTGGGGATGCCCACCCAATAGTCGCCCTGTGTCAAAGCAATCTGGCTGGGGTCTACTATGCTCAAGAACAATACGATCAAGCTGAGGCACTGTTCATTGATGTCCTAGAGTTACGAAAACAATTGTTAGGAGAGAATCACATCGAAGTTGCTTACAGCTTTAATAATCTAGCTTCCGTGTATTGGGCAAAGAAGGAGAGCGATCGCGCCGAACCCCTTTACTTAAAAGCATTAGAGATCTTCACAGTCTGTTTAGGTAGACAACATCCAGTAATCGCTGCGAATTTAGGCAACCTAGGGAATGTGTATGCTAACCAAAAACGATATGCCGAAGCAGAGCAAGCATTCACAGAAGCCTTGGCTATTGCCCAACAGGAGCTTGGTGAACATCACCCCCAAATTCCCCAACTTCTGAATAATTTAGCCAGCTTATACTACCACCAGCGCCGTTATGAGGAAGCAGAGTCTCTCTATCTTCAAGTTCTCACCCTGAAACAACAGATTCTAGGACATGACCACCCGGATGTTGTCTTGAGTTTGAACAATTTGGCATTTTTCTATCAGGTGCAGGGGCACTACCCAAAAGCAGCAGTGCTGTATTCAGAAGCATTAGCCATTGCCGATCGTAAACTTGGAGCAGACCATTCCCATACTATGATGGCTCGCAAAGGGCTAGAAAAAGTGCAGAGTCTCCAGTTTCAACCATTGCCAAGTCAGGGAGAGTAACCCTATGCCTCTGTTGGTTGCTAGTAAACAAAACACCGAAGCCTTCCAACTTAAGCAGTCGTTTGCCACCACGATCGCCACGATCGCCCGCCGTATTCCCAACTCCCCTACCTCCGCTCAGCTTACAACCGTCACTTTAGAGATTCCCCATATCGTCGAAGCAGCCACTTATTGCCCGGATTGGCTACAGGATGACGATTTAATCTGGCCCTTTGTCGGGTTGGGTCGCTTCTACACCGGACAAGGAGCCTATGCAATCGCCCTCAGCTGGCATGAGCAGTGTGTGTTTATAGTGCGCGATCGCCTCAACGACAGTCATCCCGCTGTATCCACCAGCTTGAATAACCTGGCCGCCGCCTACACCCTGCAAGGACGCTACGCTGAGGCGGAACCACTCTTTATTGAGGATCTACGCCTGAGTCAACAAATCTTTGGGGCAGCCCATGCAAATGTTGCCACCAGTTTGAATAATTTGGCAGAAGTCCATCGGTTACAAGGGCACTATGCGGAAGCTGAACCCCTGTTTTTCCAAGCCCTGGAAGTCAGGAAGCACCTATTTGGCGAAGAACATCCAGAAGTGATTCAGAGCTTGAATAATTTGGCCGCCCTCTATGCCGAACAAGGGCGTTACACCGAAGCCGAACCACCGCTCACGGAAGCACTGTCATTGAGTGAACAGGGGTTAGGGCAATCCCATCCATTGGCGATCGCCACCCTCAATAATCTGGCAGAACTCTACCGCTTTCAAGGACGCTATGGAGAAGCCGAGACCGTGTTTCAAACGGCTCTGAAACAACGGCAACATGTCTTAGGTGAAACCCACCCAGAGGTAATCCAAAGCTTCATTAACCTGGCAGCTCTCTATGAATCGCAAGGGCGTTATGCAGAGGCAGAAGCCCTTTATGCTCAAGTATCAGAGCTGATCAAACAGGGTTTAGGAGAAACCCATCCGCTGGCGATCGCTACCTTGAATAACCTGGCAAACTTGTATCAGGCTCAGGGGCGCTACACTGAGGCGGAATCCCAACTCCTTCAGGTGCTGAAACTGTTGCAGTCAACTGTGGGAGAGACACATCCCCATGTGGCCATCAGTTTGAATAACCTGGCAGGCGTGTATCGCGATCAAGGTCGTTACAACGAGGCAGAACCCCTCTACCTGGAAGCCCTGAGACTCAGACAGCAAATTTTGGGACAAACCCATCCAGATGTGGCCGTTAGTTTGAATAACCTGGGTCGCCTTTACGTCATTCAGGGACACTATGCCGAAGCAGAATCTCTGTATAACCAAGCTTTGACACTCAACGAGCAGTTTTTTGGCAAGATACATCCAGAAATTGCCACCAGCCTAAACAATCTGGCAGAGTTGTATCATTCGCAGCAACACTATTCCGAAGCTGAACCCCTTTACAAACGTGCTCTTGAGCTGACCCAGCAAGCTTGGGGCGAAACCCATCCAGAGGTCGCTATCGTTCTACATAACTTAGCGGAGGTTTATCGGTTGCAGGGAAACCATGCTGAAGCCGAGCCATTCCACACTAGAGCACTGGAAATGCGACGACAAATCTTTGGCGAGGTGCATCCGGATGTAGCAGATAGCCTAAGTCATTTGGCATTAGGGTATATCGATCAAGGGCATTATGTTCAGGCTGAAGACCTCTTGATCCAGGCAATGGCGATCAGACAGCAGATTTTGGGCAAGAGGCATCCCGATGTAGCTCAGAGCTTCAATAGTTTGGCAGTACTGTATTGTGCTCAGTCTCGCTACAGCGAAGCAGAATCCTGTCTGGTTCAGGCGCTAGCCATTGCCGAAAGCCAGTTTGGCATCGCTCATTCTCATACCGCGACGATTCGGAAGAATTTGGAGAATGTGCGATCGCGCAAATCCAGATCACTAAAGCCTGAGGCATAATCAGTAGCCATAGGACAAAGATTATAAATAGGGCTATAACAGAATCAATACTTTCATCTCATCTCAATTGACTGATGACAGATCCTGTGACCTCGCTGGCAGAATTGATTGCGGATGCCATTGCTGATAATCCCACAAAGCCACGAAGCGAGTCTGCGATCGCCCAAACTTCAACCTTGCATCAATTGGTTCAAGACAAGTTTCAGCACGATTCCGAAGTTGCAAGCACTTTGGCAGCTATTGAGCAAGGCTTCAATCCAGAATTGGATCAGATGATCGAGCACTTAAAATCGGCACTTCAACAGGATGCTCAATTTGCTGCCGAAGCGCAAGCAATTATTCAGAGCGTTTATCCAGAAAAGTTGCAGGTTTTGGATGGCATGACCATGTCTGCCGCTGGTAACGCTCAAGCCTTTCAAACTGAAGTCAAGGGCGGAACTGCATATATTGGGAATAATTACATCAATCAACCCCAACCTTTACCGTCTCCTGTCGGTATCCCCGAAAATCTTCCTCGTAGTGGTATTGAACCGGAAAAATTTGTTGGTCGTGCTGATGAATTGAGATGGTTGCATGATCGATTGCAGCAGGAGAATTGCATTGCGATCTCTGCGATCGCGGGTATGGGTGGTGTTGGTAAGACAGAACTTGCCCTTCAGTACGCGATCGCTCATCGAAACACCTACACTGGTGGTGCCTGCTGGCTAGAAGCACGAGAACAGAATATTGGGACGCAGATTGTTGACTTTGCTACCGTGCATTTGGGCTTGGATCTGCCAGGCAACATAACAGAATTAATCAGTCAAGTCCGCTGGTGCTGGCAGCACTGGAATCCCAATCAAGTCTTGGTCATCTTCAATGATGTCGCTGACTATACTAAGATCCGACCTTACCTTCCACCACCGAATTCTCGCTTTCATGTTCTCATTACGACTAGGCTACGACTGCTTAAGGATTCGGAACGGCTTGAATTAAATGTTCTCCATCCTGATGCTGCGATGTTGCTATTAGGACTTTTAGCAGGAGCAGAGCGAGTCGAGGCAGAGATAGCCGTTGCCAGAGCAATTTGCCAGTGGCTTGGCTATCTTCCTCTTGGTTTGGAATTAGTCGGACGATATCTTGCACGAAAAACAGATTTGTCTCTAGCAGCAATGTTGGATCGACTACAAGTTAAAAGGTTGGAGCAGCAAGCGCTCATGAAACCGAAGTCCGAAGCTGACATGACGGCACAAATGGGCGTAGCTGATGCCTTTGATCTGAGTTGGCGAGAGTTACCCTCCCTTGCCCAGATGATAGGGTGTCTTCTCAGTATTTTTGATGTTGTTCCAATTCCCTGGAACTTAGTAGAAGAGGCTTTTCCCAATCATGAAGAGGAAGAACTGGAAGAAACTAGAGACGACTTTCTGCTAGCTTTTCATCTGCTTCAACATGAAGGTAAACAGGTGTACAGGTTGCACGAACTGATCCGAGAGTTCTTCCAAGTCAAACTGGTTGAGTTAGAAAAAACGGATAGCCTATGGCGGGCTGTTACTCTGAAAGTAGCGGCGATCGCAAAACACAATCCCTTACTGGTCTCTGAAATTCTTCGTAAGAAATGGCTGGACTGGCAGTGGATTACGGATGCTACCCAATTGACAGCACTCGATTGGGGATGGCAAGTACGAACTGCTTCACCTGCCTGGATAGAGGGGTTGGGTACATTAGCCCGTATCACATTCCATCTGCGTGATAACGATACTCTTCCTATCCTTGGAGCCAGTTTAAACCAGCAGTATTTAGACCAGCCGTGGGAAGCTATCTCCTATGTGCAAACTGGCTGGAATTTCTTATCTTTCGGAACAGAAACCGTTGTTGATTTACCGCCAGAAAGCCAGCACATTTTTCAAGATGACGATGCTGCCCGTATCTCAGCTTGGAACACGCTTTCTGATGCTGGCTGGAACTATTTCAAGTCTGCACCATTAAACCCGCAAGCATCTTGGGCTTGGCAACGGACATTTGAGGATATTGTTAGCTCGTTGACTGAACGGTTAAAAGACCGATCGCTGCCTGTACAAGCTAGCTCCCTCTCATTGGAAGCGGCTTGGTATGCAGCAGCCCACCTACTCAAGCGAGACCCATCTTCTGCAACCCCGATCCTCTTAAATACTTTAGAAGAGCCACTATCTCGGGCTAAACACTCAAGTCTTACGTTGAGAATGCAGCACTGCTACAAGCAACTCAGAATTGAGATTGAGGCTGCACACCATAGGGGGCAAATGCATCTTTGTCTCCCACTGTCTGTTCAGAACTTTAGACAGCACAATTGGACTCCTGATTCTTTGCTAGCTTATGCTGCAAACATCCATCAGGGAGCAGTAGCAGGGTATGAACAGATTGTGACGGCTTGGTTTCTAAAATTGATGCCTAAATTACCACTTGCAGCCATCTTTCCAGCTCAGCTAGTTGGTATAGTTGTGCCACCCAAGTTTGACTCAGGGG
>Ga0335395_10002777_pt1 | contig 10898 bp, 5 predicted proteins | sample MAT02_FD_205744 | JGI IMG/M metagenome (GOLD analysis project Ga0335395, IMG submission 205744) | Freshwater microbial communities from Lake Fryxell liftoff mats and glacier meltwater in Antarctica - MAT-02 (spades assembly) (version 2) ...
TCTCGCACGCGAGGTGCTTGCCGTATCGCCGCAGTCCCAGATTTCAGGGGGTACAGATCCTTCCTTAAGCTAATTCTCGAGGGCGAAGGCTCAACTTTGGCGGAGCAAACAAACGGGTTTGTCCAAGCCGTGTAACGTAGTGAGGCGTGCATGTTCCAGCGCGCCCAAAAAAAAAGCCGCCGACCCGAGGGCGGCGGCCTTCTCTTGAAATTGACTTGCTTCTTAAAAGTCCCTCGCAAAGTTGACGAAGTAAGTTCTGCCAAAGTAGTCATAACCACTATACAGCGAGGCGTTGCCTACCCGATTTACGCCAGCTCCGTTGGAAACGATCGGCGGATTCTTGTCAGTCAGGTTACGCACGCCGCCTGTCACGGACCAGTCGTCGCCCCGGTACTGTGCTGACAAGCTGGAGACGAAGTAATCGTCCGTTTCCATCAGATACGTGTCGCGATAGTCGGTGTCGAAGTAGCGCTCGTAATACTCATAGCCGTTGATCGAATCTACCCATTCCAGGCCGTAGCGGGCAGTCCAGTTGCGAATCCTGTAGGACAGATCCAGCTGACCGGTAAACTCGGGTGCGTTCAGGCTGCCTGAATAGTCCCGGGTCGGGTCGGTCGGGAAGGTCCTGCCGGACTGCTCCAGGTAGTGTGAAACCTGGGCCGTGGTGCGGAATTCACCCAATCCGATATCGCGCACATAACGCAGCGTAAAGTCCCAGCCCCGGACCTTGTCGCTAGCGACATTGATGTACCCGGTAGTTACGCTCAAGGTGTTGTTGGCCGCGCGATCAACCAGGTTGCAAAAGCCCGTTCCCGCGGCGAAGTCTGACGGCTGGCTGCCATAGCAAAGACCCAGCACCTGGGCGCCACTTGGCCGTGCGACACCGTTGTCAACCCGGATATCGTAATAGTCGGCGGCAAACGACAGATCGCCGAACCACGCCGGAAACTCCGGCTGCAAAACGACCCCCGCCGTCAATGCCTCGGACGTTTCCGCAGCAAGGCCGGTTTCGGCACCGCCCTTGGTCAACACCGTGATGCTGTTGTTCTGCTGGAAGTTAGGCGCCAGACCCAGCGTGGAGCAGTTGATGTATCTTGCGCTGGATGTATCCGTGATGGCGCCCCAGCCGTTGCAGGGGTCGCCAGCGCTTGAGGTGAAGCCGCTGGTTGCTCCCAGGTACTGTTCGAACAATGCCGGAGCACGGAACGAGGTGCCCCGTGACGCGCGGAACGACACCCAACTTACCGGAGTCCACAGTAAACCTACCTTCCAGGTGGTGTCGGCGCCGTATGAATCGTAATCCGTGTAGCGACCGGACAGGTTGAGGGTCAGCTCCTGCGCGCCTGGCAGGCTGGCAAGCAGCGGGGCCTCCACCTCGGCAAACACCTCCGATACCGAATCCGTGCCGCGGGTAGGCCGCGAGGACGTGAAGCCAAAGAGGTTATCGGCAACCGAATTGGGATCCGGGGTGTCGTCGATTTCGGCGCGCCGGTATTCGACACCGAACGCGGAAGTGACGGTGCCGTAAGGCAGGTCGAAAAGTGGGCCGCTGACGCTTGCGTTCACCGTGGATTCGTCATAGAGCGTATTGCCTTTGGTCCTCTGCATGATGTAGTTGCGGTAGGCCCGCGGCAGGTTGCCACCGATCGTGGCGGCATTGAGCACGGGCGCTGCGACGCAGCCATCGGAAGCATCACGACAGACAAACCCCCCGCTGCCGTTGGAGACAACATCCAGCGATCTGGCCACGCGATCTGTGAGCCGGTTGTCTGTGTAATAGTCGGCGTCCGACCGTGCGTAGCTGAACGATGCGTCGTAGTTCCACTCGGTTCCCAGGTCGCCGCGTACGCCTCCCGTCGCCCGGTAGAAGTCAACGACCTGCCTGTTACCGTAGATGCCCCAGCCAACGAACGCGCGGGCGGCAATAGGCAAGCCGTTGGTGGAGCCGTCGGCAGGCGGGGCCGCAAAGCGGGGAAGGAAGGAATAGGCCCCCAGCAGCGGGCTGCCTGGGGAATAGTCAATGATGTGCTGAAGATAACCATTCTGGCTTGATTCGCGACGGGTGGCCAATACTTCAAAGTAAAGCTCGGCACCGCCCATCGATTCCAGGTCCAAGCCACCTTGCAGGAAACCCGTGACGTTAGTGGTCGGCGAGATCAATGATTCGTTCTTCATCGCCGGGTGGAAGCTGTCGCGGCCGAAGAAATCGACGCCTTCCAGGCCGGGCAGGTCGCCATCGGTGACAGCAGCATTCGGCCGCCAGCGATTGAAATAGTCGAAGCCAGGCGGCAGCAGGGGGAGAACTTCGGGAGCGTAGGTGCCGTAATAGCCAAGGCTGCCCAAGCCAGGACGGCCCAGGAAATAGGCCGTGCCCAGGGTGTTGATGGTGACGCCGCCAGCGTCAAGGGTCCAGCATTTCGGCTCACCGGTGACGGGGTCTATGTAATCGTCGGCACCGTAGCGACCGTCGGCACCACGCCCCAGCAGTGGTACCGGGCATTTGCTGGCCCAATCACGCTGCCCAAGCCTCATTTCAGTGCGATCGTAGATTTCAAGCGAGCCGGAGACGCGCCAGTTGTCACGGGTCGTGCCCATAATTGCCGACAGGCGTGTTTCATCGCCTCCCCCATGCTGGGTCGCATTGTGCTGGACTTCGACGCTGGGGCCATCGACTCGTTGCCTGGTGATGACGTTTACCACGCCTGCGATTGCATCGGAACCGTAGATGGAAGAGGCGCCATCCTTCAGGACTTCGATACGGTCGATCATGATGTTCGGCAACACGTTGAGGTCTGCCGAACCGACGGCGCCGCGCGATCCAGAAGGAGCAATTCGACGACCATTCAACAGCAGCAGGGTGCGGGTGGCGCCCAGGCCGCGCAGCGACAGCGTGTTGGCACCCGGGCCGCCGTCTGTAACGTAGCCTCCAAACGCGTTGTTGATCTGCTCGGAACCGCCGGTAACCGCATTGCCCTGCAATACAGCCGCGGTGGAGTTGAAGCCAGCAAGGGTGGTCTCTTCACGGTTGATGATCTGGACCGGCGATACGGAATTGAACGTGTCGCGTCCGATGCGCGAGCCGGTGACCATCACCCGGTCAAGGGTGGTGGCGGTAGCGGTGGTCGACGTCTCTTCCGTCTCTTCTTCGACCTCAGTCCCATCCTCGACAGTATTTTGGGCGTACGCCGCACCGAATGGAAACAACAGCGCGGTGGCCAAGGCTAGGGTCAAGGGGTTTCTGTTCAGTTTAGTAGTGAGGCGTTCGCGGTAGGACATCGGAAGCTCCATGAAAACAAAAGGTTAATGATTTGATCGCGGATTAAAATATGAACCGTAGCCAGAGCGTAACAGAAATATAACGTGCAAAAAAAAAAAATAAAAAATAAATTGCGTGCGCGCTGAATTTCTAAGCCGGTTGGGCACTTCATCATTGCCGACATATTGCGGGTTGGAAGGCTGTGGAAGGTAGGCTCGATAAGGGCGGGTATAAACTCTGTGTGACGACGAACCCGACAGTGGGACTGACGGTTATGGAAGTGACAGCGATACTTCAGCAGCAGCTATTTCAAGGCAGCACTTTGCTGCGTCATGGGCGCCTGTCCGAGGCAGTCGAGCTGGGGGAGGCCATTGCTGAGGCCTATCCGGACCAATCGCGCGCACTTGCGTTTGCGGCCGAGGCCAATAGCGTAAACGGCAATCTGCCTCAGGCATTGGGCTGGATCGACAAGGCGATCGAATGCAGCGATGACCCCCAGCACAAGATCAAGAAGGCGTGGTTGCTGTCACGATCGCTCCGCCGCGACGAAATCCCGCCATTGGCTGAGCAGGTGGCTGCCCAGGCGGGAACCGACGGCCGGCTTTTATGGCAGATCGGCAAGCTCTACTACCACCACAACTGTCTACCACAGGCGATTGCCCAATACGAGCGCGCTCTTTCTGCGGTCGGGGACAACACCAGCTGGCGCTATGATCTGGCCCTTGCGCGGTTTTACACAGGTGACGCCGAACGGGCGGAGCAAGACTTGAACAAGGTTTTGGCCGCCGCACCCGAGGCAGGGGCCGTCATTTACCTGCGGTCAACTCTGCGTAAGCAATGCCAACAGAGCAATCATGTTGCTGATATCGAAGCACGTTTGAAGAAGGGCTTCGCCAAGCCGGATGATGAGGCCGGGGCGTTGTATGCCTTGGCGAAGGAATTGGAGGACCTGGGCGAGCACGCGGCGTCCTTTCACGCACTTGTTGCTGGCGCAGACAAAAAGCGCCGCACGATCCAGTACGACGCTTCCGCCTTTGCCGCTACCTTGCGGGAAATCAGCGAGGTGCAGGATGCCACAGCACTCGCCATTCCCGTTGAGAGCTGCCAAGAAGAGGGTGCCGTATTCATCGTTGGCATGCCGCGTTCGGGCACCACTCTCGCGGAACGCATACTGCTGCAATCCGGGAAAGTAAAAGACGCGGGAGAACTGCTGGATTTCGGGTTTCAGTTGACTACCGCCGTGCAACAGGCGCGATCCGTTGATCCAGCCCTTTCGCATGCTGCTGCTACCTTGCATGTGGACTTCGCGACGCTAGGACGTGATTACATGCGAGGTGCTCGGCAGATGGCTGGGGGCAGCTCGCGGTTCATCGATAAGCTGCCCGCCAATTACATGTACTGCGGATTGATCCACAGGGCCTTGCCGAAAGCCAAGATTCTCCACATGGTGCGCGATCCGATGGACAGCTGCTATGCGGTTTTCAAGACATTGTTCTTCAATGCCTACGATTTCTCTTACGACCTGGACGAGCTGGCCGACTATTACATCGCCTATCGACGCATGATGCGACACTGGCATGAGGTCATGCCAGGAGTGATCCTCGACGTGCGATACGAAGACCTGGTCACCGATACAGAGGTCCAAGCCAAGCGGATATACGCGTGGTGTGGCCTTGACTGGAATCCCGATGCGCTCAACGTTCCTGAAAAGGACAAGGTCTTTGCGACCGCCAGCGCCGCGCAAGTGCGCGAGCCCGTGCATACGCGTTCGGTCAACAGTTCGCGCAAACATGCCGAAGGACTGGCCAAATTAGTGGAAAGGCTTGCGGAGTTCCGTCTTATGGAGTCGTAGAATGCCCCTGCACGAAGCCGGCACACGCGGACCTTTCTTTTAGGGCGCTTCACCGGATCGAGTGGATTAGCGCCCTTGGATTCCGTCCGGGTATAGCGTCAGTCCACCGAGGTGGAAGCAGATCGCATTGCGGAATCGCTCGCGGTTCTGGTAGCCGCAGGCGCGGTGCTTGAGGCGCTGGATCCGGCTGTTCATGTTATCGGCATGGCCGTTATGCAGATTGAGCACGATCGCGTTCAAGATGCCCCACAGCCGCCGGCGGATGATCTTGGCGGCGGCCTGCATCGGCGCCAGCCGGCAGCGTTGCGCCCAGCCCAGCCAGCGCCGCCAGGCCTTTTCGGCCCAAGCCCGGCTCCGGTAGCCCCACAGCTGCATCGCCATGTCCTTGATCGCCCAGGCGCGCGCTGTCTTGAGCGTGCTGTCGCGCAAGACAGTGAACCGGGCGTGTTGGGCGTGGGTCATGTTCTCCGGGTTGGTCAGCCAAGCGTACTTGCTGCCCTTCAAGGTGCCGACGCCGTCGGCCAATAGCGCCCTGTGCTCCTGGCGTCGAACCTTGTCGACCGCATCGCCCAGCAGCTTGGCCACATGGAACTTGTCGAAGCCGATCTTGCTGTCCGCATCGCGGATATGCCGGCGCGTCGCGGTGATGAACGCCGGCCACATATCCATGGAAACCCCGCGGATGGCCGCTTTCTGCGCAGCATCCAGCCCGGTGTAGAACTGCTCAAGACTTTCGGTCCTCCGGTCCTGTGCCACGTGCAGTACATGGCCAGCATCCGGGTCGGTCACCACCGTCACGTACTCGTGTCGCTTCTGGAACGAGGTCTCGTCCACGCACAGACGCTCGGGACTCACCGCCTCACGGCGTGCCATGCCACGGGCAACCGCACGGGCCATGATCCGGTCGATGCTGCTCCAGCTTACCCGCAGCTGCCGGGCCACTGCCCGGATGCTCGCCTCGTGCAGCCAGTCGATCACCAGTGCCTCGAACAGCGCCGTGAAGCCCGACCCACGCACAGCCCACGGCACGGCGACCGTCACAACCCCATGCTCCGGGCACGACAGTCGGGGCACGCTCGCCTCCAGGATCGTCGTGTACTGGCACGTGTCCAGATGGCGCCAACGCCGCGTGCGGCGGTCATAGCCCGGCACCGACTTGCCGCAGGTCGGGCAGCTTAACTCCGCATCCGGTCGCGGCTCGACCTTCACCAGGACACTCCCGGCCGATCGTTCCAGCTCCACCGACGTCACCGTCCACGGATCACTGAGCCCAGGAATCTGCTGGTAAAGCTGGGTATCCACCATCCCCGAAGGCTAAGCTACCCGCCTGATCCGGTGAAGCGCCAAAGAAAAAGGCCAAGCTCCAGAAGACTCTGCGATCCCGGGGTGGCAGCCTTTGCCGCCGATCAGGGAGACAAAAAAATGCCCCGCCGAAAGGCGGGGCATTCAGTAACAGGCTATTCAACGCACGCGGTTAGTGCTTAGAACGTCCACTCATACGACAGGTTGTAGCGGCGGCCGAGGACGTCGTAACCGTCACCGGTCGACGGGTACGGCGGATCCTTGTCCAACAAGTTGGTCACCGCCAGTCGGGCGATACCATTCTCGCCGAAACGATAGCTGGCGCCAGTATTGACCAGCCAGTACTTGTCCAGAAACAGCGTCTCACGGGTCTCCACCGTCTGCGTGTTGGTGAACTGCGTCTTGGGCGTGTGATACACGGCGAGATTCAGACCCAGGTTATTGAGCTTCCAGTTGCTGCTCAGCGAATAGCTGCGCTGAACGATGCTGGTGCCAATGGTGCTGGCGAAGTCGGTGACGGTGACGTTATTCACCGAACTGGTGTACTCGGTCGGGAAATACGCGGAGAGACCGAAATCAAACCGTCCAAGAGAACCGGTATCGAATCCGTAGCGCATTTCCGTGGAATAGGCTTCCAGCCGGGTGAATGCACCATTCACGAAACCGGTCCGTACCGAATCGATTTGACCATCGCCTCGGCGGGTGATGAAACTGCAGAAGTTGTTGGCGTTGGCGATGTCAGCCGTATTGAAGCTGTCGTTGTCGAAACAGCCTTCCGCGATCGCGGTGGTGCCGAGGTTGGAGATGATTCCGGAGATGTCGATGTTGTAGTAATCGGCAGTGAATACGAATCCGTCCAGCCCTCGGAACGTCGGCGCCCAGGTCAATCCATAGCTGTAGGATTCGGCCGCTTCGTTGAGCAGGTTGGGGTTGCCACCGGTGACGATCGGAATGGTGGCGCCTACGGCAACGGAGGTGAAGCCCGTCGGCGGCAGGTTGTAGAAACTCAGGAACGCTGCCCAATTGGCCGCGCGCGTGGCCGGCTTGGTGCCGCCAGTGATGTTCCGCGAATCGCATGGATCGGGCACTGTGGCGAAGGCGCTACCCACCGGGATGAACAACTCGGTGATGGCCGGGGCCCGAAGCGATCGGGTGAAGTTGCCGCGGAACTCCAGGTCGTTGAACGGCTTCCACTGGGCGCCGTAGGTGTAAGCCTCGAACGGGCCATTGATCTCGTTGTCGACATGCCGGTACTTGGCGGTGAGGTCCACCTTCTTCAGTAGCAGCAGGTCACTGTCTGGATTGACCAGCGGAATCAGCACTTCGGCGAACCGCTCCTTGGTGGAGTACTGTCCACGCAGCGGCGCAATCGGCACGCTCCTGCCGAGGCCTGCCCGCAGATTGGCGTCGGGGTCGAACTGGCCACTTTCGGTGCGTCGCTCAAAGCCCACGCTGTACTGCAGCGGGCCGCTCCACAGGTCGACCAGGGTACTGGCGATGTTGACGTTGTAGACCTGCTGCTCCAGCAGCGAACGCGCGACGGTCTGGTAGGTCAGGTAACGCAAGGCGCCTGCACTCGGGCGACCCTCGCCAAACAGGTCCAGCGGCACGCAGTTGGGATCAGCCACCGGAATCGGGCCGTTGGCGAACTGGCTGCCGCTGGCGGGGATTACCAAATATGTCGCGCTGCGCGCGGTCGGATTACAGACCACCTGGCCCGCCGCATTGGTCGACACGTTGATGGCATTGACGAAGCGTTGCTGGTTCAAGGCGGTCCCGTAATTGAAGGACTCGCTGCGGCCATAATTGCTGGAAGCCTCCCAGTAGAACAGCCGGTCCGCCAGATCGAAGGTCCCGTCAAGACCAAACACCACGCGGCCAACAGTGGTGGTGCTGCGTGCGTCGTTGGTATAAAGATCGCGAGACGCGCGGCCCAGGCCGAAGCTGGTGATACCGTTGGCTGCGAGCGTGCTGCGAGCCTGCGGAGTCAGCAGCGGGTGGTCAGCGCTGATCCGCAGGGCGCCGCTGAGCCCGCCGAACAAGGTGGACTGGAAGGGGGTCTGATCGATCAATTCGCGGGCGTTGGCGCTGTAGTACAGGCCCTCCATGAACACGTCGGCGTAGTCATTTATCGCCCAGCGGCTATTGAGGTTCACCGTCTTGCGCTCCAGATCGGACGTCACCTGCTGATGCTCAGCCAGGTTCCATCCGTCTCCGCCGCTGGCGTTCTGCAGGTTGAAGCCGATGCCCTGGTTGTACGGCACCAGGTTGCCGCTGGGGTCAAACTGCAGGTAGGTGCCACCGGTTGGGCCGAAACCCCTGAGGACGGTGTTGCCCGTGCCCGCGACATAGGTGCCAGCAGGATTTAGCAACACGCCGCCGGGCGTAAGTGCAAACAGGCGCCTGTTGGCAATCAGTACCGAGTTGGGGATGCCGTCGGTGCTGCCGGTGTTGAACGGCGTGTTCGGGTTGATGCGGCCGTCATTGGCTGGGGTGCGCCCGGCCGCTACCTGGGAGGCGAGCGGGTTGGTGGTATTGACCACCTGGCGGGTGAAGATGTCGCGCTCGGTCCCGAGAACCCCGTCGACCTTGTCGTAGGCCAGCGAGAAAGTGACATTGCCGCGATCGTCCTCGCCAAAGTTGGCGCCGATGAGGCCTGAGAAATTCAACCGCGCGTTGTCGCCCTGCTCGGTCAGGCCGGAGCCCACATTGAAAACCGCGCCTTCGAAGTTCCTGCGCAGGATGACGTTGACCACGCCTGAAATCGCGTCGGAGCCGTAAGTCGGCGCGCCGCCGATGGCGACGTTTTCGATGCGGTCGATCATGTTTACGGGAATTGTGTTGAGGTCGACCTGCAAGCCGGCGGAAACGCCACTGAACTGCGTAGCAGGATTGCTGGACACGAACCGGCGACCGTTGACCAGCGTCAGGGTGCGATTGGTGCCAAGGTTGAAGCGATTGACGAAATTGACGCCCACGTTGAATGACGACTGGCCACCCTCAGGGGTCAGGCTGCCGGCAAAGCCGGGGCTCCTGTTGAGGGCGTCGGCGACGTTGGTGATGCCTTGGGCCACAATGGCTTCACGGGTGACAACGGTAGCCGGCTCAAGGGTATCGAATCCAGCGCGTCGAATGCGCGAGCCGGTAACTACCACAGTGTCCAACTCGGTCGCCTGCCTCGTTGTTTCGGTCGCCTGCTCCGCTTCTTCTTCTTCTTCTGCTTCCTGTGCCGCGACGGAAGCGGACAATGACAGGTTGAAAACAACTGCCGCGATGATCGCTACGCTCAGGCGGCTACGCTTGGGGATGGAAAGATTGATATTCGACATTCTGAAACCTCTTAAATGAACAAAATAAACAAGGCGGCTGACCCAAGCGTTTCCCTGCTCCCAGCCTCAGGATTAATTTTCGAACCAGATGGAAGTTAACATGAAGTTAAAGGAGCGCTTCGACTGAATGACAATTCCGTTTCAGAAAATTTGCACAATGTGACGAACGTCACAAAAATGGTGCGGGTATTGGCTGTCAAAGTCGTTATTGAAAGATGATTCTGACCATGGCGATGACAAGTTGATCTACGCAGTAATTCTATAAAGTATTGATTGATAAGAGAAAACACGTGAATAGAACAGAAGAGGCACCGAGCCGCGTGCGTCGAGTGGTGCAGCCAGGCCTGTCCCCCAATCTGCGAGTACGCAACGTCATCGCCGTGGCCTCGGGCAAGGGCGGCGTGGGCAAGTCGACCACGGCGGTGAACCTGGCGCTGGCCCTGCATGCCGACGGTGCTCGGGTGGGTATTTTGGATGCAGACGTTTACGGCCCCAGCATTCCCATGATGCTCGGACTCAGCGGCAAGCCCGAAAGCCCTGACAACAAGTCGATCGAGCCGATGCGCGCCTACGGGGTCGAAGCGATGTCGATCGGGTTCCTGGTCGAATCCGACACGCCTATGATCTGGCGCGGACCGATGGCTACCTCGGCGCTGACCCAGTTGTTCAACGACACGCTTTGGGGCGACCTGGACTACCTGCTCGTCGACCTGCCGCCGGGCACCGGTGACATCCAGCTGACCCTGGCGCAGAAGATTCCGGTAGCCGGCGCAATCATCGTGACCACGCCGCAGGACGTGGCAACACTGGACGCGCGCAAGGCATTGAAGATGTTCCAGAAGGTCGAGGTCGCGGTACTTGGCATCGTCGAGAACATGGCCATGCATGTGTGTTCCAGCTGCGGCCACGTCGAGCACCTGTTCGGCGAAGGCGGCGGCCAGCGCATGGCGGCGCAGTACGGCGTGCCGCTGCTGGGTTCGCTGCCGCTGGACATCGCCATCCGCGAGCACGGCGACAGTGGCCGGCCTGTGATGGCTGCCGCGCCGGAATCGGCGGTGGCGCAGGCCTACCTGCAGATCGCGCAGGCACTGGTGGCGCAGCTGCAGTTGCGCCCCCGCGCGACGATGCCGATTGCGTCCTCACTGGTCTGAGGCGGCCA
>Ga0335395_10002780_pt1 | contig 10893 bp, 8 predicted proteins | sample MAT02_FD_205744 | JGI IMG/M metagenome (GOLD analysis project Ga0335395, IMG submission 205744) | Freshwater microbial communities from Lake Fryxell liftoff mats and glacier meltwater in Antarctica - MAT-02 (spades assembly) (version 2) ...
ACTCCTTCTGCCATTTCGCACGATCTCGCAAGCTCTCGATGGTGCAGAAGATTTTTTTTCGTTCCCAATGGATCAAACGTTTGTCGAGAACACGTTGTTTCGAGCGAAGCAATCAGATCATATGGTTATGTGGGCCTATCAGCCGCAATGGGTCAACGCGCAGTGGGGCGACCGCTGGTCGGCAACCGACATATGGGGACGCCCTGTAAAGATTCGAAGAGACGAGGCAAGCTCTATCAATGCCAAACAGGTATACGTTGATCGCTGGCCGGTTCTCGTAAAGGATATCGACAGGGATACGATCAAGTGGCAAATGGATGTTCGTATAAAGAACCCGATTATCGAAAACCGAATCGGCCAATCGGACCCAATTCTGCTATCTGTGCATAATCCTTCCGATAAACCAGTCGAAGGGAAGCTCAAGATTGTATCCGTAGCCCTTTTTCAAAATGGTGTAGCGGAAAAGGACTTCGTGATTGAATCGAGTACCACTAAAACCATCGAAGTTCCAATCGTACTGCGTCGAGACGTTAGCCAGTCAAGCGAGCCCATAGAAATTGTTTTTGAACTGAATGGCACACCTCCCGTCCAGTTTTCCGTTCGCAAGTCACTCAGCCTAGGTCTAAAAAATTTCCAGTTGGAAACACAATCTCGTTTCGATGATCAAGGAAGGCTGGTCATCGAGTTGACGATGACCAATTCAAGCGGTCAAGCTTCCACTTTTAACTGTACTGTCCACGTCCCCGATCGACCTCGTCAACGTGTTCAAGTCATCAATCTCCAGGAACGCGCAAGCAAATCCATTATCCTTCAGGATGGGGCTCAGTATCGAGGCAAGTCACTCTTGATTCGCTGCGAGGAGATTGGTACCGGCCGAATTCTAAATCAACGCGTCACGATTCCGAACTAGCAGCCTACCCGATATTCAGTCATTGAAAGTTCGAAGCAATCGAAGAAATTTCGCTAGAGCACGCCCGCGATGACTAAGCACACTTTTGACACGAGCCCCCAGTTCTGCAAAAGTCTTGTGATACTCGACTACTTCAAACAGCGGATCATAGCCAAATCCGCCTACGCCCCGAGCAGTGCTCACCATGCGTCCCCAGCATTCGCCAGCGGCTTCAACAACAGTTTCGCCTTCCGGTGATGCCAGAACAATCGTCGAGACATAGTAAGCCGCACGCTCGTCAGTCGCGATACCTGCAAGCCGCTCTAGAAGCAACGCGTTGTTCGCTTCATCTTGCGTCATCGTGATTGTTTTCGTCGCCGTGTTTGTCACTTCAGTTGAATCGATACTTCGAGCGAGACTCGCAAATCTTGCCGAATAAATCCCCGGCGCACCACCTAGCACCGGTACGCAAAGCCCACTATCCTCGCCAATCGCCCAAGTTCGATAACGTGTCGCATAGGTAATCGCTTTAATCCTAGCGTTCTCGATAAAATTGTTTCCAGTTTCTTCGACATCTTTATGATCGGGCATCGCTGAAAGATCGATTAACGAATACCCCATCGGCTCCAGCAATGGCCGCATTTCAATGATCTTCTTTCGATTCGTCGTTCCAAGTAGTATCGTTGAAATCATATATTTCTAAGGATGTTCGATATCAAGTTGGTTTATTTTGCATAGTATAAGATTTGTCATAGATCATAAAGACTTTCCAATTTTTATAAACCCTTCCCACGACTTCATCTAGTAAACTCACAATGAAAAAGAATTTTGTGAAAGAACGACTCGCTCAGGGTGAGATTGTCTACGGCGTTATGTGTATGGAGTTCGCTTCAACCGGACTGGGAAGACTCTCCGCCGGCGCAGGAGCTCACTTCACCATTTATGACATGGAACATACTGGGTGGTCGCTGGAAACGATTCGAATGTTGATCGCCACAAGCCGCTCGGTCGACATGCTTCCAATCGTTCGTGTTCCCACTTCGGACTACCATCACATCGCTCACGTGCTGGATATCGGAGCCGGTGGAATCGTTATCCCGTTGGTGCGCAGTGCCGACCATATTCGCGAAGCGCTGTCATATGCTCAATATCCACCGCTCGGTCGCCGAGGCTGTGCTTTTGCGATAAGCCACGACGATTACCAGCCCGGAAGCATTGTTGAAAAAATGCAGCATGCCAACGATTCGCTTTTAACAATTGCCCAAATTGAAACCGTGGAGGGCCTCGAAAACTGTGAAGAGATTGTGGCTGTCGAGGGAGTCGATGCGATATGGATCGGACAGTTTGATCTGAGTACTTCACTAGGCATCCCTGGCCAATTCGATAACCCAATCTTGCTCGACGCAATTCAACGAGTGCACGCAGCCTGCCAAAAGCACAACAAGCCCTCGGTGCTTGGTTTAGGGGACCCAGACGAACTCGCAAAAGGCCCTTCCAAAGGTTATCGAATGCTGGTCTATACCTCTGATCTTTGGATCTACCAACAAGCCCTCCGAAGTTGTTTTCAAAAGATCGCGCAAGTCAATTCAATTCCGCAGTGAAGTCCGCTGCGGTCAACTCGAAACGCACGATGAAACTTGTAGAAATACCCGCGAAGTTAAAAATCCCAGAAATTTGGACAACCCTCACTGGTCGCCACCCTTTGATTGAAACTTTTGCTCGTACTACCTTTCTTTTCGTACTCGTACTCAGCCATCGGCGGTACTCGTACTCGTACTCGATTCGAATCACTCCATCGAGTACGAGTACGAGTACCATTTCAGTCGGATATCATTTCGGTTCCACCAGGATCTGCTAAAGTGACGGGGATTCAAAAAATTCACAGTATGGCGGACCGCACTTGAACGCTTCGCGCGTCTGCTGAGCAAGTCTTTACTTGCAAGTCTTTACTTGCGGGTCTTTACTTACAGGATGTTCGATCAATTAGCGGGAAGCTAGTTTCCAGCTCAATATCGTAAACTATATGCAAGTCAGATTGGTCTGGATACACGGTCAAATTGCTGGGAAACAGTGACAGATCTGCACGCAGAAGCTATGATGCATCCTGCAACATGCTGAGCAACCAACTCATCTTTATAGATAATAAAAAGGAGAGCTAGGTAGTTCTTCAACCCGTTGGTAAGTTTGCGGTCGTGGTCGTACTGCTGGAATTGGCAGAGAGGGCGTTCGTGTACAAACTTAAGCGGGAACGCCCAGAGATTACACAGCTTGAAATCGATGAGGCTGTATCCAAGTGGTATCGGCATCGCCCCGCCGCAGAGTTTGGCGACGGGGTTGGAGTGCCAGGTGACCCAAAGCGGTTTGGGTTTTGACGGTGATCGCTGAGGTCGCGGCACAAGTCGTTCAATGGCTTGATAGCCACAAGATAAAATACGCATTGATTGGCGGTTTTGCTGTGTCTTTCCGAGCCATGGAGCGACTCACCAAAGACATAGATACTGCGTCCACTTACGCTCGCAGGCTGACCGGCGAGTTGCCCGTTAAATTACGACTTCAGAAGTCTTGCGTCTTTTGCTACGGCCGGACGCCTTGCCTGGAAGCTAGTATTGCACTTATGTCGATTACACCTGTAAACTGTTTACTTTCGTTATCGATTTTTGGAGATAACGTATGCAGCTCTCGGATACTGAATGGACGGTAATGAACTTTGTTTGGCAATCGCAGCCAATCGAGGCGGGGGATGTTATTGCGGAGCTTGCCGCGAGCAACGCTTGGTCTGATGCAACGGTCAAAACAATGCTTCATCGCTAAACGCGATTGTGTCCGACTTGCGGTGCGGTCGTTCTTGCAGCGTGTATTCGCTGGTAGTGCGGCTCCTGCGTTGCTCCATTTCGTGAAAGAATCCAAGCTAACCGAGTCGGAACTCGTTGAGATTCGAGAACTGCTCGATGCCAAGCTTAAGACAAATCGCAAACAGAAAAAAGGATCTATGGAATGACCTATGCCCTGACGAAAGGGTCTCTGTGGTGCCTTTAAAGGCTTTTCGTCCCGACTTCTATTGAACCAGTTTTCAAGATCGCCTCCACGTGGAGGACGGCAAGTACGAGATTCCAATTGTCAGCCACGGCCAAAACGGACGACTAAAAGTTGCTCGCTAGATATCGTCCGTGTTGCTCGCGTTTGGGCTATACTCAATGCTCATGCTCACCAATATGTTCATGCTCACCAATGCGGTTCTTACAGCTCCAATTTAATTAGGTCACCAATGAGATCGCTGACAACGGCATCTTCACTCGCATCTTCACTAACCAAGCCAATAGGTTTCGCTTTCCTACTCTGCTTGCTTGCTGAAATTGGGATTGCACAAGAGTCACAATCGGAAAAAGCCAGTAGTGAAAAGTCGCGAGAGGAGGAGGTGCGATTGGGTTCACAGACTGCTAAGGGGGGCTTTCAGAATGAAGATGAGATTCGCGACAAATTCAACAATTGGCAAAAGGACTCTGACGCCCGAAGTTGGCTAGAGGCCATGAACTATCGCATAAGCGACATTCAGCAAGTAATAGCGGCTAAACCACACGGCGAAAAAGCCGATGTCGAAGTTCGAGTCAAAACCAACTCCACCGAACGCGTCGAAGGAATATCAATCAAGCTAGTGAGTAATCCACAGGGATTCAACCAGATTGATAAGCGATGGTTGAAGACTTATGTTCAGATGTGGGGTATCCCGAGCGATGTACACTCGGCGCTAAAGCTTTTCTTAGGCGAGATTGCCCCAACCGAACCAGGACGTGACTCACGTAGGATGTTTTTGAACGAGCTGAGTAAACCTCAACAGGAAGCGGTCGTTGATTTCTTTCGCTCGAATCGCGAAAAGATTGTCTCAGATCTGTTTGAAGGCGATGGCGAGCACTCGGCGGGTTGGTTCATGATTACGCTCAAGTCATCCGATAATGCTCCAGCTTCTTCAGAGCAGATCGAATTGAACCCGCGTTGGATGCTCTGTTCAACAAAAGAAGTTGTTACATTTTTCGGGAGTGGCGAAGTTCAGATTACGCCATCTGGTAGCTTAAAGATTGGTCGCGTAACCATGCAACGCAAAGGAGGCGACAACGGGCGCGAGTCCGCCAAAATGCTGCAATTCAAAATCAATCCAACGGAACTCTTTGAGCTCCGTAAGTAAGAAGTATCGCGTCCCTATTTCTCTCCCAGTTCTGCAATGTTCCTTTTCAAAAATCATTCTTGGTTTGAACCTCGTCGGCGATATTGACTTGGAGTCTCACCGGTTTCGCGTTTGAAAACCGAGCAAAGGAGTTCTTTGTGCTTGAAGCCGGCGAGTTTGGATATTTGGTCGAGAGTCATGAGTGATTCATTGAGGAGTTTCTTGACACGTTGGATTCGCGTGGAGGTAATTTCTTGATGTGGAGTGCTGTTCAGTTCCGCGCGGAAACGCCGCTCGAGTTGCCGCCTAGAAAGCGATGTGATCTCCAGAACATCATTCACGTCGATCCCTTGGCAAGCCTGTTCCCGAATGAATCGAAGTACTTTCGATAACTCTCGGTCTTCAATGACAATCACCTGCGTGGATAGTCGCTGAACAACATTGGTTGCCCGAACGTGTTCTACTTGCGGGCCGTTGAATTTCCCCGTCAACATCTCATTCAGAATTTCAGCAGCCCGGTATCCTACTTGTTCGGCGTTCGGGCAAACACTCGTTAATGGAGGATCACTGAGTTAGCAAATGGCATCATCATTATCGACGCCGATGACACCAAGTTCATCCGGTACGGCAATCTCTTGGGCTTTACAGGCATTCAGTACTTGCTGCCCGCGAATGTCATTACATACGAACGGAAAACTTCGGCGGCATCGAACATCTACAATAGGAACATTCAATAGCCGTAGTGCATCGATCGTATGAGAATCTACTCGAGCAATAACGCCACCGACGCCAGATGCTTTCAACCAATTAGGCGTTATTGCATCAATAGTCATTTCTTGGTGTAGTAACGACCAAGAGCTTCTCGTGTGTGCAAATCGAGCGACCCCTCGAAGAAGTTCCCGACCATAAGACCGCGAGGATTCGACAAGCAAGGCAACTTTAGTTTGTGGTCTGTATGACATTTTCGACGATTGGTCGTGACGCAAATCCATAGCTTATTGTCGCATACTAATCTCGACAAATCGGTTTCACCAGGGATAATCATAACGTACTGGTGAGGTTTTATGTCTTTTCGTGTCGCAAGTCTTCAAAGGCTACGAAATGTTTCAAATAGGCACTTTCTGGCTTCGAGTGAGTCTCGCTTGCTCGGTCACGCTTGCTACAGTTTTTCCAGCAAGGGCTGAAAGCTCTTCAAATACGAAAGAAGATTTGGAGTTCTTTGAAAAAAGCGTTCGACCTTTACTGGTTGAGCATTGCTACGCTTGTCACAGCGTGAAGGCGGAAAAATTGCAAGCTGGGCTTCGTGTCGATAGTCGAGCCGCGCTACTCAAAGGTGGTGAGTCGGGAGAGGCTCTTGTACCGGGTGACATCGATAAAAGCCTGCTGATCAGTTCGGTTCGTTATGAATCGTATGAGATGCCGCCTAAGGGGAAGCTGCCTGCGGAAGACATTGAGACGCTCGAGCGATGGGTTGAAAGGGACGCGCCATGGCCCGATGAAAAAGAGCCCGAGGTGATGGGCTCCGCAGACGGCTCAGCACCACCCGTATTTGATTTAGAAAAACGAAAAGCAGATCACTGGTTATGGCAGCCGGTTCAATCTTCCCAAGCACCGGAGGTCGCTAACAAATCGTGGCCGCAGAACGAGTTGGATCATTTTATTCTCGCTCGGCTTGAAGATGCCAAACTCACGCCAACACCGGATGCTGCGAAGTCGGCACTGCTGAGGCGTTTGTACTTTGACTTGGTAGGAGTACCTCCTACACTCGAGCAGTCCTCGCGATTCCTTGATGATGCGTCTCCAATGACGATGGAGAACTTGGTCGACGAGTTACTTGCGTCGCCTCAATTTGGAGAACGTTGGGGACGTCATTGGTTAGACTTGGTTCGATACGCCGAGTCACGCGGTCACGAGTTCGATAATGATGCTCCCAATGCATTTCAGTATCGAGACTATGTGATCAGAGCTTTGAATGCAGACGTGCCATACGATCAATTTGTTACCGAGCATATTGCTGGAGACTTAGTTGATCATCCGCGACTCAATCCAGAAAAGGGTTTCAATGAGTCCATACTGGGGACTGGATTCTGGTTTCTTGGAGAATGGGTACATTCACCAGTGGATATCCGAAAAGATGAAGCGGATCGCTTTGATAACATGATCGATGTCATGTCCAAAACTTTTCTCGGCGTAACTGTTGCGTGCGCACGATGCCATGATCATAAGTTCGATGCTATCTCAACGGCGGACTACTATTCGCTGTCCGGCTTTCTGCAAAGTAGCGACTATCGACAGGTTCCCTTTGAGTCTCTCCAGCAGAATCGTCATGTTTTTAATGAACTAACGGCTCTCGATTCGAAGTATCAAAAGATGGTCGCTGAACTCATTGGTCAGACGCCAATAAGCCAACCAAGTTTAAGTCCGATCAATGAAGAACTCGCTTCCAAAATAGTTTTCGATTACTCCGAGATCGAGTCCTCAGATTATCTTCAGGACGGTTTTATTTTTGGTACGAAACCTCGGATTCTTAGCGATAGTTACTTGGATACAATCCAGGGCGAACCGGCGATTCGATTCACGACAAGGGCTGCGGCTGCGAGTGATTCGTTTTGGAATGGGCTCGAATCGGTATCCGAAAAGGGAACTCAGGATAAGAACGGGCTTTCCGGGTTGCCGCGTAGTGGTCGGACTTTGCGAACGCCTACGTTTGAACTCATCGACGGATTAGTTACATGTCGCGTGCGCGGAACAGGACATGTTGTCGCCTGCGTCGACTCGCATCGCCTGATTGCTGGTCCGCTTCATGGCGAGACGATTAAACCGATCAAGGCTGACTCCGAATGGTTAGAACTAAAACTTCACCGGTACGTTGGGCATCGACTGCATCTTGAATTTACGCCGGCAATTGGTCAACAGCTAGAAGTATCGCTGGTCGCGCAAGGGACTTCTCAAGAAATTCGCGAACAATGGACTGCTCGCGAGAAAGACGCCGAAGCGATGGCAGATCAACTTGCCGCCTCAGCGAACATGCTGCATGAAGAAAAGCTGAAAGTAATCGCTAGGGATTGGGCGAAAGAACGAGCCGATCTGCAGGCTAAAATCATGCACCGTTCAAACCTTGCCATGGCGATGATGGACGGAACAAGTGAAGATGAGCATATTCTGATTCGTGGAAATTCATCGAAACCGGGAAAGGTTGAGCCAAGGCATTTTCTCACGGCTGTTGCCAGTGAAAAACCAATGGACGTCGACTCTGGGAGCGGTCGATTGGAATTGGCTCGGCAGATTAACTCCTCCACCAATCCACTAACGCATCGCGTGATTGTAAATCGTATTTGGCATCACTTGATGGGACGTGGGATCGTTCCTACGACGGATGATTTCGGGGTCCTCGGTCAGCGGCCAACTCATCCTGAGTTACTTGACCACCTCGCAACGCGTTTTTTATCTGATGGCCAAAGCCTGAAGCGAATGATCAAAACAGTCGTGCTTTCTCGAACTTATCAAATGTCGAGCAAAGCGAATCCCGCGGGTATCGAAAGTGATCCGAAGAATCTGTTGTGGCACTATCGACCACCCAAAAGATTAGAAGGAGAAGCCATCCGCGATGCATTGCTGCTAGTATCGAGTGAACTCGACGAATCCATGTTTGGTGAGTCGGTCCCAGTCCATTTGACTTCGTTTATGGATGGTAGAGGGCGACCCACGGATAGCGGACCGCTCGATGGTGCCCGAAGACGGTCGATCTATCTTGCGGTGCGACGAAATTTCTTATCGCCATTCATGCTTGCTTTTGATACGCCTTCGCCATTTAGTACGATGGGGCGCCGAAACATTTCCAATGTCCCGGCTCAGGCATTGATATTGATGAACGACCCTTTTGTTGTAGAGCAGTCGAAGAAATGGGCTGAGCGGATCGTTGCACAACCAATGTCTATCGACTCTCGTGTTGACGAGATGTATCGCGCTGCATTCACACGACATCCTACCGATCGAGAAAAGAAAGTTGCGTTGGACTTTCTTTCCCTTAATCCGAATTCAAACGAGCCTCACGACATCCCTGTATCGCGTTGGGCGGATTTTGCTCATGCGCTGATTAATACCAAGGAGTTTATTTTCCTACCATGATGCACCCCTCAGGCTATCCTTGCCAGCGATATCAATCCCAACCAACATCGCGTCGTGAAATGCTTCATCGGTGCGGGAGCGGATTCGGCGCACTTGCTTTGGCTGCACTCAGACTTGATCCAGCATTTAGTGACGACACTGCGAAGATTCAGCAAGGCTTGGTCGCGGAACTAGGGCGTGCTGGACATGGCCCGCATCATCTTGCAAAGGCGAAGAACGTTATTTTTTTGTACATGGATGGTGGACCATCGCAGATCGATACGTTTGACCCCAAGCCTCTGCTAGACAAATATGACGGCCAGGATCCAAGCAAACTATTCAATGTCGAACCGACTCAGTTCAACAACAATGGAAACGTGCTGGCGAGCCCGTGGAAGTTTCAGCAGCATGGCGAATCAGGAATTCCTGTCAGCGAATTGTTCCCTCATATCGCCACTTGTGTGGATGAACTTGCGCTCATTCGATCGATGGTGTCCGAGTTTCCCGAGCATACTTTTGCGAACTACTTTCTCCATACGGGAAGTGGATTGCAAGGCCGACCTAGCATGGGAGCTTGGGTCAATTACGGCCTTGGAAGCGAATGTCAGAATCTGCCTGGATTTGTTGTCATCAACGGTGGCTTGATTCCACCGGGCGGGCTGGATTGCTTTGGAAGCGGGTTTCTTCCTGCGAGCTATCAGGGTTCGGTCTTCAAACCGACCGGTAGCGGAGTCGCCAATATCGAGCGAACGGAACCGACTTCCGAACAACAACGTGGCAAGCTCGGTTTGATTCGACAGCTCGATGACTTAGCGATAAACCAATTTGGTAAGCACGACAGTATCGAATCGGCGATCCATAATTATGAACTTGCTTACGCGATGCAGATGGCGGTTCCAGAAGTCATGTCGCTCCGCGACGAACCGGCGCATATACAAAAAATGTATGGAATGGAATCAGAATACGAACCGACGCGGTCGTACGGTGCGCAGTGCCTGATCGCTCGACGAATGGTAGAGAAAGGGGTTCGGTTCATCGAACTGACATGCCCCAATGTTGGAAGCGATCGCTGGGATCAACATTCGGATTTAAAAAAGGGGCATGAAAACAATGCAAAAGCGGTCGATCAACCGATTGCTGGCTTGCTAAAAGATCTTCGGCAACGAGGCTTACTGGATCAGACTCTCGTTGTCTGGGCAGGTGAGTTCGGCCGTACGCCCTTTGCTCAAGGAAAAAACGGACGCGATCACAACCCGTTTGGATTTACTGTCTGGTTAGCCGGTGGCGGCATTCAACCTGGCACTATCTACGGAGCCACTGACGAATGGGGCTATAAAGCAATCGAAAACCGAGTTGAGATACACGATCTACACGCTACGATGTTGCACCTCATGGGCGTCGATCACACCCGGTCCACATTCCGCTTCAGCGGACGCGACATGCGACTTACCGATGTGAAAGGGCACGTCATCCAAGGTATTCTTGGTTAGCAAATCATGTTCTCCTAAAAAAATTTCTGACTGCCTTCAACACGATGTCCTCATGAGGGCGGCTTTTAAGTTGGAAAAGTACAAAATTAGAAAATAGGGTTTGATTTCAATTTGTAAGCGCTCGTAAAGGAAAATATTTTCATGAAGACGACGTTTTGGAGAGCAAAAAAACTATTCCGAAATGTTTTGCTAGGATGGCTTTGGTTTTCGCTTTGTATTGTGGGGAACACTATCTCGATTGCGGTCGA
>Ga0335395_10002784_pt1 | contig 10885 bp, 2 predicted proteins | sample MAT02_FD_205744 | JGI IMG/M metagenome (GOLD analysis project Ga0335395, IMG submission 205744) | Freshwater microbial communities from Lake Fryxell liftoff mats and glacier meltwater in Antarctica - MAT-02 (spades assembly) (version 2) ...
ATTTTGGCTGGGCTATCTCGTAAAAGCATGATCGCCGCCATTACCGGGCGCGATATTCCCGCCGACCGCGTGGCGGGCTCAATCGCAGCGGCGCTGATCGCCTGCGAAAAAGGCGCAAAAATTATTCGCACGCACGATGTAAAAGCCACGCTGGACGCGATCAAAGTTTGGGCAGCGGTGCCGAGGATTCAGGCAAAGTCGGCTGCGGTTGAGGTGCCGGTTTTGTTTTAAGTGTTACGCTGGTTTTTTGTTTGGAAATGATGGCGTAGCTCAGTATCGAACACCCAAAAAGATCGGCTAGTTCGGCAATCTTGCGCTCAGCCCAAGGTTTTCGGTGTTCAAAGAATTTTTGCAAATAGCTATCCCAACCGCAGAGCCAAGATCGGCGCACGCAGCGGGGAAGGCAATAATTTAAAATCTGTCATCTGGCTCTGGGGTGTAGCGATTTGACACTATTTCCCCGCAGGCTTGGGTCATCCCGGCAGTTTCGTTTCTGGGCTGTGGTTTTGCTGCCAGCATTTGTGGTGTAGGCACATAGGGCAAATCTGACAGGGGCGGGTGTCCCAGTGGGTGAGGCAAATCTGAGTGGAGTAGATGTGCGAGCGGATTTCGTCCCAGCAGCAGCGGATTTCGAACGCACATCATTCAATACTTCGAACGAGCATTCCTACTGTGCTGCCTTACGACACTTCGACCGGTGGTTTTCGTAGTATCTCAAACAACGGCACCTGCAAGGCCTTGGCGATGCGCTCCATCGTGTCAATCGACACGTTGCGTTCGCCTCATTTGACCGAGCCAATGTAGGTGCGGTGCAGCTCGCACCGATCGGCGAACACTTCTTGTGTCAGCTTCAGCCGCTCACGCTCCGACCGCAGGCGCTCGGCAAAAAGCAGCCGCATTGCGGTTGACGTGGGGGATCAGTCGAGTTTGGTAGCCAGCATCCGACCGAAAATCTCAATTTGATTCCGATTCGTCTACCGACGATAAGTAGCAATTTTCTTTGCAATTGGGTGTTCCACGAAAGACGAACCTCGCCGAGCCCTACCTTGCGCTATATTTTACAACTCGTTACGATCAACACTGACGAAATCGATCAATTCATCAATTTTTACGACGCAACTCCAATTTTTTAAAGTGCTCTTTTCAGAAAGAAACAAACGTTTATCGATTCCATTGTTATCCGCAATCCAAAATTCAATCGACACCGCACACGCGATCACCTCAGGAGCCACCAATGCATCGTCCGGTAATGTTTTCCCTGCTCCTTGCACTGCAATCGATAGCAATCGCCCAGCCTGCCACACCGCCCGCGCCGCGCATTGAGCCAGTCGGTACACACGATGTTACGTCCGATACCATCGGTGCCACGCCGGGTGATTTTCGGGTTGATGAAGGTGGCGCGGCGAGTTATTCTTTGCCGATTATGTCTGTTCCTGGTACGGCAGGCCTGGTGCCCAAGCTGTCGCTGGACTACAGCGCACGCGGCGCAAACGGTGTTCTAGGCACCGGGTGGACGTTATCTGGACAGTCTGCGTTTTCGCGTTGTAAAAAAACGGTCGAAACCGGCGATGGCGTGGGCCCGCATCCAGCGGTGGATTTTAATGCGCAAGGCAGTAGCAGCTTTTGTTTGGACGGCCAGCGGGTGTTTGAATCTTCCCCACACGCGGGCATTGCCTGCCCCAGCATTTCTGGCGCACTTAATCCGATAGGTCAATACCGAACGGAAATGGATCCGTCAACGCTCATTTGCAGCTACGCCACCACCCATCAAAGCGAAATCGGCTTGTGGCTGGTGTTTGCTAAAGACGGTACGATGCGCCGCTACGGCTTTGCAGGCAATTCCGGCCTGCGCCCGAATGATGGCGCGACGGGCACTGAAATTGCGCTCGGCTATCAAATCCAAGCCTTGGATCGCATCAGCGACGCCACTGGCAACACCATCGATTTTGTTTACAGCCAAAGCGTTGCGAATGGCGAGCTGCTGCTCTCGGAAGTCAAATACACCGGTAAAGTCGCGGATCGCTTGGACATGGCAGCCGCCTACGCGCGCCAGCCGTATGCGCGCACCACGATGGTCTATGAAACCATGCCGGAGGCCGGGCAACGCGTGGATTATTTTGGCGGCGCCAAGTTCGTGCTGCGGCAGCGCTTGACGCAGATCAATGTCTTTGGTCCAACCAATAACGGCACCAATCCCAATACTGAAGTCCAGGCTCGGCGCTACAGCTTAGGGTATTTACAGGCCACTACTGGCAGCCGTATTCCGCGTTTGGTATCGGTCTTAGAATGTGTGCCCGGAAGCCCTGATGTCTGCTATCCACCGACGCGCTTTAGCTGGAACAGTGAGCAAGATAACGATTTTCCGGAGGGTTATTTTGCCCCACCCACTTCGCGCAGCTATAGCAATCTTATAAATTTTGCGGTGGATTTTAAGGTCGGCGATATCAATGGCGACGGCCGCCAAGATTTAGTTTACATCAAAGATCGCAACTGCACCGGCAATCCGGTTGGCGAGCGTGATCCTATTGCCGGTTCAATCACGCGCTTTAGATTTATGGTGGCAATCGGCAATGATGGCGGTTTGGCGCCTTCAGCCAATGCCGATGTATTCCCAAGGCGTTCACCACCGGCATCTGCCAGCCAAATCCCAAGCTGTCAAGACAATGGCGCGGCCACTAACTTTGATGCCAATCAACCGATCCGCTGGGATTTGATTTGGTATTTGTTTGACCTCAGTGGTGATGGCCGCGACGACCTGATCGCTCAGGTGCCAGACTTTGCCACCTGCGCCACCTGCTATCGCTGGAAGCTGTTTGCGGCCGAAAAAATCAGCAATGCCTGGACTTTCTCCAGCGCCGGTATTGATGTCGGCATCGCCTCGAATTCGGATCAAGATGCCAACTTCACCGATCTGACCGGCGATGGCTTGCCGGATCTGATCTTTGGAAATCCACAGCTTGGTCTGTCGGTGCGGGCGCTGGCGCGCGATCTAGGGCCGACCAATCCCGCTTTTAAATTTGAGACCGCAACGCGAACGGTGAGCTTTGTTGGCTTCGAACAAGGCGCTGGCGTTACGCTTGCCTTTGGCAGTTCCATCAAGGACAGCCTGCGCTCCGGCGATTTAAATGGAGATGGCATTGGCGACTTGCTGTTGAGGGTTCAAAACTTTGTAGATACCGGCTTCAACTGCACGTCAAACGCAGGTGCCCCGTGCGAGGAATGCGGCGCGCCTGGTCAACCAGCTTGCGATGCCTTACTCAACAATTGTGCATCTGCTAGTCAAACTTTATGCAAGGCAACTTCGGTTGATCGACTTGCACTTGTCTCGCGCGTACGTTTTGTACGTACCGCCGATCAAATGAGTATCGATCAAGTAAACCCTAATCGAGGCGGACCAGTGCGCGGCTATTGGGTGACGGCGAAGGTGACGCCGGTGGGAAATAATTTTGTGGTGAGCGCATCACAGTGCGTCGGCGGCGGCAATGATGCTAGTGCCTGCGAAAGCAACTTTTTGAGCCTGCTCAGCGCGTCGTTTACTGATATCAATGGCGATGGCTTGGCGGATGTTTTAATGCGCTACCTGCAAAGCGAGTCTTTTGGCTCTAGTAATCAAATTGATCGCTTTAGCTATCGACTGAACAAAGGTGGCAATAGTGGTTTGAGCAATCTGCTCGGTGAGCAAGCTACGGGCGTGAGCCTCAAAGCCCGCGAGGCGGATCGCGTGCAGCTCGCCGACATCAATGGCGATAAGCGACTAGATTTGGTGTATCAAATTACCTGTCCGTCCAATTGCAGCGCCACCGGCAACAATCCGCTCAAAATGCGCCGGTTCTTAAGTAGCGGTTTTAGTGGCGAAGAAAACGCGGTCACCGGGTCAATCGCCGTTTTGGGCAACCAAGACCCGAATCGCTATCTGGTTCTGCCGATGGACATTAACGGCGATGGCACGGCGGATCTGATTCGCTACAAGGCCGATAACAGCAGCAGCCAGAACATGTACGTGGTGTCGGCCAATCTCAAATACGGCGGCAACGATTTCATCGTGCAATTCACTAACGGATTCGGCGTTGCCCACAAAGTCAACTACGCGCCGCTAGTCAGTAAGTTTACTTATGAACGCGCGTTCGATGGTCCGCGGAAGCTGTGGGGTAGAAACTCGGTCGTGTTTGATGTTTTCAGCCCGCTGTGGGCGGTGCGTGATGCTTTTTCAAGCTCGCCCGGTTGCGCACCAGACGCACTGACTTGCGCCTTCGACAGTATCAGTGAAGTGGGTGCTACATCCAGTATTCGCTACAGCTACCAGGGTGCGCGCGTGCAAACCGGCGGGCGGGGCTTTTTAGGCTTTGCCAGCATTCGTACCGAAGATATCCAAAACAAGCTGCTGACCACGACCGAATATCGGCAAGACCATCCATACATCGGCAGGCCCAGCCGCACGATTGTTCAGAAGCTCACATCCGTGATCACCGATCCGTGTTTATTAGATCCGCTCAATCCCATTTGCTTTGAAGAGCCGCCCGATAACTGCGGTGGCGGTATTTGTCCGCGTCCTTTCGAAGGGCAAAACCTGCGTGTCGTCAACTTATCGGGGCAGCCTTTGCGCTTCATGAGTGGGGCAGATCCGATTATCACCGACACCAGCAACACCTACACCAGCATTCCGGTGTTTGCGGCAGCGACACAGCAGACCATTGCGGTTTACAGCGGCAGCAGTGAAGAAAAACGCTATGACCTAGCGACACAAACACTGACTCAACGTATCACGCACGCCACGGAAATGGATGTTTTCGCAAACCTGTTCTTTGAGCAAAGCCGCACATTTGACGCCAACAGCGCTCAAACGAATCTCAGCGGTAGCGAACATTATTATGGTTGTTTGGACGTGCCAATCGTGCCGCAAGGCACGATTGGCTGCGTGGGCGCGCGCAATGAAGAATGGAAACGTTTGGGGCGGACTGGGCTGAGTTTTGTATTTGATCAGCGTAGCGGTGGCGATATTGAGTACCGCCGGAGCGCCTTTGAATACGATCCCGCCACGCTGCTGCTTAGGAGTGAGGTGCGCGGCGTATTCCTGGCTGGAAAATACACGCCGCAAGAACGCGAACGCTGGGCGATGCGCACCGATTATCTGCTGGATAGCGACGGTAATCGCACCACCTCGGTCAGTTGCTCCGTGGCGCATTTTGGCGATCGTGCGGCGTGTTTGAATTTAACCGATTTCAAGCATCAGCAATGGCCCGCCACACCCACCAAGTTCCAGCGCTACAGCCGGTTGGAATATGACGCCTTGGGCCGATTCGTGACCGGTAGCCGTAGCCCCTTTTATTCCCCGGCGAACGATGCCGGGGTAGAGGCCTACAACGAACGTAGCGGTGTGACCGCTACCGGCCAACTCAATCGCAATGTGTTTGGTGATCCGCTCAGCGGCCTGACCGCGCACGGTGTGCTGGCGGCAAAGAATTATGGCCCGCTAGGGCGAGAATATCTTGGCCGCCTAGCAACCGGCGCGTTCTCACGCAGCACCTATGCGTGGTGCGTGGATGCAATAACCACCACTTTACCAAACGGCACCGGTGGCGCCAGCGCCGCAGGCCGTGTCAATTGCCCGGTGGGTGCACTGTATCGCGTGGAATCTAACAGCTCTGAAAACAACGCCAATAGCCAGTTCATTGCGCCCCGATCGTTTGCCTATTTTGACAAGCTCGGGCGTGCGATCTTGAGCACGACTAAGATCTATCAAAGCCTTGATGCCGACCCGACCAGTGTCAGCCGCTGGAGCAGCACCTACACCCGCTTTGATCTATTGGGCCGCACCAAAGCCACGAGCGAGCCGTATTTTTCCACCGACCCGATCAGTGCACAAAGCCTGAGCAATCGCGCAGGCCAGCCGCAAAACGGCATCACGCCCGCAGAAACCCGCACGCAATACGATGCATTGGCTAGAGGCGAAGTGGTTGAACTACCGTCTGAGGCCTACAACGGACGGAGCATGACGCTAGCCAGCTTTGATCGGCTGAAAACCACCACCAGCAACCCACGCGAAAATAATTCAGTGGTGGAAAAAAATGGCCTGGCGGAGGCGGTTAAAGCCACCGATAGCGCGAATTTCGCGGTCAATTATGACTACGAAACCTACGGCAATCTAAAATCGGTCACGCGCACACCCAACAATGGCAGCAGCGCAGGTCAAACCATTACCACCACGATCAGCTACGACCTATTCGGTCGAAAGCTATCGATGATCGATCCGGACAAAGGCTTGGTCCACTATGGCTACAATGCGCTCGGCGAGCTAATCAGCCAAACTGATGCCAAAGGTCAAACCCAAAGCCTGTTTTACGATGCGCTCGGGCGGATGATTGAGCGGCGCGAAAATCGCAGGCTGGACAACGGCAGCTTTTCTGCGGAGCCCACCGCAACGTGGATTTACGACGATGCGGTGTTGGTAGGAACATCACAAAAAGCTATTGGCCTGCTAATCAGCGAAAGCAATGGGCTGAGCGGTGCCAACAGCGGTGAGTTTAGGCGCGGCTTTAGCTACGACCGCTTTGGCCGCAGCATTGCCATAGCGACGATTTTAGAGGCCACCACCTATTATCAGCGCACCAGCTACGATCAGTATGGCCGCGTGTTCCAGAGCTTTGATGCCAGCACCAATGCCAATTCCCCAGCCGGGCAATTGCAGATCTACTCGGCAGATGGTTTCCCGATTGGCGTTAGAGAGGCCGCCAATGGTTTAGTCGGAACGATTTACAGCCAGGTGCTCAGTTTAAGTCCGCGCGGCCAAGTGCGCAAAGAGCGCTATCACGAGTCAAACAATTTGGTGAGCGACCGAATCTTTGAAGAAAATACCGGGCGCTTGGCGCGGATCAGCACCGGATTGAACGGCAGCCTGCAGCGCTGGGATTACACCTGGGACAAAAACGGTAGCCTAGCCACGCGCTGGGACAGAACCAATGGCGCGGACTTCCAAGAACAGTTCGTTTACGACAGCTTAGATCGCTTGACGGCGGTGCAGCAGATACGATCCGCCGGTTTGACGTCAAACACCACCTCGCTGGCGCTGACGTACGATCAGTTAGGCAATATCCTGAGCAAGTCCGGTACGGGCGGGGTGAGCTTAGGCAGCTACACCTACAAGTCGACTGTCGCACAAACAGGCTGTTCCAGTATGGCTGGCCCGCATGCGGTAAGCCAGGTCAATGGCAAAAGCTATTGTTACGATCCTAATGGTAACAATACCGAAGTCAGAAAAAATGGCGCGGTGATTCGCACGATTGTCTATACGGGTTTTGATCTGGCGGAAAGCGTGGTGCGTGATGAGCTGACCAGCGATGGCAGAATTCAGGCGCAAGTGAGCTTTAAATACGGTACCGATCGCGCTATGTTTAAGCGCGTCGATGGTGCAGCCAATTCGGGCGGCGGTGATCAGATTTTCAAGACTGGCTTTGAAAATAATGAACCACCACAGCAATCGGGCACAGCCAGCAAAACCACCTACTACGTCGGCAATGTCGAGTTTATTCGCGAAGCTATAACCAGCAGCACGAAACGCTATATTGGCAGCTATCTCGTCATTACCAATGTTGGGAATAATCCAGCTGCGTTTGATTACTTGCTGCGCGATTCCTTGGGTTCGATTGACACGATTGCCTCGGAAACAGGAGTGCTGAAATCCCGGCAAAGCTTTAATGCGCACGGCCAGCGCAGAAATGCCGCCACGGCAGTGAATAGCTGGTCGATTTTGAATCCGCTCGCAACAGCAAACTTCGATACCGGCACTACAACCCAAGGCTTCACTGGCCACAAGCAGCTGGACGAAGTCGGCTTAATTCATATGAATGCGCGGCTGTATGACCCGGAGATTGGTCGGTTTATTCAAGCCGATGATTTTGTTGAACCCGAAGCCACGCAGGGCTTAAATCGCTATAGTTATGTACTAAACAATCCGCTGAGTGCGACCGATCCGTCGGGTAACTTCTCGCTCAGGCAGGCATTGGGTGTTGTGGTTGGGGTTGTGGCGGCGATCATAAGCCAACAGTATTGGGCCTTGGGAAACCTATGGGCGTCATTCGGCGCGGCGGTTGGGGGTGGCTTTGCCAGTGCGGCGATTGCGACGGGCAGCTTAAAAGCCGGGCTTTGGGGCGCGGTGAGTGCGGCGGCGTTTTGGGGAATAGGTACGGGATTTAGTAACATGGCCTTCGCCAATGTTGAGGCAATTAATGCAGGCAGCAAAATATCGCTCTTGAAATCGGGGCTCACAAGCGGGCAAACTATCGCAAAGATTGCAGCGCATGCGGGTGCGAGTGGCACCTTGAATGTGCTTCAGGGTGGTAAGTTTGGGCATGGGTTTGTGGCGGCTGGGTTTACTGAAGCGCTTAGTCCTGCGGTTGGGCAGATTGAGGGTAATGATTTTGGTGCAATTTTGAGCCGAACTGCGGTAAGTGCGGCGATTGGTGGCACAGCGAGCAAGTTGTCGGGTGGCTCGTTTGCAAATGGGGCGGCTACTGGCGCTTTTCAGCAGTTGTTTAATGAAAGTTCTCACGGCGGTTTTTGGTCGGATGTGGGCGATAGCATTGGTGATACGCTGAGCGGATATAAAGACGATTTTGATAATTTAATAACTTCGCCTGACGTGCTGAATGGGGTAGCAGGTTTCGGGGACACAGCAAGCTTCGGGCTATCAAAGGTGGCTCGTGATGCCAATGGATGGGGTTCAGTCGACACAGGTTCGGGAGCGTACGCTGCTGGTTCGGTTGCGAGTTCATTGGTTGTGCCTACCGCCAGAGTCGGGTATTTGGTTCAAGCGTCTAGGTTGGGGCGGGGTTTGGTGCCTACGCTTACGAATGCAGCTGCGGTCAGTGCACAACGCGCAGCACTAAAGGCGTATTACCGGGGCGGAAATAGTATGCCGACGCTTCGGCGAATTCTCGAAAGCAGAGATCCAAGTTTTGGTCAACTGATGACTAGATATGGCGGGAACCCAGCTGGGATTATGTCTGCGTCAACGAGAACAAACACTGCCTATACCGGCGCAATGATTGGAGTTCCGATTCACTCTGCCATGGTAACAACGACGAATTATGCGGCGGGCAATCGTGGAAACTGAGTTTTATCTCACGGGAGTTCCAAAACGGACTGATTCAGTCAATATTGCATTAGCACATGGCTACACAAATACTCCCAAAATCCTTACGGGCGAGTTCATGCGCATTGGGAGAAAAATATTTGCAGTTGCTTTTATTGATTCGCTTTCGTCTGAGCCTTCAAACGTATTTTTTATCGCAGGGGAGCGCGTGATTCGCCTTGACGATCAATTCGAGTGCTCTTTAGAGCATGGAACTTTGTTTAGCCGATTCCATTTCAAACACGCGCACACGATAACAACAGTGCGTTATTTCTCGTTTTTTCGTCACCTATTGGCAGATCCAGCTGACCCGTTTCGTAGCGACATTTTTGAGTGGGTTAGCGCGCTGAAACACAAGAAACAAATTTAGCCAAGTGCTGAGCTTAAAACCCCACCACGAGTCCAGTAATTTAGTCAGCGACCGCATCTTTGAGGAAAACACCGGGCGACTTGCCTTCATCAGCACCGGTACCAACAACGGCAGCGGCAACAATGGCAGTTTGCAAAAATGGGCCTTTCGCTGGGACAAAAACGGCTCCTTAAGCGAACGCAGCGATACCACCAACGGCGCGGATTGGAAGGAAGAGTTTGTCTATGACAAGCTAGATCGGCTCACCACTGTGAAACAAACGCGTACCAATGGCTTCGCGACCCCGACTAGCGTTAGCCTGAGTCTGGCTTATGATGCCTTGGGCAATATCACCAGCAAGACCGGCTTTGCAAATGCCAATCTCGGCAGCTATCAATACAAAACCATCGAAGCCGGCTGCGCCCAATCAGCCGGGCCGCACGCCGCCAGTCAAGTCAATGGCAAAAGCTATTGCTATGATTTGAACGGAAATAATACCGAGGTCAGGAAAAATGGCTCGGTCATTCGCACGATTGTCTACACCGGCTTTGATCTGGCCGAATCCATCGTGCGCGATGAGCTAACCGCCGAAGGGCGCATCCAAGCGCAAGTCAGTTTCCAATATGGCACCGACCGCGCGATGTTTAAGCGCACCGATGGCGGCACGAGTGGCAGTGGCAGCAATTGCGCCTCACCCGATGGCCTGTTTTGCGCACGGTTTGAAGATTCAGATACGCCGATTAAAACCGGCACCGCCAACAAAACCACCTATTACGTCGGCAACGTCGAGTTCATTCGCGAAGGCATTACCAACAGCACGAAACGCTATATTGGCAGCTTTTTGGTGCTGACCAGCATCGGCAATAGCCCCGCAAGCTTTGATTACCTGCTGCGCGACAGCCTAGGTTCCATTGACACCATTGCGAGTGAAACCGGCGTTCTAAAATCCCGGCAATCCTTCAACGCGCACGGCCAACGCCGACAAGCGGCGCAGTCGGGCGTCACGAACTCGTGGAGTACGTTAAGCCTGTTTCAAACCAGCCTCTTCAATACCTCCACAACCACCCAAGGCTACACCGGCCACGAGCAGCTCGATCAAGTCGGCTTGATACACATGAATGCGCGACTGTACGACCCAGAGCTAGGCAGGTTTATTCAGGCGGAGATTTTGTCGAGCCAGATGCCACGCAAGGGCTGAATCGCTACAGCTATGTGCTCAATAATCCGCTCAGTGCGACCGATCCGAGTGGGAATTTTTCACTCAGGCAGGCGCTCGGGGTTGTGGTGGGGTAACTTCTCGCTCAGGCAGGCATTGGGTGTTGTGGTTGGGGTTGTGGCGGCGATCATAAGCCAACAGTATTGGGCCTTGGGAAACCTATGGGCGTCATTCGGCGCGGCGGTTGGGGGTG
>Ga0335395_10002785_pt1 | contig 10883 bp, 7 predicted proteins | sample MAT02_FD_205744 | JGI IMG/M metagenome (GOLD analysis project Ga0335395, IMG submission 205744) | Freshwater microbial communities from Lake Fryxell liftoff mats and glacier meltwater in Antarctica - MAT-02 (spades assembly) (version 2) ...
CATCAATTGCACCGGACGGATCATCGCATCCATGACCCCGGCGAACGTGTCTCTGGTATCGTAGGTCAACCCGAGCGCCGTTGGTGACAGCAGCAGATCCACGCCAAGGACAACGCGCGCCTCGCGAGCAAAGGTATCCGAGAGGCGACGGGGAATCACGATCCCGCGTGCGGCCAGCGCTTCCTCCGTTTCTGCCGCCGACAGCAGCTCGGCCGTGGGGCAAGTCTGGCGCAAGGCGCGGACCAGCACCGAATCCGCGACGACGCGAACCGTATCGGAGACGTGCAGTGTGCCGAGCATCGCCATCCGGGTCACCGGCGGCCCCGTCACCAGCTGGGCCGAAAGCCCCGGCCCGTTGCCTGCTCTGCCAGAGGTGCAGGCGGTCAGCCCCACGGCTGTGCCGCAGATGATGAAGCGGCGCATGCTGCGTAGATTCCCGCTTCGGCCGCTACACCACTGTATCAGACCACGCATCGGCACTCCCTCACGATTCGGGAACATGGCCATTCGGTCAACTCTGAACTTTTAGTCTCGACACGCGCTGATGTTCCACGCCGACTGCTGCCCCGTGGCATCGGCCGTGCGTTTCCGCCAACGGTCAGGCCGAGGCGCATGGAAAACAGCGCCTCGCCGCCGTAGCTTGGCCCCGATGCGATTCTTCCAACTCCCTGCCATCACCGCCGCCCTCCTGGTCGTCGCCGGCTGCCGCGCGCCGAAGCCGGTGACCCCGATCACCCCGCTCCCCGCCGCGATCCCGCCCCTGATCGGTGCCGAGCAGATCGTGCTGGCGCTCAAGTACATCGAGGCACGGCCGGGACTAGGCGCAGCGGTGGGAGTGCGGCAATGCGTGTACGTTCACTATACGGGCTGGCTGCGCGACGGGACGAAGTTCGATTCGTCCCGCGACACGATGCCCAACGGCACCCCGCGCACGCCGATCGCTTTCCCCCTCGGGCTTCGGCGCGTGATTGCCGGCTGGGACCTCGGCTTCGACGGCATGCGCGTGGGTGGGCAGCGCCGGCTCTTCATTCCGTATCCGCTGGCGTACGGCGAAGCGGGGCGTCCGCCGGTGATCCCGGAGAAGGCAGAGCTGATCTTCGACGTGGAGCTGATGGCCGTTGCCGACACGCTGGCACCGGACGTGTCGGTGCCGCAGCGTGGACCGGCGCCGCAGTGCCCGGCATGGGCGGTCGTGAAGGATCGGCCGGCGGAGTGACGACGCGGGGGCCCCCCCCGAGCAAATGATCGCCCAACGCGCCCGGAATCACGGCACCGTTTCCGCGCCCCCCGCACCAACTTCACGCTCACCGACGCGCTACAGCAGGTGCTCCCACGCCAGCGTGGTTCGCTGAACGGGCAAACCACCCGCGACCTGCGAGACGAACACAGCGACGTCGACCACCACCGGCAGCTCCACCCACCAGAGCGCGTGGCCCGCACCAGTGCGGAGTGACACACCGGCGTCGCCGAACTGCACCTCGCACGCCGGCACCGAATCCGAGAACATCGGCCCCTTCACCTGCTCCGGCAACGGCAGTTCCTGTTCGGAAATGAAGAGCCGAAGGTAGAGCGGCCACGATCGCTTGAGGGGTACGCTGATCAGCTGCGGAACGCCGTACGCAGTCAGCGCCGACAGCATTCGATCCACCGTCATCGCCGTGTTCCGCTCCCAGCCCGCGTCGCCGTCACCGAAGTCGGTGAAGCCAGCGGCTTCGAAGCACGCGTCGGGGTTCACCGGCGCGGGCCAGACCGCCAGCAGCACACGTCCGTCACCAGTACGCTCGCGCGCCTTCGCGATGGTCACCACGTCCCAGTGAATCGTGAACGGCGATCCTGCGCCACGGCTCATGCGGCATTCCTCATGCGGCCATCTCCAATCGTCTCGACGACTGCAACGCACGCCGCTCGCGCCACGAACTCAGCGCCCGATACAACAGCGGCAGCACGAACAGCGTCAGCATCGTCGACGTCACCAGCCCGCCGATCACCACCGTCGCCAGCGGACGCTGCACCTCACTGCCCGGAGAGGTGCTCAGTGCCATCGGCACGAAGCCGAGGCTCGCCACCAGTGCGGTCATGATCACCGGACGCAGGCGGTCGCCGGCGCCGAGTCGCACCGCGTCCTCGATACTCTTGCCGGATGCCCGCAGGGCGTTGATGGCCGAGATCAGCACCACACCGTTCAGCACCGCGATGCCGAACAATGCAATGAAGCCGACGCTGGCCGAGAGACTGAGATTCAACCCACGCAGCCAGAGCGCCGCCACGCCGCCCACCAGCGCGAACGGCACGTTGGTGAGGATCAGCGCCGTCAGCCAGGCATCACGGAATGACGCGTACAGCAGCCCGACGATCAGGATGAGCGCCATCGGTACCACCAGCTCGAGCCGCTTCATGGCGCGTTGCTGGTTCTCGAACTGTCCACCCCACTCCAGAAAGGTGCCCGCCGGCAGCGGCACCTCGCGCGCCACCCGCGCCTGCACCTCCTGCACGAAGCCGCCCAGATCGCGACCGCGCACGTTCGAGAGCACCAGCGTGCGACGCTGCGCATCCTCATGTCCGATCAGCTCCGGCCCCGTGCCCGGCTCTACATCGGCCACCGACGACAGCGGCACCAGTGCACCGCCGGGTGCGCGCACGGTGAGCCGCGCCAGCGCTTGCAGATCGTTGCGCTCAGCCTCCGGAAACCGCACCGCGACCCCAATACGCCGCGGCCCCTTCACGATCTCCGTCGCCGTCTCGGCGCCCAGCGACAGGTTCACGGCGTCGCGCACATCCGAGACCGAGAGGCCGAACTGCGCCAGTGCCTCGCGTCGGGGATTGATGAGGACCTGTCCCGTCCCTTCACTGATTTCCACACCGACGTCGGCACTGCCGGGCACCGTGATCAGCACCCGACGGATGCGGTCGGCGATCACGCCGTTCTTCTCCAGATCAGGGCCCACCACCTTGATGCCAAGATCGGTGCGAACACCGCTCTCCGCTTCATCGAGGCGCATTGCCAGCGGCTGCGTGAACGACACCGACAGCCCGGGCACCCGCTTGAGCGCCGTATCGAAGGCGGCAACCAGTTCCTCGTTGTTCGTCGCCGTGCTCCACTCGTCGTGCGGCTTCAGGATCACGTACAGGTCACCCTCGTACAGGCCCATCGCCTCGGTAGCGAGATCGGGGCGGCCTTCCTTCGTCACCACCGTCACCACTTCCGGAAATTTCCGCACCACCTGTTCCGCCAGCAGCGAGAGCTTCGTGCCTTCCGCGAGCGACACGCTGGGCGTCCGACGGGTGTTGATCAGAATCGCACCCTCATCGAGCTTCGGCATGAACTCAGTGCCGATGCGTGTCAGTGAGAACACCGACACCACGATCAGCACCACCGCGGAACCCACGATCGCCGTGCCGTGGCGAAACGTCCATTGCAGCGCCGACTGGTACCGCGCGCGCAGCTTCTCTTCGGCGGCGATCGGCTTGACCTGCACATGCCGCAGCACGGCCAGTGAGACTGCCGGCACGTAGATCAGTGCCAGCGCCAGCGAGCCGAGCACCGCGCAGACGACGGTGAACGCCATCGGCTTGAACATCCGGCCCTCCATCCCTTCCAGCGCGAAGATCGGGATGTACACAGCCACGATGATCGCGATGCCGAACAGGATGGGTCGGCCCACCTCGATGGCCGCATCGCGAAAGAGTGCAAAGCGTCCGGTGGCGCTGGTCGCGCTGTCGTCACCCGCATGCTCCGCCCTCTCGAGCCGGTGCACGAAGTTCTCCACCATCACGATGGCGCCATCCACGATCAATCCGAAATCGAGCGCACCGAGCGACATCAGGTTGGCCGAGTAGCCATAGAGGTACATGCCGCTGAAGGCCACCAGCATCGACAGCGGAATCACTGAGGCCACGATCAGCGACGCGCGTACATTGCGCAAAAATGCAAACAGCACGATGATCACCAGCAGACCGCCCTCGATGAGATTCTTCGTGAGGGTGTGCGTAGTGCGGCCGACCAGTTCCGTCTGATCGTAGAACGGCGTGATCCGCACGTGCTTCGGCAGCGCCGCACGCACTTCGTCGAGCCGCTTCGTGACCACATCGATCACCGCCTTCGAGTCGGAGCCCTGCAGCTTGAGCACCATGCCGGCGACGACTTCACGCGTACCATTCTCCGTCACCGACCCGTAGCGCGGCAGCGCGCCGAGCCGCACCTGCCCGATCTCGGAGATACGTACCGGTACGCTCCCCGGCACGGGGATCGCGACGCGGCTGATCTCGCTGGTATCGTTCAGGCGACCAGTGCCACGCACCGTGTAGCGCGTGCCCGCCGACTCGAGGTACGCACCGCCGAACGACAGGTTGTTCGCGGCCAGCGCGCGCTGCACGTCAGCGAGCGTCAGGTTGCGGGAGGCGAGCTTCACCGGATCGATCTCGACATGCACCTGCTCGATGCTGCCACCCCACGAATTCACGTCACTCACCCCCGGCAGCGTGCGAAGCCGTGGGCGGATGGTGTAGTCGTGCAGCGCCTTCAGCTCGCTCAGCGTCATCGAGTCGCTCGACACCGTGTACTGATACAACTCGCCCATAGGCGTTGATACTGGCCCCATCTGCGGTTCGACACCCGCCGGCAGCGCACCCTTCGCCTCGGCCAGGCGCTGCTGCACCAGGGTCCGTGCGAAGTAGATGTCGGTGCCATCAGGGAACGGCACCGTGATCAGCGACAGTCCCGACTTCGACACCGATCGCACACCCGTCACGCCGGGCAGACCCATCAGCGATGATTCCAGCGGGTAGGTCACCAGCTGTTCCATCTCCTCTGGTGCCAACCCCGGCGCAGTCGTCGCCACGTCGACGCGGACACCCGTGAGATCAGGGAATGCGTCGAACGGGATCCGCGACAAAGAGAAGAGCCCGAACAGCACCAGCACGCCGATGCCCAGTGTGACGAGGCCCCGCTGCTTCAGTGCGAATTCGATCAGTCGACGCACCACTATTGCGGCTCGGACGAACGGGCATCACGCTGGCGCAGGATCTCCGCCTTCGCGATCGACGCTCCGCCGTTGACAACGGGCGCTCCAGCGGTAAGCCCCAGCTTCACTTCGGCCATCCCCGCCGCACGCCGTCCGATCCGAACGCGCACCGCCTCCAGAAACATCACGCCATCGCGCTTCACGCCGGTGACCACCACCGTGTCACCCTCGAAGTCCTGCACGGCACCATTGGGCACGGCCACGACGCTGTCGCTCGCCAGCCCGAACACCTCGGCCGAGGCCGTCATCTGACCGCGCAGTTCACCGCCGCGATTCTCGACGCTGGCAAACACTTCGGCGGTGCGAGACAGTGAGTCGAGCGCCGGCGCCACCCGCACTACCCGCGCCGTGAATGCGCGCCCCGGATACGCCGGCACGGTGAACCGCACCTCCGATCCCACCTTCGCCGCCGCCAATGCGGCTTCGGGCACCTGCATCGCCAGCAGCACCGAGTTGGTACGGCTCACCGTCACGAGCATGGCACCAGGCGTGACCACCGCGCCGGGCTGCGTGGCGCGCGACACCACCACCCCATCGAATGGTGCGCGTACCAGCATGTCTTCCGGATCCACGTCGCGACCCACCGGACCAGGCGGGCGCAGATGATGCACGAGTTCTGCCGCGCGATGATACTCGCCCTCGGCGCGCCGCTTTCCTTCGTCGGCCGCAACCTTCGCCGCCCGCGCACGCTCCAGCTCCGCCAGCGATCCCGCCTGCGCCGCGTACAGCCGCTCGCTGCGAGCCGCCGCCGCATCGGCAACCTGCGAACTGCTGGCCGCCTCCACGCGACCAGCGCGTGCCTGCACCAGTTCGTTCATTGCCGTCGTCAGTTCATGCGTATGGATCGTGACCAGCACCTGACCGGCCCGCACTCGGTCGCCCGGCTGCACGAACACCTGCATCACGCGCCCTTCCACGATCGAACCGAGCGTCTGCGTGGTGGTCGGATCGAGTACCAGATGCGCCGGCAATTGCCAACTCTCGCGCCACGGCACGCGCTGCGCCTCTTCCACCGTCACACCCGACACCGCGAGTGCCTCGGCGGATAGGACGGCCGTGTCGCGTGGTACCGCCATACTGGATGTAGCGGCTGCCGCAACCCTGGGCTCGGGTGCGCTGCCGCAGGCGCTCAGCGCAACGCACACGCTGGCCGATGCAACGCGCACTGCGGCATGCCACCGCAGTAGGAGAAAGCGGTGGTTGCTCATTGCGTCATCAGTTGAAATCGTGTGCCGTCGATCGGCAGGCCAAGTGCCCGCAGCAGGTCCACGCGTGCCATGTGTACATCAGCGGCGGCACGCAGCGCTGCGCTGCGTACGTCGGCGCGCACCCGCTCGGCGTCCAGCAGTTCGAACAACGAGATTGCTCCTTCGCGATATGCCACGCCCGACACCGCCGCCACTTCGGCGCTCCGTGCCGCGAGCGTGCGCAGCCCCTCGACGCCGGTGACCGCATCGCTGGTGCGTTCATACTCCTCGATCAGGCCACGATACGCCCGATACGCCGACATGACCTGTGCATCCACTGCACTCTGCGCAGCGCGCAGATCGCCTTCGGCGATCAGCCGCTCGCCGCGTGCCCGTTCCCGATTGCCACCGTTGCGATCGAACAGCGGCACCGCAACGCCCACCTGCGCCGTATTGGTCAGGAATCCCGACGTGCGCTTGTTGCCGACCTGCACCCCAACGGCGGGGAGGGTGCCAAGCTTCTCGGCGCGTTGCCGGCGCAACGTCTCATCAACGCGCGCCTTCGCGGCCAGCAGCTCGCTGCGCCCGTTTCGGGCCAGCGTCAGGAGTACGTCGAGCGAGGGGAGCGCCGCGACGGTCGAATCCACCTGCAGCGCCTCGGTGGGACGCGGCACGCTGTCGAATGGCATCGCCAGCGCCCGCGCCAGATCACCCCGTGCGCGCTCGACCTCGGCACGGGCAGCCGACTGCGAAAGCCGCGCACGATCGGCCTCGAGCCGCGCACGCATCGCCGCACCGTTGGACACCTGACCCTGTCGCGCACGTTCCACTTCGATCCGTGCAATCGTGTCCACCGCCAGTCGTTGTGCCGCCGCGGCATCGTACAGCGCAAAGGCGAGCGCCGCGCGCCAGTAGGCTCGCGCCACATCGTACTCGACGTCGCGCGCGGTGGTGGATGAGTCGGCGCGTGCGCGACTGTTCACGAAACCGCCGGCTGAGCGGAGCGCCAGGCGTCGGCCGTACAAGTCCAAGGGCATGCCGATCGAAACGAATTCATCTCGCGGCAGCGGGCTATTGTAATTTTCCTTGCGCCACTCGAAGGTGGGATTGGGCAGCGCCGACTCCTGTCGCGCGGCACCGGCCGCCGCCTGGCGTCGTCCTCCGGCCGCAGTGAGCAGCGGATGCTGACGACGTGCGATGGCGGCCGCATCAGCAAGCGTGAAGGCCGGTGCCTGAGCCTGCACCATGCCGGCACTGGACATCGCTGCAACCACAATACCGAGCAGGCGGGAACGGGTGGCAGCGCGTGACGCCGGCACTGTGTCCGCTGGTCTGAATGTCATGAAGGGAACGTAGGTCCGAAAGATGAATCGGGCGTAAACGCACGCGCGCCGATTCACGGCGTCGGGAAGGTCACGCGCGCAACAGTGCCCCCACTCGTCGCCGACGTCAGCTCCAGTGTGGCCTGATGTGCGTCGGCAATCCAGCGTGCAATCGGCAGTCCAAGTCCACTGCCGTCGTGTGACATGGTCCGGGCATCGACGCCGCGAAAGAATCGTTCGAACACGCGCAGGCGCTCTTCCGGGGGAATACCGATCCCGGTATCTGATACGCTGAGTATCGCAGCGCCGTTGGCGGATTGCACGTCCACGCGAACCACGCCACCGCGCGGTGTGTAGCGCACGGCGTTGTCGAGCAGGATGCCTACCAACCGCTCCACATACACCACATCGAGCCGCGCTGGTGATTCCTCCATCGTCTGCACATCGAGCTGGACGCCATGACGCGCTGCCACGCCCTGCCACCCATGCACGGCATCCATCACCACGTCATCGAGATACCCGCTGGTGAGCAGCACCGAGCCCGAGGCATCGGCTCGTGCGAGCTGCAACAACTCATCGACGAGACGAGCCGTGCGATCGAGGTCACGCCGCACGCCGTTGAGCGCCGTCACTGCCGGGACAGCCAGCGTGTCGGTGTCCAGCAGCGCGAGATCGACCGTGCCGATCATGCGAGCTACCGGAGTCCGGAGCTCATGCGCCGCATCGGCCAGAAATCGGCGCTGCTGCGCCAGCGCACCATCCACTTCGTCCAGCAACGCATTGAAGCGCGTACCAAGCCGACCCAGTTCGTCCTCTGGGTTATCGATCGGCAGCCGGTCGGCGTGCAGCGGAACTGGCGCATCCTTGACACGGCGAGCGGCGACCATGCGCGTCGCAGCCTCAGCCATTGCACCGACCGGACGCAGCGTCCGCTCCGCGAGCCACCACCCCGTGGCACCAGCCACCAGCAACCCGAGTGGAATCCCGATCAGCAGCCACGCATCGATCCTGCCAAGTGATCGGGAGAGTGGTTCCGCGCTCGCGCTCACACGAATTGTCCAACCTGCTGCAGCCTGCTTGTCGAGGGGCATGACCAGCGACCGCACCGGCGGCACCAGCACTCCGCCCACCCCCGCCGCACTGTCCCCAACGGCGTTTCCACGACGCCGACCGGGAGCAATCCGGAAGCGTGTCGCGCCGCCCGGTGCAATGAACTCCACCACCCGGTCGGGAAACACCACCTCATCGGCGATGTGCGTGATGGTCGCGTTCACGTCACGGTACTCGAGATTCTCAAGACGAAAGAACGACCGGATGACCTCGGCCGAACTGAATACGCTGACGTCAAACTCGGCCTGCATCACCGTGTGGACATGCTGCCGGAGTGCGGCGGCAAACAGCACGAAGACCAGCAACACGGAGCCCGCATACCAGAGTGCCAGTCGTGCACGAATCGAGAGCGCAGACTGGTGCAGCGCCGCCGTCACGATGACCGCCGAGATGGGTCCGGCGCCATGCCAAGGCGGTATCCCGCACCACGGACGGTCATCATCAGCGGCGGCTCACCCAGCACATCGATCTTCCGGCGCAATCGGCTCACGTACACGTCGATCACATTGCTGAAGGGATCGTAGTTGTCATCCCAGGCGCTGGCACTGATCGCCTCACGTGTGAGCACCTCTCCCGCGTGACGCATCAGGACCTCGAGCACCGAATACTCCTTTGTCGTCAGCTCGATCACACGCTGGTCCCGGCGGGCCGTGCGCGTGGTGGTGTCCAACTGGAGCGAGCCCACGCTGAGCACCGTACCTACGACCTCGGTGGGACGACGGAGCAACGCCCGGACGCGGGCCGCCAGCTCCGCCATCGCATACGGCTTCACCAGATAGTCATCGGCGCCCAGATCGAGGCCGAGTACGCGATCCTCGATGCCGTCGCGAGCCGTGGCCATGAGTACGCGCGCACTGGATCCCATCGCGCGCAGCTCACGACAGATGGCGAACCCGTCGGTGTCAGGCAGCCGGACGTCGAGAATCACCACATCGTAGGGATGCTGCCGCAGCGCACTCAACGCCGCAGCGCCGGTGTGAGCACCGTCGACGGAGAACCCCGTGCGGCGCAAATACTCGGCAGCGGTGGCGGCCATCTCGGGATCATCCTCGACGAGCAGAAGTCGCATGGAAATGAGGATAGCACCGCTGCATGAATCCGGGATGAATCAGCCGGCGGCGTGCTGGCAGGCTCACGGCAACGCTGCTCCGACCCGGTGTGCGGTCCCTGAACGTCGATGACGGCGACTGGTGTAATACCGCCGAAGTACCGTGGATAAGGGCGGGTGATGGATTTTGGCCCCAGCCAAGGCGCAACCCGGAGCGATACCAGCGGGATCGCGAGGCGCTGCAACGTCGGCTCGCGGCGAAAGACGCGCCCGACTGCCACGGGACTTCGGCGAGACTACACTAGCATCAAGTGTACGCCGCCTGTCGCCCTCCCACCCCCGCCGCCGCCAGATGTCCGACACCCGACACCTCCGCACCTGCACGCTTTGCGAGGCGATGTGCGGAATCGTGATCACCACCGACGGCGGACGGGTGACCGACATCCGCGGTGACGCCGACGATCCCTTCAGCCGAGGGCACATCTGCCCCAAGGCGGTGGCGCTGCAGGACGTGCATGACGATGCCGACCGTCTGCGCCGGCCGATGCGGCGCACCGGGCACGAGTGGCACGAGATCGGCTGGGATGAGGCGCTCGATGAGGCGGCGTCGCGGCTGAAAGCGGTACAGGCGGCGCACGGTCGAGATGCGGTTGCCGCCTACCTGGGCAACCCGACGGTCCACTCGTCGGGCGCGATGCTCTTCGCCCCTGACATGCTGCGGGCCCTGCGCACCCGCAACCGCTTCTCCGCCACGTCAGTGGACCAGCTGCCCCACCATGTGGCCGCGATGCTGATGTTCGGCCACGCGCTCCTGATCCCGATCCCCGACATCGACCATACCGATCACCTGCTGATGTTCGGCGCCAATCCTGCCGCGTCCAATGGCAGCCTGATGAGCGCGCCCGGTGTGATGCACCGAATCAAGGCAATCCGTGCGCGGGGAGGCCGTGTGGTGCTGGTGGACCCACGCCGCACCGAGACTGCCGCGCACGTGAATGCGCATCACTTCGTTCGCCCGGGCACCGATGCGCTGCTGCTGCTGGCGCTGATTCAGGTGATCTTCGACGAACGTCAGGTACGCACGCAGCCGCATGACGAGTACCTCACTGGTGTCGATGCGCTGCGGAACGTGGCGATGCGCTTCACCCCGGAGCGCGTGGCACAGGCCACCGGCATCGACGCCGGGACCATCCGG
>Ga0335395_10002789_pt1 | contig 10875 bp, 8 predicted proteins | sample MAT02_FD_205744 | JGI IMG/M metagenome (GOLD analysis project Ga0335395, IMG submission 205744) | Freshwater microbial communities from Lake Fryxell liftoff mats and glacier meltwater in Antarctica - MAT-02 (spades assembly) (version 2) ...
TCGCTGCACGAGAACTCGTGGGAGTGCAAGTCGCACGACTCGACGCCGTCGGAGTGGGCGCGCAGCGGGGCGGGTACCGGGCTCGGGTTTGCGGCGCTGGGTTTGGTGATGGGCGGGCTCTACGACGCCGCGCACCCGCAGCCGCGCTGTGAGCGTGACGAGGCGCCGGGGGTGACGTGCAAGGACGGCGTCGGCAACCTCCCGCACTTCATGTACTCGGTGCTGGGCGTGTCGATGACGACGCTGGCGACCCCGGTGGTGGCGATCGGCGGTCGGAGCACGAGCCGGGACCTGCGGGTCCAGGGCAAGATCTGGGCGCGCGCGACCGGCTGGACCCTGTACTCGGCGGCGACGCTGATGAACATCCTGTGGTTGACCGGGTTCTACGGCGATGTCGAGTCGTTGCAGGTGCGCGGGCTGACGACCGGCGCCGGCCTGCTCGGGCTCGGCGGGGCGGCGTTCATGTCGGTCGACGCGTTGATGGCCCGCCAGGAGCTGATCTCGCTGCGCCGTCAGGACGCGCAGCGCAGTGACAGTCCCATGAGTTCGATGAGTCCCATGAGTCCCGGCAAGCCCCGCTCTGGCTTGCGCTTCGGGGCCCAGCCGATCGGGCAGGCGGGGCATATGCACGGGCTCAGCTTCGGGGTCGGCGGGCGGTTTTGAGATGTTGAGCGCGGCCGAGGTCGAGGTCTACGCGCGTGACGGGGCGCCCCGGAGACATGTGCCGGGCTGATCGCCCGCGCCGAGCAGATCGCGGCGGAGAGGGCCGAAGACGGCCCGCGCTCGGTGTTCTCTACCACCGAGCAGGCGCGCCGCGCCGACGAGTGGTTCCTCGGATCGGGCGACCAGGTGCGGTGCGACCGCTGCCGGTGTCCGCCGGCACCCTCGTGCTGCTGCGTGGACTGCTGCCGCACGCGAGCGGGGCCAACCGCTCGTCGCGGCGACGCCTGGCGTACTCGGTGCATTGTGTCGAGCAGGGCGCCGCGTATCCGGCGTCGAACTGGCTGCGCCGCGGCCCGGACATGCCGCTACGCCGCCTCGCCGACGGGCCGCCGGTGCTGGCGCGCGGCGGAACGCTGGTGTAGCGTCGCGGCCATGCTGCCCCTTCGGTTCGCTGCTTCAGTTGCGCTCGTCGTTTGTCTCGCCGTCCTGACCGCCTGTAGTGGTGAGCAGGTCGAGCGGAAGGGTGAGCGCCCGAAGCAGGTCCAGGAGGCGCCCAAGCCCGCGGTCGAGCCGAGCGCGCCGCCCGAGTACGCGTGGGAGTTGCCGCGCGGGCTCAAGGCGCCGGAGGTGCCGGCGGACAACCCGATGACGGCGGCCAAGGTCGAGCTCGGTCACGCGTTGTTCTTTGACAAGCGGCTCAGCGTCGACGGCACGCGCAGTTGTTATAGTTGCCACCAGAACGAGCTCGGCAACGCCGACGGCCGGGTCAAGGCGCTCGGTCCGGGCGACAAGCTCCTGGCGCGCAACACCCCGACGATCTGGAACGTCGCGTATCACGCCGAGCTGTACTGGGATGGCCGCTCGAAGGGCCTGGAGAAGCAGATGCTCGGGGCCTGGAAGGGCGGCAACATGGGCGTGGGCGAGGCCAACCTGGCCGCGAAGGCCAGCGAGATCGGGGCGCTGCCGGAGTACGCCGACAAGTTCAAGGCGGTGTTCGGCGACGGGGCGGTGACGCCGGAGCGGGTCGCCCAGGCGGTGTCGGCGTACGAGCGCACGCTGCTGTGCGGCGCGACCCCGTGGGACACCAGCAGCATGTCACCGGAGGCGACCCGCGGGTGGGAGCTGTTTCGCGGCAAGGCGGCCTGCGCGACCTGCCACAGCGGGGACAACTTCGCTGACGGTCTGGCGCACCGGGTCGGCGTCGGCGTGCCGGAGACGCTCGAGGGCGGCGACCTGGGCCGCTTCGACGCGAGCAAGGTCGAGGCCGACAAGTACAAGTTTCGCACGCCGACGCTGCGCAACGTCAGCCGCACGGCGCCGTACTTCCACGACGGCAGCGTGGCTGACCTGCGCGTCGCGGTGAAGCAGATGGCCGCCGGTGGCAACCGCAAGATCAAGGACATCGACAGCAACTTGCTCGACCGCGCCCTGACGGACGCGGAGATCGATGATGTCGTCGCGTTCCTCAAGGCGCTCGACTGCCCGGGTCAGCTCGAGGTGATCGGCGACCAGACGGTGGCCGGCATCACGCCCGGCACCAGCACCCCGGCCGACGAGGCCGGCAAGAAGCAGGCCGGCTGAGCTACGGCGCCCGGTAGAATTGAACGAAGAAGCGGACCGGGCCGACCGCCTCGACCCGGTGTGGCTGCTCCGCGACGACGATGCCGGCCGTCTCGGGGGTCAGCAGGGCGGTGAACCCCGAGGCGTCGATGTGGTAGCGCAGGCTGCCCTCGAGGACGACGATCTTGCCCCATACGCCCTGGCGGGTGGTGTGATCGTGGGACAGGCCGCGGGGGATCGTCGTCTCGGTGAATTCCGGGGTCCGTTTGTAGGCGACGAACTCGGCCGGCAGCTCGCGGCGATCGCAGCGGACACACTCGAGCGGCTGCCCGAGCATGCCGGCGCGGCCGGCCTCGGTGGTCACCCACGGGCGCTCGAAGAACGGCGGCCGGTGTCGCACGTGCTGCGGATGCCCGCAGGTCAGCAGGGCGATCGGGTCGCCGGTGGCGTCGGTGGCGAAGCTGGTGATGACGCGCTGCATCGCAGCGGACGTAACACGGCGTGACACGCTCGCGGCGCTTGGTGCCGGCGGCGACGCGCGTTAGGATGGGCGGCGTGAGCCTGCCGCGCTGCTTTGGGGTGCTCGGTGATCCGGTCGCCCACTCGCGCTCGCCAGCGATGCACGCGGCCGCGTTCGCGTCGCTCGGGCTGCCGCACCACTACGTGGCGTTTCACGTGCCACCTGCGCGGCTTGGCCAGGCGATCGGCGGGGCGCGGGCGCTGGGCCTCGGCGGGCTCAACTTGACGGTGCCGCACAAGCAACGGGCGCTGGTCCACGTCGATCGGCTCGGTGAGGCGGCGCGAAGGATCGGCGCGGTCAACACGCTGGTCTTTGCGAGCGACGAGATCTTCGGCGAGAACACCGACGGGGTCGGCTTCGCGGCGGCGACCCGCGAGCTTGATGCCACGCCCGTGACCACGGCGACGGTGCTCGGCGCAGGTGGGGCGGCGCTCGCGGTGATCGACGCGGTGGTGCACGAGCTGCTGGCCCCTGGCGGTCGCCTGCGCTGGGTCACCCGCGACCCGGAGGCGCTCGCGCCGGTGCTCGCGGCCCGGCCGTGGCTGGCCGGGGTCGTGGTGCCTGCGGCCTACGCGAGCGGGGCGGAGCGCGGGGCGGAGCTGCTGGTCAACTGCACCACGGTCGGCATGCCCGGCGGACCGACGGACTTTCCGGCGCCGCTGGAGCTGGCGTGGCTGGCCCCGCGGGCGCGGGTGGTCGACCTGGTGTACCCGCGCAGCGCGCTGCTCGAGCAGGCGGCCGGGCTCGGCCACCGCACGCAGGACGGCCTGCCGATGCTGCTGTGGCAGGGCGTGCGGGCGCTCGAGCGCTGGCTGGGCCGGGACATGCCGGCCGCGACGGTCGCGGCCATGCGGGCAGCGCTGGTCTGAGGTCGTGCTCCGCCGGTTTCGCCGAAAATTGGACACGCAGCCCGGCCCGCGCTAGCCGGGATCGGGGCGACCTGTCCCGGGCGACCTGTCCCTTGGATCCCGCTCCAAAGGCCAGGTGACGCCTGCTGCCTGGTCGTGTCGGCGCGTGACCTGAAGGTCTGATCACTATTCCTGTCCGATCGGACAGGTGGTGGATCGCGTGTAGATCTGGGGGGCGTGTCCGATCTCCCTGAATTCGATCTGCTACGAATGTTCGGCGATCGCGACCCGCGGAAACCACGCCGAGAGCACCGATTGTTCGATCGAGCCGGGATCGGTGCGGGCCCCGTAGCGCCGACGGACTGCGGGTTTTGGCCTGCGGGGGGAGGACCCCAAGATCGCGAGATCCAGCGTTTACGGGCCCGTGGTGGCCCTTTGAGAAATACACGGCGAAGACGGAAGATGTCCTACATGTGGGGCTATAAACTTCACAGGATTACCTGCGCGATCGGCGATGACAAATTTTTTGCAATGTGCGATCGCCTCGGATAATGGCTTTAGACACGAGGCAGGTCGATCACACCTATGGCGCACTTTGAACTCGAGGACGCGGTGCAGGATCAAGCGAAGATCAAGGTGATCGGGGTGGGCGGGGCAGGCGGAAACGCCGTCAACACCATGATCCAGAACAAGGTGGAGGGCGTGGAATTCTACGTCGCCAACACCGATGTGCAGGCGCTGGAACGGAGCCTGGCGCCGACGGTGATCCAGCTCGGCCGCGACATCACGCGCGGGCTCGGGGCGGGCGCCAACCCGGCGAAGGGCCGCGAGGCCGCGCTGGAGAGCATCGCGGAGATCGCCGAGGCGCTCAAGGGCGCCGACATGGTGTTCGTCACCGCGGGCATGGGTGGTGGCACCGGCACCGGCGCCGCGCCGATCATCGCGCAGATCGCCCGGGAGATGGGCGCGCTGACGGTCGGCGTGGTCACCAAGCCGTTTCGCTTCGAGGGCAAGCGCCGGCTCCGCTTCGCGGAGGAGGGCATCGAGCTGCTCGAGAAGGCCGTCGATACGCTCATCACGATCCCCAACGATCGGCTGTTGCAGGTCACGAGCGCGAACACCAGCCTGCTCGACTCGTTCCGCCTGGCGGACGAGGTGCTGCAGCACGCGACGCAGGGCGTCTCGGACCTGATCACGGTGCCGGGGATCATCAACGTCGACTTCGCCGACGTGCGCACGATCATGTCGGGCCAGGGCCGCGCCCTCATGGGCATGGGCATCGGCCACGACGAGGGCCGCGCGCTGCAGGCCGCCCAGCAGGCGATCAGCTCGCCGCTGCTCGAGGATGTCACGATCCACGGGGCGCAGGGCATCCTGATCAACATCACCGCGGGGCCGGACCTCAAGCTGCACGAGGTCGAGGAGGCCGCGTCGCTGATCCAGGAGGCCGCCCACGAAGATTGCAACATCATCTTCGGCGCCGTCATCGACCCGAACATGGGCGACGCGCTGCGGCTCACGGTCATCGCCACCGGCTTCGACCGCCACGCGCCGGCCGAGGACGAGCTCGAGCAGGTCATCCGGGCGCACAGCTCCGGGGCCGTGTCGCGCGGGCGTCGGCAGTCGCAGGTGCAGGTGCCCGGCATGCCGGGTCCGGGTCTGCTCGGCAGCAACCCGCTGCTCGGTGGCGGCACCCATAGCGCCGGCGCCAGCCACACGCACGGTCACAGCCCGGCGCAGTCGCACGCGCACGGCGGCCCGCCGACGCCGAGCAGCACCGCTGCGATCCCGGCGCGCCAGCCTCTGGCCCAGGACCGCTACGCGCCGGCCGCCGGGGCCAGCTCGGCGAGCCTTAGCCGCGCCAGCATGACCCGCGAGGGGACCTACCCGCCGGGCGACCCGCGCCTTGACCCCCGGGCCGAGCGCGCTGACCCGCGTCTTGACCCGCGGCTTGACGCTCGCACGGACCCTCGGATGGATCCTCGCATGACGGTGCGTGCGCCGCGGGTCGAGCCTCCGGTCGCGCCGACCAGCGGCGACCCGAGCGACATCCCGGCGTTCCTGCGTCGGCGCGACGACAGCGGCCTTATCCGCTGAGCGTACGCATGCAGCACGCCGCGGCGCCTGTGGGCACCGCGGCGTTGTTGCGTGTACGACCTCGGGTGAGCTCTATTCCGCTGGGCACCGCGGCGTTGTTGCGTGTACGACCTCGGGAGCGCGCTTAGCCGGGCACGGGGACGTTGCAGCCGAACACCACGTCGACGTCCGTGACGGTGGCGTTCTTGATCGCGTCGCAGGCGGGGCCGTGGAAGGTGATCGTGTTGGTGATCGGGTCGTAGGTCCAGCCGTTGTTGGGGTCGCGGGGGACGCCGGCCGGGTCGTCGTCGAAGAACACGTAGATCTTGTTGGGGTCGCCGGGGACGCTGTCGAGCAGGAACTGACACGACGCGACGGCGCCGGCGATCGAGGTCAGCGCGAGCTCGAGGCTGGCGGGGTTGTTGGCGTTGTAGGGCGTCATCGTGCCGCCGGCCTCGGCGATGCCGGCGAGCGAGCCGATGACCTCGTCGGAGAAGCCGACCACGAAGGTCTTGACGGCCAGCGCCTGGGCCAGCAGCTTGCCGGCCGCGTCGGCGCCGTCGGTGTCCTTCTTGCACTCGTCGTTCTCGCCGCCGTCGGTGATGAGCAGGACCACGTTGCTGCGCTGGGGGTCTTGCAGGGTCGGCTCGCCGATCAGGGCGAACAGGGTGTTGCCGGTGCTGGTCTCCGGGTCGCCGGAGTTGCACAGATAATCGAGGTCCTTGCCGCCGAGGAAGCCGGTGATGGGTCCGGCGTTGAGGTTGCCGATCGGCACGACGATGCTGCCGGCCGAGCACGCCTGGCCGGGGATGCAGGAGGAGTAGGTGTCGAGGCCGAAGCGGATATCCTCGTTGAAGGTGTTGACGAGCTGGCCGATCGCGTCCTTGGCGACATCCCAGCGGGTCTTGTTCGAGTCCTGGACGTCGCCGTCCATGCTGCCGCTGCGGTCGAGGACGATGAGCACGTTCGGCGGCACGACCGTGAGGTTGAAGGACTCCGCTCCGCAGCCGCCGACCTCGCAGGCCCCGCCCACGCAGGTGAAGCCGCCGTCGCAGTCCTCGTCGACGAGGCAGCCGTTCCCGGCCACGCACACGCCGGAGAAGATCGCGCAGTGTTCACCGGGCGGGCAGTCGGCGTCGCCGAGGCAGCCGGAGCCGCTGCCGGTGCCGTCGTCGGTGCCGCTGTTGTTGGTGGCCCCGGTGGTCGCGCCGGTGGTCGGCTCGGTGTCGCCGGCGGTGAGGGTGGCGTCGCCGGTGATGCTGGTGGCGCCGGTGATACTGGTCGCGCTGGTGGCCGCGGTGACGCCGGTGGCGCCGGTGATCCCGGTGGCGCCGGTGGCCGAGCCCGTTTGTTCGCGGCCGTCATCGCCGCAGGCGACCGACAGGATCGTCACGGCTGTGATGGCCGCGAGGGACGCAAGAGGGAGGACCCGGCCGATAGTTGTATGTCGCTGCATGCTGCCTCGTGGGGCGCATCGTACCCGCGCGCGTGGCCCGAGTGGATGTTCTCGCGCGTACTAAACCATGTAATCTCTGGCACGCAGGTGCGGGTAGCGGGGGCCCGACCACCCGGGGGTTGTGGCACGATCGGCCGATGGAGTTGCGGGAGACGATCGACCTCGAGGTGGAGCGCCTGGGCTTGCCGGCGTTGCGGACCGAGCTGGCCGCGCTGGAGCAGGAGCTGTGGTCGCTGGGACGGAGGGAGTCGGAGCTGCGGCGGTCGATCTCGCTGTGGGATCGCTGGATGATCTTCACGGATACGGCGGCGGAGAAGCAGGTCAAGGGCGGGCGGCGCCGACGAGGCCAGGTGGCCAGGTCGCTGGCGTTCGTGAAGGCGCAGGTCGACACCGCGAACGGCAGGCTCGGCGAGCTGTGCCCGCCGTTCGCGGTCGCGGTCGGCCTGGCCGAGTGCTTGCCGCTGGCGTACACGGGGCTGGCGGTCGAGGGCCTGGTGTTTCGCCGGGTCGGTCGCGGCGACGAGCTGCGCGGGGCATTGCGCGAGCTGGTCGCGCTGCTGCGTCAGACCTATTTTCCTGGCCTCGACTTCGCGGCGCTGCGGGCCCGCCTGGCCGACGCGACCGCGTGTCAGACGCTCGCGGGTCTGGCGGAGCTGCCGTTGCCGATGCACCCGCGCCTCGGTCACGCGCCGCTCGACGGTGACGCGCCGCTGGGCAAGGTAGCCGAGCGGCTGCTCGACAACGGCTTCTTCGCCGCCCGCTACCGCGAGGACGAGCTGGTCCGCCGCTGCGCGGAGCTGCAGGGGACCGCGCAGGCGGCCGACGCCTCGGTCGGGTTCTGGGAGCGGATCAACGTGCTGAGCAGCAGCGCCGACGAGCTGGTGCGCAATGAGGCGAACACCGAGATGAAGGCCGCTCATGAGGAGCTGCGCAAGCTCGTCGATCGCCAGCAGCGGCTGTTGCACGAGGCGATGCGGGCCTACCCGCCGCTCGACTTCTATCACGGGGTCGTCGAGGCGCTCGGGATCGTCGCGCTGCTCAAGGCCGACAAGGAGCCGGTGGTCTGCGCGAAGGGGACGATCGAGAGGCCGGCGGTGGTGGTGCCGCGGGGGCTGTTGCTGGCGGCGATCCGGCGCTTGCAGGACGCGTTCGCGGCGACCTTTCCTGGCGTGCCGGCCCCGCGCGAGCTGGTCAACCGCAGCGCCGGCGAGGCGCCGCGCTTGCAGGGCCACGCGGCCTCGACGGCCTTCATGGCGCGGGCTGCGGGCTCGAAGCGGCTGTGTGCGCTGCGCGACGAGGCGCTGGTACATGCCGGCATGATCGGGCAGTTGGGTAGCGAGCTCGAGCGGGTCGAGGGTCAGATCTCGCTGGTCGACCGGCTGGTGTTCTGGTCGGACACCGACGCGGAGCGGGCGGCGAAGTCGCTGGCGCGGCGCGCCGAGGCCAACGTCGCGTGGACCTGGGCGCTGTGGAAGCAACTGCTCGCCGAGGCGCGGGCGATCGGGGCCGGGATCGGCCCGCTCGCGGTGCGTGACTGGGCGATCGCGGTGATCGGATGCATCGCCGCGATCCACACCGACAGCGGCTCGAGCAGCTCCCCCAAGGACTGCCAGGTGTACAAGCGCGAGGAGGCCGAGGCGGCGCTGGCGGGGATGCGGGCGGTGTTCGCGAAGATCTATGGGGTGACTGGCGGCATTTCGGAGTTGATGGTCGCGGCGCTGGCGGCCCGGCCCGCGGACCACGTCGTCGAGGACGACCCGATCCACGGATACACACCGCTATCGTCGGCGGAGCTGCACGCCTCGCTCGCGCAGCAGCTCGCGGGGACGACCTTCCGGGCGCAATACGAGGCGGTCCAGCAGCGGCTCGGCTCGCTGCATCAGGCCAGCGACGAGCGTACCAGCGTCGAGGAGGACATCTCGGTGTGGGACCGCCTCAACATCTTTCGTACGACCGAGGCCGAGGCGCGCCGCGACGAGCTCAAGGTCCAGATGGGCGACCTCAAGAGTGAGCTTGGGGAGCAGCGTGCGCAGCTCGGCCGGAGGTTTCGGGAGGCCTTGCAAGCCTATCCGCCGGCGCTGCTGCGCGCGGATCTCGACGCGGTGGCGCAGGCGGTTGAGGACATCAGGGCGGTGTGTCGCTCGTACACGGTCACGACGGGCAGCGGCAACAATCGCCGGACCGAGACGCGCTACCGCTGCGAGCTGCTCGGCCTCAAGGCGGCGGTCTCGGCGATGACGCAGTGGTCGGCGATGATGGTCAAGGTGTTCGGCGAGCAGCTCGGCTACCACGAGTTGCTGGAGGCCCTCGAGCTCGAGCCGACGACGCCGCAGGAGCAGGCGCAGTCGTGACGGGCTTGTGCCGGGGCGCGAAGCCTGCGAGAAGGTGACGGGCCGGGAATGTCCGGTCGACCGCCCGCGTACGCGGGGACCGGAGCCAGCCGCGTGGAACAAGTCAAGACCGCAAGAACTCAGGACCTGCGCCCGCTCGGGCCGATCAGCCTGGCGATCGCCATGGTCGTGGCGACCTTCGTCGCCGCGAATACGTGGGAGCGGGTCAAGGTCAAGCCCGAGGCGCGCAGCATCGAGATCACGGGCTCCGCCAAGAAGCGGATCGTCTCGGACCTGATCGAGTGGTCGGCGAGCATCGAGGCGAGCGCGCCAGACCGCATGGCGGCCTACAAGCAATTGCACGACCACGCCTCGCGTGCGCAGGAGTTCCTGACGGCCCGCGGCGTGGCGACCAAGGAGATCTGGGCCTCGTCGGTCTCGGTCGACGCGATCTACGAGACCGAGTACATCGGCACCGGCGAGGACCGCATCGCCCGGCAAGACCTCAAGGGCTACATGGCGCGGCAGTCGGTGGTGGTGCGCTCGGCCGACGTGCCGCTGGTGGAGAAGATGTCACGCGAGGTCACCGAGCTGCTCGAGCAGGGCATCACGATCACCTCCGCGGCGCCGCTCTATCACTACACCAAGCTCGGCGAGATGAAGATCGAGATGCTGGCGGAGGCGTCCAAGGACGCCCGCACCCGCGCCGAGAACATGGTGAGCTCGGCGGGCGGCGCCACGCTCGGCAAGCTCAAGCGCGCCGACATGGGCATCATCAACATCAACCCCGCGAACTCGACGCAGGGCTCATGGGACGGCAACAACGACACGACCTCGCTGGAGAAGGACATCATCACGATCATCCACGCGACCTACGAGCTGGACTGAGGACCTCGTCGCGGTCGTGGACCCGGGTTACACTCGCGCGATGCAGCCCGGCCTCGTTCGTCCCACCCTCCTCAGCGTGCTCCTCATCGGCCTCATCGGTCTGTCGCCCGGCTGCGGCGAGAAGGGCGGCACCACCGATACGGCCGGCGAGACGGGCGAGGCCAGCACCGGCGGCGTGGGTGGCACGACGACCACCGGAGCGTCCAGCGAACCGACGACCACCGGCGGCGTAGCCACGGTCACCAGCGAGACCCACGAGACCCACACCACGCAGGCGCCGGAGTGCGGCGACAGCGGCTGCGGCGCGTGCCAGGAGGGCTGCGTAGCGAACGACCAATGTGTCGACGGCGAGTGGCAGTGCGGCTGCGATTGCGACGAGAGCACCGGCGCGGGGAGCACGGGCTCGGAGAGCACCGGCGACCCGAACGCGATCATGTGCGGCGGCGAGGACCCGCAGTTCCCGGAGTTCGACCGCACGTGCGCGGTGGTCCGCGACTGCACGGTCGTGTTCCACCAGATCGACTGCTGCGGCAC
>Ga0335395_10002791_pt1 | contig 10873 bp, 8 predicted proteins | sample MAT02_FD_205744 | JGI IMG/M metagenome (GOLD analysis project Ga0335395, IMG submission 205744) | Freshwater microbial communities from Lake Fryxell liftoff mats and glacier meltwater in Antarctica - MAT-02 (spades assembly) (version 2) ...
CGGCCTGTTCACTTTGCAGCAGTCTGAGTGCCTGGGTGCGTGTGCTGATTCACCAGTCATGCTGGTCAACGACCTGACCATGTGCAGTTTCATGAGCAATGAAAAACTCGACCAGCTAGTTGCTGGCCTGCAATCTGCTGAGGCAAAATTATGACAGTTGCTATGAGTTCCGAAGTTAGTCTTGAGGCCAGGAATGTATTGTCGCAATTTGCGGCAACGGGTGTTCAAAGCAGCTTTCATGGCCGCCATATCAACCCGCAAATCATGGCGGACCTGAACGGCAGCAACTGGCGCCTGAAAGACTATGAATCGCGTGGCGGCTACCAGGCGCTGCGCAAAATATTGGCCCAAGCCGAAGCGAAATCACCCAACGACTTGCCAGTCGTGGGAATGACGCCGGATCAGGTGATTGCCGAGGTCAAGCAGGGCGGCCTGCGCGGCCGTGGTGGTGCCGGTTTCCCAACAGGCTTGAAGTGGAGCTTCATGCCGCGCCAGTTCCCCGGGCAAAAGTATCTGGTTTGCAATTCGGACGAAGGCGAGCCGGGCACCTTCAAAGACCGTGACATCATGCAGTTCAACCCGCACAGCGTGATTGAAGGCATGGCGATTGCAGCTTATGCCATGGGCATCACGGTTGGCTACAACTATATTCACGGCGAGATTTTCGCCACCTACCAGCGCTTTGAAGAAGCCCTGGAAGAAGCCCGTGCGGCTGGCTACATCAGCAAGGAAGTGGGCGACAAAATTTTGGGTAGCAACTTCAGTTTTCAGCTCCATGCGTCGCATGGCTTTGGTGCCTATATCTGCGGTGAAGAAACCGCTTTGCTCGAATCACTCGAAGGCAAAAAGGGTCAGCCACGCTTCAAGCCGCCATTTCCGGCCAGCTTTGGCTTGTACGGCAAACCCACCACCATCAACAACACCGAAACCTTTGCAGCCGTACCCTGGCTGATTCGCAATGGCGGTCAGGCGTATCTGGAATGCGGCAAGCCGAACAACGGCGGGACAAAAATTTATTCAGTGTCAGGCGATGTGGAATGGCCCGGCAACTACGAAGTGCCGCTCGGCACACCGTTTGCCAGGCTGCTGGAATTGGCGGGCGGTGTACGCAAGGGTCGCACTTTAAAGGCCGTGATCCCAGGCGGCTCGTCAGCGCCCGTGTTGCCCGCAGCCATCATGATGGAATGCACCATGGACTACGACTCGATTGCCAAGGCCGGGTCGATGCTCGGCTCCGGTGCGGTTATCGTCATGGACGACACCCGCTGCATGGTCGAATCACTCAAGCGTTTGTCGTACTTTTACATGCATGAATCCTGTGGCCAATGCACGCCTTGCCGCGAAGGCACAGGCTGGCTTTGGCGCGTGGTTGACCGTATTCACACGGGCAAAGGCAAGTCAACTGACCTGGACTTGTTGAACTCGGTGGCTGACAACATTCAAGGGCGCACGATTTGCGCATTGGGCGACGCAGCCGCCATGCCAGTACGCGCGATGATCAAGCATTTCCGCCATGAGTTTGAGGCCATGATTCCAGTCGTGGCTGTGGCCCAAAGCGCATAAGCTGGTTGCATAAAGAGATTGCTTGAATTTATGATCGAAATCCAATTAGACGGCAAAAAAGTTGACGTGATCGAAGGCAGCACGATCATGCATGCGGCTGAAAAAGCTGGCACCTATATCCCGCATTTTTGTTACCACAAGAAGCTGTCGATTGCGGCCAACTGCCGCATGTGCCTGGTTGATGTTGAAAAAGCACCCAAGCCAATGCCGGCTTGCGCCACGCCTGTGACGCAAGGCATGATCGTCCATACCAAAAACGACAAGGCCATCAAGGCGCAAAAAGGCGTGATGGAGTTTTTGCTGATCAATCACCCGCTGGATTGCCCGATTTGCGACCAGGGCGGTGAATGCCAGTTGCAGGATTTGGCCGTGGGCTATGGCGGGAGTGGTTCGCGTTACGAAGAAGAAAAACGTGTGGTTGCCTACAAAGACGTCGGCCCGCTGGTGTCGATGCAGGAGATGAACCGTTGCATTCACTGCACCCGCTGCGTTCGCTTTGGCCAGGAAGTCGCTGGCGTGATGGAGTTGGGCATGTCGCACCGCGGCGAACATGCAGAAATCGAAACCTTTGTGGGGATGTCGGTGGACTCCGAGCTCTCGGGCAACATGATTGATATTTGTCCCGTTGGTGCGCTGACCAGCAAGCCTTTCCGCTACAGCGCCCGAACCTGGGAGCTGTCGCGCCGCAAATCCATCAGTCCGCATGATTCAACAGGTAGCAACCTGATTGTTCAGGTCAAAGCCAACAAGGTGATGCGTGTTGTGCCGCTTGAAAATGAAGAGGTCAACGAATGCTGGATTGCTGACCGTGATCGTTTTTCTTACGAAGCCCTGAACAGCGACGAACGTTTGACCAGTCCGATGCTCAAGCAGGGCGGCGAATGGAAAACCGTTGACTGGCAGACCGCACTGGAATACGTGGCTAGCGGCTTGAAGCAAATCAAGGCTGATCACGGCGCAGACAGCATCGGCACATTGGCCAGCCCGCACAGCACGCTTGAAGAGTTGTACCTGGCCGCAGCGTTGATGCGCGGCATCGGTAGTGACAGTATTGACTACCGGTTGCGTCATGCCGAGTTTGCACCCGTCAAGGGTGTGCGCTGGTTGGGTGTATCCATCGCATCGTTGTCAACGCTGCAACGGGTCCTGGTTGTCGGGTCAAATCTGCGCAAAGACCATCCACTGTTTGCGCAACGTATTCGTCAGGCGGCACGCAAGGGCTGCGCAGTCAACACCATTAATTCAACGGCAGAACTCGGTACGCCAGACGCTTGGGCGATGCCCGTGGCTAATGCAGTGGTTACTGGTTATGGCTTGTGGGCTCAGTCGCTTGCTGATGTGGCGTCAGCCATTGCGCTCGAAAAGGGTATTGCGGCTCCTGACAATGTGGTTGCCAACGGTCAGACCACAGATGCAGCCAGAGCCATTGCCAAATCGCTGCTGGGCGGCGAGCGTAAAGCCATCCTGCTGGGCAACGCTGCGGCGCACCACGCCAACGCGTCGAGCCTGCTGGCGCTGGCCAACTGGATCGGTGCGCAAACCGGTGCAAGCGTCGGTTACCTGACTGAAGCAGCCAACACCGTTGGCGCACAGATCGCAGGTGCCATGCCACAAGGCAAAGGCTTTAACGCCGGGCAGATGCTGAACGGCCAACTCAAGGCGGTCATCTTGCTGAATACCGAACCCGAGTTTGATTCAGCGCCTGGCGCAAAAGCCAGGGACTCGCTCAATGCGGCACACATGGTGGTCACGCTCAGCCCGTTCAAGGCCAACATGAGCTTCAGCGATGTGCTGCTGCCGGTCGCTCCTTTTACTGAAACGTCAGGCACATTTGTCAATGCAGAGGGCCGTGTGCAGAGCTTTCATGCGGTTGTCAAACCGTTGGGTGATACCCGTCCAGCGTGGAAAGTGCTGCGTGTACTGGCTAACTTGCTTGGTTTGCCGGGCTTTGATTTTGAGTCGTCTCAGGATGTGTTGAAAGAAATCCCTGGCCTGGACGGTGTGGCTGATAAATTGAGCAATGCGACTGATGCGGTTATCCGGCTAGCAACTGAGAATCAGGTTGAACCCGCAGTGGCAGCTATCTACCAGCTTGACAGTCTGGTCAGACGCGCGACGTCGCTCCAGTTGACTGCTGATGCGCGCGCCGTGTCTGATGCTCGAGCAAGCCTGGAGGAAGTGACCGCATGATTGACGCGATTCACGCTTTCGGTCTAGGACTGGGTGGCGGTATCTGGGCAAGCACCGTTTGGCCCGTGCTCTGGACGCTGATCAAAATCGTGTGTGTCCTGTTGCCCCTGATGGCCTGCGTTGCCTACCTCACACTTTGGGAGCGCAAGGCAATTGGCTTCACGCAGATTCGCCTGGGGCCGAACCGGGTTGGCCCATTCGGTTTGCTGCAACCGATAGCGGATGCGCTCAAGCTGCTGACCAAAGAAATCATTATTCCTACCGCTGCCAGCAAGGGCCTGTTTGTACTCGGCCCGGTCATGACCATCATGCCGGCGCTGGCCGCCTGGGTTGTGATTCCATTTGGGCCTGACGTGGCGCTGGCCAATATCAATGCGGGTTTGCTGTTGCTGTTTGCGATTACCTCGCTTGAGGTCTACGGTGTCATCATTGCGGGTTGGGCATCGAACTCCAAATACGCTTTCCTGGGTGCCATGCGTGCCTCAGCGCAAATGGTCAGCTATGAAATTGCCATGGGTTTTTGCCTGGTGGTGGTGCTCATGGTGTCGGGCAGTTTGAACATGACTGACATTGTGATGGGACAAGCCAAAGGCATGGGCGCCGAAAACGGTTTGAATTTCCTGTCATGGAACTGGTTGCCACTGCTGCCGATTTTTGTGGTCTTTTTCATCTCTAGTCTGGCCGAAACCAACCGCCATCCGTTCGACGTGGTTGAGGGGGAGTCAGAGATCGTTGCGGGTCATATGGTCGAGTACTCGGGCATGTCTTTTGCCATGTTCTTTTTGGCTGAGTACGCCAATATGTGGCTGGTCGCAATTTTGGCTGTACTTCTCTTTTTGGGTGGCTGGCTCCCGCCGTTTGAGTTTTTAAGCTTTATTCCTGGCTGGATTTGGCTAGGCCTGAAAACCTTTATGGTCGTCACCACCTTCCTCTGGGTGCGCGCCACCTTCCCGCGCTTTCGCTATGACCAGATCATGCGCCTGGGCTGGAAAATTTTCATACCGGTGACGCTGGTCTGGCTGGTCGTTGTCGGCGGGTGGATGCAGACCTCCTATTCAATCTGGAAATAACCGGAAAATTCATGTCTACAGTTGCCTCCATCAAGGATTTCGCTTCAAGCTTTATGCTCACCGAGCTGTTCAAGGGCATGGCCCTGACCGGCAAGTACATGTTCAAGCGCAAGATCACGGTTCAGTTTCCTGAAGAAAAAACACCCCAAAGCCCGCGTTTTCGTGGTTTGCACGCATTGCGACGTTATGAAAACGGCGAAGAACGCTGCATTGCCTGCAAGCTTTGTGAGGCCATATGCCCGGCGCTGGCCATCACGATTGAATCGGACGTGCGCGAAGACGGCAGCCGCCGCACTTCACGCTATGACATTGACCTGACCAAGTGCATTTTTTGTGGCTTTTGCGAAGAGAGCTGCCCGGTCGATGCCATTGTCGAGACGCACATCTTTGAGTATCACGGTGAAAAGCGTGGTGATTTGTACTTCACCAAAGACATGCTGCTGGCTGTTGGTGACCGTTATGAAACTGAAATCGCTGCCAGCCGGTCTGCTGATGCGAAGTTTCGATAAGACCTGAACCAGATATAAACAAGACAAACAAGCAGTCGCTGAATCCAGAAAGAAACCAGAACAACATGGACGCTAAAACAGCTCTTTTTTATGTCTTCGGAGCGCTGATGCTGTTCGCCGCATTCAGGGTCATTACAGCGCGCAATCCGGTGCATGCCGCTTTGTACCTCGTGCTGGCATTCTTCCAGGCAGCAGCCATCTGGATCTTGCTCAAGGCAGAATTTCTGGCCATCACGCTGGTGCTGGTGTACGTTGGTGCGGTGATGGTACTGTTCCTGTTCGTCGTGATGATGCTTGACATCAACCTCGACGGTGTGCGCCAGGGTTTCTGGAAGCACTTTCCCTTGGCCGGTACGATAGGTGCCATCATTGCCCTTCAAATGTCTTATGTGCTGATGGGAGGCTTTCGTGAACCGCCGAAGATTGCCAATGCTGCTGGGCAAATAGGCGCACAGGTGTCCAACACCAAAGAGCTCGGTAAAGTTCTCTATTCGGAATACATTTACCCGCTGGAGATTGCCGCCGTTATCTTGCTGGTAGCCATCATTGCTGCCATCGCATTGACTTTGCGTGAGCGCAAAGACTCCAAATCACAAAATCCGTCAGAGCAGGTCAGGGTCAAACGCGCGGACAGGGTGCGGCTGGTCAAAATGAAGCCGGTGGTGTCAGAACCTGTAGCCGCCCCTACTGAGGAAAAAAAGGCATGACCCTCACCCTTGGGCACTTTCTCTCGCTAGGGGCAATGCTGTTCGCGCTGTCGGTGATCGGCATTTTTCTGAACCGTAAAAACCTCATTATTTTGCTGATGGCGATTGAGCTCATGCTGCTCGCTGTCAACATGAATTTTGTTGCTTTCTCGTACTACCTGAACGATATGGCGGGTCAGATTTTTGTGTTTTTTATTCTGACGGTTGCCGCTGCTGAATCCGCCATTGGTCTGGCCATTCTGGTGCTCTTGTTCCGTAACAAGTCCAGCATCAACGTTGATGAACTCAATACGCTAAAGGGGTGATCATAGAAATGAGTCAAACCCTTTCTGTTTCAACGCTGCTTGCAGTTCCCCTCTTGCCATTGGCAGGTGCCGTGTTGGCGGGTGTTTTCGGCACTGCTTTTGGCGGTAACTGGCTGGGTCGCCGCCTGTCGCATACGCTGACGATTCTTGGCGTGTTGACGGCCTTTATTTTGTCGGCCATGACGCTCAAAAGTGTTGCCATGGACGGCGCGCGTTTTAATGAAACGCTCTACACCTGGATGGTGGTTGGCGGTCTGAAGATGGAAGTTGGCTTTTTGATTGATGGCCTTTCCGCCATGATGATGTGTGTGGTGACATTTGTCTCGCTCATGGTACACATTTACACCATTGGCTACATGGAGGAAGAAGACGGTTACAACCGCTTTTTCGGCTACATCTCGCTGTTTACTTTTGCCATGTTGATGCTGGTGATGAGCAACAACATGCTGCAGCTTTTCTTCGCCTGGGAAGCTGTGGGCCTGGTGTCTTACCTGTTGATCGGTTTTTACTACAACAAGCCAAGCGCGACGCATGCCAACATGAAGGCGTTTTTGGTCAACCGCGTAGGAGACTTTGGCTTCATACTCGGCATTGGCCTGATAGCCGCATATGCGGGTACGCTGAACTACGGCGAAGCATTTGCCAAGGGCGATGAACTGGCCAAACTGACCCTGCCAGGCACCAGCTGGATGCTGGTCACGGTGATTTGCATCTGTCTTTTCATTGGTGCGATGGGCAAGTCGGCGCAGTTTCCTTTGCACGTCTGGCTGCCAGACTCCATGGAAGGCCCGACACCGATCTCGGCGCTGATCCATGCCGCTACCATGGTCACCGCCGGTATTTTCATGGTGGCACGCATGTCGCCATTGTTTGAATTGAGTGACACGGCCTTGAGCTTTATCATGATTATTGGCGGTATTACTGCGTTGTTCATGGGGTTTTTAGGCATCATTCAAAACGACATCAAGCGTGTGGTGGCTTATTCAACGCTGTCGCAGCTCGGCTACATGACAGTCGCTTTGGGCGCTTCAGCGTATTCAGTCGCTGTGTTCCATTTGATGACGCATGCGTTTTTCAAGGCGCTGCTGTTTTTGGCGGCAGGCTCGGTTATTTTGGGCATGCATCATGTTCAGGATATTCGCTGGATGGGCGGGCTTCGTAAGTACATGCCCATCACCTGGATTACCTTTCTACTCGGCTCGCTGGCTTTGATAGGGACCCCACTGTTCTCTGGCTTTTACTCCAAAGACAGCATCATCTTGGCGGTCCATGAAAGCAATTTGACGGGAGCCGGTTTTGCCTACTTTGCGGTGCTGGCGGGTGTGTTTGTCACGGCGTTTTATTCCTTCAGGCTTTATTTCTTGGTCTTTCACGGCAAAGAGCGTTATGACCAGAATCCGGATGCGCATCATGACGACCCCCAAGGTGAGCACCATGGCGCGCATGATGATCACGACAAGAAGCCTCATGAATCAGCCTGGGTTGTGACAGTACCGCTGCTTTTGCTGGCAATTCCATCCGTCGTGATTGGGTTCATGACCATCCAGCCCATGCTTTTTGGCGATTTCTTCAAAGATGCCATCACGGTCAATCTTGAGAAACATCCCGCGATGCAAGAGCTGGCCAAACTGTTTCAAGGCCCGGTACAAATGGCGCTACATGGTTTGATAACTGCTCCGTTCTGGCTGGCGCTGGCGGGCGTTGTCACGGCCTGGTACATGTATATGCACAATCCGGCGTTACCCGCGGCTATGAAACGTATTTTTCAGCCCGTTTACACCCTGCTTGAGAACAAGTATTACCTCGACTGGTTCAATGAAAACGTGCTGGCGCGAGGCGCGCGCGCACTCGGCATGGGGCTTTGGAAATTCGGTGATCAAAAACTGATCGACGGTGCGCTTGTCAATGGTTCGTGGAAAGTGGTGGGCTGGGTGTCGAGTATCGTTCGCCGCTTGCAGTCGGGCTTTATTTACCATTACGCCTTTGGCATGATCCTGGGTGTGTTCGTGCTCATGACGTATTTCGTCTGGCTGAACCGATAAACAATAAGAAGAAGCAGGAATAACTTTAATGGGTTTGCTCAGCCTTGCAATCTGGACACCGATTTTTTTTGGTGTCGTGCTCTTAGCTCTCGGGCGTGACGATCAGGCGCGCAGCGTGCGCTGGATCGCGCTCATCGGCGCGGTGGTCAGCTTTTTGGTCACGCTGCCGCTGTACGAAGGCTTCAAGCTTGGCACATCGGCCATGCAGTTTGTCGAAAAAGGCAGCTGGATCGCCCGGTTCGATGTGAACTACCACCTCGGAGTCGACGGTATTTCACTGTGGTTCGTGCTGCTGACTGCGTTTATCAACGTCGTGGTCGTGATTGCCAGCTGGGAGTCCATCACCACCCGCGTCAACCAGTACATGGCCGCGTTTTTGATCTTGAGCGGACTGATGATTGGCGTATTTACCGCGCTCGATGGCCTGCTGTTTTACGTATTTTTTGAAGCTACGCTGATACCGATGTACCTCATCATTGGCATCTGGGGCGGGCCCAACAAAATTTATGCAGCTTTCAAGTTCTTTTTGTACACGCTGCTGGGTTCGCTGCTGATGTTGGTGGCTTTGATTTATCTCTACAACAAGTCTGGTGGCAGTTTTGATATTTTGACCTGGCACGCATTGCCACTCGGCAGCACCATACAAACGCTGCTGTTTTTTGCTTTTTTTGCAGCGTTTGCCGTCAAAGTGCCGATGTGGCCAGTCCACACATGGCTGCCCGATGTTCACGTTGAAGCGCCAACGGGTGGCTCAGCCGTTCTGGCCGCCATCATGCTCAAGCTGGGTGCCTATGGCTTTTTGCGGTTCTCGATGCCGATTACACCCGATGCCTCACAAGAATGGGCCTGGCTGATGATTGCCTTGTCACTCACAGCCGTGATCTATGTTGGCTTGGTGGCGCTGGTGCAACAAGACATGAAAAAGCTGGTGGCTTATTCATCAGTGGCCCACATGGGTTTTGTTACCCTTGGGTTTTTCATCTTCAATGATCTGGGTGTGTCAGGCGGTATCGTGCAAATGATTGCGCACGGCTTCGTCTCAGCTGCCATGTTCCTGTGTATTGGCGTGCTGTATGACCGCGTGCATTCGCGGGAGATTTCCAGCTATGGCGGGGTGGTCAGCACCATGCCCAAATTTGCTGCGTTTGCCTTGTTTTTTGCCATGGCCAACTGCGGTTTGCCTGCCACGGCTGGTTTTGTGGGTGAATGGATGGTCATTTTGGGTGCTGTCAAATTCAACTTCTGGATCGGCCTGGCTGCGGCTTCGGCCCTGATTTCTGGCGCCGCTTACACGTTGTGGATGTACAAGCGCGTGTACCTCGGTCCTGTCGTCAATGACGACGTCAAAAATCTCACCGACATCAACGCCCGTGAGTTTTTCATGCTGTCTTTACTAGCCATCGCCACGCTTTACATGGGCCTGTACCCCAAGCCGTTTACCGATGTCATGAACAGCTCGGTGATTGACTTGCTCAAGCACGTTGCAGCCTCCAAACTGATCTAATCAAAGCATTCAGATGATCGACAAACTCTCCTGGATCGCGGTATTTCCCGAGATCATCCTGCTCGTGATGGGCTGCTTCATTTTGCTGATGGATCTGTGGGTGAAGTCCCCGATGCGTACGCTGACCTATGTATTGACGCTGATCACGCTGGGTGTTGTGGCGGCGGTGCAAGCGGCTTATGCCATCGGCGGCCAAACCTTTTATGGTTTTGGGAATATGGTCGTGGTGGACCCGATGGGCAGCTGGCTCAAGTGCTTCTCAAGCATCGCCTTGATGGTCTCGCTGGTTTATGGCCGGCCTTACGCGTTTGCTAGAGACATGCTGCGTGGCGGCGAGTTTTTCACACTCAGCCTGTTTGCCTTGCTGGGTATGTTTGTGATGATTTCGGGGCATAACTTTCTGGTCATCTATATGGGCCTGGAGTTGCTCACGCTGTGTAGCTACGCCCTGGTCGCTTTGCGGCGTGACAACGCCACCGCCAGTGAGGCCGCCATGAAATACTTTGTACTTGGCGCTATGGCCTCCGGTTTTTTGCTCTATGGCTTGTCAATGCTGTACGGTGCAACCGGTTCGCTTCAATTAAATGAAGTCTTCAATGCCATTGCCAGCAGGCAAATCAAGCACCAGGTGCTGGTGTTTGGCCTCGTTTTTATTGTGGCTGGCCTGGCTTTCAAACTGGGTGCCGTGCCTTTTCATATGTGGCTGCCTGATGTCTACCAGGGCGCGCCGACTGCGGTAACGCTTTTAATTGGCGGCGCACCGCAACTTGCTGCCTTCGCTATCTGCTTTCGCTTGCTGGTGGAGGGTTTGCTGCCGTTGGCCTTTGACTGGCAGCAAATGCTGGCCGTTATGGCGATCGGCTCGCTGCTGGTCGGCAATCTGGCTGCGATTGCCCAAACCAATTTAAAGCGCATGCTGGCGTTTTCAACCATCTCGCAAATGGGCTTTTTGCTCCTTGGCCTGCTGTCAGGCGTGGTCAACG
>Ga0335395_10002792_pt1 | contig 10872 bp, 8 predicted proteins | sample MAT02_FD_205744 | JGI IMG/M metagenome (GOLD analysis project Ga0335395, IMG submission 205744) | Freshwater microbial communities from Lake Fryxell liftoff mats and glacier meltwater in Antarctica - MAT-02 (spades assembly) (version 2) ...
GCGCCACCTGCGAGACAGGCAGGGTGGTGTCGGCCAGCAGCTGCTTGGCGGCCAGCAATTTACGGGTCTGCAGGTACTGCAACGGCGAGACGCCGATCTGCTGTTCGAAGATGCGGCGCAGGTGGCGATCGCTCACGCCCAAGCGCTGGGCCAGACACAGCATGGTGGCGCGTTCGCTGTCCTGCGTCTGCCAGGTTTGGGGGTCGTCAAGCAAGGCGGTGGCGTGTTGCGCCAGGATGGCGCTGGCGTCTTCGCTCGACCAGTGGCGGTCGCGTGGTGCCAGCTCGGGGCGGCAGCGCAAGCAGGGTCGAAAGCCCGCCCCTTCGGCCTGTGCTGCGAGGTTGAAGAAGCGGCAGTTTTCTCGCTTGGGCACCCGCACACGACACACCGGGCGGCAGTAGATGCCGGTGGAGGTGACGCCAACGAAAAAGCGGCCATCGAAACGCGCGTCGTGCGCGCACAGGGCCTGGTAGCGCAGGTCGTCGAAATCGACTTCGGTGATGGTGTGGGCGAGAGGCATGGGGAGATGGTACGACCGCCAACGCGCTGAGACTCGCCGTTTCCGGACATGGTCCCCATGGCTTTGACAACGACCGGCTCCTACAATCTCGCGGTCCATTCATCTGCCATCAGGGAGTTCCTCGCATGCATGTCACCGCATCCATCTTCAAGGCCTACGACATCCGTGGTGTCGTGCCCGAGACCATCAACGAGGCGGTGGCCGAGGCGCTGGGGCTGGCGTTTGGCAGCGAGGCAAAACGCCTGGGCGAGCACACGGTGGCGGTCGGGCGCGATGGGCGCCTGAGTGGCCCAGCGCTCTCGGCTGCGCTGATTCGTGGGCTGGTTGCGGCTGGCATCGAGGTGATCGACATCGGGCTGGCCACCACGCCCATGCTGTATTTCGCGGCCGCCACCCTGTGCCGCAGCGGCATCCAGGTCACCGGCAGCCACAACCCGAAGGACTACAACGGTTTCAAGATGGTGCTGGGTGGACGTGCTATTTTTGGCGACGACATTCAGGCGCTGCGCCGCACGATGGAAGCCGAGAGCCACCAGCATGCCGGCGGCGGCAGCGTGCGCACCGTGGATGTGAACGATACCTACCGCGAGCGCATCGTGGGCGATGTGAAGCTCGCGCGGCCGATGAAGATCGTGATCGATAGCGGGAACGGTGTGGCCGGTGCCTCTGCCCCCGCGTTGTTTCGCGCGCTGGGTTGCGAGGTGATCGAGTTGTTCAGCGAGGTCGATGGCAACTTCCCCAACCACCACCCCGACCCGAGCAAACCCGAGAACCTGCGCGACCTGATCCGCACGCTGAAGGAGACAGATGCCGAGCTAGGCTTGGCGTTCGACGGCGACGGTGACCGACTGGGCATCGTGACCCGCGACGGCCAGAACATCTACCCTGACCGGCAGATGATTTTGTTTGCGCGAGACGTGCTCTCGCGGGTGCCGGGCGGCAACATCCTGTTCGACGTGAAATGCTCGCAGCGCCTGGCGCCCGCGATCGAAGCAGCCGGTGGCGTGCCCCACATGTACAAGACGGGGCATTCGCTGATCAAGGCGCGCATGAAGGAGCTGGACAGCCCGCTCGGCGGCGAGATGAGCGGCCACATCTTCTTCAAGGAGCGCTGGTACGGCTTTGACGATGGCAGCTACGCGGGGGCACGCCTGCTGGAGATCGTGAGCCGCAGCCCGGATGCAAGCGCTGTGCTCAACGCCCTGCCCACCAGCCACAGCACACCCGAGCTGAACGTGGCCTGCGCCGAGGGCGAGCCGCACGCGGTGGTGGACAAACTGATTGCATTGGCGCACTTCGACGCACCGGCCAAACTGTCCACCATCGACGGCGTGCGGGTGGACTGGCCCGATGGTTTTGGGCTGATCCGCGCGTCCAACACCACGCCGGTGCTGGTGCTGCGTTTTGAGGGGCACACAGAAGAGGCCTTGCACCGCATTGAGGCGGTGATGGTGGCGCTGCTGTTGCAAGCGAAGCCCGATGCGGTGGTGGGTTCTGCGGCGCATTGACGGGTGGCTCCACCCCGTTGCCCGTGCTTTGCACTTCGCAGAAAACGAGGTCTTCGTCGTGAGCGGCCCCGCAGCGATCGGCCAGTGACAGCGCAGGCCAATGCTCCCGAGGGAATGCAGCGGGTGCAGCCCTTCGATTACTGCTGCCGATATCACGCTGTCGTCCAGATACCGGCCATTGGTTCGCTTGGCACAATGTCGAGCGAACGACCGTCAAGAGGATTCCAGTAATATTCCCTTACATCACGACAAAGAACAAGGAGGCAGTCGATGGAGCAAGAATTTCTGATGAGGTTCCTCGAAATCGGGGTGATTAACCTCAACGGCGACGACACCAAGCTGGAGAAGTTGCGAGCGACCGCTAAGGATTTGTCCGCGGCGCTTAGAAAAACTCCGGCCAAAACAGTCAGCTACACGATGGTGGCCGCTGATCCATCAGTTTCGTCAGCGGATCCTGTCCTGGAAGAAGCTATGGCGGCGCTTCGCAAGCGCTGGGAGACCGTAGCCAATGCGTTTTCGGGACGTCCCGTGAACGTCTTGCGAGCCGTGCTGCTGGATGCAATTGTCCAGGCAGCTCGCGAAGATGACACTATCGCGGTGGCTTTCGTAAATACAGCCCGCAATGCGCTGGCTCATGCTGAGACAGCCGACGAAGCTCCGATTTGGCGCGAGGCTGTCAGCGAAATCGAAACCAGGGTCGACGCACGTGCTGAAGCCGAGTGGGCAACGCCGGAGATGATCTCAGTCGAGCCACTCAGGTACACGGCTCCGAAAGCGAGTGTGGCCGATTTCGAGGCTCCCACAATCGAGCGGTCAGACCTTCAAGCAAAGTTCCTTTCTGCCACGGGGCCTTCTCCGGGAGCGGTCGCACCAACCAACCCATACTGGCCGCACAACCAACCGCAAGACTGGTCTCGGGAATTTGCGAAGCTGATGAGCAGCGCAATCGCGGACGCGGTAGACGCAATGGCAGCGGAGCTGGTCCCCTCACCGGTCGATCTATCCGAGCCCCTGTCGTCGTTGGCTAAATCCGTTTCCACTCATGTTGAAACCGTATTGGCCAGCTTCAGCGGCGCCACAGCTGGCCTGCAGCGCCGCACCAATCTACTGTGGTGGAAGGAAGCGCTCTACTCACCAAGCGCCCACGAAAGCTATCTTGAGATGCCCGTGTTCCAGGCTTCCGCGTTGATGGCTCTCGATCTTCATGAACAAGTGCCGACCTTTTCGCCTGCAAGCGTGTCAGCGTTCCTGAAGGAGGCAATTCGCTGCTTGCCCGCTGAGCCAGAAAACGAAGACAATGGTCGGCGCGACGTCGCAGCGCTGGTTCGCGACGCCAAAACGGCTGCATTCATGCAGCCGTTTCGCACTCTGGCGGCACAGTACGTGCCTGCGCCGGTCGGACGTGGCCCGCTGCTGTCCCTGATTGGGCATGGTCAGGATCCCGCAGTCACCGAAGCCGCGTCCCTGCGCGCTCTCGGTGGGGTGGATGTATCAGCAACGATGACCCCCGCTGAATGGGGAACCTTTTTGTTCCGCGAGCTGCAAGCTGCACGCGCTACCAGCGCCAACGCCGGCAAGCGGGCCAAGAAGAAGTAGGTTGGGCATGGATAAATGCCCTCACCACGACTGCTTCGCCGACGACAACACCACCTGCACACTTGGCCACCTCGAGCGGGATCTGTGTCCGGAGTGGAAGCGCACCGCGAATCCAACCGTTGCAGCCAATGCTTCATCCGACGAAATGCTGCTTCCGTGGAGCGGCCTAGCGATGGGAGAGTCGGACCTTAACTTCGTCAGCGGACGGGTCAAACCTATAACCGTCTGCATCGTTGGACCCGAGAGCGCCGGTAAGACGACCATTCTTGGCTCGTTCTATCTCCTGCTCGGGCGGGGTGCGCTAACGACTGAAGACAACGTTTTCAGCAACTCATACACGTTGACAGGCTGGGAAGCGGTCGCGGCGTCCATGCGATGGAAGCCAGGTCCCCAGCCACCGCGCTTCCCGCCCCACACACCGAGCGGCAAAGCGCGCGCCCCAGGCATGCTGCACCTTGCATTTCGCCGTAAGGACGGGACACTGCGCGACCTGCTGTTTGCCGATGCGCCGGGAGAATGGTTCAGAAAGTGGGCCATCAACCAAGAAGCATCGGACGCAGAAGGCGCTCGCTGGATCGCTCGGCATGCCGACGTAACGCTTCTCATCGCCGACCGGCAAGCGCTTTCTGGTTTGAAGATGGGAACGGCTCGGAACGACTTCCAGCTCTTAGCGCAGCGTGCCATCGCTGAAGCTCGCGGTCGCCCTCTGGCATTGGTCTGGACGAAGGGGGATGTTGAAGTGTCTGCGGCGATGGAGGCGCAGATCCGAAGAGCGGTCGCTTCCGTGTCGCCCACCGTCCCGGAGTTCACCGTAACCGTGGCTCCGCGTGAGGGGGCGGATGCGGTGGATGGCTTTCGAAGGCTGTTCGATTGGATCATCAAAACCAAGCGCTCTGGCGTTGAATTACCCGTGACGCAAGTGTCTGGCCACGATCCCCTTTTCCGTTTCGGCAGGAGATAGCCGATGGCTGAGCAACACACTATCCTGCTGGTCGGTGAATCCAACGTCGGCAAGACCCACTACGGAGCCCAGTTCCTCAAGCGGCTCATGGTCAGGGCATGCACTTTGAAAATGCACGGCGCGCCAACCAACCTGGAAGCATTTTCCACTGCACTCGATTGCCTGACCGAAGGCAAGTCAACCGACCACACACCGGCCGGCAGCTACGTGGAGAGCGTCTGGCCGATCCAGGACGAATCGGGACGCCTGGCCGAGCTGGTCTGGCCGGATTACGGCGGCGAACAGGTTCGAAACCTGGTGACCGAGCGCCGCATTCCTGCGACCTGGCGCGAGCGCGTTCTAGAGGCTACCGATTGGGTTGTTCTTATCCGATTGCACTCGCTGCGGTCTGAAGAAGACCTGTTCTCGCGTCCGCTGCAATCCTTCGTCACGGCTGAAACCCAGGACGAGCCCGCGACGTTCGAGCCATCAGACCAAACTCGAACGATAGAACTCCTTCAGATGCTGCTCTATCTGGCGCAGTTTTCTCTGGATAGGCCGCTTCGCAAGCCACGTTTGACAATCCTGCTCAGCTGCTGGGATGAGCTTAAAACTACCGAACTACCCCCGGACCTTCTGGCGGCTCGGTTGCCGATGTTGTGGGCTTTCATACACAGCAACTGGACCTCGCCGAGCGTCATCGGTCTTTCTGCTCTCGAAAAGGCGCTGAGCAAGACCGTGCGAGATGCGGACTACGCGACGCGAGGCCCAGAGGACTTCGGCTACGTGATCCTGCCGAACGGGGAGCGAAGCAACGACATCACGCTGCCAATTCAGCGACTGTTGGCAGAAGCCGCCTGAGATGCGCATCGAACAAGCGGTGTACGGTGAGATCGAGGGCGGGGGGCACGGCCTAAGAGCCTCGAGCTCCAACTCGTCGGTAGCCGCAAGCATTGCTACCCAGCTGGATCTCCCGGATGGAGTGCCACCAGGTGTTCAGGCATGGTCGCCTTTCGTTCGTGGCTTCCCATGTGACGGCCACTACGTGCTAGCGCGGACGTTCCTAGACTCAGGCTCGTCCCGTGGCGGCATGGTGCTGACCCACGCACTTATCGTCAACTTGGAAGCCATCTGTCAAGCCGAAGACCTAGCGGTATTGTTTGAACAATTGGCCACTTCGACAGGGGATATTCCCAGCAAGCTATCCGCCCTTGAGATCGAAATGGCCTCTGGGACTGCCGATGTCCCCATTGACCTGATCGGTGCTGCCAACACCCTGGCAGAGCAGCAGGGACCAGCGATTCGGCTGGGGGTGGCTGGGTTCGAAAGCCTGGTGGCTGCGCTTTGGCGCAACCTCTGGCCGTCCATGAGGAGATCCTTCGCATTCCGGCTGAGCTTTGGCCCCAAAGACCTCGAGGCCCAGCCCGGGCCGACGCTTGTTTGCACTCCCGAACAGCTTCAGGCGCGCTGGACCAAGCAGCGCGTCGTCAATCCGGCCGATCAAACTCCCCAGTCCCTGACGGCTGCAGTGCTGTGCGGTCAGCGGGATGCAAGGCCTTATCTAGACTTGGCTGGGGAGCTTGGCCGCGAGGCCACAACCATTAAGGACCTGAACAAACTCGAAAGACTCCATAGCCTTATCTCTAGCGGTGACAGCTTTGACGATCTACTCAAAGCCGTCCGCTTGGTAGACGGGCTGTCTAATCGTCCCGAGCTTGGCACGGTGCTAAAAGAACAACTCATTCTGCGTATAGCAGCTGAGGTCCCAGTTGCCAGTTGTAGGCAACTGCTGCCGATGAGAAACCTGGACCTGCCGAGTTTCGCAAGTACGAAACCACTTTGGTCAGCTGTCGGGCTTTTGGTCAGCAAGCTCGACTTCGCACAGACAGAGGAAACAGATCTCGTCGCGATGGTCGAAGCTTCCGCCGACAGCGATCTCGCTCGCCCTGCGTGGCGCGCTGCGGTGACAGGCGGCTTGTCCGCCGCAGCGCACCACAAGGAATCAGGTCTTTGGAAGGCCATCTGGCGATGGTCGGAGCTATGCCATGCCGCTTTCTACACCGCTGTGGTGGCCCTGCCCTCTGATGCAGCAACTGAGCAGCTTCTGGTGCAGGTAGCTCCAAGGAAGCTCAACGCTGCGAAGGCAGCAGCGGCCCCCTCGCTCTTCCTCAAAAAGCGGTGGCTGACGGCCCACGGTGCGGCCCTGGCTGCAATGATGTCTCCCCGCGAAGCTACAGAGCAACAGCTCAAGGTGGACCGGCAGCCAGACCACACCGCTGGGCTGCGGTCAGCACTCCGGCACGCTACGCCTGATGAGACGTTGACGGCCACGCTGGATCTGAAGGATCAGCGCCTGGTAGAGATATGCGGTGATCTGGCGGTCACTCATCCGAAGGTGCTGTCCAGCGTTCGCTGCGAAGACCTTACTGAACAACGGGTGTGGGCTTGGGCCATCGGGAAGAGCAACTCGTTGTGGAGTGCGCCCGGCAACCCAATGGAAGCTCGAGACAACGTCCTCGCTCATCTCGGAACAGGAACTGGCGCTTTTGCTGGCCTTATTGAAGCGCTGGCTCGAACGCCGCTCGCCGACTTGACCGCAGCGCCGGATCGGGCGCGACTTTGGTCGCGTCTGCCTGCTCCGCACCGCGACCTGTACTTGCGAGTAACTGCCAGTGGATGGCTGAAAGCCGGGGTCGACGGAAACGCCGTGAGCGCACCGGAGCCAGAGCTTGAACACGCAGTGCTGGCGAGCCCCAACCTCCAGTTTGTGCTTCAAGAAGCGCTGACTTCGCTAAATACTCGTCTGGCCATCGTCAGCGCCCTGCCCTCGTTCCGCGAGGACGCGTTCGTCGGCTTTTTGACTCACCTACTGCGGAACAGCCGATCGCTGTCTCACGTTGATGCCGCCCAACTGGGAACGCTTGTGGCGAGCCGGCGCTGGGATCGCGCCGTCCAGTACCTCTGCGACCGGCTCGCCGACCGCCGCTACGACCTAGCGCCCGCGCTTGAGCAATGCACAAGCCTTATGAGCTTCTACCAGCGGTTGAAGCTTGGAATCTCGAAGCCAAGTATTGAGGACAAATGGCGGGCCTTCGAAGAGGCCGCGTGTGAGTTGTACCCCTCCGGTCCGGAACACGACCAGCTCTGGTCCCGTGCCGGGGGTAAGAACTCCGACCTTCCCGGAATGTCACAGAACGGCGTGGCGCGGTGGCACTCCGCGACCAGGTCTCTTCGTTATGGCGGCCACCCTCATGTTCGCGACCTACTGCGAGTGATGTGTAACGACTTCAGCGGGAACGAGAAGCTACGCCTTTTCGCGAGCGACACCGACATCGGCGGAAAGCCATAACGACCACAAACAACCTCTTCAACCATGAATCCCACTGGCTATCCACAAGGCCACGCGCTTCTCATCGGCGTGGCGAACTACCAAAAAGTCAAGGGCTTGCCTGCTGCCATCTTGAACGATGCCCGAGACATCGCTGCCACTCTGATGTCATCGTACTACTGCGGCTATGAACCCGGAAATGTAGTCACTCTGCTGGACGGGCAAGCCACACGGGCAGCAGTTCTGAGCGGCCTGGCTGAGTTGGCTGCTCGCGCTGGCACCGATGACACGGCCTGCGTTTTCTTTTCGGGCCACGGCGCAGTCGTTGGGATTCCTGGCGCTGAAGACAGCGTCTTGTTGACGGTGGACACCGACCTAGCCGACATAGAGAGAACGTCCATCAGCTCCGATGAGTTCGCCCAAGCACTCTCTCAGATCAAAGCCAAGCGCGTTCTGGTTTTCATTGATGCCTGTCACGCTGGCGGCGCTGCCGTCTCAAAAACCCTGACGGATGGCAAGGGCCACGAGTTCAAGTCTGGCTACTCATCGAACACTTTTGCTAAGTTAGCGACCGGCAGCGGCCGTGCACTGATTGCGTCGTGCCGTGCTGCCGAGGAGTCCGCGGTGTTCTCGGACGCTCGTAACAGCGTGTTCACCACCGCACTGTTGGCAGGCCTTCAGGGTGCCGCAGACAAGTCTGGAAGCGGCTTCATCAAGCTCTTTGACCTGTTCAATTACGTCGCTGAAGAGGTCCCAAAGCAGATCCCTGATGACCAGCACCCCATTTTCAAAGCAGACAATCTTGAAGTGAATTTCGCCATTGCCCTGAGCCAAGGTGGCAAAAAGTCGGCTGTCGCTAGCAGTTTGATCGGGTCATCAGCGCGGACTCAAGATCCATGGGCGGCTCTTGAGTCGACGCTCATAGAGCTGTACCCGTTTGGTCCGCGAGACCAAGAGGTGTGGAATCGAGCTGGGGGCGACCTGTCTCGACTCGAGTTTCATTCAACTGGTCATGCGGCTTGGCATTCTGCACTTCGAAAACTCAAACAAGGTGGCGGTGGACGCACCATCACTTTTTCAGCGCTTTTAAAGACGGCGCTCGAGGACTTTTCCAACCATTCAACGTTGATAGCGATTCAGGCACCCTAGAACGCCCGAGGCGTCCGCCTGCACCACCTGACGGCCGGAACTGATCGAAACAGCCGTTTGCGCTGGCGCATCAGTGAACCGCGCAGTTTCCTCACGGCGCTCAAAATCAAATTGCGGGTAACCAAATGCCGCCGCAGCCCATGCATGTTTTCCACGCGCAGCTCCTTTGTATCGGTAAAAGCCGCTTGCAGCTCAATGCCTTTTTCATGATGTAGGGCGCGAGGCTGGGGAGACCGCATCTCGTACCGCCTCTCACCGTAAGCAGGCCACGATCCTCACCACCTGATGCAGCTTGTGGACCGATCCATATCTGGATACCGTCGAGATGTGACGTTTGCTTCACAGCTGAGCGATCACAGCTTCGCAAGCAATCGCTCAAGCAAATCCTCGGCTTGCGGATCGGGCGGTCGGCGATCCCCGCGCTGCAAGGGTGATGCCCAGGCCGCCTGAACAGCCGTAGCCAGCTGCGCGGCGTCAGCGATCGGCTGGCTCAAACCCTGCGCATCCAGTGCGGCATAACTCTCGCTGAAATTCCATACATACGGCCCGTGCAGCACGGCGCAGCCCAGCGCCAGCGGTTCGTGCGGGTTGTGTCCACCCACAGCGGCCAGCGATCCGCCCACCAGCGCAACAGGGGCCAGTCGGTACCACAGGCCCATTTCGCCGATGGTGTCGGCCAGGTACACCGGCGCATCGGTGGGCAGCGCCTGGCCCTGGCTGCGTTGCGGCGTGCCGGGTGGACACAGAGCGGCCACCTCGGCGCCGCGTATGGGCACACGCGGCGCGATGATGAGCAGGGCGCCGGGATCGTGCTGGCGCAACTCGGCGTGCGCCGCAAGGGCCAGCGTTTCCTCACCCGGATGGCTGGACGCCAGCAGCCACACCGGGCGAGCGCCCAGCGCACGCTGCCAGCGCGCCAGTTCGGCCGCATTGCAGGCCGGTGCGGGAGACATCGTTTTGATGGTGCCGGTCACGCGGATGGACCCAGGCCGCGCGCCCAGCGCTTCCAGCCTGCGTGCCGATTCGCTGTTCTGCGCGAACACATCCACAAAGCCGGGCAGCAGCGCTTGGTAAATCCACCGTCCCCAGCGCCGCTTGGCCAGCGATTTGGCTGACAGCCGCGCGTTGACCAGCACCCTTGGCACCTGCTGGTCGTCGGCCGCGCAGATCAGCGCTGGCCACAAATCCATCTCGCACCACAGCGCAAGGCTGGGCCGCCAGTGCGCCATGAAACGCGCGGTGGCCGCTGGCGTGTCCACTGGCGCGAACTGGTGCTGACAGCGTGGTGGCAGACCCTGGCGCTGCAGCGCATCGCCCGAGGTGCGCGCGGTGGTGGTGATCAGAAAGTGCAGATCGGGCTGGCGCTCGCCGAGCCGGTGGAACAGCCCGGCCAGCGCCATCGATTCGCCCACGCCTACCGCGTGGCCCCAAACCAGCGGGCCTACCGGGCGCGCTGGCATCTGCAACGACAGTTTTTGCTGAATGCTGTTCGTGGTTTCCTTGCCGCGTTGCAGGCGGCGCTGCAAACCCCAGCGCCAGACTGGAGCCAGCGCAGCGGCCAGTCGCAGATACCCGCGCAGCGCGAGCGGGCGTGGTGTCAAGCGCCGCGCTCCTGCAGCCAGGGCAGCAGCGCGGCCATGTGCTTCTCGGTCGCGCCACCGTGTTCGGCAAAAAACGCCTCGGCGCCCGCCATCGCCTGGGCATAGGCGGCGGGTGAGGTCAGCAGCCGAAGCAGGGCCTTTGCCAGCGCATCAGCATCGGCGTGCTGCGTCAGCACACCGGCGGCCAGCGCCTCGACGCCGGGGTACTCAATGCCCCAGATGCTCGGCCC
>Ga0335395_10002794_pt1 | contig 10870 bp, 4 predicted proteins | sample MAT02_FD_205744 | JGI IMG/M metagenome (GOLD analysis project Ga0335395, IMG submission 205744) | Freshwater microbial communities from Lake Fryxell liftoff mats and glacier meltwater in Antarctica - MAT-02 (spades assembly) (version 2) ...
CAGAAGGTGCAGCTACCTGTCCGACTGGGGTGCAGCGCTGCCGAATCGTGGCGGCGCTCACCGACACCGCTGAACTCCTCGAGTCGGTCGAGAGCCAGACCCTGGCGATCATGAACCAGGGCAAACGCGACCTCGCCGGCCACTACTGACACCGGAGAAAATCACGTTTGGGTTGCAGTCTGGGTGGGGCGGTCCACTCAGAATGCAACGAACGTGGGTTCAGCGGGCGATGTTGCGTACGGTGCCGACGAGTGGGGCGCCGTTGCCCTCGCCGATCACGCACACGATCTGGCGGTCGTCGTCTTGATCCCACGAGTTCAACGTCGGCACCAACCACGAGAAGAACAACTCGGAGTCGAATGCGCTGATGCCCACGTAGTCCTCGAATGCCCCGAGGCAGCTGGCCTGCGCCTCCGCCTCGAGCGCTTCGAAGCCGGGATAGGTCTCCGCGCCGGTGGTCTCGACGGCGTAGATCTCGTGGCTGTGCGGTTCGCCGCACAGCACCACGGGGAGCTTGGTGATCTCGGCGTCGATCGAATCACCGAAGTCGAGGCAGGTGCCGATCGAACTGTCGGTGAGATCGATCACCTCGGCTCCATCGTCACCGCCCGAGCACGACACAGCAGCCGCCGCGACTCCCACGATGGAAAGTGCACGGATCAGTTGGAAGATGGGCCGTGCGAAGATTCGTCGACGGTAGCCCATCGGCCCGGCGGGTCACCAGCGACCTCCCTGCCCGGATCTGTCAGGGGCCTCCGATCGGCTAATGTCCACCAAGCGATTCAAGGGACGAGGAGCGGGGTGCAGCGACGGTGCTGGAACTGATCGACGAGGGCTTGGAAGGCTTCTTTCGCGCCACCGTTCCTCTCAGCGCCACCGACGTCGATGTCTCCTTCGAAGCACCCGACAAGGAGTGGAGCGCCAAGCTCACCCGTCCCACCGTCAACCTCTTCCTGTGGGACATCCGCCGCTCGGTCAATTCGCGCAGTGGAATGCGCACCGTGGAAATCGACGGCGTCGTCGTGCACCAGCCTGCTCACCCGGTCGTCGAACTCCGGTACCTGATCTCGGCCTGGACGTCTGACCACGGCGACGAACGCGGGCTGCTCGCCGGCGTGATGCGGTCACTGCTGACCTATGGAGCGATCCCGCGTGAATTCCTGCCTGCCGCCTACGAGCGGTTGGAAGTGCCGATGCTGGTGATGGCTCGTGTCGGCGAAGACCACATGGACGTGTTCAAGGCACTCCAAGGCCAGCTCAAGCCCGGCATCAACATGGTGTTGACCACCCAGTTCGACACCGGGTTCGCGTTCCCGGCAGGTCCACCTGTCGGATCGATCGGTACGACAATCGGTCGGCGTGGCAGCGAGCCCGAGCGACGACGCCGCATCGCTGGCGAGGTGGTCGGCGCGGCCGAGCGTGGTCTCGTCGGTGCCGTGGTCCGCTCACCGGGCGACATGGCACAGGTCAACCCGCTGGGACATTTCCTCCTCCGCGCCAGCGAAGGCGACGAGATCGTCCTCGAGGCCGAACCTGCGCTCGTGGCCACGGTGCCGGCCAACGGTGGAGTTCGATTCGAATGAGCGCCGTGCAGTCATGAAGACCGACCTCCAGCTCAGCCACCTCACCGTCGCTCCGGGACTGACCGGACGCGTCACGATCGACGTCACCAACAACGCTGATGTGATCGATGGAATCACAGCCATCATCGACGGCATCAACCCCGACTGGATCCGTCTCGAGCAGCCGCTGATCAGCCTGTTCCCCGAGAGCTCCGGTCAGCTCGAATTGGCGTTCGACATCCCGACGTCGTGCCCGGCGGGCGACTACCTGGTGATCGTGCGCATCGTGTCGACCATCGAGATCGAACGCCAGACGGTCCATGACTTCTGGCTGACGGTCAGCCCTACGCCGGCACTCGGGATCACTCTCAACCCGAGGATCGTCACCGGCGGCAAGTCCGTCACGTTCACCGCCGTCGTCGCCAATCTCGGCAACACCACCTCCGACGTCATGGTCGAGGCACTCGAGCCGACGCGGGAAGTCGACTGCATCGTCGAACCGAACAACCTCGTTCTCCCCCAGGGACAAGAGGCGCCGGTCGAGATCGTGCTTCGGGGCAAGCGGGCGTGGTTCGGCGATCCGGTCAGCCGCACGGTGGTGGTGACCGCCCGGGTCGGCGACGTCGAGGTGGAACAGCGAGCCACGTTCCGACAGCGGCCCAGGATCCCACGAGGTCTGCTCACTGCACTGACCCTTGCATCGATCGTGCTGCTCTGGGCGTTCATCTTCCTGTTCGTCATCACCGAACTTCGCCGATCCGAACCACCGGCCAAGGCAGTCAGCACCGACCGCCTCAACGGAGCTGAGAACATTCCGCTCCTCCGTATCGCCGCCACCGTCGAGGGCACGGTGACCGCGTCGACCACTGGAGCCGGTGTTCCCCGCATCACCGTCGAGGCGCTGCGGGTCACCGCCGGGGGCGCACTCCGGCCGGTCGGTTCGGTCGCCACCGGTGACGACGGGACGTACTCGCTCCAAAGTCTCATTCCCGGCACCTACAAGATCCGCTTCAGCGCCGCCGGGTACGAGACTGTCTGGTACCCGGCTGGTGGTGACGCGGCCACGGCCGAGGAAGTTCGCCTCGACCCGCGGGACGTCCTCAACGACCTGGACGTCGAACTCGTCGGTGCCCTCGGGCAACTCTTCGGACAGATCGCGGTCCCTCCGGATGCCGAAGGTGTTCCGCTGACCGTCACCGCCACCCAGGTAGTCGAGCGCCGCGACGGTTCGACCGGAGGCGCCGCGGCGATTCCACCGGTGGTCACCACCGACGGCAACATCGCCTTGTCGGGCCTCCCGACCCCGGCGACCTACCTCATCACCGTCACCGGTGACGGATTCCAGACCCAACAGTTCGAACAGACACTCACTGGCGGCCAGGAAACGGTGATGAACACCGTGCAGATCGCGGCAGCGAACGGCTCGATCTCGGGCACCGTGCGCGATGGCAACATGCAGCCGATCGGCGGCGTGGCAATCACGGCACGCTCCGGTGATCTCGAGCTCAAGTCGGTCACGCCGACCACCGGCAACGTCGGCCAGTTCCAGATCATCGGGCTCCCGACTCCGCAGACCTACTCGATCACCTTCGAGTTCCCCGGCTACACGAGCAGCACGATCGCACTCAGCCTCGAAGCCGGACAGACCCCCAGTGGAATCGACGTCCAGCTCTTCGGCGGCAACGGCAGCGTGACCGGGGTGGCCGTCGGCCAGGACGGCTCGGCGATCGGTGGCGCCATCGTCACCGTGCTCGGCGAGGGGCTCGAGTCGACCACGACGACACTCACCACCGGCGGCATCGGCGGAGGCCCTGGTTCGTTCACCGTCACCAACCTGCCCGTACCCGGCAACTACAGCGTCAGCATCACGGGCCCCGGCTTCCAGACCGAGACACTGAATGCGTTCTTCTTCGGAGGAGCCGAGCAAAGTTTCGGCCAGGTCGTGCTGCTGCCCGCCACGTCGACCCTACGCGGCACGGTATCGGCGAACGGCGGGGGCGGCCTCGGCGAAGTGAAGGTCACGCTCAGCGACGGCACACTGCGGACGCGAGTCACGACCAGCGCATCCAATCCGGCCGGCACCTTTTCGTTCGCTGGCACGCCGCCGGGCGCATACACCCTCATGTTCGAGAAGTCCGGTGTCGCGACCAAGGTCGTATCCGTGCGTATCGAGGCTGGTGTCGATGCCACCGTGAGCACGAGTTTGGCACCGTCGTGAAGACGCTGGCTTGGCCAGAGACCGTTGCCGTCGCGCCGGGCGAGTCCGGCTCGATCTCCGTCGCCGTGACGAACTCGTCGTCGGTCATCGATGCCTATCGGGTGCAGGTCTTCGGCCTCGACCCGTCATGGGTCGAGATAGAGCCCACACGACTCTCGCTCTTCCCCGGCGAAACCGGAAACGTGGAGGTGAAGCTCCAGCTCCCACTCGACTATCCAGCGTCACAGCGCACGCTCACCGTCAACGTCTCGTCCGACGACGATCCCGGCGGATTTGCACTGAATCAGATCGAGCTGGCGGTTCATCCGAGGACGAAGACGTCGTTGCAGATCGACCCGATCATGATCACCGCCGGCAAGCGGGCCACCTTCGGCATGGTCGTCGGCAACGAGGGGAATGCTGCGGTGACCGCATCGGCGTACGCCATCGACCCGGAGGCCCTGGCCGAGTTCACCTTCGACCCCGCCGAGGTCGTCGTCGCTCCGGGTCGCGAGCAGGTGATCCAGGTCACAGCGTCGGGTGGACGATCCTGGTTCGGTAACCCACGACCCAGGACGTTCACATTCGGCGTCGAAGCCGAGACGGCAGTCGAGGCAATGGGCACCTTCATCCAGCGACCGCGAATCGGGCGGTGGATGCTCACCCTGCTCGGGCTGCTCACTGCTGCCGCCGTGTTCGCAGCGGTGCTGGGCCGGTCGTTCGACCAGGTCGTCAAGGAAGCGCAGGTTTCCACCGCCGTCATCGACGCCGCTCTCAGCTCCGGCGGCGCCGGCGGAGCGGTCGTGCCCTCCAGTCCGGGCTCGGTGAGCGGGCAGTTGGTGTCGCTCACGAACGGCGACGGATTCTCGGGCGCAACGGCGGAGTTGTTCGTCGACGGCGACGACGCCAATCCCGTCTCCTCGGCAGCCACCGACGACGAGGGCAAATTCACGTTCGCCAACCTGGGTGCCGGCACCTACCTGCTGCGGCTCAGCGGGTCGGGTGTCAACCAGATCTGGTACGGCAACACCGAGAACTCCGCTGATTCGACACGGATCGAGGTGGCGCTCGGCAAACCCAACGATCTCGAACCGATCGAGATCGGTGGCATTCCCGTGCCCGTGGAGGGTGCCGTCGACATCGACGACCCGAGCGGTGTCGTCATCACCCTGCTGGCGCCTGGCCAAGCCGACAGCAATACCCCCGGGGTGGTGGCCACCGTCGAGGTCGGCGCCGACGGCACGTTCACGCTGCCCGACATACCATCACCGGGCGCCTACACGATGGTGATCGAGAAGCCCGGCTTCGCGACCGAACGACGCGCGATCGTGCTCGAGCCTGGTCAGGCGCTGAGCGGCGTGGAGATCTCGCTACGGGCTGGAAACGGGGTCATCCAAGGGATGGTCAACGGTCCCGGCGGTCCGCTCGGTGGTGCCACAGTTGTCGCCACCGACGGCACGAACCGTATCGAGACCGTGTCGTTGACCCAAGGCGATGTCGGTACCTTCACGCTGCGCGACCTCGCCGTGCCAGGGCAGTACACCGTCACCGTCACCCGGTCGGGATCGTCGACAGAAGCCCGTACGGTTGCGCTCGACGCCAACCAGCCGAACGCCGAATTCAGCGTGCAGTTGATTCCCTCCACCGGTTCGGTCCAGGGACGCGCCCTCGTGAACCTCGCGCCGGCACGGGGTCTCACCGTGTCGATCACCGGCGGCGACATCAATCGGACAACGGCGGTGGTCAGCCAGGGCACGGCTGCCGGCACGTATTCGTTCTACAACTTGCCCGCACCCCGCACATACACGCTCAGGTTCTCTGGTGCGGGGACGATTCCACAGGTTCGTGTCGTCGATCTCGACCCGCTGTCGAACACCCAGAGCCAGACTGGCGTCGACGTCTCGTTGTCGCCGGAGCGCACCACTGTCCGGGGCCTGGTGCAGGACATCGACGCGACGCCTGCGTCACAGGCAACCGTGAGCCTGACCGACGGCGCAGACGAGCTCGTCACGCTCACTGCCGACGAACCGACCAGGGGCCGCTTCGAGTTCGCGAACATCGCTCCAGGTGCGTACACCCTCACCGCGAGCCGGGTCGGCACGGTACCGGTGGTCATCCTCGTCAACGTGTCGGCCACGAATCCCGCCCCCGACATCGCGGTGCAGCTCGGCCAGCAGGCCAGCCTGTCCGGTCGAGTGGTCGCCCCCGACGTCGCTGTGCGCCAGTACACGGTGAAGTTGTACGAACCCGCTCTGTTCCCGGTCACCCCCAAGGCCATCACGACCACCGACGCCACTGGCGCATACAGGTTCGGCCGGCTCGATGCTCCCACGTCGTACGTCGTCGCCGTGTTCGCGAGCGCCGATGCCTCCGACCCGATCGACTCCGAGATCGTTCGCACTCAGCCCGGCGCCAACGTGCCCATCCCGGATTTCCTGATCCCACAATGAGCTTCCGGCTGACCACCCACACGCCCACGATCGGCGCCGCCCCGGGCGAATCGGTCATCGGGCGCGTCGAGATCCACAACGACGGCGCCAGTGACGCGATCTACACCGTTGTCGTGGTGGGGCTGGCCCCCGGCGCCATCACCGGCCTGATCGCCCCGACCCAGCTGCGGGTGCCGGTGCCGGTGCCGGCCGGCTCCTCGGTGGTCAGCGACATCGTGGTGGTCGTACCTCGCACGCTGGGCGTCGGTCAGCACGCAGCAGCATTCGAGGCCACGTCGAGTCGGCCGAGCGACCGTGCGGCACTCACGCCGTTCACCGTGTCGATCCAGTCGGTGTCGCGGGTCGAGCTGATCGCGCACCCGTCGACGATCCGAGCGCGCCGCAAGGCCAACTTCCACCTCGACGTCTCGAACAACGAGCCGATGCCGGTGGAGGTCGAACTGATCGGTGAGGCGCCCGATGTCGCGGTGTCGTTCACCCCTTCGATGTTGCTGCTGCAACCGGGACAACGGGTCGTCACGAAGGGACGAATCAAGGGTCCCCGGCGTGTCTCCGGCGAGTCGACCCAGCACAACATCTTGATCACCGCTCGCGGACGCGCCTCGACCACCTCGGTGACCGCCGCCTACGTCCAGCGACCCTTGTTCGCCCATCGCCTCCGCATGGCAGTCGCCGCACTGACCGTGATCGCGCTGTGGCTGACGGCCATCGGCGGGGCCTTTCTGTGGCTGTCGAACCGCGACGACGGCACCGACGCAGCGACCGAACTGGTCGGCGTCGACACCAACGGCGACGGCATCCCCGATGCGTTCCGCGACGCGCGGAACCGTCCGGTCATCGCCACCGACACCAACGGCGACGGCATCCCCGACACCTTCGTCGACGCCGACGGCAACCTGATCACCGGCACCGACACCAACGGCGACGGCATCCCCGACACGCTCGTCGACGCCAATGGCAAGCCTCTCAAGGCGATCGACACCAACGGCGATGGCAAGCCCGACACGCTGTCGAACGGTTCCCCATTGCCCGGCAAGAACCAGGAGACCACGGCCCCCGAATCGCAGCCCACGATCCTGCGGGGCACCGTGCAGATCGATGGCAGCCCGACCACGGTGGCGATTGCACTGACCCCGATCGAGCTCGGGGCCGCGCCGGCGCCGGCTGCGGCCCCCATCGGCTTGCGAAGTGCGCAGCCGAGCGAACCCGAGGGAAAGATCTGGTCGGCTCGAACGGCAACACTCAACGACCTCCTTGGTTCGACGACTCGCCGCACGGTGGCGATCGCCCCCGATCAGACCGTGCCGGGCGCCGATGGAGTGTGGCTTTTCAACGGCGTCTTGCAGGGCCAGAGCTACGAGGTGTCGTTCTCGAGCCCCGGCTACGACACGCAGTCGTTCGTCCTCACCCCACGCGCCGATGGCGAGCCCATCGACCTCGACGTCGAGATGAAGCCCGCGCAGGGCGCACTCAGCGGCACGGTGGCGGGCCCGTCCGGGCCGCTCGGTGCCGCCGAGATCAGGATCACCGACGGCACCCTCGACTTCGCCACCACATCAGCGTCCGGTAACGGCACGTGGTCGCTCCCGGCTGTCAGCACCCCCGGGGTCTACACCGTCACCGCAACGCTGCGTGGCTTCGCTACAGCGGTGCGCCAGATCAGGCTTGCGCCAGGCGACAAGCCGAGCGGCATCACGCTGCAGATGGTGCCGGGACTCGGCACGATCACCGGCGTCGTCACCTCCGCTGGAGCAGGGCTCGGCGGCGTGACCGTGACGGCATCCAACGGCGAGACCACGCTCACCACGACCACGCTCACCGAAGGAAACGTCGGCTTCTACAGCCTTCCCCAGCTTGCGGTCCCCGCCACCTACACGGTGCAGTCGACCCTCGACGGCTACGTCACCGACAGCCGGCGGGTACCGCTGAGCGGATCGCTCGGCGACGTCAACCTCTCCATGGCGACGACCACGGCCACCCTGACGGGACGAGTCGTGAGTTCTGCCGGTGGCGGGATCGAGAGCGCCGGACTCATCGTTTCCACGGGTGACCTGCAGTTCCGTGCGTCGACGTCACCGACCGGGGTGTTCACCATCGACCGCCTCCCGCCGGGCGACTACACCATCACCGCCGAGCACTATCTGCACGAGAGTGTCACCGAATTCACCACGCTGGTCGCCGGGATCACGCCGGTACCGCTCGACATCACCCTGCAGCGGACTGCCGGACCCCCTGCAGTGGGTACCGGGTCGCTCGTCGTGTCGGTGATCAACGACGACCCGAAGATCGATCCACCTGGCATCAAGAACGCTCGTGTCACGATCAGCCGGAACCGCACGGCCGAGACGCAAACCCTGCAGGACTCGAACTCGTCGGCGGTCACCTTCGACAACCTGCCGATCGGCACCTACACGATCAACGTTCGCGCCGAGGGCTACAACGTCTCGGCGCCGGTCACGAAGTCCGTCGGGCAGACCCGCGAGCGCGCCGAGATCCAGCTGCAGAAGCTCGGCCAAGCGTCGGGCAGCATGATCAACTCACGCGACCCGGCCAAGGCGCCGCTGCAGGGCTACTCGTTACAGCTGTACAAGCTCGCCAACGTCACCGATCCCGTCGGCATCGCGTTCGGTCCGCCACTCTTCGACACCAACGGAACCTGGACCACGACAGAATCGGCGCTGCAGACCGGGCTGTACCGGATCCAGGCGACGTCGCCGACCGGCTTCTTCGTGCGCAACGATCAGGTGCTCGACACGTCCCCGGCTGTCGGTGGACGGACCATGGTGTTCCTCGTCCCCGAGATCACCGACGCCGAGGTGGAGGCGCTCAGCCTCCCACCGATCGAGGCCGATCCGTATCCAACGATCACCAGCAAGATCTACCAGCCTCGGCTCAACGGGGTCACCGTCGAATACGACGCCGTCGACCAACCGCTCCTCGGCGTCACGGGAACCTGCAACGGCGCGCCGGTACCCGCCGCCGACATCATCATCACGGACACCTTCGGCCCCACCGGCACACCGAACCAGTTCGACACGTTCACGCTCGACAAAGAGGCAGTCGCCAGAGCGATTCCGATCAATCAGCTTCCGGGACGCTGCGAGTTCACGGTCACCGCACCCGGCCGCACCGACGCAACGATCACGCTCACCAACATCGTGCCGAGCGACGGTCTCAGCGCAAGCGACCGGCTGGCAGCAGCTGCTCTCGTGAAGACGCCGACACCGCTCACCGGCACCGTGTTCTGGATCGACAAAGGCACACGCGAGGCATTGGACAACGTTTCCATCGTCGCCGCGGCACCAGTGATCACCGGGTTCGCCTCGACGGAACGCTCGACCACACTCCCCGACCCCCGACCCGTATCCGTGTTGGGCGCGTCGTCGACGACAAGTGCCGCGACGACGGGCGCCTGGACGTTGACCGGTCAGGTGTTCGGTGTGTCGAACTACGGCTTCACGGTCGCGAACTTCATGCCGGGATCGGTGCCGGTCACGATCAACGAGACCTCGCGCGTGGTTCCGCCGAGCGGCACGAACACCAACGTCTTCACGGCGGCCATCGATGGCACCGGCTTCGGTATCGAACTCGCACCCCCGAATCCGGGCACCGTGAGCGGCAGGGTCACCATCCAGACCACTGCGACGCCGAAGTACGCCACGAACATGGTGCGAGCAACGCCCCCGATCGGTGCACCGTTTTCGGCGACGCCCACGGCCGCCGCCGGCCCGGCCCCAGCCAACCCCGGCGGTGGATTCACGTTCGCCAACGCAATCGCCGGTACGTGGAGCATCGACTTCGACCCGATTCCCAACCACGTCCGAGAGCCGGTCCGCACGACGCTGCTCCCGATCGAGAAGCAGCTGCTTCCCGGCGGCGCCATCTCGGGCTTCGACGCCACCTACACCGAACTCGCCACCGTCCGCGTCCGCCTGTTCGACAAGACCTCGCTGGCGCCGATCACGCTTCCAGCCGGGCTCGACCTGACGGCCCCCGCCACCCCGACCCTCACCAACGACGCTGTCAGCGACCGCGCGGTCGCGTCACCAAACGGCAGCAACGAATACGAGCTCACTGGGATTCCCGTCGCAACGTCGAACCCCACCTCCAACACCGTGGGATACACGATGGAGGTCCTGCTCGAGGACTACGACCTCGCAAGCGCCCGCACCGGTCCAAACCCCTCGGCTTCGATCATCGATGCCCGCAACATCTCGCTCCCGCTGGTGGCCGGACGCACGACCAGCATCGATCTCTACGTCGAGTCGTTCAAGTCGATCACCGGGTCGCTGGTCGGCCGTATCACCGGCGGAGGAACCGAGAACCTGACGCCCACGGTCGTCGGTTCCCCGCCCCCGAACACCGCCACGATGAAAGTCGAACGGGTTGATGTGAACGGCACCGTGCTGGTTCCTCAACCGACGCCGGCACCCAAGCTGATCCCAGGCACGAACGACGGCACCTTCACGATCACCGGCCCCCCTGGGTACTACAGCCTCACCCCCACACACCCCCAATATCAGCCGACCCCGGCTGTCACTCCACCCAACGGTGCCGTCTCCGCTGTCGCCAACGTGTACCTGCTGGGAAGCACGACCAACCTCAGTCTCGCCGCTTTCGAATTGACACTGCGCACCTCGACACTGAACGTGAACGCCCTC
>Ga0335395_10002795_pt1 | contig 10870 bp, 9 predicted proteins | sample MAT02_FD_205744 | JGI IMG/M metagenome (GOLD analysis project Ga0335395, IMG submission 205744) | Freshwater microbial communities from Lake Fryxell liftoff mats and glacier meltwater in Antarctica - MAT-02 (spades assembly) (version 2) ...
ATGGCCTCCCATAATACCTCCTCGCCCTTGCTATCTGGTTTGCCAAGGAACTTGCTCACGGCATCCGCCCCCTGACCGAGCTTGATTTTCCCGAGCGACTCGCCCTCAAGCATCTTCTCTGCCCGAAGCGGGCCGAGGCTCAGGCCGAAAGTGGCGAACAAAAGGAGGGGAAGAATTATTTTCATAAGCAGTAGGGAATTGTGACACCGCCGCTCAGCTTCGCCAGCGCAAAAAATGCAGCAAAAGGAAAGGCAAAAAGGATTAACCCGAATGGAACTAAGATAAGGAATCTGACAGTAGGGACTTGTCTTGTCGATATCCCGCCGCGCTGGAAACCAATACCTTCCCCGCAAAAGTCCCAAATACCGCGAGCAGGTCAGGCGCAAGATGAGGGCCCATACCTGCCATATTCCAAACCGACTTGGTCGCTCAGGGGTTGCTTGAGATCTTATCAATCCCTCACTCGCATCTGATTTGTGGTTGTTTCGGTTCCTGTATCCGCACCATCCGGCCTGGAATTCCAGTATCCGAACAAGTCGTCGGCATGGCGTTGCGTCACAGGCTCCCGGAATATCTCGCGGGGAGCGAGCAAACCTATGCCCTTGCGAAATTCATCAATGATCGGGTTGTCTTCAGAGAGCCGAGGGCCTGAGCCAAGCCGCGTGACGGAGAAAACGGCACTCCCAAGGAAATTGGAGAGACCGTTTTTCGACCCTTGATGCTTTTCTAAAGAAATTCTTGTCATAGCATTCCGATTTGGGAACCTAGCGAATGGGCATCACCAATCCGTTCAAGCGCGTTTCTCAGGCACCAACCAATCCTGATCCTGCGCCGCAGAAAAGCAGAGCCTTCGACGTAGCCGATCTTTACCAGGAGCCGATCCCGTTAGACGAAGATCCCGATGAAGTCGGCGCGGCGGGCGCATTGGACGAGAAGCTCAGGCAGGCATATTTTTGGATCGTCAATTCGGCAATCATCTCGCCGCATTACGACATCGAATACAACGATTCCCCCCCACTCCGCTTCACCGCCGGGGACACCAAGGCTCGGCTCACATTGCCATCCGCGCAGAGCTACTCGAGCTTCGTCCTGCTCCCGCTCCTGACTTTCGCCGCGCGGCGGAAATGCCTTTTCGTAGGAGGCCCCGGTCGTGGCAAGACGGCCAGTGCGCTGTTGATGGGAGTGCTGGCCGGCTATCCTGTGCGCGAAGTCCGGCGGGCGATGCAGCACGGGCATCCGCAAATGACGATCGCCGACATTTTGGGAAACCCGCTTCCCGCCGATCTTGTGGCCGCCCAGAAAATGGAGGACATCCGCATCGCCTGGCGACCGTGGCTAGGTCATCGAATCAAGATCATCGACGAATACAACCGTATTCCCACGCGTACACAAAGCGCTCTCCTAACGGTGATGGGAGACAACTACGCGGAGATCCTCGGCCATATCCACGAGTGCCCGGAATCCGCATGGTATCTGACCGCCAACGACGACCAGGGTGGCGGCACCTATCAGGTGATCGAGGCGCTGCGGGACCGCATCGATGTGATCGTGCCCGCACTGGCATTCAATCCGCGTTTTCTCGGCACTCTGCTGGAACGGATCGAGGAAAACATCCGGCCTGAGGAGTTGGTCCCGGGAGAGATCATTTTCACGGAGGAGGAAATTAACCGCCTGCAGAAACTGATCCGAGCCATCGAGGTTCCGGCCGATGTCCGCCGCCGGCTAGAGTTCTTCTCCAGCCACTTCGAATTTTTCGAGCCTGCCGCATCGCAGTTTGAATACATGACCAAGGACACCGCCCGCCTCGCCGGGGCCGAGTGGCCGGAACTCACCGCTCGGGACAACGGCCGCGACCGGCTCAAGGATCTTGGCTGCCAAACCCGCAACGGCCTTTCCGTGCGGAACCTGATGACCTTGCTGATCTATTCCAAGGCCTTGGCATTTTTCAGGGGGCACACCTCTGTTTCACTGGAGGACGTCCGGCAGATCCTTCCATTTGTCCTTCACGAAAAACTCCAACCGGATCTCGACGCGCCGTTTTTCGCAACCAAGGAGAACGCCCCCTTGCGCACCGACAGGATCGGCTGGCTGCGCCGCGTGTTCGACCTTTCCTGCATGGAGTTCGACCGGCTCGACCTCGATCGCAATGATCCTGTCGGCAATCTCGCTGCGGAATTTGAGGTCGGTCTAGAAGGGCTCTCGGAACACGATACCCGCAGCCGCCTAGAGAAAATCGAGCGGCTCATCACCAGCCTGCTCCAGGGAGGGAAACTCTACGGCCATCTGCATGACGACCTGATGCAGCTCAAATATCTCCACCAACGCTACAGCAATTACCTCCGCTGGCTGAAAACCCGCTGACTGAAATGCTCGCCCCCGCACTGACCGATTTTCTCCGCGCCCGCCGGACGGACTGCAACGCAAGGTTCGCCGCCGCGCGACGCCGCTGGCCGCGGCTCGATGCCACGGATTTCTCACTTTTCCTGAGGGATCAGGTTTCGCCACTGGCCGCAGCGCTTGATCAGGCGGTGCCCGAGAAATCCCACATGGTTCTCTCGCAGGCATACAATCTGGGATTGCAACTCGTCGCGGAGAGACTCGCCGGACCATCCGCCGCCAATCCCTCAATCAACGTGCTTTGGTCTGAGATGTTTCCACAAATGCCCGACCTCATCGCCTCATCACCGCGCCGGGCTCTCGTGGCCCTTGGAAATGCCGCGCACCAACTCGCAGCCACCCCCGACACAAGGGCGAACACCTGGCGGAAGCGCCTCGCGGAGTTTGTCCCGATATTATCGAACGTGGATGATCTCCTGGTCATTGCGCAGTTGCTTGCATGGCGCGCAGGGCTTCCCTACTACCGGGAAACGGCGCTCGCCGCCGCCGACTCCCTGCCACCTGAGCTTGCGCTCGAAGCGATCGAAGCTCCGGATGGTGCGACTTGGGCCAAGATGCGTGATGCCCATATCAACGACCCCTGGCTCGCCTACGACACCCATCGCGACCGCCTCGCCCCAGGCGATCTCGAACGCCGCATTGGTGCCTTTCGCGGCTTCGGCGGGCTTTTCCTAACACCTCCGCTCGTGTCCTCAAACGGATCGCAGGTTTTGGTTTTCAGTGGCGGCGATGTATGGATTCTCATTGCCGACGCCTTCGGTGCCACCCTCCATCGGGCAGCGCCGGAGGAAATCGCCGGAGCTGGGTGCGCTCCGGCCAACACTGTCGTTCTCGGCGGAACTTCTGTCAGAACATCGCCCCGGAGCCACGCCCTCCGGGTCGGGCCAGCCAATTCCAAAGGATGAGCGTGCCGAATCTCAAAACCCGCTGGACTGAAGCCTGGCCCGCCGCGCTCGCTGCGTGGAGCCGATACACCCAGCTCGGCCCGCCCTTGCTCTGCGAGACAAGCCGCGAAGCCCGCGATGCACAACTCACCGGCAGCTTCGCGATGATACGGCTTCAGGATCAGGTCATCGTCGTGGATCTTCCGCATGTGGAGAAAAATGCTCTGGAAGACTTTGCGGTCGAAATTCTCGCCCATGAAATCGGCCACCACGTCCTGGCTCCCTCGACACTCACCGACCATGCACGCTGCCTCGCCCGCATGCGCCGCGCCCTGCCGACGCTCGAAGACCAGGCACCGATGGTGGCCAACCTCTATACCGATATCCTGATCAACGACCGCCTCCAGCGCTCGGCCGGCTTGCGCATGGACGAGATCTACAAGCTTCTCGGAAAACGTGCCACCGACTCCCCTCCACCCGGTGCCGTGTGGACGCTCTATCTCCGCATCTATGAATATCTCTGGAGCCTCCCGCGCGGCTCTCTCGGCGGCGGCCCAACTGACGACGCCCTCGAAGGCGACGCCTGGCTCGGCATGCGGCTCGTCCGAAGCTATGCCTCGGACTGGCTTGGAGCCGCCGGAAAATTTGCCGCGCTCCTGCTCCCGCACCTCAGCGCCGATAAAAATGCAGAAGAAGACTTCGCCGCGCTGCACGACACCCGCAGCGCCGGGGCTGGGGGCATTCCCTCTGGCCTGACGGATGCCTCCGCCGATGAGGGCGATATCAGCCATCCTTCGATGGATCCGCGAATCACCGGGGTCGATCCGGAAGATTCGGAATCCAACGCTTTGCCATCCATCCCGGCAACGGCGTCACTTCCCGGCCAGGGACAGCAACGCCAGCCATTCGAGTATGCGGAAATCCTCCGTGCCGCCGGATGGCCGGGCAGCGCCCACGATGCCGCCATCGAGTATTACCGCGAACTTGCCCAAAGCCACCTAGTCCGGTATCCGCGCCTTGCAGGCCCTCTCAGCGCGGAACTACTACCGGAAGGTCTCGAACCCTGGGAAATCGGTGATCCGATGGACGAGTGCGATTGGTTCCAATCCGTCCTGCAAAGCCCACACATCATCCCCGGCCTCACCACAGTGCGCCGCGTCTATGGCACCACCCCCGATAAGGAGCCGCAACGTGAGCCGATCGATCTGGATATCTATGTGGATAGCTCCGGATCAATGCCTGACCCTGCGGTCCAACTCTCCTACCCGGCGCTTGCAGGAACCATCATTGTGATCTCCGCACTGCGCGCCGGTGCCCGGGTGAGGGCGACACTTTGGAGCGGGAAACATCAGTTCCAGACGACCCAGGGATTCATCCGCGACGAAACTGCGATCCTCCGCGTGCTCACCGCTCACTATGGCGGGGCTACCCAGTTTCCGATTCATGTCCTGCGGGAGATTTACGCGATCCGTCGCCCCGATGAACGTCCGGTGCACGTGCTTTCGATATCTGACGACGGTGTCACCACGATGTTCGAAGATCTCGATGAACGCGGACGCCCCGGTTGGGAGGCCTGCGCCCAAGCTATGAACAAGGGACGCGGCGGCGGAACCCTTGCGCTGAACATCCCTGCCGATTGGGAAAGTGGCCAACGTCATTCCTACTATCAGAATCTGGCCGCCACCCTGCAACGCGCCCGCAGCGAGCAGGATTGGCAAGTTCATGCCGTTCCCACGCTGGAAGGCCTCGTTGCCTTCGCCCATGCGTTCAGCCGCCAGAAATTCGGCCCCGTCTCGGAAGAACCCCTTACGCCACTCAGATCATGATCGTAGTTTGGCGAGTCACCACCCGATGCAATCTATCATGCCCTTTCTGCGCCTACGACCGGCGTCTTCCTTTCCCGCGCAAAACAGCCGACCCATCCCAAATCAATACGTTTCTCAAAGTGCTCTCCGAATACCAGGATAAAAGACAAGACCCGGTTCTCGTGAGTTGGATCGGCGGGGAGCCAATGCTTTGGCCGGAACTCCCGCGCCTCACTGAGAATGCCACATCACTCGGCCTGCGCATCAGCGCCACTACCAACGGAACGACTTTGCAAAACGAATCTGTCCGCTGCCACATACTGGATCACTACGCCGAGCTGACAGTCAGCCTCGATGCGCCGGACAACCGGCATGGCCTGTTGCGTTCCTCGCCCGGACTTTTCGATTCATTGAACAATTCCGTCTCCGCGATCTCACGTGAGCGCGAAGCCACTTCCCGCCCGCTGAAACTCCGGGTCAACACCGTGCTGCTACGTTCCACGATAGGCGATTTCTCCGGGCTAGCGCGGCAGGTTGCCCAATGGGGAGCGGATGAACTCACATACAACATCCTCGGCGGGCGTGATCGCCCGGAATACTATCCGTCCCACCGCCCCCTGCCTGCGCAGTTGGAACATTTCATCGGGCAACTCCCCGCCCTGCGTGCCGATTTGCTTCCGCGCGGGCTGACGATTGCAGGAAGTTCCGCATATCTTGATCGGCTGCATTCAGCCGCGAGCGGGTTTGCGCGCCCTGTAAAAGATTGCGGCCACGGCGAGCGGTTCCTTTTCATCGACGAGCACGGTTTTGTCTCACCATGCTCTTTCACGTCAGATACAGTGTCGATGCCGATTTCCGAGCTGCGGGATGACACCGACATCGCCGCCCTGGCCGACCGCTTCGCCAGTGCACGCTGTAAACAACGCCCCGGTGTTTGTGACGATTGCCCGAGCACCCATGTTTTCGATAAATTCTCACCCTCCGCCGCATGAACCAAGAAGGACCCACACTTGAGCGCCTGTTGCGCAGACTGATCGAAACCCCGGCCGATTTCCTAGCAGATCCGCAAACCATTTCCGGTCGAGGGATCATCCATGTTCCAGCTGTGGTTTCCGATTTGCTGGAACTTCACGGGAGCTCCGGGATGGATGTCGGACCGCTTGCCCCCGAGGATTCAACCGCCGCCCGCCGCAGCGCCGGGGTTTCGCTTCTCCTCTGCTGGCTCTTGGCGGATCCCGAACTCGTTTCGCAATGCATTCCCGCAAAGGAACTCCACACGCTGCTCACGGCGGGCGCTTCCGAACTTGCCTCCCAGAATACCGCCGCCAAATACTGCGACGATTCCGAGCGCCGGGAAGAAATGGTTCGCTTCGCACTTGCCCGGCTTAATTTGCGGCCTTCAGACGAAACGCTCACTCAGGCGCAGGATCGCCTGACCACGCTTAGCTCTATCGAGAGAAACCGCGTCCTCGCGGCCTCCCGTGCCGCCGAACAACGAACCCGGGACATCCGCGAAGCGCTTGCCCGCAAGGCCGCCCAGGAGTCTGCCGACAAATACACACGCGAATGAGCTTTCCCGGCCCCACAGATGCGGAACGATATCCCCTGCTGAGCGATACCGGCCGGCGGATGCTCGATTTCCTCCGCGAACATCCAAGCGCGCCGACATATCGGAACACCAGCGGAAACCGCCTCGACGCAATCGATCTGTCCCATGTCCGCAGCGAAGAGGCCGCCGTCCTAACAGCGGATATCGGCTGGCCCCGTGGCGGGTATCCCGAGTGGCTGGATTCATTTGTCGGCGAATGCCTCAGGGATGTCCCCCATTTCTCAACATATCCCTCTACCGGAAAGTTCGAGGATCTGCCCACCACCACCCGCGCCGATCTCGGCCAAGACATCGCCGCCTTCGTGCCCGACCCGGTGCCAGTGGATCGAATGATCAATTTTAAAACATCGGGGACCACCGGGCATCCCATGCTCATCGCATCCCATCCGCGTGTCGCGGCCGGTTATCTCGCCTATCATAAACGCGCACTGCGCCGCTTCGGCGTCACGCTCACGGCGGGCAGCGGCCAAGTGGGTGTCGTGCTCATCGGGTACCAACTCATCTGCTTCACCTACGTCTCGGTAACTCCTGCGATGGACGAAGCAGGTCTCGCAAAAATCAACCTCCACCCCGCCGACTGGAATTCACCCGATGATAGACGGAAATACCTTGAGGCACTAGACCCGGAGGTCATTGCCGGCGATCCGCTCTCATTCACCGAGCTCCTGAACGTTGAGCCCGGCCTGCGCCCAAAGGCGCTTCTTTCGACATCCATGACGCTGCTTCCCGGCCTGCGCGAAAAACTTTCCACCACCTTCGCATGTCCCGTCCTGGATCTATATTCCTTGAACGAAGCAGGACCGGTCGCGGTCTTCGATCCCGGGCTGGATGGCCACGTCCTCCTCCAACCGCGCCTTTTTGTGGAAATCCTTGATCCGGCAGGACACCCGGTTGCCGAGGGATCCCGGGGTGAAATCACCCTGACCGGCGGCTTCAATTTCTGCCTCCCTTTGCTCCGTTATCGCACAGGGGATTTCGCCGCACTCGACTTTGTTGGCGGCGAGCCTGTGTTGCGTGGTCTCGAAGGCCGCGCTCCCGTGCGTTTCCGCAAACCCGATGGCGTCTGGCTCAACAACATCGATGTGACCCACGCGCTCCGCCCTTTTCCGCTCGCGAGGTTTTTGCTCCATCAGCGCACCGATGAAGTTTTTGAATTTTCCGTCGAGGGTTCGGCCTTCGCCGTCAGCGAAGCTCACGAGGCACTTTCCCAGCTCTTTGGTCCGACGATCCGAATCGAACCGAAGCCTTTCGCCATCGGTTTCGCCAAGGTCCCTCAGTATTCATCGGACCTGCCCGGCTCCGACGCATGACCATTCCCGATTCACTGAGCCAAGTCCTCCACGACCCACCCTGGCTGGAAATCATCGCGAACTGCGTCAACCTTTCCGCCATCGCGCTCGCCACCCGCAATTCTATCCACACGTGGTGGACCGGTATCCTAGGTTGCGCACTCTTCGGCTGGCTGTTTTTCACCAGCCAGCTCTATGCCGATGTCACGCTACAACTGTTTTTCGTGATCACCAGCGCACTTGGCTGGTGGTATTGGCTTCACGACCGTGGAACCCGCGCCGTCCGCCCCATCACCCGCACCGCGCCTGCGGAACTCGGCTTCATCCTGCCGCTCGGAGTCCTATCAGCCCTTGGGTATGGTTGGCTGCTGCATCGCTTCACCGATGCCTATGCGCCGTTCATCGACTCCACCGTGCTCGCCCTCAGCGTCGCGGCGCAGCTCCTGCTCATGCGGCGCAAGGTGGAGAACTGGCTGTTCTGGTTCGCAGCAAACTCCCTCGCCGTGCCGCTTTTTGCTTCCCGCGAACTCTGGATAACCGCATTTTTCTACATGCTCTTTTGGGTGAATGCACCGATCGGTTTTCTCCGTTGGCGACGTGAAATGCGGGAAGCGGCGAGTCCTGTTATCGCTGCGGACGCCGGAACCGCGCCAACGCCATGAGCCGCTATTCCCTTGGCCTCGTGGTGGGAAAGTTCGCCCCCTTGCATCTCGGCCACGAGCATGTCATCCGCGCCGCCATTGCCGCATGCGATCATGTGATTTTGCTCAGCTATTCGAGCCCGGAATTTCCCGGCTGCGAGCCGGCCCGCCGCACTGAATGGCTCGAAGCCCGTTTTCCCGAAACCACGCGGATCGTCCTCGATCACGCAGCCGACTCACTCCCGGACAACTCCGATTCCGACGAAACGCATCGCGAATTCTGCGCGGACGTGCTTCACCGACTTGTGAAACAGCCGGTTGACGCAATCTTCACCAGCGAAACATATGGCCCTGGCTTCGCCGCCGATTTTTCTCGCCGACAGTGTTCACCCGTGGCGCATGTTGCCATCGATGCCATGCGTGATACCGTGCCGGTTTCAGGCACAGCCTTGCGTGCTGACATCCACGGGCTGCGGCGATACCTATCGCCGGTTGTTTATGCCACATTCATTGATCGCATCGCCATTCTCGGAGGAGAATCCACCGGAAAGAGCACACTTGCCGCCGCCCTGGCTGAAGAACTCGGCACAAGCTACGTCGCCGAATATGGACGTGAACTCTGGGATCAACGCGCCGGAAAACTGGTCTTCGAGGACATGCCCGCAATCGCCCATGAGCAGATAAAACGTGAGCAAGAAGCCCTGCTTTCGCCTACCACCCACCGATTTCTCATCTGCGACACCTCGCCACTGACGACGCTCTTTTACTCGATGGAGATCTTCGGGCGGATAGCGCCGGAACTCGAATCGCTGGCCCGTCGCCACTACCACCATCTAATCCTTTGCGCCGACGATTTTAATTTTTGCCAGGACGGCACACGGCGCGACGTCACCTTCAGGCGAAAGGGACAGGATTGGTATAGTCAACAGCTACAAGGCATCAGTCATGCAGTCGTTTACGGCTCCATCAGGAACCGCATCATAGAAACCCGAAAACTCATTGGCCGGGATGAAGCACTTCAATTAATCAAAGAAACCCATGCCCCCAATTAGATCATGAATTCTTTCATTCTTGAGAGTGGGACTTTTCCTGCCGGGTTCAAGTGACTTTCGCCGATTTTGAGGCAAAGTTGTGATGATGTCAGGGAGAGTTCCACCCATTGTTCCGTCAACTGGCGCAAACACCTGGATTTGGCTGTCTCGCGGCGAACTGGTGCAAGAACGCTTCGCACCGAAGTCGTTAAGCTGGCATCTGCGGCAGCAGCGGCTCCGCCTGCCTCGCCGATTCACCTGATCCCTCGCACGTCATCGCTGCCATGAAACCTGGCGGTTTTGCTCACGAATCCATCCGTTTTCGTTCAGGAAGGAGAAACCAATCATGGGAAACGAGCTTGCGACGACCCGCCTCGGATTCTTATTTTACCGCATCTGGAAGGATCCTAGCGACGCTCTTGCGGCCGAATCGCCAGAAGACGAGTGGGGTCACGATGAAGTCCAGCAACGTGCTGGAAAAGATGCCGCTAAAAATGACTACGGCAACGGGGTGGAGGATTTCGCGTCCTGGTTGACCTGCGGCAATGACGAGGGGGACGAGCGCGAGAGCGGCAGTGAGGGCGGTCATGAGCACGGGAACGAGCCGTTCCTGGGTGCCACGGACGATCATCTTGAGGTCAAACTTTTCGCCCTCGTGTTCCATCAGGTGGAGGTAATGGGAAATCATCATGATTCCGTTTCTGGCGGCAATGCCGGTGAGCGTGATAAAACCAACCATGGTTGCGATGGATAGGGTGCCGCCCATGAGCATGACACCGATGACTGAGCCAATAAATGCCATTGGGATGTTGAGCATGATCTGCGCTGCAAACATGGCGCTGCGGAAGTGGGCGTAGAGGACGATGAACATGCCCGCGAGAGAGAAGATACTCAGCATAGCGATCAGGCGGGAAGCGGATGCCTGACTCTCAAATTGTCCGCCGTAGGTGAGAAAATAGCCTTCGGGCAACTTCACATCTTTGGCCAAGCGGGATTGGATCTCCGAGACCGCGCTTACGAGGTCACGGTCAGAGACATTGGCTTGAATGACAATGCGGCGTCGGACGTTTTCGCGGTTGATGATGTTGGGGCCTTTAGCTTCCTCCACATCGGCGAGGACGCCGAGCGGGATCACGCGACCTTCCGTGGTGTCAATCGGGATACGCTTGATGGCTTCGGCATCATTTCGCGATTCGTCGCTCAGTCGCAGGACG
>Ga0335395_10002796_pt1 | contig 10867 bp, 7 predicted proteins | sample MAT02_FD_205744 | JGI IMG/M metagenome (GOLD analysis project Ga0335395, IMG submission 205744) | Freshwater microbial communities from Lake Fryxell liftoff mats and glacier meltwater in Antarctica - MAT-02 (spades assembly) (version 2) ...
AGGCATTTTGGTGGACTATGTAGGCCCCGCTGTTAATTTCTATAATTGGTTTATCGGAGCCTTTACCGCCGATTTGAATGAGCATAAGGCCCGAGGGGAGGCCATCCCCGATCTGGGACTGCATTGCAATGGTGATTGCAAACTTTTCCGGGACTTTCGATTCAACTGCGAAATTATATAAGGGGTAATAATTTCCAATTGTCATATTGCCGCTAAAGCGGCGCCCCATGTAGCCAACCTTTAATTTCCCTACAAATTTAGTAGGGTTTTGGAAATCAATGTATCCATAATTTAGCTGGCTGTTAACTTGAGGAACAGCCGCAGTTACGAAGAGCCAGCTCGCTTCCAACGTGGTCATAACCGAATTATCAAAATTTGAAGGTTTATAGAATTCTTCAGGTTCGATCCCGTAATTTGTTTTTGCGAGGAAGTAGGCGGATGTGCCAAGTATGTTGTCTCCGTCTATATCATAGGTTTTAAACACATCCGAATCGCGCCATGGGATGTCCATATTATCGGAAAATCCGATGAACTGGATTCCGGCAGTGGTGATTGACGCGGCTTGGGTGCAAGCAGCCGCAATTGAGTAAAGCACAACTGAAATATAGAAGCGCGAGCTAAACATAATATTTGGATGGTAAAATTAAAAATTTAAAGTGCACGGGGTTAGTCCCCGTTCAGGGTCAAATAATTAATCAAGTACAAACATGCGTCGTGTTACTTCGGTCTGCCCCATTAGTTTCACGTGGCCGTCGAGAAAGGCAAATTTGGCCCGATTGTTAGGCATGCGCCAGCGAATGTTGCCTACGTCTGCATCGAGATTGGGTCCTGGGTTAACTACGGTGGTGAGCCAGGTCTCGGAATGGTTTCTTGCGCGACGTTCATTGAGGCCACCATTGTCCACCCCCCAACCTGTGGTTTCGACGTTGCCTCTGTGGGTTTGACCCCCGTCAAAATACATCACGTTGGACGAGGGATTGCGAAATTCAGATACCCGCCGTGGCGGGTTTCTTTCGTTCGGTTCACGCATGAGATTGTGAGAGGAAGTGTAGTGATTCTGACCGGCATCGATGGCCGCCAGTGGGTCCTTAAATATACTGGAAGGTTGGCCTTGGTTTGCCGTGCCGTCGCCCGTCCCTTGCAGATACGTGCTGAGTTCCGTGTAAAAATAGCTATTATCGCCAGCGACTTCGTAATACGGGAATTGGCCCTTGTTGTCGTTAGAATACGAAATAGTTGCTACCGCAATCTGGCGAAGGTTGGAGACTCCTTGGGCAACACGCGCGCTTTGGCGCACCTTGCCGACGGTGGGGATAATAATAGCGGCGAGTATGCCAATGATCGCGATGACCGTTAGTAATTCTATCAAAGTGAATGCGTTACGATTGTTTGATTTTTTCATGGGGTTTTGGTGTATTTTCAAACATAAGCCAGACGGAGATAAAATAAACTGTTTCGCAGTTGATACTGATAACGTAAAAAAGACACAATTCGGTGGGATGTTAGTTTGCCACAAAACCAGATGTAAAAGGCGAGAGTCGCACGCCTTATCCCGAGTCCGGCATTACTGAAGTTAAGTAATTGAGGATGAACGATGATTAGCCGAAATGCACTAAACGAATTGATTTTCTCATGTCGGACAAAGGTAGTGGCCCGGCCAGAGCACTATTGTGTGCATCCGCGAGTGATACCGCACGCTGGGGGCTGGCGCTACGAGAGCGGGAGGATGGTGTGGTTTTTGGGGAAGTCGGCGATGTTGATGACGAGTTGTTTGTAGATTGCTTGCCGGATTCGGTCAGGGATGCCGAGCTTTCGGGGTTGCTGGATGGCGGTGGGCGTTTTGATCGTGAGGGTGGCGTAGGCGTGACTGCGCAAGGACATCTTAAGTGTGGTCCAGGTGCGGGGAACGGCGCCGGCATTAGCGAGGCGTTTTTTGAGGGAGGCAAGGAGGTGCAGAATTAGCTCACAGATAAGTATATGCGCACGAACGCGTCCGCTGGTTTGGTGACGCACCGGACGCAGGCCGAGCTCGGTTTTTAAGCAACGAAAGCCGTCTTCGGCGATGGTCAGGCCCGTGTAAAGGGGACAAATTTCAATCGCTTCTAAAAACCTACGATTACTGCGCAGGCAGTAGCCGCCGCAAAGCGCGTCGCGATCAGGGCCAAGTCTTCCGCCCAGATCAGGGCGCTCACTACGTGTGGTGAGGAGCCAGTTGCTGCCGTCGTCGTCTCGGGTACGCGTTTCATCTTGGTGCTGTTGCTGTTCTGTTTTCCATCGCTCTCGGTATCGCCTGCGGTGCCCATGCCCTTGTCGGGGTTTTTCGCGGTCTGGCTCGCGGTGGTCGCGAGGCCCTCGGTCGCAGACTTTGATTGGGCAGCGGAGGCGAGCTCGGCTCGAGTATTGGTCGTTATGTCATTGATTATCATATATTAAATACTTGCGCTGGAGTGTCGCTCGCAGAGACGGCCAATGCGCTGGCTTACCTTGTCCGGTGCCGTGAGTTTTTTAATGCTAGAAGCCAACTTATGCAAATCCGCCTCGAAGCGACTCCGCGCCTTGGTAAGCATGGCTTTTTCCTTTTCGCCTCGGGCCTCGCTAAAACAAAAGAGCCTCGTCTCTTCCCACTCGCAAGAGGCAAATTTCTCCAATATAGCGGTTAATGATGGCGGCAGGGCTGACGGCACCGGGGGTGCCCTAGCATGTATGGCGGGAGCCAGCGCCGTGCCTATCGATGCGGCAACGCAGGCTGCGCATGCAGCGGCGGCTGGCGCATCGGTCAGCACGTCAGCTGGTATTTTCGTGCTCAACATCTTAACAAAAAAGGCTTTACCGGGGATTTCGTTAAATTCCGCTTTAGCTGCAAAGATCGCTTCGTGATCCGCACGGGTGGAGCGCCGTTCGCTGATAAAGTAGTTGAACCTTTTTTGCCCCAGCAGCAGCAAGTTGGCGGCGGCCCCGATGCCGCAACCCATGACGAAAAGGGGGCGTTAGTCCTTGGCGCAGAGATCCTCCTACTCTGTTTCTAGCCGGGCCACCGCTTTGGGGAAGCTGACGGCATCGTTCAGATTACCCGCGAACATTTTTTGGGCCAGTAGTAAATTATCTTGGGTGTGGGCCAGCTCAAGGCTCACGAGTGAGCAATCGTTACGTTTCTCCTTAGAATGTATGTGCTTGGCCTCGGGGTTGCCAGCGGCCACACCCTCTAAGTAGTTTTTGGTCAGGTCGTATAAAAAGATATGCGAACGCCGGTCAAAAATCTACTCTTGTTGTTCACGTAGATGGGCTTCGATTGTCTTGGCGCTTTCATGAAGCAGGTCGCCCACCCGATAAAACGCCCCTCAACATGTTTTCCATGAAAGGATACGCCCAGTAGATCGGGGAGCGACGAGACGTTCTCCAGCCAGGCGCCCAGCGCGTGTTCACTCACCGGCTCGATCAGCCGATTAATCACACTGGCTTGGGCGCAACGAACCTGGGCCTCGTTAAAATCTATTGCGCCAGGTGCTTGGTTGAGCTCAAGGCCATGCCAAGCGTGCAGACTCGGTGTTCCTCGGCTGTTGGCGAGGCTGCAGGCGGGAGACCGACCGGGGTTACAAAACCACGCTAAGGGCTGAAAGCGCTGCCGGCATTAGGTATCTTATCAGTATCAGGCCGAGCAAGCTTCCAGTCCCAAATGTTTTTCAATCTGTTATGCACATGGACATCCAATACCCCTCGCAGTCTCGCGAATGTCGTGCGTTTACACTTATTGAACTGCTGACGGTCATTGCGATCATCGGCATTTTGGCCGCGATCACTATTCCCACGATAGGCCGGGTGCGCGAGACGGCCAAGGTCTCGGTTGGCGTAAGTAATCTGCGGCAAATCACCATGGCGACTTTGGTGTATGCGAATGATAACAAAGGGCGTTTTCCGTATCCCCAGGGAGGCAATAAGTTTTTCTATACGATACTTACCGCGTATTTGGAAAATAACGACAGGGATACCAACCAGTTTGGACGTTACTCGCCGATTTTTCGGGATCCGCTCGCGGCGATTTCCAGCGGCGACAATCATTACACGGCGAATAATAATCTGATGGGCTACACTTCACCCAAGACCTTGAATCAGTTCAGTGAACCCAGCAGGACGGCGGTATATTTTGATGGAGCCCAGTATTTAAGTGGAAATACGGACGTAGCGGGGTGGGCTGTGGATGGCGGGACTTTGAACGACCAGAGAGCCTCTGTCCGCCCTTCAGTGTGGCTCGAAACGGCAGTGGCGTTAGGGCCGAATCTCGACACCGCCCAAGCCAATATCCGCTGGCGTATTCCTGGGAACAAGGCCAAGTTTTCCTTTCTCGACGGTCGGTGCGTGGTGCTAAGTCAGTCGGAAGTGAAGCGCCGGTTTTTCGTCCTTGATTGAGACCCGGATAACGCTGGCCGTAAGAACAACGCGCGAGCTTAGCTCGCGTTTTTTTTGCGTCTGGGGCAGAGCTGTGGAGCTAAGGTGATGGGTCGGTTGCTCGGTTGTTTGCTCCGATTCGCGATCACCGACGAGCCTTGCACCGGGAATTGGCCGGGGACGGACAATGCCACACGAATCGGCTGCTGTGGGGTCAGCCGTCTCGGGCCAATTTGGGTTAATTAGAAAGCGAATTATTCTAATTCGCCTTCAAGATAATCTCAATGGATTGAGATGCCTTGTTGTAGGAGCCTGCTTGCAGGCGATGGTTTTAAGTCATGAGGGCGCACACAGTATCGTCTGCAAGCAAGCTCCTACCCTCCTTAGTTCGATCAAGATTAGCATCATCTTGAAAGCGAACTGGATTTAGGGGGGGTGTCATTCCGGCCGAATTCCGAAGTTTTTTGAAAAGGCTGGCGCGCTGAAAGCCGGAAGGTGGCGACAAAAAACCGGGCAGCGGAAAATCGCGCGCCCGGCGGGAGTGTCGAAACCGGGTTTGAGCGGGTGCGCTTATTCTTCGATTACCGAGATGTTGGTGACCCAGAGGGAGCCGATGGTTTTGCCGAGGTTGCCGATACTGAAGCGACCGTTTTCCTCGTCGGCGGTCGGACGGAGCAGAATGCTCACGCGGCTCCAAGCGGTGCCTATCTCGATGCTCGTATTGGCGGCGAGGACTTTGTAGGGCTCGAGATGCTGGCCAAGGGATACGGCGATCCAGCGTGGTTGGTCGCCCTTGGCCATGAAGCTGATGCGGTAGCGTTTGTCGCTGCGGAGCTTGACGCCTTTCTGCATAAAACTGAGGTGCCAGAATTCGGTGCTAGGTTCGAGGAGTTCGATCCTGGCGGCTTTGGCACCTTCGGGGCCGTCATCGGCGACGCTGAGGTCGCCGAGGGCGGTGGCGTGCTGTTCGAGGAACCAGCCGTCGGTGAGGTCGGCGAAGTTGCCGTTGCGGATGACCTGCACAGTGGCGGCGGTGGGGGCGGGCGTTTCAGCGTGGACGAGCGGGCTGCCGAGGATGGCGAACGCGAGGAGGGCAAAGAGGGAGTAAGGGCGGGTTGTAGATTTCATGGGATTAGGATTGAAAATGATATATAGGAATGGATTAGCGGGTTATTTCGATCAAGGCCTGTCCGGCGGTGATGAGATCGAGGGGGAGGGTGACGTGGCTATCGGCGACGTGGGTGAGGGGGACGGCGGGGCCGGCTTTACGGCCGTGCCAGTCGAGGGGAGTGAGGGTGGCGCTTTCGCCGGGGGCGAGTTGCCAACTGAGGGTGCCTGTGACGGGTTCAAGCAGTATGGGCGCGGCGCCGAGGTCGGAGACGCCGGCGCGGAAGGAGCGGTAAATCATGCCGGTGTTTTCGGCGCGGGCAGTGGTGTGGACGAGCAGGCGGCGGGCGGTGTTGAAGGGCTCGCCGTCAAGGGAGATGACTCCAACCTGAGCGTAAGCGACGGGTGTAGTGAAGGTGAAGGGGCCGACCGTGACGGGTTTGCCTTGGAAGTCACCGAGCATGATGGAGGCGCGCGGGGTGGCGACGGAGAAGCGGTGGGCACCGTCCCAGTTCACGGAGTTATCGGCGGTGCGGTTCACGGCGGGAATCGGGGCGGGTGCTGCGGTGACGTCGGGGGAGACTTGGACCGCGTGGCTAAATAGGGCGGAGGCCGGAACGCTTGCGCCGGGCGAGGCGAAGGATTCGTCGCCGAGCGGGTAGGTGACGGCAGGAAGAGCGGCAACATCACCACGAAGGTAGAGAAGAGCTGCGGTGGGCAGAATGGCGACGGTGTTGGGTTTGTTGCCATCCTCGAAGACGCCAGACATGGCGGGGCTCCATTCACTATTGGCGAAGGTGAAGAGGGCCATGCCGTCCCAGCGTTGGAGGGAGGCGATGGTGGCCATGAGGAGAGGGGCCTCGAAGCGGGTTTCGTTGGGCCAGCAGGATTGCCATTCGCTCACGAATAAAGGGAGGCCGCGAAATTGCTGGCGGGCGATTTTGTAGAAAGGCGCGTGCTGCTCGGGGCCGTCGAGGGTGTCGAGCAAGCGGTTGTTATTAATGGGATTGGTGGGGCCCCAGCCGCCTTGGGGGTGATCCCAATAAATGTGAACATCGTAGGTATCGAGGCGGGCGTTGGAGCGGGCGTCGGCAACGTTTTCCTGGAAGTTGCTGCCGATGATCTGGGCTTTTACGCCGAGGTCGTTGCGGAGGAAGTCGCGCATCTCGGTGTAGTAGGCGTCTTGGACTTCGGAAAGGAATTGGGCGACGGTTTCGTCGCGGGATTTAATCAGGGAAGTAAGGGGGCGGGAGTCGGGCGGGAGGTTTTGTTTCTTGAGCCAGGCGGTGTAGAGGCCGGCAAGTTCCTCGACGTAGGAGGGGGGGAGCTCTTCGTAGGAGCCGACAGAGCCGGTGAGGAAGAGGCTGCTTTCGTTAATGATGCCGACGAAGGCGACTCCGGGGTCTTTGGCGAGGGTTAGGCCGGTGTAGGGGTTGACGGTGCCAAGGAGGTCGCGGGCGTATTGTTTTTGGAGGTCAATGAGGCGGCGGTTGAAGTGGGCGGCGATTTTGGCTCCGTAGGCGAGGGTGCCGGCATCGCGGACGCCGTCGGCGGCGGTGAATTTGCGGGTGACGAGCAGGTCAACGTAAGTGTAGAGGCCGGCCTGGTGAAGCTGGGCGACGGTTTTCTGAAAGCGGTCGAGGCGGCCGGGTTCGAATTGCTGGGTGGTGCCGTTGGTGGTATCGAAGAGGCATTCCTTGGCCCAGCCGGCATCGAGGTGGTGGAGGCGCACGAGGTTGAAGCCGAGACGGCGGAGGCGCTCGATGGCGATGGCGGACTCGGCGGCGGGGCGCCAATTTTCGGCGACGCCGTAGTTGGTGCCCCAGAAGCGGACGGGGGTGCCGTCGGCGAAGGCGAGGTCGCCCTCGGGGGTGGCGCGAATGAAGCCATGGGCGCCGGCGGGGCCGGTGCGGCCGAGGAGGGCGGGAATATCCACGACGAGTTCGCGGGAAGGATCATCGGTACCGGGCTGAAAGGTGCGCCAGCCGGTCGTGTCGGTGCGCTCTTCGGCGGGCGGGGGCGGGCCGAGGCGGAGGGCGTCGCCGCGGGCGTTGCGCGGGGTGAGGGTGAGGCCGCTGTATTGGGCGAGGCCGATGGCGTTGTAGAGGCCGAGATTGAGGGTGACGAAGCGGGCGTCGCCAGGAATCGGATACGAACGGGAGAACGGTTTCCAATCGAAGGTGCCGTCCTCGTCCAAGGAGGGCGGCCAGCCCCCGACCATTTTGCCGGAGGCGTTTAGGAAGACGGGGAAGGCGCGGGCTTTGGTGAACGACTGGCCGCTGCCGACGACATTGGTGAGTTTCATCTCGACGGCGAGGTCGAGGGAACGGGAGCTCTCAGGTAAGGAAAAGGTGCGAGTGAGCAGGCCGTTCCAATCGGGTTTGACGGCGCGGACGCGGAGGGCGGGGCGACCGCCGGGGCCTTCGCCCGGGACTACACGGGAGACGCCTTGGGCGGGTTTGGTGAGGGCGTCGAGCTCGAGGGCGAGATCGGGGGCGTCGGAGGGCTGTTGCGCGAGGGCGAAACTGGCGAGGGCGAAAGCGAGGGCAGCGAGGACAGTGCGGGCAAGAAGGGGAGTCATGCGGGGAGGGCGCGGGTGGGGAGGAACTGAGCAAGGGACGGCGCAGCTTGGTGGTTGGGCCGGACGAACGGAAGCGGCGTCGTACTTATACTGATTGGATGGGTGGCGTGGCGGTTTACGGCAAGGCGACGCGGAGGCGGAGGAAGCGGCGGGGCGGGGTGGCGGTGGGGAGGTCAACCGTGTCGGTGACGGTGACGGATTGGCCGACGGTGCCGGGGTTGATGGCGAGGGTAGTCCAAGTGGTGAGGTCGGAGGAGGCCTCGACCGCGTAAATGACATCGGAGCGCATGCGGGCGAAGGTGAGTTGCAACCTAGAGTTGGGACTCGGGAGCAAGGAGACTTTAGGAAGCGTGGCGGAGGAGAGTGAGACTGGGCTGGTGCCGAGGGCGTATTCGAGTAGGTTGGAGACGCCGTCGCCGTCGGGGTCGGCATCGGAAGCGGCGACACCTGAAAAAATTTGGGTGGGCGAGAACGAAGTGCGTCGCCAAGTTACCAATTCGGCAGTGGACCCGAGTCGGTCTAGATAGAGTAAACGCGCACCGCGACTGGCGGGAGCGGGGGATGCGGCGAGTAAACCGGTTAAAATTTTGGGCGGGGTGGACAGAAGGGCATCGGTCCAAGCTTGAAGGAGGGCCAGATCGTTGACGTTTAATGTGATATCTCCTGCCCCGGTAAGCACGCCGCTGGCGGCCGGATACCAGCCGTTGTTGGAAAAACTTAGTCCGCTACTCCCGCCCTCAATCGAGACGAGCGTCTGGTTATTGACCATTGCAATGAGGTTGGCGCGGGCGGTGGAATTAGCGTGAACATGGATCGCTTGAAGGTCGAAATGGATCATGCCTTTGCCTGCATTGTCGGTAGATGAGGTGCTGTAAAACGTGTTATTGGAGAGGGTGGAATTGCGAAAGCCGATGCCTTGACGATAGTCACCATAATAAAAGCCTGAGCGGCCTCCCACCACGAAATTATCGATCAAGGTCGTGGCATCCAAGCCGCCGACTTCGTTGGCGACCTGCAGGCCTGAGGCGGGGCCGGGAACCATGGGCTGCGAATTGGAATCAGGGTAAAATGCGGAGAGGCCGGTATTATAAACAACATTTCGCTCAACCAAGGCATTCACCGCGCCGTCCACATAGATGTTTATACTGAAGTTGTCATGGGCGACGTTTTCACGGGCGACGTTGTCGCGGCCTCCAATTATAATTCCTTCGCCGTAGTTTTTATGGCTGTAATTACGCCTGATGATCGTGCGATCACCGCCGGTGATGATCGCATTTTGCCAGTCAGTTAAGTTCTTGTTAATGTTGTGGCGAACACAGTTAAAAACCTCGCAGTCCTCTATAATATTATTCTCGGGAACGCTGGCCCGGTTGGTGGACCCGTCGAAGATACTAATACCCGTTCCGGGAAGGTTATATACGCGGCATCTACGCACAATGACGTTATCGCCCGCTCCGCCTTGGCTGGAGACTACGATTCCATTGCCTGGGGTGCGGGTAACTTCCAAGTCTTGCACGATCCAGTAGCTGGCAAAGAGAGTGATGGCGGCGGCGGCGGGATTGGATGTAGCCCCGGTATAACCGAGATCCAAGATTGCGGTCTCGCCCGGGGCAGAGCGGAGGGTAATCGGAGCAAGTGCTGTTCCTGAGCCTACGGCTGGCACAAAGATGCTGGCGTTATAGACGCCTCCACGCAGCAGGACGACATCGCCGGCCTGGGGGTTGCGACTGCCGTTATAACGATAATCAAAGAATTGATTAAAGTTGGCTTGGGTTCCTGCCAGCGGGTTGGCTGCCGTGCCGACCGAATTGGCGGGACCAGAGAAAAGAGTTACGCCATCGGTGGCGGTGAAATACCAATCGCGTCCAAGGGTGGGAGCAGTGGCGGGGGTTATGGTTACGACGGCTGCGCTACTGGTCGCGCTGCCGGCGCTGTTGGTGGCCACCACGGTATAGCTGCCGGCGTCGCCGAGGACGGTCGCGGTGATCGTGTAGGTTGCCAAAGTGGCACCGGGAATGTTCACGACGCCTTTCCTCCACTGGAAGGTCGGGGCGGGCGTGCCGGTCGCGACGACGCTTAAGCTCACGCTGCTACCGGCCGTGACGCTGACGCTGGCCGGCTGCGTGGTGATCGCTGGGGCGAAGGTATTTGCCGGGCCGAACAGATCGACGTAGAAGAGCCCGCGGCCGCCGCTGGCCATGTAGATGCGGCCGGGGCGGGCGAGATCGCCGGAGATGCTGAGGGCCATGTTGAGGGGCGCGGGGCCGAAGCCGTTTGGCCGCACCCAAGTGACGCCGTCGTTGACGGAATAATACACGCCGTAAATGCCGCCGCGGGTGCCCATGGCGTAGAGGGTGTTTTTGACCTCGCCGGGGAGCGGGGCGCCGAAGCCGAAGCAATTAACCGTGGTCCAGCCGGGGTTGGCGGTGAAGGTGGCGCCGCCGTCCACACTGCGAGTGAGGTTGGTGGTGGTGTTGGAATACCAGAGTTCGCTTTCGGTGCCGGGGCGGGCTTGCAGGATGCTGCGCCAGAAGCCGGGCATGCCGCCGTTGTTACGGATGCTCCAGCTGGCGCCGCCGTCGGTGCTGCGGTAGAGGTAGCCTTTAAAGTCGGTGGGGTTCTCGTAATAGGCGTAGAAAACGAGGCTGTTGACGGTATCGGCGGCGAGGACATTGGTGCGACCGTTGTAGGTATTGCTGAGGCCGTTAAAGCTGGCGGGCAGGCCGGTGGTGAGCGACCAGGTGGCACCGCCGTTGGAGGAGAATACCGGCGGATGATCGTTGGGATACCAGCTGG
>Ga0335395_10002797_pt1 | contig 10863 bp, 9 predicted proteins | sample MAT02_FD_205744 | JGI IMG/M metagenome (GOLD analysis project Ga0335395, IMG submission 205744) | Freshwater microbial communities from Lake Fryxell liftoff mats and glacier meltwater in Antarctica - MAT-02 (spades assembly) (version 2) ...
ATGATGTGGGCGTGATTCATAAAATTACCAACCTGTTAAGCGGCGAGTTAAAATTTAATATTTCAGCAATGACGATGGAAGCAAAGGATGGGCTCTTTATGGGGAATTTTAAAATATTTGTTCATGACAAAGAAGAGCTGGATGAACTTTGCAACCGACTACTTCAATTGCCTGGTATTGAAAAAGTAGACCGTTACGATACTGAGTAAACCGATGAATTCTCTCTAGCAACCCAAGGTTTTGGGAAACAACAAAATTTTTCCGTAAAACAATTTTTATAAATTATTTTTATTAGGAATTGTACAGTTTAGGTTTTAGTATTGTTTAATAGCTATAAATTGTAGTTGGTTTTAATCAAAATTTTTTATCTTATCAACTTAAAAAATAAAAACATGCAAGAGTTAATAACACGCCTTACAGAAAAGGCAGGCATCAGTATTGAACAGGCCACTAAAGCTTTGGAAACCATGAAAGATTTTGTAAAGGAAAAGTTTCCGATGATGGCAGGCGCAGTAGATAATTTATTTGGATCGGCCGCAGAGCTAACCAGCACCATCGGTGAAACAGCCGCAATTCCTGATCCGGCTGCTCCAAAGGCTGCGGGGGCAAATATACTGGATAAAATCAGCGATGTAATACCGGGTGAAACAGGTCAGAAAGTGGAAGATTTTGCAAAAAACGCTACTATTAAAGCCGCAGAGGTTTTTGATGATGTGAAAGAAAAACTGAGCAGTATGTTTGGCGATGATAAAAAGCAATAAGAGCAGGATGGATATTTAGCTCAGGCGGAAACCCTCTTTTCAATCTCATTATTTCTAAATAATTAAGGCTATTTCAAATAAATCGAAATAGCCTTAATTATTTGAATAATCAGTCGGTTTTAGTTATCCATCAACTGCATTCCGTTATCGCAACACCTCCCTTGCAATAACAATCTTTTGTATTTCACTTGTTCCTTCGCCGATTGTACACAGCTTACTATCCCGATAAAATTTCTCTGCCGGAAAGTCTTTCGTATAGCCATATCCTCCGAATATTTGTACTGCATCAGTGCTTACTTTTACGGCCACTTCGCTCGCATAATATTTTGCCATCGCCGCTTCTTTGGTCATTGGCAATCCTTTCATTTTTAAATCACAGGCCTGGTTGATCAGTAATTCGCAGACAGCAATATCTGTAGCCATATCCGCCAGTTTGAAACTGATACCCTGAAAATTAGCTATTGGCTGATCAAACTGGTGGCGCTCTTTGGCGTATTTCACCGATGCCTCGTAAGCGCCTTTGGCAATGCCAAGACTTAACGCAGCAATAGATATTCTTCCACCATCCAATACTTTCATGGATTGTTTAAAACCGTCGCCCACTGCACCCATTCTGTTGGCATCAGGTATTCGGCAATTATCAAAAATTAGCTCAGCCGTTTCGCTAGCCCGCATGCCCAATTTATTTTCTTTTTTTCCAGCGCTGAATCCTGAGGTGCCACGCTCAACTATAAAAGCTGTTGAATTGTCCTTTGCTCTGGGTTCACCGGTGCGGCAAATTACTACAGCCACATCACCGCTTTTGCCGTGCGTAATCCAATTTTTAGTGCCATTCAAAAGCCAGCAATCGCCGTCTTTTACGGCGGTTGTTTTCATATTGCCTGCATCGCTGCCGGTATTGGGTTCTGTTAAACCCCAGGCGCCTAAAAATTCAGCAGTAGCCAGTTTGGGTAAATATTTTTCCTTTTGTTCCTCATTACCAAATGCCAGGATATGGCCGGTGCAGAGTGAGTTGTGTGCAGCTAGCGACAAACCGATGCCTCCGCATACTTTGGCAATTTCCTGTATCACCGCATTGTATTCAAAGTATCCAAAGCCTGAACCGCCATATTTTTCCGGAACCAGTAGACCCATCATACCCAGTTTGCCCAATTCTTTAAAAATATGCACCGGAAACTCCTGGCTTTCATCCCAATCCATCATGTTTGGTTTGATGTATTGCAAAGCGAAGTCCCTCGCAGTTTCTGCTACATGTTTTGTAAGTTCACTTTCCTGAAAATTCATAATGATGACGATTGATAGAACTGCAAAATAAAGTAAATTAAAATACTAACGACTGTTAGTTTAAAGCCAGCCTATAAAACTGCCTGATATTAGCCGATGTATTTAATCAACCGTTAAATAGGGAGCCATTTTAGAAAACGCATCTTCGGTAACGGTCATGATTTTTTTTAAATCAGAAACGGCTATGAAATTACCATGCTGGGTGCGGTATTGAACAATTGCATTGGCGATCGGGTAACGAATGTAAGGATGTGTTTTCATTGCATCAATGCTTGCGTTGTTAATATTGATACGCCTGATTTCGTTGGCTTCTATTGTAAGGCGATTTTTTATTTTTTGAAACGTAGAATCTGGCAAACCGAAGGTTTCACCTATTTGTTCCACCTTATAGAAGCCGCCGAGCTTATCCCTGAAATTGACGATTCGCTGGGACAGTTTACTGCCAATACCCGGCAGAGCAATGAAAGCAGCAGTATCTGCCAAATTGATATCAACTAGAGCAATAGCCTTTTTGAAATCCGCCTTTTCAGTTGTTTTTTCAGCTATCTCATAAATTGGTTTATTAAGCTTAATTTGAACATAAGGCATTAGTCGATCTACTTCATCGGGATGTAGCCCCCATATTTTAGCGATGTCCTCTTTCTTATAAAATTTGCCGCCCTTTGATAAATAATTTTGAATGGTTACAATGGTTTTATCTCTCAGTCCCAATTTTTTCCATTCGGCAGTGGTAGCAGTATTTGGATCAAAATAAAATAGTTCGCCCTTTAGTTGGCGGCTTCCATAATTGCTGGCAGTAGATGAAGTGTAATTTTTATAGTCGCGGTTATTCGGGTACCTGTTTTCAAAAGTGTCGATGCTGTCTGCTTGTTTTATTTTGAGAGAATAAATCGCTTTTTCAAAACTGCTATGGTCGTAAATTTTCGGTTTTATGAAAAAGGGAAATAGAAAAGGCAGAGCGGTGAAGAAAGCAACAAGGCCAAGTATCACGAACGTGCCAATCCGTTGTTTTTTGGAAAAGTTCAGGTAGTCGGAGATGATTTTTTTCCACATACATGCAGAGATTAGGCATCAAAGTAATCACTAAACGTAGCATTCGCAATAGGCGGTAAAGAATAATATTAATTTACTGATCGTTTTAACTTAGTTGTGACCCGATAGCTATCGGGTGGTGAAAGATGAATGTTCAATATTTCACCATTCACCTTTCACAAATCGTCCCTTCATTTTATTCTTAACATACTGTAAGCTGCAATCCATCATAGGCCAGTTGAATCCCGTGTGTTAGTGTAGGATTTATTTCCTCATGTTTACCAAGCTGGTGGCTGATATGTGTAAAATAGGCATTCGGTACTTGTAATTCATTTACCAGTTCAACTGCTTCAATCAGGGTGAAGTGCGATAGATGTTTCTTATGGCGGAGTGCATTTAAAACGATCCAGTCGCTTCCTTTAATTTTCTCTTTTTCTGCGTCATCAATCCGATTGGCGTCAGTTATATAGGTGAAGTTGCCCAATCGATAACCAAAAACCGGCATCCGCAAATGCCAGACTAAAATAGGGATAACGGGAATATCTCCAATTGTAAATGGCAACAGATCGATGATATTAAGATTGATTTCAGGAATGCCTGGGTATTTTTTGTCTGTGAAGATGTAATAAAATTCCCTTTTCAATGCTTCCTCTGTTAAGGTATTGGCATACACTTCCATTGGATTACCAGAAAGAAAAGTAAATGCTTTAATATCGTCCAGGCCGGCAATATGGTCTTTATGCGGATGTGTAAATAAGACCGCATCAAGTTTTGTTACCTTCTCCCGGAGCATCTGGTACCTGAAATCCGGGGTGGTATCTATCACAAACGAAGTAGTGGCACTTTCTACTAGAATGCTGCTACGCAGGCGATTGTCTTTTTTATCGGTAGAAATACATACGGAACACTGACAGGCCACCATTGGAACGCCGCTACTGGTTCCTGTTCCGAGAAATGTTATTTTTAAAGGTGGGCATTGCACACATCAAAATTAGGGAATTGACAATAAGCAAACCCAAATGAAATGAAGCCATTCAATTTAAATGCAATAAAAATGAATCTGATGAAACGATAAAGTAAAAATTGTAATAAAGCATAAAACGGTAAACCGGATTATTTTTCGCTTGCAAGCGCCATTACTTCATCGTACATTTTCTGACTTTCGTGTGTGAGCGAATCGACATGAATTTCCAACTGTGGCATCAAATCAACCAAGGTATTTATTCTTCCTTCTGTTGGTAAAAATTTATTGAGTACAACCACCTTTTTAGCTTGTAAAATGCAGTAGCCGCTTTGAAAATTACCTCTTTCATAACGGATTACATAACCACATTCCTCTGCTATTTTTTCTATTTTATCTAATATGTTTTGCGTGTATTTCATATTACCCCAATTTTTTCGTCAACCCCCGGAAGGGCTTTTGGCTCTTTTAAATTAAATGCAACTTCCCACAATTGGTTAGCATAATAAAAAAACGTTTTCAACAACCGTTGATAAATAAAGCCCCCATCCCCTAAAGGGGAGTTTTGGACCCAGTCACCTGAAATCTCTTTTCTTCCGGCTCATAAAAAAAGGCGGAAATTAAATAACCATTTCAAATCGAAGGCTAAGCCCCTTAAGGGGACGGGGGTTACTTATTTGTCATTCTGATAATCGGAATAATCATCTCCTCCAGGCTTATGCCACCGTGTTGAAAGGTATTTTTATAATAATTTACAAAATGATTGTAATTATTAGGATAGCAAAGGAACATATCTCCTTTCGCAAAAATAAACGAAGAGTTGATCGTTGGAACGGGTAAGCCAGCCTCTTTAGGGTTTTTAAATGCCAGCACATCTTTTGGTTCGTAGTTTAAATTACGACCATGTTTATATCGCAGATTGGCGGTGGTTTGTTTATCGCCAATTACTTTGGCTGCCGTTTTCACCCTAACGCTCCCATGATCTGTTCCAACAATAACCATTACTTTTTTATCAGCTATTTTTTTCAATGCCTGGTGCAGCGGAGAATGTTCAAACCAGCTTTCGGTAATGCTACGATAACTGGTTTCATCACTGGCCAGTTCTTTTAATACTTCCATTTCGGTTCGGGCATGGCTCAGCATATCTACAAAATTGTACACAATCACATTGATGTCGTTTTGCAGCATGTTGTGGATATTATCTACCAACTTCTGCCCATCGTGGTTATTGGTAATTTTTGTGTAGGAATATTTCAAATCACCCTTACCTAATTTTTTCAGTTGAGTTTTAAAAAACTCTTCTTCAAACATGTTTTTTCCGCCTTCTTCATCATCGTTTTTCCATTGGTTGGGAAATTGCTTTTCGATCTCAATTGGCAACATGCCCGCAAAAATGGCATTTCTTGCATATTGTGTAGCTGTGGGAAGTATGCTGTAAAATGTTTCTTCTTCCTGTATTCTAAAACTATTGGCAAAAATCGGCTGTATGGTTTTCCATTGATCAAAGCGCAGATTGTCAATCAGAACAAAAAATAACGGCGTGCCTTTTTCGAGGTGAGGAAATACTTTAAACTTCATCAGGTTATGACTCATAATGGGCGCTGAGGTACTTTTTTCGGCCACCCACGATGCATAGTTTCGGGAGATGAATTTAAAGAACTCCGTATTGGCTTCTGATTTTTGTGACTGAAAAACTTCCTGCATTTCCGGGCTGTCGCTCTTTTTCATTTCAAGCTCCCAATATACCAGTTTTCTATAAATTTCCATCCATTGATTGTAATCGGGATTGTCGTTGAGCGCCATAAACAAACTCCGGAATTCCTGTTGGTAAGCAGAGGTTGTTTTTTCAGCAACCAGTCTTTTATTATCAATCAGTTTTTTTAAACTCAGCCACACCTGGTTTGGATTAACAGGTTTTATCAGGTAATCGCTTATTTGAGATCCAATGGCTTCATCCATCAGGTTTTCTGCCTCATTTTTGGTAATTAAAACTACCGGCAGATTACTGTTTACTTCCTTAATTTGCTGCAGAGTTTGCAATCCGGTTATGCCGGGCATGCTTTCATCCATCAGTACCACGTCTACGATGTTCTTTTTTACATATTCAACCGCATCAAAACCATTGGTTTTGGTTTGCACTTCATAGCCCTTGTTTTCCAAAAAAAGTATTTGTGATGTAAGACTTTCAATCTCATCATCTACCCAAAGTATTTTTGATATGCTCATGTAAAGGAATTAAAAATTATGAATTAAAATTAAGAATGAGGTATAAATTCATGGAATGTCTGAATGTGCAAGACCCGCAATTGTTACAGATTTAATTTTTTTTAACATTATGCTAATCAGCATTATTTAGCTTTGTGCATCTTTTAACAAAAACATCTGGTCTGGTTGAAGGTACACACATTCACCATAAGCAATTAACAATTAACAACTCAAAAGTGCAAACCAGTCACAATCAACTTTAAACTCTGAACGATTACATGTCAGCCCGAAAAATAATCAATGATCCGGTTTACGGCTTTATTACGATCGACGATGAACTAATTTTTAATATCATTGCACATCCCTATTACCAGCGGCTTCGTCGCATTCATCAAATGGCCATGGCAGTGCTGGTTTATCCGGGGGCCGTTCATACAAGGCTGCACCACTCTTTGGGTGCCTATCATTTGATGCGCAGTGCATTACATGAGTTAAGGAATAAAGGAGTTGAAATAACGAAAGAGGAAGACCAGGCAGCCAAAATAGCTATCCTGCTGCATGATATAGGTCACGGTCCATTTAGTCATGCGCTTGAAAATTTATTGATTGAAGGCATGCATCATGAAGCCATCTCGCTGCTGCTAATGAAAGAATTGAACAAGCAATTTGATGGACGTTTGCAAATGGCGCTGGATATTTTTACCAATCAATACCATAAAAAGTTCTTACACCAGTTGATCAGCGGACAATTGGATGTAGATAGAATGGATTACCTGACAAGGGATAGTTTTTTTTCTGGTGTAAGCGAGGGCGTAATCGGATACGACCGCATTTTAAAAATGCTGACTGTACACCAGGGGGAACTGATGGTAGAAGAGAAAGGGATTTATTCTATTGAAAAATTTTTAGTTTCCCGCCGTTTGATGTACTGGCAGGTTTATCTGCATAAAACCGTGGTTTGTGCGGAGCAAATGCTGAAACGAATCATCGGAAGAGCAAAGTTTATAAAGGCACCTACAGCTTTACCATTGCACCAATTTATTAACGAGCCGGTTGATAAGGTAACGCTGGAGCAATTTTGTACGCTGGATGATTATGATGTAGTGTCTGCCATTAAGGGCTGGTGTTCGCATGAAGATAAAATATTGTCTTTTTTATGCAAGGGAATTATCAACCGGAATTTGTTAAAAGTAAAATATGTTTCAGAGCCAGTGGATGAGATCATGCTGGCTGCAAAAAAGCAGGAAGCTATGCAGAAATTGAATATCAATGCGGCGGATGCTGAATGGCTGGTATTTGCCGGTGAAGCTTCGGGCAGTACCTATAATTTTGAAGATGAGCGCATCAATATTTTATTTAAAGATGGCACTGTAAAAGATATATCAGAAGTGGATGATGCCCTCATCAATCAAAAGCTGAGCGGCACGATTAAAAAATATTACTTTTGTTATTTAAAATAACCGTTACCCATTAGCCATGCCTAGAATGATACAATTAAACACAACAGCTAAAGATAAATTAGCCCAACAATAAAAAATTATGCAATTTTCCGCAGGTCAAATAGCAATGATGATCAATGGTAGAGTAGAAGGCAATACCGATGCCCTTGTAGCCTCATTTGGTAAAATAGAGGAAGCTAAATCTGGTCAGCTTGCTTTTTTGGCCAACCAAAAATATGAGGAATACCTTTATAGTACGAAAGCCTCTATTATCATTGTTAACGAAACGCAGGAATTAAAACACCCGATTGAAGCCACGCTGATACGTGTTGCGGATGCTTATACCGCTTTTGCTATCTTACTGGATAAGTATCAGCAAATTCAAAATCAGCAATTGAGCGGGGTTCAGCAACCTGCTTATATTGATACTACTTCCAAAATAGGGGATAATGTTTTTATAGGAGCCTTCGCTTACATTGGAGCAAATGCGATTATTGCTGACGGGGCTAAAATTTTTCCACATGCCTATATTGGAAACAATGCTATGGTGGGGGAAAATACGATTGTACATCCAGGTGTAAAAATTTACCATAATTGTATCGTTGGTAAAAATGTAGTGATACATGCAGGTACAGTAATTGGCGGTGATGGTTTTGGCTTTGCACCACAGGCTGACGGCACCTATAAAAAAGTACCGCAGATTGGCAATGTAATTATTGAAGACAATGTGGAAATTGGTTCTAATACAACTATCGACCGGGGAACTATGGGTAGCACTTTGATTAAATCTGGTGCTAAGCTGGATAACCTGTTGCAAATTGCCCATAACGTAGAGATTGGTTGCAACTCGGTGATAGCGGCCCAGGCTGGAATTAGCGGCAGTACAAAAGTTGGTAACAATGTTATGATTGGTGGACAGGTAGGAATTGTTGGGCACCTCGTAATTGCTGATGGAAGTAAGATCAATGCACAAAGCGGCGTAAGTAAATCTATTAAAAAGCCAAATACTGCCGTGTCTGGATCTCCTGCCTTTGACTATACGGCCGCACTCCGAAGCCAGGCAGTTGCCAGAAAATTGCCAGACCTGGAAAGAAGGATCGTTGAACTGGAAGAAATTATAAAAAAAATGGGGGAGAGCGTTGGCTAAAAATTTTTAGGCTTATTGCTCATCTGCCGGATGAACAATCTATAATACGAAAAAGCTACCCCCGAACGGAATAGTCAATGTGTAGTGTACTTTTTTATTTTTGCCACAGCCTCTCTGCCACGCCAGGTAAAAGTCCTTGATTTTACCATGCCGGAAATGGTGGGTATTGCATCTTAGATTGACTATAAAACTCATCCCTCGTTGTTTCCCTTCATTTACTGTCTTTTTTTAAGGTTGATATGTTTTTTAAAACTCTCACAACTAAATTTCCTCCCGCATACATTAATAGCAACCGCATAAAAATTTAAATATCTTTGCCAAAATTTTTTAAAAAAGTATGGACGCAAATTTTAATCCTGATAAACAACATACATTAATTTCAGAGGTAAAAATATCGGGTACCGGCCTGCATACAGGTATCAATGTAGATATGACGCTTAAACCGGCTAACCCTGGATTTGGTTTCCAGTTTCAACGGGTCGATCTTCCGGGAATGCCTATAATTAAAGCCGATTGCGACCTGGTGACAGAAACCTCCAGGGGAACCACTCTTGAATTGGGGAATGTAAAAGTGAGCACAGTGGAACATATACTGGCGGCATTGGTTGGCCTGGGGATAGATAATTGCCTGATTGAAGTGAATGGCCCTGAAATACCAATTATAGACGGCAGCAGCGAACCTTTTGTAGAAATGATCGAAGAAGTAGGTGTAATTGAACAGGATGCAGCGAAAGCATGGTACACGATTGACACAAATATTTCTTATTACGATGAAGAGAAAAGGGTAGAAATGACAGCTTTGCCTTCTACCCACTATAAGATCACCACATTGATTGATTTTAATTCGCCGGTGCTGGGTACACAACATGCCAGCTTAAAAACAATGGCAGATTTTAAAAAGGAAATTGCTCCTTGCCGGACCTTTTGTTTTTTACACGAACTGCAGGCTTTGCTTGACAATAACCTGGTTAAAGGAGGAGATATCAACAATGCCATTGTGGTGGTAGATAAACCTATTTCCGAAGTAGAAATGAGCCGTCTGGCAGTGGCTTTTGGTAAAGAAAAAATGGAAGTAAAAAGTGAGGGATACTTAAACAATCTTGAATTGCGTTTTCCAAACGAACCTGCAAGGCATAAGTTACTTGATATTGTAGGCGACCTTGCTTTGATCGGCTATGCAGTAAAAGGGCACATCATCGCCAACCGTCCGGGACATAGCAGCAACGTGGCTTTTGCAAAAAAAATAAAACAATATATAAAGAAGAACAAGCATACTAAGGATATGCCCATTTACGATCCAAACCAGCCACCTATTTACACCTTACAACAAATTGAGGCTACATTGCCGCATCGTTATCCATTTTTATTGGTAGATAAAATTATTGATCTGAATGACAAGGTAATCGTTGGTATTAAAAATGTAACCTTTAATGAATTCTTTTTTCAAGGTCATTTTCCGGGAAACCCTGTAATGCCGGGCGTTTTACAAGTGGAAGCATTGGCGCAAACAGGGGGCATACTTTGTATCAATGCCATGCCCGAAGGTCAGTATGATACTTATTTTATAAAAATTGAAAACTGTAAGTTTAAGCAAAAAGTAGTGCCAGGCGATACCATGATTTTAAAAATGGAGTTGATAGAACCCATCCGCAGAGGAATTTGTGTAATGCGTGGCAGCGTATATGTAGGTAACAAGCTTTGTACAGAGGGAGACTTAACGGCGCAGTTGGTTAAAAGAAATTAGTTAATGTGCTGATTAGCTAATGTGCTAATGGGCCATCACTTCAAAAAACAGTTCGAAATTCATCAATAACTTTAACCGTAAAAAATTAGCTAATTATCACATTAGCTATTTAGCTAATTAAAAAGATGATTCATCCACACACTTATATACATCCCAACGCAAAACTTGCTACCAATGTAAAAGTTGATCCGTTTAGTGTGATTCACCCAAATGTAGAAATTGGTGAAGGCACCTGGATTGGTAGTAATGTAACTATCATGGAAGGCGCAAGAATCGGTAAGAATTGCCGT
>Ga0335395_10002799_pt1 | contig 10862 bp, 9 predicted proteins | sample MAT02_FD_205744 | JGI IMG/M metagenome (GOLD analysis project Ga0335395, IMG submission 205744) | Freshwater microbial communities from Lake Fryxell liftoff mats and glacier meltwater in Antarctica - MAT-02 (spades assembly) (version 2) ...
GCGCATCAGCCTAATGTCCAGGGCGGCAGAGAGACACGCGCAGGCGCAAAGCTGGGAAGCGATGGTGGCTGCCGGGTATGCCCACATTCATCGCCGCTTAAATTGGTCGGCACCATGCCAGCATGCGTCCGCCACACAGGGTGTGCAATGGCGTGAACGCTGCTGAAATGTTTGCGCGCAGGCATTTGCGCGTCTTCCGCCTTCGGCCCTTCGATCAAGCCACGACCGAGGGGCGTGCTTCTGAGCGCCATCGCCGGGTGGCGTTGACAGCAGCAGCAGCCGCTTTGGCGAAAGTGCTGTCGGTGGGCGCAGCGCTGGTCTCGGTGCCGTTGACGCTGAACTATCTTGGCGTCGAACGATTTGGCATGTGGATGACGATCAGTTCGCTCATCGCGATGCTGACCTTCGCTGACTTCGGTATCGCCAACGGTGTTCTTAGTTCAGTAGCCAACGCGCATGGACGCGACGACAGCACCGCCATCAGGCGCTTCGTGGCCAGCGGCTTCTTTCTGCTGGCCGCTCTTGCTGCAGTGCTCATGGTGGCGTTTGCTCTGGCCTACCCTTTCGTGCCTTGGCACAAGTTATTCAACGTGCAGACCTCCTTGGCGCGGACCGAGGCTGGGCCGGCTTTGGCTGTCTTCGTGGCCTGCTTTGCGCTGGCTATTCCGTTGGGGGTGGTACAGCGCGTACAGATGGGCCTGCAACAAGGTTTTTCTGCCAGCTTATGGCAATGCCTGGGCAGCGTACTCGCACTAGCCGGCGTCCTGTTGGTCATTTACGCGCAAGGCGGGCTGCCCTGGCTGGTGCTAGCCCTGGCCGGTGCGCCTCTGCTGGCGACCGCCGCCAACAGTCTGCATTTCTACTTCTTTGCACGGCCAGACCTGCGTCCTCGGCTGTCGGTAGCCAATTGGGCTTCTGCGCGACAGGTGGCTGTGACGGGTGCCTTGTTCTTTGTCTTGCAGATCACCGTGGCCGTAGCGTATTCGTCAGACAGCATCGTCATTGCGCAGATGTTGGGCGCATCGGCGGTCACGCAGTACGCCGTGCCAGAGAAGTTGTTTGGCTTGATTTCGTTGGCATTGGCCATGGTTTTGGCGCCCTTGTGGCCAGCGTACGGGGAGGCCTTGGCGCGAGGTGATGGTGTTTGGGTACGCCGAACCTTAAAACGATCTGTGATGCTTTCGTTCTCTATCGCAGTTGCGATGTCGGCGATTGTGGTTTTCGTGGCGCCGTTGTTGATTCGACTTTGGGTCGGAGATGCTGTTACTGTTTCGCTCGGCCTACTTCTTGCCTTATCGGCATGGAAGTCGGTCGAAGCTGCCGGAATTGCGGTAGCATTTTTCTTGAATGGGGCCAACGTTATCCGCTTGCAAGTAGCCGTTGCAGTTTCTGTAGCAATCACTTCAATTTCGTTGAAGATTTACTTGGTGCCTTTAATGGGTATTGCCGGCGTTGTCTGGGCCACCGTCGCAGCCTATCTGCTATTCGCAGCATTGCCCTATTTTCTTCTAGTTCCCGGCATTGCGCGCCGTCGGGCCGGTACCGACTCTTATTAATTCACTTCCGCGTCTTTTGGAGTTGTCTTGAAAAGCATTATTAAAGAATTTGTCCCTCCCATTGTGTTAAAGGGCATACAAAAGTTGCGGAATGGCAGTGGAACATCGCGGCTGAAGACCAAGTCAAGCTCTAGTCAAGACTTGGATGTCTACTGGGACCCAAAAATGGCTGATGAGCTGGAGGTTTGGGGTAAAGGAAATGCTTGGAGCGACATCCAGCTTTTGATGGCAGGCCGACGCGGCAAGGTTCTTGACATTGCCTGCGGTACCGGCAAGGTGATGGAACTCCTTGGGGAGTCCAGCGATCTCGAAATTTACGGGTGCGATATCTCCGATTTGCTCATTTCGCGAGCATACAAGCGCAAGATCAGTCCGGATCGGATTTCCGTCCAAGACGCCACTAAGATGAATTACCCCGGCAAGTCATTCGATTTCGCCTATTCGATTGGCTCACTGGAGCATTTCACCGAAGATGGCATAAAAAGCTTCTTTTCTGAATGCCTTCGTGTCGTGAAAGGACCGACATTTCACATGGTCCCTATGTCGTTAAAGGATATCGACGAAGGATGGATCACCACTTCCCAAAGCTACTTCAACAACAGTACCGCATGGTGGAGCGAAAGGTGTCTCTCTGTTTATCCTACTGCCCGCTTCTTACCTTCCACTTGGCGTGACGACATCTCAATTGGTATCTGGATGATGTGTATTCCAGAAAAATAAGTTTCCAAACGATCCAAACGCTTAAACATCCGCCTTCATTATGTCCATCGGCTCGCGAATAAAACATCAAGTCCGCCAAATTCTGGACGTTGAGCAACGTCTGCAACGGATCCAAGAAGCCCTGGGCCGTGTAGAGGCTCGGCAACTTGCCGCGGTGCCCCCTAAGACGCTGGCTGACGCAGAGTTCCGCGTATTTTCGCAGTGGGGTGAGGACGGTATCGTTCAGTACCTGCTTTCTCACATCGACGTGGGACGAAAGATTTTCGTCGAATTCGGGGTTCAGAACTACCTAGAATCGACAACCCGCTTTCTACTCATCAACAACAACTGGTCTGGGTTGGTGATTGACGGCGGCGATGAATATATTCAGTACATCCGCAATGATCCTATCTATTGGCAATACAACCTGAAGTCCGAATGCGCTTTCATTACCACAGATAACATCAATTCGCTGATCTCCAAAAACGGCATTCGTGGCGAGATCGGTTTGCTGTCGGTAGACATTGACGGCAACGATTACTGGGTTTGGGAAGCCATTGATGTCGTCCAACCCGTGTTGACCGTGGTCGAATACAACGCACGCTTCGGCCCTGACGCTTCCGTGAGCATTCCCTACAGCCCTGAATTCGTACGCTCACGGGCCCACCCTTCAATGCTGTACTTCGGCGCCTCGCTGCAGGCGTTGTGCCATTTGGGACGCCGCAAGGGTTACGCCTTCGTGGGCTGCAACACGGCGGGCAATAACGCCTTCTTTGTCCGCAAAGACCGCCTGCCAGACGACATGCGCGAGTTGAGCGCGGAGGAAGGTTTCGTCAGAAACCAGTTCCGCGAAGCCCGCGACGCGCAGGGCATTTTGACTTTCGAGTCGCCCGAGACTGAACAGCGCGTTCCCGACTCGTTGCCGCTGGTGACGATTGAGCCTTGATCGAGATATGAGCTCCGTGCATGCTGGAACCTGGGAAAACGCAGTGGCAGCGTTGAAGGCGCAGCCTGAACAGCGTGCGCTCGTCGAAGCCTGCTTTTACGACGACCCGCTGCACGCCGCAGCCGAGCGCTATCACGCCAGTGGCGAATGGGTGGCTGTCCGCGGGCTTCTCGGCGCGGGGCGAGGGCATGCGTTGGACATGGGCGCGGGCCGCGGCATTTCCTCCTACGCTCTGGCGCGAGACGGCTGGCAGGTCACCGCGCTAGAACCCGATGGCAGCGACCTCGTCGGCGCGGGTGCTATCCGCCAGTTGTCTGCAGACGCTGGGGTGCCGATTGAGGTCGTTCAGACTTGGGGCGAGAAGCTGCCATTTGCGGACGAGGTCTTTGATGTCGTGCATTGCCGCCAGGTACTGCATCACGCCCGCGATTTGAAGCAACTTTGTCTAGAGTCGGCGCGTGTGCTGCGCCCCGGTGGCGTACTGATCGCTACGCGTGAGCATGTGATTTCAACACCGGGTGACCTGCAAATCTTCCTGGACGGACACCCCTTGCACTGCCTGTATGGTGGCGAGAACGCCTATCTGCTGGACCAGTACTTGGGTGCGATCAGCGGCGCCGGGCTGCGCATCGAGCAGGTGCTTAACCCGTACCAGTCTGATATCAACACCTACCCCGATTCGGTACAAGACGTGAAGCGCCGTTGGGCCGCCAAGCTTCGGCTACCGGTGGCAAGGCTCATTCCTGACGCGCTACTGGGCTGGTTCGGTGATCGCAGTCACAAGCCAGGCCGCCTATACACCTTCCTGGCAATCAAGCCAGGTGCCACACCATGAAGGTGCTGGTCACAGGGGCTGCCGGCTTCATCGGCGGCGCGCTCGCCGATCATTTCCGCACCCAGGGTGCGCAGGTTTTCGTCGATGCGACACGCGGGCACTCGGGTTCGACTACACGTTGGCCGCTGACTGAATCAGCGCTGGGCCAGGCGATGAATGGGATCGTCCCAGATGTCATTTTTCATGCCGCTGGAAGCGGCACCGTGGCCAAGGTGGCGGCCCAGCCCGCGTTGGAATTGCCAGCCAATTTAGGCGCCTTCTTGGCTGTGCTGCAGTACGTGCGGTCGCAGGCGCCGCAGGCGCGCGTGGTTCTGCTCTCCAGCGCAGCTCTTTACGGCAATGCGCCAGCTGAACCCCAGCGCGAAGCCGATACGCGTGTTCCTGTGTCGCTGTACGGCGTGGCAAAAGCCCAGGCAGAACAACTGGCCGCGTTTTATGCCGATCAGTTCGGTGTCACGACGACGTCGGTGCGCCTGTTCTCTGTCTACGGGCCTGGTCTGCGCAAGCAGTTGCTTTGGGACGCACTGACCAAGTTTTCTGAGGGTAGGAACCACTTTTTCGGCACTGGGCGCGAGCAACGCGATTGGGTGCACATGGCCGACGTCTGTCGCTTCATGGAAGGCTTGCTCGCCCGGAGCGCTGGCACGCGCTTCGAGGTCTACAACTGTGCCGCTGGTCAGCCTGCGAGCACGGCCGAGGTGCTGTCACTGCTGGCTGATCTGGCGGGCGCCGCTGCCCCTGTTTTTGATGGTCAGGTACGCTCTGGTGATCCAAGCGCACTGGTTGCTGATTGCAGCTTGGCGCAGCGCGCTTTGGGATGGCATGCGCAGGTCGCTTGGCGAGATGGCGTGGCAGAGTACACGCGCTGGTTTGCAGCGCAAGCGCGCAACCCGCAGCCCGTTCGCCCGGAAGGGGCCGCACCATGACGACGGACTTCGCGATCGTCGTCAACCGGTTGGGCGACAACTGGCTGGGCGGCGTCAATTACTACCGCAACTTGCTTGTTGTCTTCGATGCTGCCGCCGAACCAGACCTGCGCCTGCATCTGCTGACCGACGACTCCAGTTTCTTAAGCGACTTGCAGCTGTCGTCGCGCGTACAGGTTCATCAGCTGCCCATGCTGCAGCGAAAGTCGATAGCCTGGGCCTTACGTCAGACCTTGCTGTTGGCAACGGGCAAGGACATACAGCTCATTGCGCAGCTCAAGCGCTTGAAGGTGCGGGCGGTACTCTTCAAGTTCGTGCCCGGTTCAGCAGCCGCTGGCATTCCTAGCTTTCCCTGGATTCCTGACTTCCAGTCGCAACACCACCCGGAACTGTTCCCAGCCGCACTAGTTGCGGCAGAACGAAAAAACGCTGCGCAATACGTTCGGCAAGCGGCGGGGCTGATCGTCAGCAGTCAAGCTGCGCGCGACGACGCGATAACGTTGTTCGGTGCTGACGCGGCGAAGATGCATGTACTGCGGTTCGCGCCGAAGCTCGATTTCGAGCCGCTTCAGTCGACCGTCCTGCGCGATGAGGTGCTGGCACGCCACAGGGTTACCCGTCCTTATCTGTTCTTGCCGAATCAGTACTGGCAACACAAGAACCATTTCGTGGTGGCGCGGGCCTTAAGCTTGCTTCGTGAACAAGGGGTCGATGCACCACTGGTGATCAGCACCGGCAAGACCGACGATTTCCGCAACACGGCGCATTTTCCTGCCTTTGAGGCCTTCATTCGCGAGCAGGGGCTGTACGCGCACTACCGGGTTCTCGGTGTGATTGCGCGCCAGGACATGCTGGTTTTGCTGGCGCACAGTGCTGCGGTCCTGAATCCGTCGCGCTTTGAGGGCTGGAGCACGACTGTCGAAGAGGCGAAGGCTCTTGGCAAGCCCTTGGTGGTTAGTGACATTCCCGTCCACCGCGAACAGGTCGAAGGCCAGGCCGACTTCAGCCTGTTCGGCACCGACGACGCGCCTGGTCTGGCGCTGCTGTTGTCAGGCTTGCAGCGGCAAATCGAACAAGAATCGATAAACGTCTATTGGCCGCGCCCGAACCAATCCTTCTACACGGCGTTCTCCCAGCGCTACATTGCTTTGATAAGACACCTTTCGACTCAAGAGCGTACCGCCGCATAACCCCAAGTGCCAAATCTCTACGGCATCAGAAATTTTTTGAGTTCTTCCTGGATATGAGTTCTCCATGACCGAAATCCTGATTCTTCTTGCCACGTTAGTCGCTTCTTTGCTGCTAATCGACCCGTTTTTTGGTGGCGCGCTGGTGAACACGCCGTTTGCGAAAGGAGTGGTCCTTGTGTTGTGCGTCGGCACGCTTTCATTCCATCTGCTTGGGCGCGCTGTCACCGCGCCTGATCGGTTGGGCAAAGCCATTCGCGATATGGTGGCGCAGTGGTGGCCTTTGCTGTTGTTGGGCGCCTTCATCTTGGCCGGTAGCGCATACGCGATCTTCGCTTCTGACATCAAGGAGAGCTTTCTGGGCATGGGCCTGGGTATGCTTTTTCTGCCCTTGATGGGCCTGGCAGTTGCTTGTTCAGCGCATCCGATGCGACTGGTAAAGGGGCTTGCAGCGCTACACGTGTTGATGTTTCTGACGATGGTTGGATTCCTAATTGCGACCGACAAGGTGTTCCATGAACGTATGTTTTTGGCGGTTCCACTAGGCGTCTATTTCCTCATGGCGCGGGAGGGCAGACTCTGGCAATGGCCGCTGGGCTTGGCGCTTGTAGCAGTTTGTGCCATGTCGTTCAAGAACACGACCTTCCTGATGATTTTGGCCACGTTGGCTGCCTGCGGCTTGGTTTGGTTCATCCAAGTGGTTCGCCGCTACCAGCGCCTGACAGCCCTCTTGTTGGTTTATGCCGGCATCATTTCCATCGTTGCGATCGTCGCTGGATTGATTTATGCCTGGGTGCAATACAACTCGAAACTGCCATCGGGGAATACGATATATCGGTTCGAAATGTACGATATCGCCTGGCAACGCTTCTTGGACTCGCCGGTCTGGGGAACACTGTTCGCCGAAGCCACGGTGAACTACTTCACCGTGTTCCGCGTCGCGCAGGGCACGCAAAACTTGCCTACACACAGCGACATTCTCGACATCATGGCGCATGGCGGAATGATTGGACTTTTACTGTGGGGCATGGTCGTCTGGCGCATGATGTCAATTGTATGGCTTACTATCCGCAGGCTGACTGAAGCGAATTCAGAGAGGGATCTTCGCCCGTGGCGCTGGCTCTTCGTTCTTGGCTTAATGCAGGTCACCGCAGTCATCACCTACGCTGTGAACCCGCCACTTATCAACCCGGTTGTTGGCTTTTGGGTTTGGGGCGGCATGGGGGTGATGTGGGCCTTGCACCGGCATCTTGAAACCGCAGCGCCAGTAGTTGAGCCAGCCAAGCCCTACCCGATCGGCAAAACCGCCTTGGCGTGATGACTTTGCCCAAAATTTCCGTGGTCACCTGTTCGTACCAGCAGGGCAGGTTCATAGACGCCACGCTTCGATCCGTAATTGCGCAGAATTACCCGGCACTGGAATACATCGTCATTGATGGTGGATCAATCGACGAGTCGGTAGCGGTCATTCGGCGTCATGCACCCAGCTTGGCTTACTGGGTGTCCGAAGCAGATCGGGGTCAGACTGATGCTCTAGCGAAAGGATTCGAGCGCAGTACCGGCGATGTGATGGCCTGGCTTTGCTCGGATGACTTACTTTTGCCTGGCGCGTTAGAAACCGTAGGTCGGTTTTTCGCTGAGAACCCCAAAGTGGATTGTGTTTTCGGCGACGCTATCTGGATTGACGCTGATGGCAAGCCCATACGGCCGAAAAAGGAGATGTCTTGGAACCGGACCGTCTTCCTGTTTGACCATAACTATCTGGCGCAGCCTTCGGTTTTTTGGCGGCGCAGCATCTATGAAAAGGTCGGCGGGCTTAACCGTCAATGGAACCTTGCGATGGATTCGGACCTTTGGCTGCGATTTGCACAGCACACCCGACCCCAACACTTGGCCAGGTATCTTTCTTGTATGCGGTACTACCCAGAGCAAAAGACGCGTGCGCTCAAGCCTGCAGGGCGCAAGGAAGACGAGGCGCTGAGGCAGCGCGAGGCGCCGGTTCTCAGTCGGCTACCGCGTGCCCCCACCCGTGCGGTGGCTAGGGCAGCACGCATCGTGATTAAGGGGCTACACGGTGGCTACGGCAGCCGCGTTCCTGAGCCGATGGTGCTTTGGCTAAAAACCATGAGTACCCCGCCGTGAGGCGGTGAGCACGCGGAGCAGCGTGTGCTTTCCTCGCCTGAGCGTTGTCAATTAATTCCAGGCACGGCTAAGAAGGTTGGAATCTCAGACGCAGACAGCAATCGTTTTTCGCCAATGGCCTGCTTTAGAGCCACAGGCATGGGAATCAACTGTTCAGTAGAGTTGGTGTCGTTTGATGTCGCTGTGCGCCATGTGGCGAGCAGCGCGAACGCTGGGTTGTTAACACCCATGAAACCCAGCGACATGCGTCCGAATAGGACCTCGGCCGAGAACGAATTGCGGTCCGAGACATTGTTGAATTGAAGCCCCGGCAGCACGAGTTGCACCCAATTGCGATTGAAGTCGTTCCACGCCATCGTATTGCCAGTAACCGTATTGTTCATCGGCAGCAGCTGAGGGTTGCCTGCCGATCGATCGCCATTGACGACACCAATGCCCTCCATGGCGTTACCGAACGCCGAGTTGCCGGTGACAACGCTGTTCGCAGACTCAAAAAGGTAGATGCCGCGCATGGTGTTCCCGTAGGACAGATTGCCGCGGATCGTTCCCGTCTGCGAGGCTTCGTAGTGAATGCCGAAGCCTTCGTTGTAAGCCGTCGTGTTGCCTTCGATCAAATTGCCGGTGTTGAGCCAGTCGACCCAAATTCCGTCGCCGTGGTTAAAAGCAACGAGGTTATTTCTAATCACCGAGTCGTGAAGGCCGCTGTCGCCGATGAGCTTCATCCCGCCGGCTTCCCACCATTTGTTGAAGCCCCGCGTGTTGTTATAGGTCACCCGGTTGTTGGTAATAGTCATCCGCCAGCCGGATCCCCCTATGCCGGTCTGCCCGCAGCGCTCAATGGTCGAGTTGCTGAGTACATTGTCGTTACCCGTGAGCTGCACGCAAATGCCATCCATGTCCTTCACTACAAGGTCGGTCAGAACGTTGCGTTGACCTGTTACCTTTACGGCCCCCCAGCGGTACGCCACGGTTGTGTTCGAGTGCTGAAAGTCAATTCCCTGAACTGTGAGTCCGTTGGCGCTCTCGGCTTGCAGTACATGTCGGACTTTGGCGACTTCGATCGTTTGGTTAGTGGTCAATGCTACCGCCGGCTTGATGTATAGGCGGCGGGCCGTCGGGTCGTACGTAAAGCTGTCTGGGGTTAGGTCAGAGAGCCCGCCATTGATCCGTCCCGGCCAGATACCGCCTTCGCTGGCGTGTGCCGTTGCCAGCGGGCTAGTGGCGTCAATGCCAAATACAGTACCCCCCATTTGTTGCAGCGAGACGCCGTTACGAAACACCTGCTGCGGCTCTTCACCCGCCCAGTGAACCCAGTACAGCCCGCCAGAATTACTGGTCCAGCCCGACACAACTTCAGAGCCCTTGATGAGAACGGTACGCGGGGTTTGCGCACGAATGCGTGTCCTCGCAGCGCCCCAGGCCAGTGCCGGTACAACCACCCACTCGCGGTAGGTGCCTGGTGCAATAACGACGTCGTCACCTGGGCGCAGTTTGGCCATAGCTGCACCGATGGTGCGGTAAGGCGCAGCCGCGCTGCCGCTGCCACTGTCGTTTGCAGCAGGATTTGACGGATCGACGAAAACTGCTCGCAGACTGACCTTTGCGGTTTTCTCACTGGCGTTGCCAACAGCTACGGGATCTTTCAAGCGCGTTGCATACGCTCGTGAATCGGTGATTCCGATGGCGACGTCGCCAAACGCCAGCCCCGTGGCGCCAATAGCATCTGTTGCAGGTGGGCCGCTGTCCGAAGACGATGTCGCGGGCGTCACTGCACTGATCAGACCAAGGCTTGTGGCAATGTTCGCGTTGGCTGTCGCCTGCCCGCTGGGCTCATCCATGCTGCCATCGCCCCCGCCGCCGCACGCGGTGAGCGCTGAAGCGCAGATCAAAAGAGTGACGAAAGGCATTCTTGAGCTTGAGTTCACTGAGATTCTCTGAATTCTGCCGTGGTGGAGCACTGACAACCCGCAGCTGTACTTGCGCGGGTCGCGGCCAGTCATTGCGCCAACAACGGTGGGGAGCCGCGAAGATGCGAACTGGCCTGAGCAATGCAGGGCGCGCACAAGCGCTGCGCCTTGAGTAGATGTCGGCTTCGTTCGGCAACCACTTGAACTGGAAAGGTAACCAGGTGTGAAGCGTTTTGACCCCGTGACGGCCATCAATACGCGCCGGTCGGGGAGGCCGACCGAACAGGTGGTCAGCGCGTGCGAGAAATCAACTGTCGAAGCGCAGCGAACACAAAGTAGGTGTTCGTAAACAAGTAGCGACGCCATAGTCGCCGTGGTTCGCTTGCCAGGCGATGCAGCCACTCAAGACCGACTCTTTGAGCCCAAACTGGTGCGCGCTGTAATGTGCCAGCGTGGTAGTCGAACGCAGCACCGACACCGATCATCGTGGCGTTTATTCGCCCCCGATGGCTGTCCATCCAGAACTCTTGCTTCGGACAGCCCAGGCTGACCCAGACCGTACCAGCGCCCGATGCGTTGATAGCGGTTACGGCGGCAGCGTCCTCTTCATCGGTCAACGGCCTGAAGGGCGGCGACGCCAGGCCAGCGATCACCAGATTCGGGA
>Ga0335395_10002800_pt1 | contig 10860 bp, 5 predicted proteins | sample MAT02_FD_205744 | JGI IMG/M metagenome (GOLD analysis project Ga0335395, IMG submission 205744) | Freshwater microbial communities from Lake Fryxell liftoff mats and glacier meltwater in Antarctica - MAT-02 (spades assembly) (version 2) ...
CCGGAGGCGATCGCCCCTAACGGTTGTAGCGGTTCCCCCGGATTGGGGCTGAAACAAAAGGCGATTTGGTCTGCACCGGTGGCGGTTGGGCTACAAGGCGAGATTGCAACTTGAAATTGTACTTTTTCCATTGCTAAGGGCTTGAGTTCCCCGACAAGGTGCGTTTCGAGTTTGAGGGCTGCTTCGCGCCGCAGGATTGTCAGATGGCTGCAAGCGTCTTTTAATTTGTCTAAAGCGGTCTGATATGCGAGTTCTAAGGCTTCCATTGACTCGCCTCCTTCTAAAAGTTCGTTTAGTTCGTTTTGGATGCTTTGGTAGTAGGCGATCGCTTCAGAGAGCGGCCCGTATTTGCGGCAAATTTGTTTGAGTTCGCGAATTCTGTCTTCTACTTCTTCGAGTCTTTCGGGATCTGCTTCTAATCGTTCGCCGTAGCTGCTAATTTGGCTGCTGGCTTCTGTGGCTTGAGCTAAAGCATCGCTAACCATTTCTAGGATTGGTTGCAATTGAGCGTCGTAAACTGCCATGTCGTTTAAAATTACTTCGGCTTTGCTCAACAAGTCGGCGGCTGAGGCGCTGTCGCCGTCGTTTTGGTAAAGGGCTTGGTGAACTTTGTAACTTTGCTGCTGCAATTCGACGATGTGGGTGAGCCGGATTGATTCTTGTTCTAGGTGTTCGAGTTCGCTGGGGTCTTCGATGTGGGCTTCGCTGAGTTCTCGAACTTGGTATTCTAACAAATCTAGTCTTTGCAGCCGCTGCTGTTCTGACTGACGCCTGCGTTTGAGGGCTGTTTTGGCGGTGCTGGTTCCTAGCCACGCGGTGGTAATTGTCGATCGAGCTTCTGTCAAATTTTTGCCGCCGTACAAGTCGAGCCATTCTCGCTGGAGGGTTTCTTGTCCGAGGTGGACGGTTTGGCCTTGGGCGGTAATTTCGACGAGTCGATCGCGCAGTTGCTCCATTAACTGGCGGTTGACGAGAATTCCGTTCAAACGCGATCGGCTGCGGAGAGCACCGCTAGAAGCGTTAATTTCCCGGCTGCAAACGGCTAAATTTCCGTCTATGGGTTCGATTTCTTGCTCGCCTAGCCATTTTGCTGCGGATGAGTCCAATTCAAAGGTAGCCTCCAATATTGCCCGCGTTGCTCCGGTGCGAATCACTCGGCGATCGACTTTCCCGCCCAAAACTGCATCGATCGCATCCAGGATAATCGATTTTCCTGCGCCGGTTTCCCCTGTAAATACGTTCAAACTCGGGCCAAAGTCTAGATCCAAACGGTCAATTAGGGCAAAGTTTTCTATTCTGAGGGATAGTAACATGGGGAATTTAGAATTGGGCATTGGGCATTGGGCATTGGGCATTGGGCATTGGTCATCAGTCATTAGTCATCAGTCATTAGTCATCAGTCATTAGTCATTAGTCATTAGTCATTAGTCATTAGTCATTAGTCATTAGTCATTAGTCATCAGTCATTAGTCATTAGTCATCAGTCATCAGTCATTGGGAGCATCTCAGTTTTGCAAGAAGCATTTTTTATTGTAGTGCGAGCTTAAGAGCTCGCGTGCTTGTATAACCACGCGAGCTCTTAAGCTCGCACTATAAATGCAAAACTGAGATGCTCCCTTAGTCATTGCTTGTTACCAGTCCGAGCGACAGCAGGGCAAATCGGTCGGAAGAGCCTCCTTTTACCTCGCAAATTATAGGATACAGAGGACTGTAGGAGGTATTTTAGTTATTAAATCTTTAGTTCTTTAAAACCAATTATTTCTATCCGGCATTTGGATAAAATTAATGTTTTTGCTGGTTTTATTAGCATTTTTTTACTTGTTTAAACCGACAAAACCTAAGTGTTTCCAAGCAGCCGCTGTGGCAATTCTGCCCCTACTTGTCCGCTGCAAAAATCCGATTTGCATTAAGTAGGGTTCGTAGACATCCTCAATTGTTTGAGTGTCTTCTCCGGTGGAAGCTGCGAGAGTTTCTAAACCGACGGGGCCGCCGTTAAAGTTTTCGATCATTGCTGTCAAAAGACACCGATCTGTCCAATCCAAACCTAGCGGATCTACGTTGAACAATTCCAGGGCAATTGATGCAACTTCGGCGGTGATTGGCTTTAAATTTTTAACTTCGCTGTAGTCTCTAACTCGCCGCAGCAAACGGTTAGCGATGCGGGGCGTTCCGCGAGCACGGCGGGCAATTTCTTCGGCTCCTTCTGGGGTGATTTTAGTGTCGAGAACTTGGGCGGTTCTTTGGACAATTAAACTGAGTTCGTCTATTTCGTAGTAGCGCAATCTTTGGATCAAGCCGAAGCGATCGCGCAAAGGAGATGTCAGCGATCCGACTTTGGTGGTTGCTCCTACTAAGGTAAAGGGTTTCAGGGGAATGCTGCGGATTTTGGCGCTTTTTCCTTGACCGATCGTAATATCTAAGCGGCAGTCTTCCATCGCCGGATAGAGGATTTCTTCGGTAACTTTAGATAAGCGGTGAATTTCGTCGATAAACAGCACGTCGCCTGCTTTGAGGTTGATCAGCAATCCGACAATATCTCGGGGTTTTTCTAGGGCTGGGGCGGTGGTGATTTTGCATTCAACTTCCATTTCTGCTGCTAGAATTAGCGACATTGTGGTTTTGCCCAACCCAGGCGGCCCGTACAGTAACAGGTGATCCATCGGTTCGCCCCGTGATTTGGCTGCTGCAATTGCGATCGCCAAAACTTCTCTCAAGTCTTTTTGTCCGATGTATTCGGCTAACCGCTGGGGCCGGATTTTGTCTTCTTGTTTGTTGTTGATTTCGTCGGGTAGTTCTTGCGATTCTAGTAGCGATTCCGTCTGGGGTTTAGCGGCTTTTTTCCGGGGGGCCGGGGCTATGTCTTCGGGTAGATTTGGGTCGGGTGGCTGTTGTTTGGAGGAGATAATTGCCATATTTATTTGCGATCGGATAGCGAAAATTGTTTACAATTATTAGCAGAATCTTTACAATTATTGAGGTCGTTATGAGTATTCCATCTTCTTTATTAGCGTCGAAAAGTATAACTTTTGACGGGGCGATCGCGCTGACTCAATCTCTAATGTCGCTGATTGAGAGCGATCGACTTTTAGAGGCAGAGATCGAGCAAGCTGTTAAATCTCTGGTGAAAACTCCCAACGGTGCTCGGGGGTTTTTTGTCACCTATCTGACGGACGACCGACAGGCGGCAGACCGGCCGTCACCCGGAGTTATCGAGGCGCTGCGATCGGCTCCTGAGATCGTAGCAGAACTGCTGGTCAAAAATGTGGCGATGTCGGCGGCAATGGTGTTGCATCATTCGCGCCTTCAAAAGGAGGAAATGGCGGCGGGTTCTGCTAGAGTGCAGGAGCGATCGCGCAATTTAATTCAAATCCTGCAAATGCCCGCCTGTCAAGCTATAGCGTCGCAAATGCTAGAAAGTTTACAAACTAAAGAAGGTGAGTATGAGGAGTTTTTCCAACGCTGGGGCTACGACGACGAGCAAAGAGTCGCGATCGGTTCGGCAGTTGGGGAGGCGATCGGCTAAAGTAGACCTCTTACCAAAATAGCTAGGATGGGCTATAATTCCACTCAAAAAATTGATCAAAAAGACTGTGGCAATTTTGTCTCTTATTTTCTTCAGTCTGCGGAGGCAGACTTCGTTTGTATAGACGCGGTTTCAACCGCCGAGTCTGATCTTTGCCAGCAGATCATTGATCAAAGCGGCCCGGCTGTGGAATAATTGCGGTTTAATGAACCTTGACAACTGTAGCTGAGTTGATTTAGGTGTCAAAGTAGTCAACGAGGGCGAAAAAATTGCTGAGAACGGTGAAAGGAGTTGCCCAAAAAGCCCGAAAGGCCCGCGGCCGGCGACCGACAAACAGCCAGCGCAGGGCAAAGCTGAGTCTGCTGGCTACATTAGTGCGCCGGGACTTGGAATCTCAATACAAAGGCTCGATTCTGGGCAATTTGTGGCCGCTGCTGAATCAGCTATCGCAATTGGTGATTTACACCTACGTATTCTCGATCGTCCTCAAGGTAAAGCTCAGCCTTGCAGGGTTCCCGGAAAACAGCGACATCACATTTGGAGTCTGGCTATTTGCAGGTTTGTTACCTTGGAGTGCTTTCACCAGCGGTTTGATTAAATCGGGAGTATCCGTAGTAGGACAGCCAAATTTAGTCAAAAAAGTGGTATTTCCCCTCGGTTTGCTGCCCCTAGTGCCGATTTTTACAGCTTTTATTGAAAGTTCTCTCGGTTTAGCAGCCTTGATTCTGATCGTAGCAGTATCCTCGCAAAAGCTCAACCCTACTTTATGCTTGCTGCCGCTGGTTTGGGTGCCTCAGTTGCTACTCACAGCCGGCTTGGGATATTTGACAGCGGGCTTAACCGTGTTTTTGCGAGACATTCCTCAGACATTAGGTGTTATTCTAAATTTTTGGTTTTATTTGACGCCGATCGTCTATCCAGCATCAATCATCCCCCAAGAGTGGAGAGCCTGGATATTTTGGTTAAATCCAATGGCCGCCATCTCGGAGGTTTATCGAGACCTCATCCTGCTGGGAGAAGTCAAACACTGGGGCGAATGGGGTGTAGCCACCCTAATCTCTGCTGCTATATTTTGTGGAGGTTTAGCGGTTTACCGGCGTTTGCGTCCCGCTTTTGCTGACGTGCTGTAATATGTTTTACATTTAAATGCAATCTACACATCGAAAATCGCGATCGAGGTTCGTAGTGAGGACTTTAGTCCGCATAAATCAGAGAACTAAAGGGGAGCATCTCAGTTTTGCAAAAAGGATTTTTTTATAGTGCGAGCACCTCAAGAGCTCGCGTATTGTACTCGCGAGCGGGGACGCTCGCACTACAAATGCAAAACTGAGATGCTCCCAACTAAAGTCCGAACGATCGAACCTATTTTTTGTTCTAACAGACATAATATCAATCTAAAATCTAAAATCTAAAATCTAAAATCTAAAATCGGATGACTGAAAATGCAATTTCACTAAAAAATGTTTCTAAATGCTTTAAGCGGTACGATCGTCCAGGAGACCGCTTAAAAGAAATTATTTATCCAAATAAAAAATTTGCTGATGAATTTTGGGCACTCTCCGACATCAATCTGGAAATTCCTCAAGGACAAACTCTAGGAGTAGTCGGTCGCAACGGGTCGGGAAAAAGCACGCTTTTGCAAATAATTGTAGGAACGCTGACACCCACCGCAGGAAGCGTCCGAGTCAAAGGGCGAATCTCCGCTTTGTTAGAACTCGGAAGCGGGTTTAACCCGGAATTTACCGGAAGGCAAAACGTGTTTTTCAACGCTCAAATACTCGGATTCAATCAAAAAGAAACTGAAGAAAAATTTGACGAAATAGCAGCTTTTGCTGATATTGGAGATTTCATCGATCAGCCAGTCAAAACCTATTCTAGCGGAATGTTTGTCAGACTGGCTTTTGCCGTTGCGACTAGCGTAGAGCCAGATATTCTAGTGGTTGACGAGGCGCTTTCGGTAGGCGACGAAGCTTTTCAGCGCAAGTGTTTTGCCCGCTTGCAAAGCATTCAGGAAGGTGGTGGAACGATTTTATTTGTTTCTCATGCTGCTACTTCTGTGGTGCAACTTTGTACTTCAGCGATTTTAATGGATAGCGGAGAATTGCTGCTCGCTCACACGCCAAAGGTGGTAATTTCTAAATATCAAAAGCTGATTTATGCCGATCCAGATAAAGTCTTGGGGTTGAAGCAAGATATTCGACTTTTGAACCAACTGACAAAGCAAGAAAGTCAAGAAAATCTTCAACATCCTAATTTAGAAAGTACCAAAATGGAGGCTGTACCGGAGCAATATGTCTCCCAACCCAAGGAACATTATGATGAATTTTACGAACCGGGGATGATCCCGTCGAATACGGTGCGGTATCCGTCTCGCGGCGCGGAAATTATTAACCCCCGCATCGAAACGCTGCAGGGAAATGTGGTAAATCACTTGCTCGGCCGTCAAGATTATGTTTACACTTACTCTGTCACTTTTTCGCGGTCAACTTCCAAGGTTAGGTTTGGAATGTTGATTAAAACGATTAGCGGTTTTGAGTTAGCCGGTGCTTCTTTGAAGGCTTCTACTCAGTCAGTTAGATATGTGGAAGCGGGAACTACAATTGTAGTTAAGTTTCAGTTTAAATGTTTACTGAATCCGGGGGTTTATTTTTTGAATGCGGGGGTGGTGGGAACGGTAGATGGGGATTTAAGTTATCTGGATCGCTGCGTTGATGTGGCGATGTTTAAAGTTCAGTCTTGTACTGAGTCCTGCGGTAACGGCATTGTTGACTTGCTGATCGAACCGTGTTTAACTGTTGTAAATTCAGATTTTCTGGTGCAAGAACAGTCAACGGAAGTCATCTAATTATTCTGTGAAAACTTTGTAAAAATAATGAGCAATCTTAATTTAGAATTATCCAAAAATCAAGTAATCAAAGCATTGATTCGAGATCGAGCTAAGTTTCCCGAAGATTTTAAACTAAATATTTGCGAAGACGATGAAATGTATTTGTTTAGCTTGAGCAACGTCAAGGAGGATGGAGACGATGGAGACGATGGAGACGATGGAGACGATGACGATCGCGAGCGAGCTTTGGTGCGCTATTATGCGATCGGGCGACGCATCCGGGATGCGGTTAAACAAGTTGTAGATTGGCATTTTGGCGGCTTTGAAAATGTACCGTCTTTTCTGGATTTTGCCTGCGGTTACGGTAGATTTACCCGGTTTTTGATTCAGGAAATGCCGCCGGAGCAAATTTGGGTTTCTGATATTTATGCTAACGCGGTCAAGTTTCAAACTGAATACTTGGGCGTTAACGGTATTGTTTCGACGGGAAAACCGGAAAAATATTTAATTGACCGAAAATTTGACTGTATTCTGGCTAATTCTTTTTTCAGCCATATCCCGGAAAGAACTTTTACGAGTTGGCTCCAAAATCTGTATAATTTGTTGACCGATAACGGGATTTTGATGTTTAGCGTTCACGGCGATTGTTTGCTGCCTTCTCACATAGAAATGCCTGCTAACGGTATTTTGTTTAGTGCCGAAAGCGAAAGTCAGTCTTTGGATAAGGAGGAATACGGCACAACTTATGTAACTGAAAAGTTTGTGAGAGAAATTGTCGGTAAAGTTAGCGGTGGGAAAGCTTTTGTTCACCGGATCAAAAAAGGCATATGCAGGTTTCAGGATTTGTATGTTGTTACAAATAAGTTAGCTAGAGATTTTTCGGAGTTAAATTTTTATCACCACCCTGGAGGATATATTGATGTTGCTGCTTTTACCAACAAGCAGAATTTGTATCTGGAAGGTTGGGCGGCTGATGTGAATTTGGGCGGCCGAATAGAGGAAGTTCAGGTGCTGGTAAACGGTGAGGTGGTGCAGAGGTGCGAGCCTTTTTACGATCGCCGGGATGTGGCTGACTATTTTCAAAAAGAGGCAATTTTGCAGTCTGGTTGGAACTGTTATTTACCGAAACATACTGTGACACCGCAGGATGTGTTAACAGTTAAAGCAATCAATAATTACGGTTGGGAATGGATTCTGGAAATTTGCAGCGTGAAATCGCTGGTGGGGCAAAGGCAATCGCAGTCTTTGTTGGGTTCTACTCACGAAAAACTCAAGTTGGTTGAAACTCAGTTAGAGGCGGCTAAAATAGCATGGGAAATCAGTCAAAGTAAGTTAATGATTACTGGACCACAATTAGAAGAATCTCAAATAAAGTTGCAAGAAACTCAAGCTCAATTAATGTCAGCTCACGCGCAGTTGGAACAAACTCAAACTCAGTTAGTATCCGTGCAAATGCAGTTAGAACAAACAGAATCTCAGCTAATTAATGTCAAGCAAGAATTAGACCGATCGCACAATCGACTTGTGGCAATGGAAAGCAGCAAGTTCTGGAAGCTGAGAAGCACCTGGTTTCAAGTCAAGCGGTTGCTGGGGGTAGCGGGAGAATAGGGCAGCATCTCCAGCTTTGAAAAAAGCATTTTGATAGCGCGAGCACCTGAAAAGCTCGCGTTCGGGGACTATTAAATGCTGGGAGGCAGAGGTTTCCGAGAATAATAAGTAAATTTGGTGTGGGAATTAGGGCGAGGGATAGAAATTGTGAGTACAAATGACAGCAAACCGTCGGTTTTTATTGTTACTGGAATGCACCGTTCCGGTACGTCTTTAACGGCTTCTTTGTTTCAGAAAGTCGGGGTTGATATTGGTAAAAAGTTGGTTGGCCCGGCGGTGGGAAATGTGAAAGGTCATTTCGAGAATGTTGATTTTGTGGAGTTTCACAAGAGTGTTTTACGATCGCACGGCATAGATGAACTCGGCTGTACGTTGGAAAAAACTATTCCGGTAGCAGCGGAATACGTGGAAATGGCTAAAAGGGCGATCGAGCAAAACCAACAAACTCACAAGCATTGGGGCTGGAAAGACCCGCGAACCGCCCTATTTTGGGATTTTTGGTTAAAATTGCTCCCCGAAGCTAATTTCATCTGTGTTTATCGATCGCCCTGGGAAGTAGTCGATTCGCTGTACCGCCGGGGAACCGATGTCAGCTTGCTGCAGCATCCCGAAATGGCAGTAAAAATGTGGCTGCACTACAACCAAAAAGTCTTAGAATTGTCTGAAAGTTTTCCCGATCGCTGTCTGCTGGCCAACGTTTACCCGATCGGCAACAATCCCGAATTTTTTATCGATCGAGTCAACGAAAAATTTAACGTTAACTTAAGTGCGATCGCAGCCGACAACTTTGAAGAATCTTTATTAGTCAACGATATTGTTAAAAGTCACAGACCTAGTTTAATAGAACAATATTTTCCCCAAGCATTAGAACTATATCAACTTTTAGAAACAAAAGCGGGAAATCTCAGCAGCGAATCGAAATTGGCGAATGACAAAATTATTCATTTTCCAGTATCTCCTGTCGGGCCTTTTGAAGATTGGCTAAAAATTCGCTTGCTGGAAAAACAGCAAAAAACCAGTAATTTAGAAGTCAAACAGTGGCAAGAACAATTTCAACAAGCTCAAGTAAAAGTGTTGGGATTGGAGACCGAATTAGGGGAAACTCAAGTACAGCTTGACGGCAAAGAATCGCAATTTCAAGAAGCCTTAGCAAAACTGCTCGAATTAGAAGCAGAATTAGGAGAAACTCAGGTACAGCTTGACGGTCAAGAATCGCAATTTCAAGAAGCCTTAACAAAAGTCTTGAAATTAGAAACAGAATTAGGACAAACTCAAGTACAGCTTGACGGCAAAGAATCGCAATTTCAAGAAGCTTTAGCAAAACTGCTCGGATTAGAAACAGAATTAGGGGAAACTCAGGTACAGCTTGCAGGCAAAGAATCGCAATTTCAAATAGCCTTAGCAAAAATCTTAAAATTAGAAGCAGAGTTAGGAAAAACTCAGGTCAAGTTTGAAGAAAAAGAATTTAAATTGGATCAAAAATTAGCTGAATTATTGAGTTTGGAAACAGTCCAGAGTCAAACTCAGCAAGATTTGGAACAATCGCGGCAGGAAAATGCCAAAATCCAGGCTGAACTTGCCGCAATCAAGTCTTCTGACTGGTGGCAACTTAGAGAAAAATGGTGGCAATTCAAGCACAAAATCCGCGATGTATTCCCAAGATTTGTTTTTTCTTTAGACCAACCCACTACTTGGCAAGTTAGCGATTCCAACCTGTTAATTGTGGGCTGGGTGTTTAACACAAAAAAAGATATTAAAGCCGTCCGCGCCCGAATTGAAAATAAGAGTTTTGCCGCTGTTTACGGCCTAGAAAGAAGCGATATAGCCCGCTGGTATTCTAATATTGCGTCTGCGAAAAAATCTGGTTTTACAATTGAATTGGAAGCCCCCGCAGGACGGCACGAGGTGTTGTTGGAAGCGCAAGACGACGGAGGGAAATGGCATTTATTAGCAACTTATCCGCTGTTAGTTTCAACGATTCAAGCGTCGTTAGATGTACCCGTGGTGTGGGAACAGCGTCAGGGTCAAGTTTTGTTTGCGGGTTGGTGTTGCCACCACGATCGCAAAATTGCTAAATTAAGTCTTTTGTGCGGCGATACTTCTGTAGAATGCGCCTACGGTTTGCGCCGAAAAGATGTCGGCGAAGTGTTTCCTGACTGGGTTAATAGTTCGGAAAGCGGCTTTGAGGCGCTTGTCAATTTGCCTCCTGGTAAATGGCCAGTTTCTCTGCAAGCCGAGTTAGAAACCGGGGAAATTTTGTATTTTCAAGCGCCGAAAATATTGACGGTGCGGCGCTACAATATTTGGCAGCGAAGTGCTGATAAATTTGAGGAGTTTTCGAGTTTTGTAGAGGCAATCCGGCAGCGGGCGAGGGAGAGAAAACAGCGTCTGGGCAGAGTTGTGCCGATGCCTTGGGAAATTGTCAAGGTGATGGGCCAGTTTGGGAAGATTTATCGGCAGCAACAACAGTTGACTGCGCCGGGGGATTTGCTGCCACCTGCGGGTTTTGTGGTTCCTAAACCGATTGATAGGTATGATGCTTGGTTGGAGGTGAATCAGTGGAATGGGCGATCGCGCGATTACTTGATTTCTCGGTTAAAATCCTGTGGGGAAGCGCTGCCAAAAATTTCGGTGGTGATGCCAGTGTACAACCCGCAGATAGAATTTCTCGAAAGTGCGATCGACAGCGTAATCAATCAAGTCTATCAAAACTGGGAACTCTGCATCGCCGACGATCGCAGTACCGACGCTACGGTTGCTGAAACTTTGAAAAATTGGGCCGAAAAGGACGATCGTATTCGCATCACATTTCGCACAGAAAACGGCAACATCAGCGCCGCAACTAATAGCGCCGCCGCCCTTGCCACAGGCGACATCATCCTATTTTTAGACAACGACGACG
>Ga0335395_10002801_pt1 | contig 10858 bp, 10 predicted proteins | sample MAT02_FD_205744 | JGI IMG/M metagenome (GOLD analysis project Ga0335395, IMG submission 205744) | Freshwater microbial communities from Lake Fryxell liftoff mats and glacier meltwater in Antarctica - MAT-02 (spades assembly) (version 2) ...
ATGGATGCTGGATGTGCGCCGCGCGTGGTTTTGTCAGCGACTCACGCTTTAACTTTGGAATACGTTTCTTTGGGCGAATTGAAGGAACACGCTGCTGATTTGGCTGATTTGTAGGAATGTGCGATCGCATTTTTATACAAACTGTAGGGTGCGTCAGTTGGCGTTATTTTTTCAATCATCCAAAAGCTTCTGACTGACGCACCCTTTACGCATCTATCTAAAATCAAGTCAGGAGGCAATAGTCAAATGGATCGACTAGAGCATTACCGTCAGTGCATTCAAAAGCTGCTAATTGAAGACAGCAAAATAGCACCAATTAACGGAGAAATTGAGGTAGAAACAATTTTTGATAAAGAAAACGATCGCTATCTTGTCATTGATTTAGGATGGGACACACACCGCCGCGTTTATAACTGTGTGTTTCATTTAGATATTAAAAATGGCAAAATTTGGATTCAGCGAAATCAAACTGACAGGCAGATTGCTGATGAATTGGTAGAAATGGGCATACCCAAAGAGGATATTGTGCTAGGACTTCAGCCAACTTATGCGCGCGAATATACAGGGTTTGGAGTTGCATAATTTCAACCGCCGACTTGTAGGGTGCGTCAGTTAGCATGATTTGTTAAATCATCCAACAGCTTATGATTGACACACCCACAAAATCTTAACTTATCACTCTTCAGTCCGCGCAGGCGGACTTCGTTTGTGTAGTCGCGGTTTCAACCGCCGACTGACTTATTACTCTTCAGTCCGCGGAGGCGGACTTCGTTTGTGTAGTCGCGGTTTCAACCGCCGACAGACTGCGGACTTCGTTTGTGTAGTCGCGGTTTCAACCGCCGACAGACTGACACACCCTACAAAATTAAACCTCTGGTAACTTATATTGTCCCACAATCCGCTTAGCATACTCCGGCACATGAGCCTCCAATTTCTCCGGGTAATTCCGCTTCACATACAAATAATTGCGAGTGAAATGAGAATCAATTGAAAAACGGGCATATTCCAAACCCTTCGGCCCAATTCTTTCAATAAACACCCCCATCAATTTCGCCGCCCACATCGGTAAAGTCACGCCTTTTTCGTAAGCCGGAATACTTTGCTGAACAGCTTCTTTCCTATTTCCCTGAGACATCACCGGCTGAGTATTTAGCTGATCTGCTACCAAGTCTAACATCTCTTGCCCGGTGTCATTTCGCACCACAATCCACTGCCAGCCAAAAGGTGCGCCCATGTAGCCGACAACTAAATCTGCCAGAGAATTGACATAATCAAAACAGCTCAAACAAGAAGGAGCAAAAACATCTTTCAATTCCTTAGTATTCAGCCCGAAAAACGGCACTTTCTCGCTCGAACCATCTTCGTGTTTGAAGTGAACGTTAAAGTCTTGCATAAACTCGTAAGAAACCACTGTTTCAGGAGAGCGGCTAGTCGTGTCTAGGAATTTCTGCAAGCCAGCGCGGCTGACATTATCGACACAGGGTGTTCCCAAAACGTAGAGCTTTTCTAAACCCAGTTTTTTCTCGACTGTTCGCAATGCTTGAATTTGACAGCCTACGCCAATTACTAACAGCCGTTTCATCCCTGACTTCTCGATTTGTTCCAATACTGAAAGGTTGGGAGACAGTGTTGGTTTGTTGACTTTTGCTGCGAGAATCTCTTCGCGATTTTTAGCAATTATTGGCATCGGTTGAAAGCGGTCTTCTTTCGTGTTTTGGACGCAGACAACGCCTTCAACAATGCCTTTTTCCAGCATTTCGATCGCGATTGAGCTGACAATTCCCGTCCACTGAGCGCCTTCAATTGGTTCTTTTTTCTTAGCCGCCATCATGTTTTGACTAACGCCGAAGTACCAATCGTCGGGATTGTCGAGATTGCGCGATCGCCCGTGAATCTCCTCTTCCAGTTCTGCGATATGCTGAGTTAAGAAAGCGCAAGCTTCCTTGACATAATGGATATAATATGTATCGCACAAACCGCACTCGCTGCAAAGTTCTTTAGCAGGGCGGCGGCTGCCCGGTTTCAGGGCTTTAGATTTTTGGTGTTTAGTAGAATCTATTGCGGTCATCTAAATTGCTAATTTTATGGAGAAACGGCTTTTGTTAGGATATCACACCCATTCCGGTGATTCAGTAGTCGCGCTAATTAAACGTAAAACTTTGTTCGGTATTCACAAATCCCGAATCAGGGCGAACATGGGGGCATAGCCCCTAGAGAAACCTGGTTTCTACGTGTTATATTTTTGGAGATGAATATTCTTACTCTTTTAGTCCCTCTTAACTCGGACTTTACCTGTGTAGGAGTGAATTCTATTCGCCCGAAATTATTAGTATCAATCCGGATGTAACGGCTAATCGCGCGAATAATTTTCCAAATAAAGCTATAAAAAAAATGGTAAAAAGATTTGTGGCAACAGCCGTCGCTGGCATCATGATTAATCTGGCAATTTCTAGCTTTGGATTTGCTGCTTTAGTTCGCCCGATTCCCGCGATGAATCAAACTGTGGCGGTGCTAGAAAGAATGTTGGGCGCGACACAAACGCCGGCGGCGATCGACTATTCGCGCTTGGGGATTGGCGGAGTTCGCTTGGGGATGTCTATAGAAGAGGCTAAACGCAAGTTGGGCAAACCGCAGCGTGACGAAACAAAACCTGGTGGCAAGGCGATCGGCGGCAAGATTCGCACGCTAACCTACTCAAAATTGACAGTAGCAGCCTGGGATGGCAAAGTTTATCTAATTTCTACTACCAAGCCAAAGTTGCTGACAATTGATGGTGTCAAGGTAGGAGATAGCACCCAAAAAGTTGTTAAAACTTACGGTTACGGCTCGCAATCTGTCCAGGGTGGAGTGACTCGGTTGATTTACAGCAATGATCAAAAGGCTTCTAATTTGGTTTTGGAACTTAAGGGCGATCGCGTGCAAAAGATTATTGTCGGCACGCAGCTCAACTAAAATATTACACAACAGTCCAAAAATCCCCGCGTACAGGTTCGCAGTCAGGACTTCAGTCCTGCTTATTTCTTAGGTTTTTCAGCCTTTCGGTGAGTTTACTGGAGGGCTTTTTCCTGGTGTGCGATCGCCCCCTGATAAAATAGTATAATGTTAGTGTTTTTAATCTCTGTCTTTCGTCAGTAACCCAGGTCTAAAGACACTGGGCTTGTAAGAGCAATCAAGCAAGCCGTACTGACCAGCCTCAGTCTTAATTGACTACGTTTTTTGAGTCACGACACCCTGGGATGCGAAGCTAGTTCCTTGCTCTGTCACTTGTAGTTAAACAGTCTTAAGGTCACTGAGACAGTGCTGCAAGTCTAAAAAGCTCTTAAAACATTGGCGAAGCTAACTTTACCAGCAATGAGTTAGGGACAACCATATCCCGCCGGGGGGACAACCATATCCCCCCCACCCCCTTTTTAAGATTCACGGGGATTGAAGTCCCCCGTGTCGTTTCCCTCTCAGGACTAAAGTCTCTGAGTTTCCCACTTACCGTGTTGTTTCTATGAAATGCAGTATTCAAGGATGTCCAGGTACTTATGAGGAGCGGGAAATCATTCACGCTGTTCGATACCAAGGTGAAATCGTCGTAATCGATAAAGTTCCCGCAGAGGTTTGTACATTCTGTGGCGATATTCTCCTAAAACCGAAGACTGTTCGACAAATTGAACTGTTACTCAAAACAACAATAAAACCTGCACGTTCAGTACCACTTTATGAGTATTCAGCATCAGGTAAACGCTAGTACGAAACACATTAAAAAATTCAGGTGCGCAATCACACGCTAAACCTTACTTCGGTGAGTTGACTGGAGGGCTTTTTCCTGATGTGCGATCGCCCAAATCTCCTTAATCCTCTTCATCAACATCCGACAATTTTGCCATTTCCTCAGCAATTAGTGTCTGAAAATCCTCTCCACAGTGCACGTTTAGATGAATTGCAGCACTCAGAAACTCTGCTAGAATTTCAGCTTTTTGTCGATCGCTCAAATAAGGTAACTGAAGCTGATGGATTAAAGTAATAACATTTTGACACTCAGTACCCAATTCATCAATTAACGTTCTTAGCGTAGAATTAGTTACAAAAATTGTCCAATCGCTAACTTCCATATTGATTTATATCGTTTACGGTTGTTTTTGGATGATTTAACCGCTCTTGGCGCAGAGGACACAGAGGAATAGAAGAGAGAGATCAACAAAACAATGTAGAGACGCGATATCGCATCTCTACACATATTTCAAAGTAAAGTGCGCCTCAGCGCACCCTACTAATTAGCTGTTCTGGGGAACGGGAGAAGGAACGCTCGAACCCACAGAATTACTCGGGGCACCAGTCTTAGCCCGCTTCTTGATCAAGATTGGCTTGACGCTGTTTTCTCCACCAATCGGGGGATCTTCTTGTTGAGCGTAATCAGCACCCATCCAAGCCGGACGGCTTTGATCGAAGGCCATTTGCAAAGCAGCAGCGGCGATCGCGTGGGAGTCGTACTCCTCGGACAACTGAGACACCAGAGGCAAGAAAGATGCCATCCGTTCGCCAGCCAAAGCTTCGCGAACTTTACCCTGCATCTTTTCCAACTGACGCGCTTCGATTTGGGCGCGTGTCGGAATGTTTCGTACTGTCAAGCTCGATCGCACGTGGCGTTCAATCAAGCGCAATTTGCGGCGATCGACTGGTTGAATCAACGTGATCGCAGTTCCTTCGCGACCAGCCCGGCCTGTACGTCCGATCCGGTGAACATAGCTTTCCACGCTATCGGGCAAATCGTAGTTAATCACGTGAGTCAAGTGATCCACGTCCAAACCCCGCGCCGCAATATCCGTCGCCACTACCCAGCGCACTTGACATTGGCGGAACCGATGCAGCAAACGTTCCCGCTGTGCTTGGTTCAAATTACCGTGATACTCGTCAACGCTGTGACCTGCTGCTTGCAGTTGGCTGGTAAGTTCCGCCGCCGACTGCCGCGTCCGCACAAAAATCAGTGCAGATTCCGGGTCTTCCATTTCTAGGATTGGCTGTAGAGCTCTTGCCTTCGACCAGCCGCGAGGAATTATGTACACGCCTTGGCTGATGCGCTTCGGCGTTGCTTTTGGCTGTTCTACGGTGACGTTGATGGGGTTGCGCAAATGGCGCGTTACCAATTTCCGAATGGAAGCTTCCATCGTCGCCGAGAAAAACGCCGTTTGACGATCTTTTGGTGCAGCATCCAAGATTTTTTCCACATCTTGGATAAAGCCCATGCTCAGCATTTCGTCAGCTTCATCCAAAACCAGCCATTTTACCTTGTCTAGTTTCAGGCTGCCGCGGCTGAGCATATCTAGTATGCGTCCGGGTGTACCGACCACGATGTGAACGCCGCGCTTCAAACGCTGCATTTGGCGATCGATCGATTGACCGCCGTACACTGTCAGAACTTGCAGAGAGCGACCCACTTTTACCGGGCCGTCGCTGCTGATGCCGCTCAAATCGCGGATGGCTTCAGTTACCTGCATCGCCAATTCGCGAGTCGGTGTCAGCACCAATGCTTGCACCGCAGTTACATCTAAATCAATCCGCTCCAAGATGGGCAACGAGAATGCTGCCGTTTTGCCAGTTCCTGTTTGGGCTTGACCCACAACATCGCGACCTGCTAACAGGTGTGGAATGGCTTGTACTTGGATGGGAGTAGGTTCTGTAAAGCCGAGTGTTTCCAGATGGAGAACGAGTTCTTCCGAAAGACCCAAGCCTTCAAACAATAAATTCATTAATGCTCCTAATAACGAGTCTTAGCCTTCTAAGTCGCCCAACTCGGATGCGGATTTCTGCTCTAGGGCAGGAACTCATCTATGAGTTCTGTATGGTGCTGCGCCTGCGCGCACCTTTTCAAATAGCAATCGAGTATAGGGCAGCTCCGTCGATGGTGACTAAATTTACCGATTCGACAGCCGTCTTTGATTTTGTGACATCACCGATACCAACCGCCAGCGATCGGGTTATCGACTTCCAACATTCTTAAAATAGTACATTGGACTTCCTTTGAGGTACTTGCAAGCTTTCTCTCTAGGGCATTTTATAGTGAGGATGATGACCAGCCCCACTGAACTGCACTACATAGTAGTTACAGGTTTGTTAGTTCAGGCGCTATCCCGCAATCCGTCGCCTGCGGGATTCAACAGGGGATGCAGCGACCGTTACCGCCTATCCATCTCAACACTCTTTCGGGATACCGTTGTGGTGTAGGGCGGACGGCGAAGCAATCTCAAATTCTCCCCGCTTATTTCTGGCTTGTTATCATCATAACTCTTTACATTCAGAAACAAAACATTAAATTCGTTAAAATTCTCTGATGTTCTGTAGGGATAACCGCACCCCTACGGGGAGCGTCGATTGCCAGAGAGGGGGTAAAAAAGTTTACAGCCCCTTTTCTACATATCTTTGCACAATCTTGCACTAATGGTTAATTTTCTTGGACAATCTGCTAATCATTTTTTGATTGGTGTCCGGTTTTTTTCGCCACACCGTCTCAGGTGACAGTTCCAGCAACACTCTTGACTTGACCGTAGAGGTCATAGACATCGGCACTCGTAATTTTCACCGGTACGATCGATCCCAGCCGTGCTTCTCCTGTCACATAGACGAGTCCATCTACTTCTGGGGAAAATCTGGCGGATCTACCAATCAACTCACCTGTCTCTGGCTGTTCTTGTTCTATCAGGACATCAACTACCTGACCGACAGATTCTTGATTCTTCTTCAATGATATAGCTTGTTGTGCCGCCATTACCGAATCGCGCCGCATTTCCATTATTTCTGCTGGTATCTGCTGGGGCAAGCTGAAGGCTGGGGTGCCTTCTTCGGCGGAAAATGTGAATACTCCGACGTGATCGAATTCGTGGCGCTTGACAAATTCCAGCAAGTGTGCTGCGTGTTCGTCGGTTTCGCCGGGGAAGCCGACAATAAAAGTTGTTCGCATCACGGCGTTGGGAATTGCTGCTTTGAGCCGATCGACTATAGCATCATTAATCCCAGCTTGAAAAGGTCTGTTCATCGCCCGCAGAATTTCCGGGTGCGAGTGTTGCAGAGGTAAATCCAAGTATGGCAAAACGTTGGGCGTTTCGCAGATTGCCGCCACAACTTGCGGAGTCAAACCTGTAGGATAGGAATAGTGCATCCGAATCCAAGGCACATCTACTTGGCCCAAAGCGCGCAGCAGTTCGGCTAGCTTCGGTTCGCCGTAGATATCTTTGCCGTAATTGGTGGTAATTTGAGAAATTAAAATAATTTCTTTGACACCTTCGGACGCTAATTGCTTAGCTTCGGCGACAATAGATTCGATCGTGCGCGATCGTTGATTTCCGCGCAAGTGCGGGATAATGCAAAAAGCGCAACGGTAGTCACAGCCTTCAGCTATTCGCAGATAAGCGACACCTTCGGATGTTGTGCGATAGCGGGGAGTAGTTTCGTCAGCGATGTAAGTAGGTTCACTAGAGACGAGGGAAACTCGATCGCCCTTTTCGACCCGCTGCATCACATCGACTATTTTATGATAATCGCCAGTGCCGACAATTGCGACGGCTTCCGGCAATTCATCCAGCAATTGCTGCTGAAAATGCTGTGCCATGCAGCCAGTGATGACTACTTTTTTATTAGCTTCGGCCAATTCTACCAGGGTGCGGACTGATTCTTCTCGCGCAGCTTGGATAAAACTGCAAGTATTGACGACGACGTAATCGGCTAATTCTTCATTAGAATCGACTTCATAGCCTGCTTGAGCCAGCAAGCCAATCATGTGTTCGGTATCAATGCGATTTTTTTCGCAACCGAGGTGAGTAAATGCGATCGTTGGCTTCGTTGCCATGCAGTAATATTTGCTGTTGCGCTATTTTCGAGAACGTTTTATGATATCACACAATTTCAAAAATTGCAAGCTTGCGTGAATTTGATCCGGGAATTACGCATCAAAACCAAAGAAACCGGGTTTTTGGGAGTTTCTGCGCTGGAAATCTATCACAGTACAGAATTATTTTATACGATGATTCTCTATAAATTTAAAAGAATACGCAGTCTTTCCTCTACCATCATTAATGTTGTTGGACAAACTGCGCCCCAGAGTTCAAAAAGTCTTTCTATACTAATTGAGCGTACATCTTCACATTTGATGAAACTTCGCTGTCTAAGTCCTCCTTCTGGAGGGTTAACTTCAACGTGCCAGGGAATTCTTTTATCTTTAGATGTAACTGGCAGCACAACGACTAATTCCGAAGCACCCTGATTGAATAAATCTACAGATACTATCAGACAGGGACGCTTGCCAGACTGCTCGCGTCCTCGTATTGGATTCAAGTCAATCAGCCATATATCACCGCGTGATGGTTTTGCTGCTGAAGTCATTCTAAACCATCCTCTAAAGTAATATCCCAGACCGATCGTTCTTCAAGTTCTTCTTGCCAAGCTTCGGAGTTATTGCGTAGAGCAAGATAAGCTTGGTTCGCTGCTTCTAAAAACTGTTGTCTTCGGTATTGTTCGATGGCTTGTTCGAGAACTGCTTGGATTGATTTTCCAGAACTTGCAGAGAGTTCTGCGAGGATTGTATAAAATGTGTTGCCGATCGTAACTGTAGAAGTTTGATTCATGTTAGTTTTTTACTTACCCCAACGTTACCCAACTATAATAGCTCGTATTGAAGACACATTTTGCTCAAGCGACTCGATACAGATGACGGCAACTCTTAACTTGGCCGATGTTTTGCCGTCTAAACACAAATTTTACACCATTGCTGCGATTCGCTCATCTTGCGGGAAGATTGCACCTCGCTTTTCTAGTTCGTACTTTGCATCTTCATCAAGTCCGGCATTGTTACCAAATCGAGCACTTTCTACTTTGGCGGTGCTCAGGTTTGTTGCCGTCAAATTAGCATGGCTTAAATTGGCATTGCTCAATTCGGCATCGCTCAATTCGGCATCGCTCAATTCGGCACTCCACAAGTCGGCATCGCTCAGGTTGGCACCCCTCAGGTTGGCACCCATTAGGTTGGCAAAGATCAGGTTGGCACCGCTCAGGTTGGCACCGCTCAGGTTGGCACCGCTCAGGTTGACACCGCTCAGTTTGGCACCGCTCAGGTTGGCACCGCTCAGGTTGGCACCGCTCAGGTTGACACCGCTCAGGCTGACACCGCTCAGGCTGACACCGCTCAGGTTAGCACCGCTCAGGTTGACACCGATCAGGTTGACACCGCTCAGGTTAGCACCGCTCAGGTTGGCACCGCTCAGGTTGACACCGATCAGGTTGACACCGCTCAGGTTAGCACCGCTCAGGTTGGCACCGCTCAGGTTGGCAAAGATCAGGTAGACACCGCGCAGGTTGGCACCACTTAAGTCAGCGCGACAAAGTTTTATGTTTGCTAGTTTAGCATTGCTTAAGTTAGCCGAACTCAGATCAGCACGACTCAAATCGGCATGATCTAAGTTTGCACCGCTGAGATTGAATCTACTCAATTTGCAGCCAACTGCTTTAACACTACTTAAATCAGCTCCTGCTAAATCTTCATCTGGATTTAGACCAGCCTGTTTCATCAATTCCGATAAATTATCTGTATCTGCTTCAAGGATTTGTTTGATGTCATTTGCAAGCGATTCAGACTCACTAGAGTTAGGAAGTTGCGATTGTCGTCCCTCAAATTTAGTCGGTTCAGACTCACTGGTATTAGGAATTTGCGATTGCTTCGTTCCACTCGCAATGACAGGATGATGTTTGAGTTCCGATTGCGTCGTTTCAGTCGCAATGACAGAATTATGTATTAGCTGAGTCTGTCGCGCATAAAATTTAGTCAGTCGCTTCTCTTCGCTCCAAGCAACAAAGGCAATTCCCCCAACTACACTCAATCCTACTGTCAAAGCTGGCGGATTTCCTCCTGTCAGCAACAGCATCCCCAACAAACCAACACCAACTTGAGCGGTTTGCTTGACTAAAGAATTTAATCCAGCTTCAGCTTCTTCATAAAGACTAATTTGTTTGCGGTTAACTAAAGTCATATCAAATATCTCCTAGGGATTATTTTTCAAATCTTTTAAATCTGCCCAAAATCGACCAATGATTCGACCTGCGAGAACTATCCACAACAAAAAATCAGAAGCTACAATAATGAAACAAGCATAACGGGATACACCCCAAGGGCTTTCTTGCAGACAAATATCGAAACCTGAAAAATCTTTACCAATAATAATTTCACCGATTAAACCGGGAAGCTTTAAAATAATACCGATCGCGATCGCATCCTGAATTGACCCATAAACTGTTCTCCCAAGTTGACCCATTAACCCATAGAACACCTGATCGACAAATTCTAAAACATTCATCACAGCCTTGCGCGTGAGTTTACCCGATCGCGTAGTCACTGGAGGAGATTGCTCTACAGGAGTTGGACTCGATGGGGATGGTGTCGGATTCGGCGGCGGATTCGGCGGCGTAGTCATTACGGCACGGTATAAATTTATTATATATCTCAACTATATGTGAGATCGGACACCAATATCAATCACAAGCAAGATGCCTTTTTCAACTATTATAGCTCGTATTGAAGACACATTTTCCTTAAATTGGTGTCCTTGTGTACCCCATTTGATATCTTTTTGATACCCGATCGCCGTATTCGTTCTAGCTTGGCTCAGTTGGAGGCAGACCGGCTCGAAAAATCTGCTCGACAGTCAACCTCAACTCTGGGAACGCCAGCGACTCAACTGTGTCATCTCCCCCAAACTGGCTGATTTGATATTCCCCGTCAACCAACTGGTAAACCGAGATAGTAGGTTGTTTCGGATTGCCAATGAAGCGTCTGCCGCCCAAAGCAGCATAATCCACAACCCAATATTCCGGGATACCCAGTCTTTCA
>Ga0335395_10002804_pt1 | contig 10855 bp, 13 predicted proteins | sample MAT02_FD_205744 | JGI IMG/M metagenome (GOLD analysis project Ga0335395, IMG submission 205744) | Freshwater microbial communities from Lake Fryxell liftoff mats and glacier meltwater in Antarctica - MAT-02 (spades assembly) (version 2) ...
AAAGCGCAGCAATATTTACTAATATTGCGAGGATTTTTGAAGTTAATTGAGATTCAAAAAATTAGCTTGTTCATCTGCTTCTTTTGCGTAAGGTGAGTTAGATAGATAGATAAAGATGTATTCTATGAGGCATGAAACTAACTACTGAAAATATTGACAATCTTGGACTTGTCGCTGGCATGTGCTAATATTGCAACGCTCATATCATAGCGATGTCCGCGTTTTAGCTTTACGAAATAAGATAGGTCACCCTGCGTTTCAGCTTTGTATACGGACGCGTTCATATCCGCTCCTAAAGGAAGAAATATAAGCGTATTAACTGCGATGCCGTAATTAGTATTTAAGCAATCAATGATGTATTGAGGTGAAAGAGATTGTTTTTCTGTCATATTTCCTCCAGCCATTTTAAGAGCTCTGCATCAAAGAGTTCCGCTTCCTCATACTGGGGTGAATGAGCGCTTTTTTCAAAGATGCGGACAGTTAAGTTTTTAAACTTGGGCCGTAGGTGGTCCCAGGAATGAACAGGAGCTACCAAAAATTCAAAGCGTCCGTACACTAGCAAAACTGGAAGCTCTAATGACTCCAGCCCTTGCGAAACATCTACTTCACGGGCAAAACGAAGATACATTTTGTCTAGAACATGGGTGTTCGGCTTGACTCCTTGCCAAAGATGGGTTGAATCAAAATTGTAATTGTACCAGCTTTTAGGAATGTTTCTAAAATTCATTTGGAGAAACCACTGATCTCTCGGCAGCTGATTCAGTTTTTCATCAGGCATCAGCTTCATATTCCGTTCGAATGCTGCTTTCCTTTCCGGACAGACAGACTCTTCCCAGTTGCTTTGAGCCATTGAGATGTGATCCGGCCTCATGTGAGGAGGCATTCCGATTATGACCGCTGGGAAACGTGATTTTTGTACTTTTTAGCATATTCAATGGCTAAAAGACCGTGAGCTGAATGGCCGACGACGATGCATTTCTCCAGGCCGAGCTTCTGCCTGAAACACTCAAGATCATCAAGTAGGGTATCAAAAGTCAGCTCGGCTTCAGGCCCTTCTGCAAACCCTCGATAATCAACGAAGTGTAATCGGAGAAATTTCCGAAGAGTTTGCGAAAAACTGCGAGGATAATAGATCGAACTGCCAATAACTAAGACGTCCGGTCCGGCACCTTCAGTGCGGTATTTTAACTTGAATCCGTCTATCTCAATGCTGCCTGTATTTTCCATGGATCCCTCCTAAATCATTTTTCTCATTTGATCATTATTCTAAAAGATATTACATCAATCAACAAAATTGTGAGATTTACTTAAACACTAAATTACGTTTAGACCAAATTAATGCACAAATTGAGGAATTATCTTCGAATAGTTTCTCTGATTTTGTTCAAGCTACAATAAAAGACCAACGAATTTTAAAGTTTTGCTAAATGAACCCTAGCAAAACTTTTTAAATTGCTGGACTAAAAAGATTTATAAGTGAAGAAACGTAGTTCATCCATTTATAACTTTCTTTTACTATTTGCTCCATAAAAAGCTGCCAACCAAAAAATACAATTGTCAAAGCTAATAATGATTTTAAGGGCATACCTAAAAAAGTAATTTGCACTTGAGGAGCTAAACGATTAGCAATCCCTAAAAAGAAGTCTGTCATTAAAATAATGATTAAAGCAGGAGCGGCAAGTTGCGTACTTATAATCATAATTTGCCCCATTAAGCGAATAATTTCAGAAAAAAAAGCTTGATTGTTTGAAAAAAAATCCGGACTAAGAAACTCTGTGGGAGGGAGTACAGTATAGGATGTTGAAATCATTTCAATAAAAGTAAAAGGTCCATTAATCAAATAAAATAGGTAAATTAACAAGAGATTATATAGCGTACCTAGAGGAGATGTTTGGGTTTGAGTAGAAGGATCACTTACCATTAAACTTGAAGCCCCTCTTTGATGATCAATTAGTGCTCCGGTATTTTGAACAATGACAAAAGGAATACTCACAAAATATCCCATCAAAAATCCGACAAGTATCTCTTTAAAAAACATCAATAACATATTGAAATTTAGTGTAAGATCAGCAGGGGTGACGGCTGCAAGCTGGGGAAGAAAGATAACAAATATGCATAAAGCAAACGCAACCTTCACACTATGAGGAAGGATTTTACCTCCCAGAAAAGGTGACATAGCAATAATTGGAAGCATTCGAGCTAAAAATAAAATCAACAAAGATAGAAAAGCAACAGGGTCTCCTTGTGAAAAAGCTAAATTTGTATAAAGATCAACATAGCTGTCTGTCATGTTTTTAGTCTACTAGCCTCATTGTTTGATCAACATAGTCCATTGAGGAAAATTCACAAAAATGTCGGTTGCAAAGGACATAATTTGTGCGCCTAACCACCCTCCCAAAATCATTAGAGTTAAAGTTACTGCCACCAATTTAATTGTAAATGAAAGGGTTTGTTCTTGAATTTGAGTAGCCGCTTGGAAAATAGCCACAATAATTCCAAAAAACATACTGACTAAAATAGGGGGAGCCGAAAGTATCAAGATTAATAACATTCCTTGATAAGCTAATTGAATAGCTTGTGATTGAAACATAAAATTGCTCCCCTTTTCCTTTTAACTACTATTACTGGAAAGTTTTGACTAAACCTTCAATCAGGATAGTCCATCCATCCAACATGACTAATAAAAATAATTTAAGCGGCATTGAAATCGTTACAGGTGAAAGCATCATCATCCCCATCGCTAACAAAATATTAGATGTCACCAAGTCAATCACAAAGAAAGGAATGTAAATTAATACACCAATTTCAAATGCTTCTTTTAATTGACCCGTAATGTAAGTAGGGATCATCACAATCAAATCAGTCGGTTTTAATGCATCACGATATTCTTCAGGTAAACCTCGATAAGCGAGTCGATAAAAAATTGCTTGGTGTTTTGGAGAACTATTTTTTAAGAAGAATTCCCTTAAAGGCTCTATTGCCGCTTTTGCTACAGCAATCACATATGTTGACGAATCTGGAGATAAAATTGAATCCGGTGTTTGATATTCCATCATGACAGGTTTGGCCGCATCATACATTTTAGCCGCTGTTGGATACATAATAAATAAACTCAACATAAAGGCGACACCGTTAATGACTTGGTTAGGTGGAGCTTGTTGCACACCTAACGCAGTTCTTAAAAGCCCAAGTACCACGACTATCTTCAAAAATGAAGTGAGAACCATGATGATAAATGGCAACAGAGAGAGTAAAGATAATAAGACTCCTTGAGTCACCATTGAGGGCTTTTTTACGTCAGCTAATCCTTCAGGAATTGGTGGAGGAAGTGGCGTGGTGGTCGATGGTTTTGTCGATTTAGGAGTATAAACTTTACGGGGTGGTAAGCTTTTTGCGTTATCAGGAGCTGCTGCTAATAGGTGCTTTGTGTTAGAAATAAGAGATTCTGAGGATTGAGTGAGTTCTGTTTGATTGTGAGTTGGAAAATAGGCCTGTAGAGAATTCAAGTTTTCTGGAAGCATCCATAAAATTGCCAACAAAGCTAAAGCAAATAAAGTCATTTTCATTGAAAATAATTTGGTCATTAACATAATCAGTGACTACTTTTTAAAGATTCAGGGGAAGATTTGATTAATTTCTCGAATGCTTTAGCTAAAATACTCCAACGATGCGTCATTTGTGCGTTGATAATTCCTATCTCAGTTTCGATAACACATCCACTTGGCTCTATATCCTCCCTTGGGCGTATAGATAAGCTTTGTAGATCTTCAAAAAGATCTTTAATACGCTGCTTATTTTTTTCAACAAGTTCCCAATCGTTTTTATTTACAAAAATGATTACGCGTTTATGTTGTGAAACAGATCTAATATTTGCAATAATGATATCCACAATAGTTGCAGGAGACAATTCTATTTCTCGCCCTACAATTTTTTGTGCGGCTTTTAATGCTACAGGTAAAACCATCTGTTCAAGATTACTATGAGCTTCTGCAATTGCCTTTTCCAATTCTACTAATTGTTCTGCCCATTGTTTAAAGCCCTGTTCATAACCTTCTTTATAAGCATTTTCTTTGATTAATTCACAATCAGTAGCGATTGTCTGATGATAATTTTTAACATCAGCTTTAGCGTGTTCAACAATTTCAACTGCATCCATGATGGTTGAAAACTCACTAGCTGGTACGATTTTATTTTGAGGCGCTAGATAAACTTTATCCCCATGAATCAAAGTAAATAATTTTTTACTCACCTTCTACTCTTTTTTTAAAAAATTAATAACATTCATGACTTGCATTTGCAAAAAAGAAGTGATTGCAGGTATTGCCTCCGGTTGATATTGACTCAACAAAATTTTCCCTCTTCCTGTGTCCAAAACATGAGCGATATACCAGACTAAATCTTTATGTTCACCACAGAGCGCTTTTCCAAATCGAACTAAACCGCGTTTATGAATGGCTTGTTTAATCAAACTACTATCACTAGCTGAAATATCAATACCTAGAGGAGGAGAAACTAATTTATCTTTTTGATTCATACAAATTTTTAAATAGTGAAATTGTTTGGGCGCTAAACTTGTATAAATATTTTTCAAAAGCGAAGGATTAACGATTTTTCTAACTTCGCTTGCTAAATCATGTAAACCTAAAAAATCTACCAGATCCATCAGTTTGTTTTTATCCATATTCAAAAGTACTGAAAATTCACTTGTTGGCAAAAACTCAATAGGAAGAAGATTTTGAATGTCTAAATGCTTGTAAATTAAAGTCTTGATGAATAATTTTACATTTTGTGAAAGACGCATGCTTGGAATTTTTTTTAACTTTAATCCTTCAACTTGTCCAGGTGACAATGAACTAATAACTAGCAGAACCAACTCCTCTGGAAATTTTTGAAGAACAGGTTTTAACCAAGAATAATGCATTCTTTCCAACACATGCTGATGCTGAAAAAGAAGAGGAGCAATTTCATCAAAATGGAAACCTTGCAAAGCGAGGTCTTGTTTGACTTCTGGTTGCAAAAAGCTCAGAAGCTTGCTACGTTCTTGGGGATCGTAGCGATTTAACAAGACGTTAAAGATTCTGGCTTCTCTTAAATTCATAATTTATTTCCCGCTTCTCCCTCTTCGTCCAGTCCCTCTTCGTCTGCATCCTTATCTTCTGCAGATTCTGTTGCGGGTAGAGGCGCTTCAATAAGATCACTTACATGAACTTGATGGAATGTAAATAGCTGGTTAACTTTTTTGGTTTCTTTTATTAAAGGTAAGAATTTCCATAAAAACCAAATCAAAGCTAATATTGAAAGCAAAACTGTTACAATAAATGAGAAGAATATGAGTCTAAAGCGGGTTAATGAATCTTTAGCAATAATGACAGACCAAACGTTCATTAGCTTTTGTTCACCTTCTCCAATGCTTGTTTGGAAATTGCTTGCAGCGTCACCATATTTTGCGCGATCTCCTACTACCGTCACATTATCGTAATCTAAACCATTCACACTACTTGCTACAAGCTTTCTGATACGAGTTTGCAAGTGCGAATTAGGATCATCTAACACCCCATTATGTTTCACAAATACAGAAGCAGTTATTTTTTGCTTGGGAGCATTAGGATTCAAAGGATCTTCTTCAGGAAAAGAAATCCTCACCTCGGCATCTAAAACTCCATCAATTTTTCGTATTGTACTAGCAATTTGCTCAGCCAGCCCCTCTTGAAAGCGAATTTTATCCTGCATTCCTGTTGGGACTAAGCCCACATTACTAAATAGACTCAATAAACTTTGACTTGAACGGCGCGGCAAACCGACTTGGTTTAAAAGCGCCATGGCTTCGTTTGCTTGCGATTCTTCTACACTAATATTCCAAAGAATGGCTTTTGCAGCCCCCCCTGTTGCAGCTATAGCTTGAATTTTGCTTGCATCAATACCCTTATTTGAAAGAAATACTAAAATTTCGTTAGCATCTTTTTCATCTAGTCCATTTACAATAATTCTCCTTGACTGACACCCAGTCAAAAAGCCTACAACAACTACCAGCAGTAATAATTGGTTCAAAACGCGAAAAATATTTTTACTTGAATTCAATACAGTTTTTCTCATGAAACACTCTAATATAGCTTTAATTTTTTGTTATTTTTTAATGCTATCAGAAGAAGGAATTTTGCTATAGATCTTATTTACTTTTTTGAAAAAACTCGCTTAAATTAAAAAAAGGGCCAACTAAAATTAGTTGGCCCTTTAAATTTTATTTCTGAGTCAACCTAAAACTAAGCTGCTTTAATTTTAATGTCCACGCCAGCTGGCAGTGTCAAAGTTTTTAAAGCATCAATAGTCTTACTTGTTGGGTTCAAAATATCGATAAGACGTCGATGCGTGCGAATTTCAAACTGTTCGCGCGATTTACGGTCGATGTTTGGAGAACGCAATACCGTATACTTCTCAATACTTGTTGGAAGTGGAATTGGACCAGCAATAGCTGCGCCAGTACGTTTTGCTGTTTCAACAATATCAGCCGTCGATCTATCAAGAAGACGTTGATCATATCCCTTAAGGCGAATACGAATTCTTTGTCTTGTTTGAGTCTTAGGCTGTTGCTTTTCTTGTTTTGCCATAATACTTTTACTCTTACTTCTTAATGATTTCTTCTTGAATCTTTGTTGGAACACGCTCAAAGTGGCTTGGCTCCATCACGTATGTTGCACGTCCTGATGAAAGGGAACGTAGCAATGTCGAATAACCGAACATTTCACTTAATGGAACTTCAGCATGAACGATTACAGCTCCTTTATGATTTTCTTGACCTAAAATTTGACCACGACGACGGTTAAGGTCACCAATAACATCGCCCATATTTGGTTCAGGAGTTGTTACATCAACCTTCATGATTGGCTCAAGAATGACAGGCTTAGATTTACGCGTTGCTTCTTTAATCGCCATCGAACCACAAATTTTAAATGCCATTTCATTAGAGTCAACATCATGATAAGATCCAAAAACGATCTCAACAACAACATCGACTAAGGCAAATCCAGCTATAATTCCAGTTGCAAGGCCTTCTTCAATCCCTTTAATTGTCGGAGCGATATATTCTCTTGGAATAGATCCACCCACAATTTTACTAACGACTTCGTTACCCTTACCTTTTTCATTAGGCCTAATTTCCAACTCAACGTGTGCATATTGTCCACGTCCACCGGATTGCTTAACAAATTTAGTTTGGCTAGCGCCAGGAATTGTAATGGTTTCCTTGTAAGCTACTTGAGGTTTTCCAACATTCGCTTCTACGCCAAATTCACGTTTCATACGATCATGCAAAATCTCTAAGTGAAGCTCTCCCATTCCAGCGATAATTGTTTGGCCCGTTTCTTCGTTTGTTGAAACACGAAAAGTTGGATCTTCAACTGCTAGTGATTGCAAAGCTGTTGCTAATTTTTCACGATCATTTTTCGATTTTGGTTCAATCGCCATCGAAATAACAGCTTCAGGGAATTCCATTTTTTCAAGAATAATAGGTCTTTTTGGTGAGCAAAGAGTATCTCCTGTAGTCGCTTTTTTCAAACCGATACAAGCTGCAATATCACCCGTATAAAACTCTTCTCTTTCTTCACGTTTATTCGCATGCATTTCTAATAGACGAGAAACTCTTTCTTCTTCTCCTTTAGTTGTATTTAATAGAGGTAAACCTTTTACCAAAGTTCCACTATAAATACGTACGAAGGTTAAGCGTCCAACATACGGATCCGTCATAATTTTAAATGCTAATGCCGCTAAAGGCTGATCATCAGCAGGCTCAAGCAAGATTTCTTCATCTGTGTCAATATCGTGAGCTTTAATCAAACCACGATCTATAGGTGAAGGCATCCACGCAACGACAGCATCTAAAAGCTGTTGTACGCCCTTGTTTTTAAAGGCAGAACCACAAAGCACAGGATTGAATTTATTACTACAAACACCTTTACGAATCGCAGCATTAATTTCTTCTTGTGTAAGTGACTCGGGATTTTCTAATACTTTTTGCATGAATGCATCATTGTCATCATCCAATGTGGCCAATTCATCTAATAGCTCAGCACGCATTTCTTGACACTTTTCTAATAAGTCAGCTGGAATCTCAGTTTCATCCCAGTCAGCGCCCAAAGTCTCATCATGAAAAATATAAGCCTTCATTTTGACTAAGTCAACCATGCCCTTGAAATCAGCTTCAGCTCCAATTGGACACTGAACCGGAATCGCATTCGCATGCAACTTATCGCGCATTGTCTGCACAGCATCAAAAAAGTCAGCGCCCATACGATCCATTTTATTAACGAATGCAATACGAGGTACACCATATTTATCTGCTTGGCGCCAGACTGTTTCAGATTGTGGCTCTACACCAGAAACTGAACAAAATAAAGCGACAGAACCATCAAGAACTCTTAATGACCGCTCAACTTCAATAGTAAAGTCAACGTGTCCAGGAGTATCAATAATATTAATTTTTGAATCGCCCCAATAAACTGTAGTTGCTGCAGAAGTGATCGTGATTCCACGCTCTTGCTCTTGCACCATCCAGTCCATCGTTGCGGCACCTTCGTGCACTTCACCGATTTTGTGTGAACGTCCGCTATAATAAAGAATACGTTCCGTGGTCGTCGTTTTACCGGCATCAATGTGGGCCATGATTCCAATATTACGAACATTTTTCAAATGCTCTTTAGGAGGTCTTGCCATAAAATTATCCCCTTGTTACCACTTATAATGAGCGTAAGCTTTATTAGCTTCAGCCATACGATGAGTATCATCTTTTTTCTTAATTGTTGAACCTTGATTGTTATAACAATCTGTAAACTCTGCTGCTAATGCATCTTCCATTGAACGTCCAGGTTTTGAACGAGAATGGTTGATAATCCAACGCATTGCCATAGAAGCCCGACGATTTGCCGGAATTTCGATAGGTACTTGGTAAGTTGCTCCACCAATACGTCTCGATTTTACTTCCAAAGCTGGCTTTGCATTTTCTAAAGCTTGTTCAAAAGCTTCTAATGGATTTTCAGCTTTAATTTTTTTAGCAAATTTTTCAATCGCGTTATAAACAATACGACGAGCAACAGATTTTTTACCCTGTTCCATCACTTTATTGATAAACTTTGCCAATACCAAACTACCATATAATGGATCTGGATCTATTTGTCTTTTTTCTGCACTATGTCTTCTTGACATGACTTCCTCAAATGAGTGTTAATCTAGTATAATTAGGAGATCTCAATGATTCACCTGAATCAGGAATATAATATTCCGTAGACACCTGTGCGGGATTTACGTTTTATAATAAAAACGCAAATCGCGAACCAGGATATTCATAATGCAATATCCTAGTGTTACTTCTTAGGACGTTTTGCCCCGTATTTCGATCTACCTTGCTTACGGTCTTTTACAGCCGCACAATCTAATGCTCCACGAACAATATGATAACGCACACCGGGTAAGTCTTTTACACGACCGCCCCTTACAAGTACAATACTATGCTCTTGCAAATTGTGGCCTTCACCACCAATATAAGCAATAACTTCTTGACCAGTAGATAGGCGCACCCATGCTACTTTACGTAAAGCAGAGTTTGGCTTCTTAGGTGTCTTTGTTTTTACTTGCAAACAAACACCACGGCGTTGAGGGCAACTTTGAAGCGCTGGTGATTTGCTGCGTCGCTTCTTCGGAACCCGTGGTTTACGAACGAGTTGTTGAATAGTCGGCATTTGTGCCTTCTCCTTAATATAATGTTAAAAAAAACATACACCTCTCTTCCTAAAAAAAATTTTAGAGAGAATTATAGCAAGTATAGAAAAATAAATGATTTTTGAAAAGGATTCGTCTTGAAAATGATTAAGATTCATGTGAATTCAAAAAAAATAATTTTAAATAGGGCTAAGTTCCAAACTTTCCAGTTAACAATATCCACCAGAAATATAAAAAGTTTCACCTGTTATCCAAGAAGCATCGTCCGAGGCCAGAAAAATGACTGCCGGCGCGATATCTTTTGGCTGACCTAATCGTCCTAGTGAGACACTTTTTTCATACTCAGTGCGAAAATTAGAAGCAGAATCTGCAAACCTTGCACTTTGTACTCCCTCAGTTTCAACTAATCCAGGATTAATAGAATTGACACGGATATTGCGACTTCCCAATTCTTGCGACAGCGATTTAGTAATGGCATCAACTGCTGCTTTACTTGCACTATAAACACTGGTTGCTACGGGCGCTGTTTTACTAGCTAATGAACTAATATTAATAATGCTGCCACCGTGACTATCAAAATATTTTAAAGCCTCCTGCGAAGTAAATAGCAATCCTAACACATTAAGTTCAAATATTTTATTAAAATGTTCAATAGTAATTTCTTCTAAGAACCTGTTCAAAATCTTTCTAATCCCGTATAAGCAATTATTTTCAAAATAATTACGGGGGTGTTTATGTCTCATTCCTATCCTAGCGACATTGATCGTGAACAGTTTAGAAAAATTAAACCTATCCTGGAGTCTGCAAGAAAAAACACACGACCTAGAACCGTTGACTTGTATGATGTTATTTGTGGCACTCGTATGTTTTAAAAAGTGGATGTCAATGGCGAACATGTCATTATTACTTGACTATTTGGAGTGAAAAAATAAACGATTCATCAGAGAGCATACTTGAGATAGTGTTAAAAAAAAATAGTCGAAGAGATTCGACAAAATAACGATCGTAATGAAAAAAGTAGTTTTATAATTGTTGATCAGCAATTCGGAGTGGTAACTCAACACCCAGCTAAAAATAAGCGAAGTTGTTTTCTTTAACCTTTTAAAAACTTTTATACGTGATTTTTGTAAAATAATTTCTATTTATT
>Ga0335395_10002807_pt1 | contig 10847 bp, 10 predicted proteins | sample MAT02_FD_205744 | JGI IMG/M metagenome (GOLD analysis project Ga0335395, IMG submission 205744) | Freshwater microbial communities from Lake Fryxell liftoff mats and glacier meltwater in Antarctica - MAT-02 (spades assembly) (version 2) ...
CTGCCTACTTCTTCGGTGCGGAAGACTCCATGATTCGGCTAGATATGTCCGAATACATGGAAAGCCACACCGTTTCCAAGCTAATTGGTTCACCTCCTGGTTATGTCGGATACGACGAAGGCGGACAACTTACAGAAGCCGTGCGGCGGAAACCTTACACAGTGCTACTATTCGACGAAATCGAAAAAGCACACCCCGATGTATTCAATATGCTGCTGCAAATCTTGGATGACGGTCATCTTACCGATGCTAAAGGTCGGAAAGTAGACTTCAAGAACACGCTGATCATTTTGACTTCCAACATCGGTTCCAAGGTGATTGAAAAAGGTGGTAGTGGTTTAGGCTTTGACTTCGATACTCAAGCCGACGCTAGTTATAACCGCATCCGCACCTTAGTAAATGAGGAATTGAAAGCTTACTTCCGTCCTGAGTTCCTTAACCGTCTTGATGAAATTATCGTCTTCACCCAGCTTTCTAGGGATGAAGTGAAGCAAATCGCTGAGATTATGCTTCGGGAAGTTTCTAAGCGCTTGACAGAAAAGGGAATTATCTTAGAAGTTAGCGATCGCTTCAAAGAGCTTGTAGTCCAAGAAGGCTACAACCCCAGCTACGGTGCTAGGCCATTACGTCGGGCAATTATGCGCCTGCTAGAAGATTCTCTCGCTGAAGCAATGCTGTCTGGTCAAATTACAGATGGAGACACAGCGCTTATCGATGTTGATGATGACTCTAAGGTGAGAGTACAAAAATCAGAAAAACGAGAATTGCTCTTGGCAAATGTTGGCTAATTTTATACCCGATCACTTTTTGCTGTAATATTTGAGAAATACTCTAGCCTCTCGTCTAAGTAGAGGCATCAAGCAGGGGCATCTCTGACAAACATAAAGTGAAATGGTATTATTTATCACCCCTAGTAGAAATGCTAGGGGTTTTTTATGCAATTCCTTTTGAGTGGGTAATACCCACCTACCCACAGGTGTTTATAATGAGTTTAGGATATAGCAGCAATATGATTGAAAATCAGGACTTCAAAATAGTTAAAGATAGTGTCAAAACTGATGACAAAGGACGATTAACTTTGGGTACTGTCGCCAAAGCAAAGAGCTACCGAGTCCTCATCAATGAGGTAGGACAAATTTTGCTAGACCCAGTTGTAAACATCCCAGAAAGAGAACTTTGGATATGGCAAAATTCTGTAGCTCGTACCTCATTAGAAGTTGGTATCAAACAGGCAAGTTCTAGTGAACTTCATGACTTAGGTTCATTTGCCCAGTATGCGGATCTAGAAATTGATGAATACACCGCATCTTATTTTTATAAATTAACTAAGTAAGTAGGCGAGAATAAATCAAAGTAGATTAAGTAATGTAAAAAATCTTGAGATTAGTTCGTAGTGTACCCCTTCGGGGAAGCAAGCTACGCGTAGCGTCTCGTAGAGAGGACTTTAGTCCTCAAATGAGGGCTGAAGCCCTCACTACAAACCTTGAATTATTCATGCCGCTCTACTTAATTTCTATACTGATTCTTCTGGTAACAATTCTGATGCTACTTCACTCTTAACTACATTCTCAGAATCACCAGATTTAGAAAAACCATCTGCTATATCTTTGATAAAACCAGCTATAGGTACTGCAACTAGCAAACCCAAAACTCCACCAACATTGGTTCCTACAAGCAAAGCAATTAATACCCATATTGGTCGAAGTCCAGTAAATTTACTTAATAATCGTGGTGCGATCGCCTGATCAATTACCTGATCAATGACAACAGCTACTGCAAAAACCTTCACTGCTAGCCAAAAGTCATGTGTGGCTATTATTAAAGTTATTACAACAAGACTAACAACATCGCCAAACGGAATTAAACTCAAAAGCCCAACCCCCAAACCAAAAAGTAAAGCAAACTGGACTTGAAAAGCTAAAAACAATAATGTTAATGAAACTCCCATCAGAAAAGCCAAAGTTACCTGCCCAATCAAGTAGTTTTGAAAGTTTTGTTGAATAGATTGGCTTATCTTCTGAGCAAAACTTCCAGGTAACTTTTTAAATATCCCCTCCCAAATCCTTGGGCCATCTAACAACACATAGAAAGTCAGTACTACTGTGATTAATGCCTCAGAGATACTATCAATCGTATCTATGAGAATACTTAAAAGTTTATCTGAAAGAAACTCTAATTCATTGGGTAATTGGTCAGTTAGTTGGGTTAATAACTGACTTAAATTCACATTCAATTTGTGCCTAAAAAACCAATCATTTAAAATCTGAAGTTTTTCTTCGCTAGAATCAATCCATTGGGGAAAGACTTTCACCATCTCATTAAATTGCTCTACAACAATGGGGACTAAAGTGATACCCAGAGCAACGATAATTATCAATGCTGATATAAAAACTAATCCTACTGCATAGCTACGTTGAACTCCTCGCTTTTGGAGAATGGCAACAGGATAGTTTAAGACGAATGCGAACAAAGTAGCTAATACAAGAATTGTTACGACATGTTGAAAATTTTTAACAAGCAAAAATGCTAGCCAACCATTGAGAAAGACTAGAGGAAATAGCAGCGTAAAAATTAACCATTTAAGTAGTTGATTGAGTGAAAAATTCATAATTAATTTAAAAACCAAAATTATTCTAGTTACTAGATTGAACCTGGGAATTAAATATGCTCAATGACAAGTAGATGAGAAAAATCTTTCCCCATTCCCTATTCCCCATTATTCCGATTACTAACTTTCAGCAAAAGGTAAATTATTCCGATTACTAACTTTGAGCAAAAGCTAAAAATTGCTCCTCATCTATTCGCCCTGCTTGATACAGAGTATTAGTAATTTCCGAAATAGTTAAAACCGCATGACTACGATAACCATTTTGCTGTAACCTATCTTTCACCCCTTGTTCATGATCGATAAATACCACAATATCATTAACATTTAATCCTGCTGATTCCAACTTTCCTGCTCCTTCCATGACACTTTTGCCACTGATGAGAATATCGTCAACTACTACAACCGTTTCACCAGGATGGAAATTACCCTCAATTACTCTCCGAGTTCCGTGGGCTTTCACCTCTTTACGAGGGAAAATCATTGGACAATTAAGGCGCAAAGCTAAACCAGTTGCAGTAGGTAAAGAACCATAAGGAATACCTGCTAATCTATCAAAGCTCAGGTTTTTCAAAATATCCTGATATGCAGTGAGAACTTGATTAAAAACTTGGGGATTGGAAATGATTTTGCGTAAGTCGATGTAATAAGGAAATATAGCTCCTGATGCTTGGACAAAGCTGCCAAACATAATACAGTCAATGTCATAAAGTTGTAAAATCAAATCTTGGTGGGGGTGCTGATTTAGAAAACAAACATCAGGAAACCACACAGAACAAGTAGAATTTTCGTGAATAATTTCAGTTTTTAATTGATTAATTTCTGCACGTAGAGACTTTACTTCCTCAGATAGTTGTGTATTTCCCAACATATCTTGAGGAACAGGAATCAGCAAACCATCACCGTTAGCATTCAAACCTACTTCTAAAATTTGTCTCAGGTTTCCACCCTTCGCCCAGATGCTACGCGCCATAATAATTCGTTCAGGCGCGATCGCTCGAATAAGTGCAAAAACTTCAGGATTTGTAGTTCCCACTTCCAAACCCAATTGTTCTGGAGTTCCCCAGGTTTTTGATTCTTTTACCACCTGTAAATAAAGGGGTGATTCTTTTGTAGGATATTGCTGTAAAGCTTCTGCACCTGGATTAGAAGTACAGCATAAAATAAATACCGCTTTCTCAGGATAGACCAAAAAAGGTGCTACATGATCTTGTCCTGTATAGGGACTGAGAGTGATTGCATCTAAGTGCCATTCTGTAAACACAGTTTGGGCAAAAATGGTACTAGTATTTAAGTCACTGTGTTTGGCATCTAAAATAACTGGGATGTGGGCTGGAATAGCTGCTAAAGTTTTGTACAGCAGTTCTAAACCGGGAATACCTAATGCTTCGTAGAAGCCAAGTGTCGGTTTATAAGCACAAACGAAATCAGAAGTTTCCGCAATAATGAATTGTAACCACTTCCACAAACCAGCGATGAGTTCTTCAGATTCATAACGCACAGGCATCATCTCTGGATTTGGATCAAGTCCTACAAATAGTAAGCTTTGATTTTCCAAGATATTACGATTCAATTTATCAAAAAAGTTCATTTTTTTAGTAAAAAAAGTTCGTTTACCAAAACATTGATTCTGTTAATTCAGTACCACCAGCTTTTCGCCCTAATCGAGAGTGAATTACTACAAATAAGATAACCATCGGCACTGAGGCAAAGTGAACAATTCGCAATGCTTGCCAATCGCCAAATAAATCCACAATCCAGGGAAACTGAGCAGGTTTATACATTCCTATTCCTGTCAATAATGCCAGCAGCAAGATAGGAATAATTGCTGTATAGGCAATCCGATGCCAAGCATAAATTAGGCGCTTAGAATTGTGACTTTTTTGTAATGCTTTGAAGTCATTGGCAGCTACAAACCGATGCCGCCAGCGTCGGGTAATTAAAACGTAAATTCCATACCACAAGAGATTCAGCGAAAATAGCCACATTGCTGCAAAATGCCAGTGTCTACCTCCTGCAAGCCAACCTCCTAACGTAAATATCGGCGGAATGTGCAAACCTCCACGTCCACCAAAAACAGGGTTGGCGTTGTAAATTTGTAGTCCACTGGTGAGCATGATAAATAGACTAATGATGTTACACCAGTGAAAAATTTTGGCTCCTATTGCTTGAGTAGGTAGCTTTCGAGTTTGAGAGGGGGTGAAATTCATAGATTTTGACTGATAAAATTTGTTGTTTATCTATTTTGGGTAAATGGCGTTGCTAAGATGCTGTACCCTGTTCTAGTGCCCACGAGCAAAGATATTCTATCCAGTGTATCCCTAGCGGCGATCGCTATCTCAACCCCGCACCAAAACATCATCATCATACTCACAATGATTCTTCTGATTACCATCATTCTGCCAATTTATCAAACTCAGATATTGTGAATGCGACGGCCGCCTTGTTAAAACAATTCGCAATTACGTTTTGTAACGGGGATTTAACCCCGACGCAAAACGTGCTGCCTATCGCTCTTTTATTACTCTGAAAAAATCAAATATTTGTAGGTTGGGTTGAACAACGTGAAACCCAACAAAAATAAGGATTATTGGCGTTGGGTTTCGTTCCTCAACCCAACCTACCCCTAGATTTATAGAAACTAGTGACAACAAAGGTTTCTGATTTTTATCTTGTGAGAGTCATAGAAGAGCGCTATAGAGGCAGGGGACTTAAACCCCCAAAGTCCCTTAATGCATCGGCTTGCAAAAATTAACACCTCCTGCCAAGGCTAATTACCTAAAAACTGGCATGTTTTCTAATCGCGGTATAGTCTCTTGCTGTTGTATTCATTTCAATAACCAACTCTGTGCCTTGACCTAATTGAGAATTACACTTAAGTTTACCTTGATGTTTTTCAACTATAATTTCTCGACTAATTGATAGCCCTAGTCCTTGACTTTTGCCTACTGGTTTGGTGGTAAAAAACGGTTCAAATATATGTGTTTTGATATGGGGAAGTATGCCTTTGCCATTGTCAGAAATGCGAATTATAACTTTCTGCTTTCTTCCTAGTCGTTTGTCATTTACCCAAGGTTCATTACGATTAACCAATGATAAATGACTTCTGACAAGCTCTGTATTAATAAAAATTTTGGGAGTAAAAGAATAATCATGTTTCATCCTTTCTTCTAAAGCATCAATGGCATTAGTTAAGATGTTCATGAATACCTGATTTAGTTCACCAGGGTAACACTCGACTAAGGGCAATTCCCCAAAGTCTTTAATTACTTCAATCCCTACTCTGTCAGGCTTTTCTTTCAGACGATGCTGCAAAATTCTCAGAACACTATCAAATCCTTCATGGAGGTCAACCTTTTTCATTTGACCTTCGTCAGAGGTTGAAAAATTCCGCAAGGCGAAAACAATATCTTTGACGCGTTCAGATCCGGCTCGCATTGACCACAGCAATTTCAAAAAGTCTTTCTTCACGAAACCAAGGTCGAGGCGTTGCAAATGTAAGGCAATAACTGAGGTAGGCGTGGGATAGTAATTTTGGTAAAGTTCAATGATTCTGATTAAGTCTTCAGCATATTGACTAGCAGGATGGAGATTACCGTAGATGAAGCTAACGGGGTTGTTAATTTCGTTAGCCATATCCGCCACCAGTTGACCGAGATTAGCCATTTTCTGGTTCTGCAATAACTGCTTTTGGGTATATTTAAGTTCTTCGAGGGTACTTTCTAACTGCTGTGATTTTTCCCTAACTTGGTCTTCGGTAGACTGGAGTTGTTCAAATAGTTGGTATTGTTGAGTAGCGTAGGCGCAGCCCGTCGTAGACATCGCTTTATCCTGACTAATATCCTTATGCGTCCCTGCCATCCGTAGTGGTTTACCAAATTCATCCCACTGAAATACTTTGCCACAAGTCAGAATCCATTTCCATTCGCCGGATTTAGTCAACATTCGCAATTCGACTTCAAACACAGGCGTGCATCCTTGGAGATAATCGTGCAACACCTGGTGAATTCTCAGTAAATCCTGTGGATGTACAAGTTGCTCAAAGGATTTATAATCGTTGTCGATTTCGTCTACTTTATATCCCAGAATGCTTTTCCACAGGGGATCATAATAGGTTTTGTCAGTTACCAGATTCCAATCCCACAACCCCAAGCCACTAGCGATTAATGCCATTTGTAAGGCGGCTTGTGAGCATTGGCAAGTATCTAAATTTTCTTGAGATAAGTCAATTGATTCTGGGAAACTCTGAGAATCTTGTACTGATGGAGCTTCCGGTTCATGGGTAGCGGGTTCTTCGATATGCATAGCTGCTGGTACGATGAGGAAGATATCCTGTAGCTCTCTCTACGCTGTCTTAGCACCCTGACGATTCAGTTATGGATAAATCGTCTACTTGGTTGATTGGGCTGTAACTTTAGCCAGAGATATATCAGCCCATATCATTAATTTGGATGGAATTTAGAAACAGGTAAACGGACGAATGTAACCTCTGTTGCGATCGCCGCGGCCATTTTTTATAAAAAATAGCTACATTGTGTGCATCTACATTCTAAGATATGTCTAAAAAAAGTAGTTAGAATCACATAAAATCACCTAAAAAGCATTAAGTCATTAACGCTACAAATTATGTGAAATGAGAGCCAGTATTGGCGTGTAAATTACAAAGTATGGGACTAATTCATTTAGAAGGCGATCGCAGTACTTCTGCGTGTGAATTATATCGGTTATATTTCTGACAATATCTGAAAAAAAGTGAGAGTTTAAATAGTAATCGTGTTGAACAGTTGTTTTAACGTAAAATTAAACTGGTAGCACAACGTGAGATTTCATGGTGATAAGGTTTATTCTGAGCGACTATGTTGACCGAGCGATCGCTCAGGCAATTTATGACAAGCTCGAAGATGGTACATTTGCAGGTAGGATTCCTGTTTGCAAAGGAGTCATCGCCTTTACATCGACTTTGCGCGAGTGTGAGGATGAATTACGCTCAACGCTGGAAGACTGGATTTTGCTTGGGTTAAAGCTGGGACATTCTCTACCAGTAATTGATAATATTGACCTCAACAAGGAACCGACTCTTGAGCCGATGGATACCCTGTAAACGTCGGGATTTTGTGAAAAAATTACGATTGCTTGGCTTTGAGGGGCTTTTTTCTGGAACAAGACATCAATTTATGGTTTACGGGGAATATCGCCTAACTATTCCCTCTAATAATGAGTATTCTGTACCGCAATTGCGGATGATGATTCGGGAAGTTGAGGTTATTCTAGAGCGGGAAATCACGCTAGAAGAATGGAATAGCCGTTAAGATTTGCCGAGAAGCGATCGCACCTCATTTTACACTTCTTTTCTAGAGCGATGTCTAAGGGCGGGCGTAGCTGCACAGCGATCTATAAATTCTTCTCGCTCTTGTTCGCTCATACAATTGGATTGACAAACTCAACATATACTAAATAGCATTAAATGAGATGCTATTCAAATACAAATATCTAAACCTCCCATGAAAATTGATTTTTTTATTGATGAAAAGCTCATAGATGATGCAATTAAAGTAACTGGACTTAAAACTAAACAAGAAGTAATTGAACTTGGACTGAAGACACTAATTAAATTAAAGCAACAAGAAAAAATAAAAGCTTATCGAGGTAATCTCCAATGGGAAGGCAACCTTGATGAGATCAGAACAAATTCATGATTATTGTAGATTCAAGTGTATGGATAGACTATTTTAACGGTAAGGAAACTCCAGAAACAAATAAGCTAGATACACTTTTGGGAGTAGAACCGCTTGCAATTGGTGATTTGATATTGACTGAGGTGCTGCAAGGATTTCGCTCTGATGCCGATTATCAAACAGCAAAGGAACTGCTGACTTCTCTGACAATTTTTGAAATGTTAGGTATTAATCTTGCTTTTAAAAGTGCTGATAATTATAGAAGTCTCCGAAAATGTGGCATTACTATTCGCAAAACGGCTGATGTAATTATCGCTACTTTTTGCATTGAAAGCCAAAACTCACTTTTGTTCAGCGACAAAGATTTCTTGCCATTTGTTCAACATCTTGGGTTGTTTACCGTTTCAACAAAAATATAAAAATTCCAATTTAAGAACATAAAATTTCCAGCTTCAAGGTAGAGCGATGTCTAAGGGCGGGCTATTCGGCGTCGCCTTTACAATACCATCATTGACAACTGGATAAGTGCGATCGCTTCTAAATTTACACTTCTTTTCTAGAGCGATGTTTAAGGGCGGGCTATTCGGCGATCGCCTTTACAACACCATCATTCCACCTCAGAACACGAAACTCCGAGTTCAGTTCAGTATGTAGGGTGTGTTAGAACGAAGTTCGTAACGCACCATTATCAAGGGTTTGGTGCGTTACGCTCTCGCTAACACACCCTACAGCTTTTTTACAACTTTCTCTCAAGAAAAGCGATCGCTCTGAATGTAGTTTAATAAGTTTTAGGGGAGCGATCGCCTTGACAACACCATCATTCCACCTCAGAACACGGAACTACTAGCTCAGAACACGAAAGGCCGAGTTCAGAACATGAAAGGCCGAGCTTAGAACACGAAAGACCGAGCTTAGAACATGAAAGGCCGAGCTTAGAACACGAAAGGCCGAGCTTGGAACACGAAAGGCCGAGCTTGGAACACGAAAGGCCGAGCTTAGAACATAAAACTCCGAGTTCAGAATATAAAACTTTGAGTTCATCTGATCGCTCTTTTCAGTTTTATTACGGTATGCTTTGCCCAGAAGTCAAATTTTATTGTGGTGGGGGGAGGCGATCGCGCAAATCTGCTAAACTTTCACAACACTTGACAGTGTGGGGATGGTTTACCCCTAATTGTTGCTCAAAAATCTTCAAAGCTTTTATATATAATGGTTCGGCTTGAGTATAACGTCCTTGTAAATAGTAGAGTTTTGCCAAATTGTTGAGACTAAGTGCGACATCTGGATGTTCTTCTCCCAGCAGTTGGCGCCTGAGTGCCAAAGCTTGCAGATAAAGGGGTTCCGCTTCACTGAATCTTCTTTGGGAATAGTAGATGAACGCTAGGTTGTTGAGGCTTAATGCCACATAAGGATGTTCCTCTCATAGCAGACTTCGCCATAGTTGTAAAGCTTTCTTTAACAAAGGTTCGGCTTCATCATATCTTCCTTGGGAGTTGTAGAAGGACGCTAGGTTGTTGAGGCTAAATGCAACATCTGGATGTTCCTCACCTAGCAGACGTTGCCTGAGTGTCAACGCTTGCAAGTACAAGGGTTCAGCTTTGCTGTATTTTCCTTGGAAGTCGTATGAGGACGCTAGGTTATTAAGGTTTAATGCCACATAAGGATGTTCCTCTCCCAGTAGCCGTTGCCATAGTTCTAAAGCTTGCTCTAACAGGGGTTCGGCTTCGCTGTATTTTCCTTGGGAAATATAGACTGCTGCTAAGTTATTGAGGCTCAGTGCAACATCGGTATGTTCTTCTCCTAATAGCCGTCGCCTCAGTTGCAAAGCTTGCAGAAATAAGGGTTCGGCTTCATCATATCTTCCTTGGGAGTTGTAGAGTGCTGCCAAGTTGTTGAGGCTCAGTGCAACATCTAAATGTTCCTCTCCGAGTAGGCGACGCCATAATGCCAAAGCTTCGATGAACAAAGGTTCGGCTTTGCTGTATCTGCCTTGAGAGTTGTAGAGTAACGCTAGGTTATTAAGGCTTTCTGCAACATCAGAATGTTCTTGTCCCAAGCGTTTTTTGCTGGCTTCTAGACACTGCTTATACCAAGGTAAAGCTTGGTTATACAACCCTTGACCATCGTAAAATCGAGCGTTACCGATGAATGCTCCAGTTAAATCATTGTCGTTAACGTATTGAATCAGATTATTCGCTACTTCTGCTATGTGAGGTATGGCAGGAGAGACAATGGTGATTTGCTCAAGGATGGGGTTTTGAGGAATCTCCTTAGCAACTGCTACCATTACCCGACAAAGCGATCGCTTTATTTCCTCTGCCTGTTCTAAACCTATACACTTGTATTGGAAAAACTCTCTTAGCAGTGGATGTAATTGGTAGATTCCCTCACCTTTGCGCTGGAGCAAATGCAGTTTCAGCAGTTTATTATTTCTGATTTTCTCTAAATCTTCCTCGTCTTCCTCTGGTAGACACAGTTCTACCAACTTCCAGGGTATAGGTGCGGCTGCAAATAAACTCAGCAAACAGCCCATTTGCTTATCTGCGTCTTTTAATTCCTGCCAACTC
>Ga0335395_10002808_pt1 | contig 10844 bp, 5 predicted proteins | sample MAT02_FD_205744 | JGI IMG/M metagenome (GOLD analysis project Ga0335395, IMG submission 205744) | Freshwater microbial communities from Lake Fryxell liftoff mats and glacier meltwater in Antarctica - MAT-02 (spades assembly) (version 2) ...
TGGGAAAGCTGAAAGCCTTGCTGTTTGAGTGCGACAATTTTTTGCAGTCTTTGTACGTCGCTGCGGGTGTAGAGTCTGTAGTTGGAGGTCGATCGCACTGCGGTCGAAAGCAGGCCCAATGTGTGATAGTGTCGCACCATTCGAGGGGTGACAGCACCTTGAACTGCTTGTGTAAGTTGTTTGATTGTTAGGTATTTTGGCATTTGATTTTTTAACCGCAGATGTGGGCGGATAGACGCGGATGAACGCGGATGGGTATGGATGGATATTGAGTTTCGTAATTTATTTTGGTTTTAGTCTTGACATTGACATTAATGTCAAGGTTTATGCTACAGGAGTCATTCTACCAAATCAAATTTTCCCGATAACCGAAAGCAATTTCGTTCGAGACACTGGTAGAGGCTGCGGAGACAAATAAAAGTTCCGCATCCTGACAACAAGCCCCCGGATTCATCTGTGGGCTTAATTCTTCAATCTAAAATCTAAAATCTAAAATCTAAAATCGAATGACTTCTAATTCTATCTCAATTTCTCGCTTCTCCCAGTTAGCAGAAGAACATCCCGATGCTGTAACTGCCGCCCTCTGCGGAATTCTGGTAATTTTTGGTTCCCTAGCCCTACAACTCGGCTGGTTAGGTTTAGCCGTATTCATCTTGCCGGCGGCTTATGTTATCGGTGGCTATTCTAGCGCCCGCGAAGGGTTAACTACCCTTTTTCAAGAACGAGAATTAGATGTCGATTTGCTGATGATTGTTGCTGCTTTGGGGGCGGCTAGTTTGGGGCTGTGGCGGCAGGAATATCATTTAATTGTTGATGGCGCTGTGTTGATTTTAATCTTTGCAGTTAGTGGCGCGCTAGAAGGTTATGCGATGCAGCGGACTGAACGCAGTATCCGCAGTTTGATGAGTTTGACTGCGGATACTGCTAGAGTCATCATGTATGGCGATGAACGAGAAATTGCGATCGCAAAATTGGAAATAGGCGATCGCATTTTAGTCAAGCCAGGAGAAATCATTCCCACAGATGCGATAATTATCGAAGGTTTTAGCACCCTGAATCAAGCCTCGATTACTGGCGAATCTATGCCCGTGGAAAAAACTAGCGGCGATGAAGTATATGCCGGGACAATTAATGGTTTCGGTGCGCTACAACTCGAAGTTCACAAAACTCCAGCCAGCAGTTTAATTCAGCGCGTAATTCGCCTAGTACAACAAGCCCAAACAGAAGCGCCACCTTCTCAAATGTTTGTCGAAAAGTTCGAGCGCGGTTATGCCCGATTAATTGTGGTTTTAGGCTTGCTGCTAGCAATTTTGCCGCCGTTTGTTTTAGGCTGGAATTGGGAGGATACCATCTATCGGGCGCTGATTTTCCTAGTAGTCGCTTCTCCCTGCGCGCTGATGGCTTCGATTATGCCGGCGCTGCTGTCAGGGATTGCTAACGGCGCGAAACAAGGGATTTTGTTTAAAAGTGGCGCACAATTAGAGATAATTGGTAAAGTTAGGGCGATCGCATTTGATAAAACTGGAACTCTCACTACAGGAAAACCCCAAGTTGTCCAAATTGTCGCAGCCGCCGGATATACTGAAACAGAAGTGTTGCAATTAGCTGCTGCTTTGGAAGTTTACTCAGAACACGCGATCGCATTTGCTATTGTCCAAGCCGCCCAACAGCAACAATTAGAAATCCCAAGTGCAACTGAAGTCCAAGCAAAAGTCGGTCAAGGAATCATCGGCCAAGTCAACAACCAAATAATCACCATTGGTAAAGCTGAATTTGTCGAAGCAACTGCGGAGTTAACTCAAGTAAGTCAACAGTTGCAAGCAGCAGGAAAAACCGTTGTTTGGGTGGCTTCGGGCGATGGCTGGGAGCCCCGCAAGCTACGGCTTTTAGGAATTATAGCAGTTGCAGATACTCTCCGCCCCGAAGCCGCAAACATGATAAAACGCTTGAAAAAATTAGGCGTAGAACATATAATTATGCTCACCGGCGACAACCAGCAAACCGCTGAATATATTGCCCACGAATTAGGCATCGATCAAGTATATGCCGGACTTTTACCAGAAGATAAAGTGCAAGTAATTAAAAAACTGCAAACACAATATCAAACCGTCGCAATGATAGGAGACGGCATCAACGATGCACCCGCCCTAGCCCAAGCTTCCGTAGGCATCGCAATGGGTATTTCTGGCAGCGATGTAGCTTTGGAAACTGCGGATATAGTATTAATGGCCGATCGATTGGAACAACTCGCACAGGCAATTATTTTAGGCCGCCGCGCTCAAAATGTTGTCAAGCAAAACATAGTTTTTGCACTCAGTTGTATTGTGTTGTTATTAGGCGCCAACTTCCTCGGAAATATCACCATGCCTTTAGGCGTCATCGGCCACGAAGGGTCTACAGTAATAGTAACTCTAAGCGGTTTACGACTGCTGAGAAATTAGTAGCTTATAGGGCAATACGGTTCAGTTAAGACAGATCTCCCTGGCACACCCCTTAAAAAGGGGGGGACAAGAATGCCCTCAAAGTCCCCCTTCTTAAGGGGGATTTAGGGGGATCTCCGGGGCATAAATATGTTAAGTGAACCGTATTGGCTTATAGGGTGCGCCAGACTTTACCAATATCTTGTAGGGGCGGGTTCACCAACAATATATAACAATTACCAACAATTTATAAAAACCCGCCCCCGCCCCACGGTAAATCTGAATCTACATCTCGATTGTTTGTGGGGTTGGGGCGGGTTTTTGAGATTGTCTATTTGGGCCGATTATGGTTGGTGGAACCCGCCCCTACGGGCATTATTTTGAACGTACATCTCGATTGTTTGTGGGGTTGGGGCGGGTTTTTGAGATTGTCTATTTGGGCCGATTATGGTTGGTGGAACCCGCCCCTACGGGCATTATTTTGAACGTACATCTCGATTGTTTGTGGGGTTGGGGTGGGTTTTTGAGATTGTCTATTTGGGGCCGATTATGGTTGGTGGAACCCGCCCCAACGGGCATTATCTACGCGATTTCAATCGCCCAATCATCTCAGATTTGACATCAATACGAGAACTTCTAATATTCCGCTTCCTCTTCGTATTCAGGAGTCTTAGTCTTCTCAGGGATATTCACGCGAGGAGCCTTGTAAGGCTTCGGCGCTTCATCGTCAGCCCAAGCATCCGCTTCCACATCATCCTCGTACTCATACTGCACAACCGGCTCCTTGCGATAACTCTCAGGACGAGCGTACTCCTTCTCCTCGTACTCCTCCTCGTAATCATCCTCCTCACCGCCCCAATTATCCTCTTCATATTCATCGTAATCATTCACCGGAGCAGGCTGCACCTGACGCATAGATTGCCGCACCGCAGGCCGCTTCCACTGCGAATCCTCATCCCAAGGAACTTCCTCAACCGCAGGCTGCGCTACTCTGCTACGCATTTCCGGTGCAGGTATTCGCACGCCTGGTCCTAATTGATTTGGGGTTCCCACAGGCTTGGGATAATAACCTTGTTCTTCTTCGTCTCGTTCCCAAGGTGCTTGTCCCAAACCGACGCGCTCCAGCAGCCCCACACTAAGCTGTCTGAGCCTTTCCTCAGAACCTTCAAACACAATCAAACGATTGGGGCCACTGCTGACAATTTCTTCGATTCCCAAGTCGTAGGTACTGAGAACTTGTTCGGGGATTTGGGGGATTCCGAGGGAGGCGATGATGATAGAAACTAACTTACCGTCTTCTGGGTCGAACCGAAAGCCCCGCACTCTCCCCAAAAGTTCGCCGGTTTCGGTAATCACTTCGCTGTTAATCAAAATGCTGTAGACTTCAACATCAACATCATCTTCGATCGCACTCTCATCTTCCACCAACAGCACATCGCCGATTTCGCTGACATTGCTGAGGAACATAAACCTCGGCATTCCAGCCACTGCAAATATATTATCTCGTAGACCGATCGCCACAACTTCCCGTCGGTCAATGTCCACCCACAATTGACTAACCACACCCAGGCGTTTACCTCTGTCGCGGGTGATGACCTGAGTGCCGAGAATATCGGAGCGTTGGCAGATTTGTTCTGATGTCATTCTAAGTTTAATCCTGATTTATCAAGTACATATATCACCGATCGACTATAACTTCAGTCCTATGACTTGAGTATAAGCTCCCCGTGCTTGAGTAACACCAATTGTACGCTCAGCCGACTGAATCATAGGTCGCCGCAAACTCACAACAATAAACTGGGCTTGTTCAGACTGTCGCTTTATCATTCTAGCCAATCGCTCCACATTTGCCCCATCCAGAAACATATCCACTTCATCAAAAGCGTAGAACGTAGACGGGCGGTAGCGTTGCAGCGCAAAAATAAAACTCAGCGCCGTCAAGGATTTTTCGCCTCCAGACATGGAAGCCAGCCGCTGTACCGGCTTACCTTTCGGGTGAGCGACTAGATTCAAACCGCTGCTGAAAGGGTCTTCCTGGTCATCTAGCTGAAGATAGCCGTCACCTTCGGAAAGTTCCGCAAAAATGGTCTGGAAGTTCTCGTTAACAGCATCGAAAGCTTCTTTAAAAGCGCGCCGCCGTAGTGTGGTAAAGTTTTCGATTCTCAACAGCAGTTCCGTCCGTTCTCCTTCCAAGGTCGTCAATTTTTGACTCAATTCTTGGAGGCGTTCTTGAGTGCGATTGTACTCTTCTAAGGCTAGCATATTGACTGGTTCTAGAGCTTGAATGCGTTTCGCGATCGCCTTTACTTCCTGTTGTAATTCCGTCAAGTTTGCTTTCTCGACATTTTCGGGAATCGACGGCACTGGATCTGGCATTTCCGCCCGCTGAGTTGCCAATAAATCGCGGACTGCGGTTAATTGTTCCCGCCGTTCTTGCTGGCTTTCGTGCAGTTTTTGTAACTGCCATTGTAACTGCTGTTTGGCTAAATGTTTTTCTCTCAATTGTGATTCTGCCCGATCGCGTTCTCCCTTCTGCACCCCCAATTTTTCCTCAATTGCTGCCACAGCAGCCTTAGCTTCGGCAATTTGCTGCTCAATCGTTGATTGCTGAGAAACAATAAGGTTAACGGCTGCGGTGCTAGTGTTTTGCTGCATTTGCCATTCCTGCAACTTCTGGCTGCCTGCTTGAATTTTCTCTTCCAAACGCCCGAATTGATTTTCCAAGTCTACAATGCGCTGCTGGACGTTTCTGAGAGCCGATTCTCGCTCTTGGAGTTGCGATTCCTGAGTGCGGAGACCTGATTGCATTTGCTGCCATTCGCTGTGGCTGTTCGACTCTTCCAACTGCGCTAAAGTTTGGCGATACTGCTGCAATTGAGTTTCTTTCACGGGCAATTCCCGTTCGAGCAATTGCAATCGGGACTGGGAATTAGTTAGTTCCTGAGTATTTTTAGTAATTTGCGATCGCACTTGTTCCTGTTGCGCCACCAACTTCTGAGTTTCTGCCGCCAACTGTTCCAGCCGCAACTGATTTTCGCGCAAATTTTGTTTGGCTTCCATCAATTCTTGACTGCTAGTTTTGAGTGCAACAGATGCGCGCTCGATCGCAATTTTGCACCGTGCCAAAATCCGCTCAATTTCCTCAAGCCTTTCTTGCAAAGATGCGATCGTCCTCGCTTCAACTTGCGCCTCACTAGCATCAACTGTACCAAAATGCAAGGTCGATCTATTAGTCGAACTACCGCCAGTCATCGCCCCGCTTGTCTCCAAAATTTCCCCGTCCAAAGTGACAATCCGGTACTGTCCCAAATAGCGACGAGCATCACTGAGATTGCCAAACACAACCGTACTGCCAAAAACATAAGCAAAAATCTCATTGTACCGGGAATCACAGTCAATCAAATTTACAGCAGTATCCACAAAACCGGCCGCCCTACGCAAATTTTCATTCACTGAAAATCTGCCACCTCTAATTTTATTCAAAGGCAAAAACGTCATCCTACCCGCCCGTTTTTGTTTCAACAATTCAATCGCCTGGGCCGCTATGCGGTCATCTTCCACCACCATATTTCCCATGCGGCCGCCCGCCGCAATTTCCAAGGCCAATTGATAGCGCGGATCCACCCTGCCCAGTTGAGCCACCAGCCCACAAATTCCGGGAATTCCACTTTGCACAATAATTTTTGCTGTAAACGTGCCTGTCGCTTCTTGAGCCGCCTGAAACTGCATTTCTAGCTTGTCCACAGTTCGCTGTCTTTCCCGTTGTTCTTCCAACAAACGAGTTTGAGTTTCTTGTTGTAGTTGCAATTCTTGCTCATTGCCGATTACAATTTGATTCAGGGATTCTACTTGCAAAGATGCAATTCCTTTGGTTGTCACAAGCTCGGATTGCTGAACTTTTTTGGCTGCAATCTCCTGTTCTAATACTTGCAGAGATTGGTTTTGTTCTTGAATTTGACTTTGTAGGCGATCGACTCTTTCGCCAATCGCAGCTTGTTCAGTGCGTTCAGGTTCCAAACTTTGTTGTACAGTTTCAATTTGGCGGTGCAGTTCCGTTTGCTGCTGCACCCAAACTTCTGCTGTTGAGGCGATCGCATTTGCAACTTCCCGACTTTCATTTAAACCTTGTTGGGAAGCGTCCCGCTGTTCTTGAAAACCTTCCTGCTGAGACTTAACATAAGATATTTCAATCTCAATTTGCTCCAAATTTTGCCGAAATTGCCGAACTTCTTGCTCAGTTTGTGCTATGTTAGCAGCCAGTTGTCCAGCAGTTGTTTCCAACTCTTGTTTGCGGTTTTGCAATTGCCGCCGTTCCGCTTCTTGAGTCGCCATAGTCGATTGTAGCGCCAACAATTCCGATTCTCCCAAAGCTTTGACGCGGGCATTCAGCGCATCAAGTTCTGCGGTGGCTGTCTCAATTTGAGTGTTAGCTGTTTGCAATTGTTCAGTGAGTCCGGTAGAATTGCGATCGCCTGCTTCGATTTGTTCCCGCAGTTTCCATTCTTGCTTTTGCAACTGTCGGAATTTTAGGACAATCTCCCACTGCGACTTTTCCTGGAATTCTGCCCGCAGTTTTTGATATTTTTCGGCTTTTGTGCGATCGTTTGCTAGTCTATCCCGCTGAGAAATCAACTCTTTTTCGACAATACTGCTGCGTTCTTCCACATCCTTGACTTCATCCAATTTATGCCTAGCTAAGGAGATTTTGCGATCGAACTGAGCCACTCCGGCCAATTCGTCAATGATTTCTCGGCGTTCCTTGGAATTCATCGAGATAATGCTAGTAACATCGCCTTGTAATACGACGTTATAACCTTCGGGATAGATTCGCAAACGATTGAGTTGTTCGTGCAGTTGAGTCAGGGTGCAAGGTTCGCCATTAATGTAATAAGTCGAAGTGTAAGTTCCTTGACGAGTCACCCGCAGTTTGCGCGTCACACTCCACTCGGACGATTTTGGATTTTGGATTTTGGATTTTCGATTAGCAGGTGATTTTCCGTTATTCTGTTGAGTTTCTGGAATTTCGATTTCTGCGATTTCTACTGCTTCTGCTTCTACTTCAGACAAATCATCTGCTGCATCTTCATATCCATTCTCATCTTCATCCTCAGCAAACCATTCATCTCCGACACCTTCGAGAGCGAATGTTGCAGTTACACTAGATTCGATCGTACCGCGTTTATTTTGAGCATTGTTCACCAAATCCGGCAAACGTTCAGCCCGCATCCCCTTGGAAGTCGAAAGTCCCAGACAAAACAGCAAACCATCGAGGATATTTGACTTTCCAGAACCGTTAGGCCCTGAAACCACAGTAAAACCAGGTAGCACGGGAATTGCCGTCGTGCCGCCAAAGGATTTAAAGTTAGTTAGTTCGATTCGTTTAATGTGAACCATATGCTAGGACTAGCTTTGGGCTCGGAGTAGTTTTTCAAAGGTAGCACAAGCACGCTCATTGATGAACAATGTTTCAACTTTTGTAGTTGCGATCGAACAGATATCTTACACCTTGGTTAAGAACACAGGATGCGTGTTCCACAAAAGCTGGTTGAGAAATCCTGCAACATCGGTGGCGAAATCCCTGGCTAGCCAAAAATTGTAAGTTTTGATGCAGTTAATTAAATTAAAGGCGATCGTGAAAATTTTGGCAATTCGTCCTGAAAGACTTTGCTAGATTGCGTTTAGCAACTATGACCTCTGAAATTGTTCCCATGCCCCCCTAGACATATTCCATCTTTCGGGTAAAATCGAAACCAAAATTAATAATGTATAAAGTAACCAAACGCATATGGAGGGCAAAACCATTACACCAACTCACAACTCATCCAATCTTTCAGCTTCACCCGAAAGCGACCAACCAGTATTGAAAATATGGGGCCGCCAGCCTCTCAAGGGACACGTCAAAATCAGTGGAGCCAAAAACTCCGCCTTAGTCGTGATGGCTGGTGCTATTTTATGTCCAGAAGATTGCCGTCTCCGTAATGTTCCTTCCCTAGTCGATGTCCGCCGTATGGGACAGATTCTCTCGGCAGTAGGAGTCAAAATAGAGGCAAATGGGGACGTTTTAGATATCAATGCCAGCCAACTCATAGACGCTCAAGCTCCCTACGAATTAGTCAGCCAACTGCGGGCGAGCTTTTTTATCATCGGGCCACTGCTAGCACGTTTGGGATTTGCCAAAGTCCCCTTACCCGGTGGGTGCGCCATCGGTGCTCGGCCCGTTGAGCTCCACGTTCGCGGCCTGCAAGCCCTCGGCGCTGAAGTCCACATCGACCACGGCACCGTTCACGCCTACGTCAAAGGGCCCAACCGCCGTTTACAGGGAGCTAAAATTTATTTAGATTATCCCAGTGTCGGAGCTACGGAAACTTTGATGATGGCTGCTACCTTAGCCGAAGGAGAAACCATCATTGAAAATGCGGCTCAAGAACCGGAAGTCGTAGATTTGGCGAATTTCTGTCGCGCTATGGGAGCGCAAATTCAGGGCGCTGGCACCAATACGATCGTCATTTCGGGAGTTCCCAAACTTCACTCTGTAGACTATTCAATCATTCCCGATCGCATCGAAGCAGGAACATTTTTACTAGCAGGAGCGATTACTCACTCCGAAATCAGTTTATCACCAGTGATTCCTGAGCACCTGACCGCCGTAATTGCTAAGTTGCGGACAATTGGGGCAAAAATTATTACAGAATCCCCAGACATTTTGCGGATAATTCCCGGCAAAACTCATACAGCTACGGACATCGAAACTCTACCTTACCCTGGTTTTCCCACGGATATGCAAGCTCCGTTTATGGCTTTGCTAACCTTGAGCGAAGGCGACAGCATAATTAACGAAACAGTCTTTGAGAACCGCTTGCGGCACGTAGCCGAACTCAATCGCATGGGCGCGGACATTCGCGTTAAAGGCAATGTGGCCGTGGTGCGCGGGGTGGCGCGACTATCGGGAGCACCCGTGGTGGCTACAGATTTGCGGGCCTCGGCTGCTTTAGTGCTGGCGGGACTTGCAGCCGATGGTGTCACCACAATCAGCAGTTTGCAGCATTTAGACCGTGGTTACGAGCAGTTAGAGGTGAAATTGCAAAAATTGGGAGCGAAATTGCAGCGGGTGACAGACGGAGGAGAATCAGCTAATGCTCAGGCTCCTGTCGAACCCGTGCGATCGGGTTTAAAGTAGTAGTTAGTTGACAGTTAACTGTTAACTGTTAACGGTTAACTGTTGACGGTTAACTGTTGACGGTTGACGGTTAACTAATGACTAAAATGACTAAAATGTCGAACATACCGCTAATCGGTTTGAAAGCAGACCAGTTTCGTCACCCCCTCGATTTGGAAGCCACCAATGCTCTCAAACAACTGCCCGGCTTGGATTTAATGGTGCGACAGTTGCTCGGACAACTTGGCGAACAGTTTTTCATGCTCGAAAATCTGGCTTCCAGTGTCCAAGTGGGCGAAAATCAATTGCCTCATCTGCATCATTTGCTGTTGGATGCCTGCAAAACTCTCGATTTAGAAGTGCCACAGCTTTATGTGCGTCAGCATCCAATGCCGAATGCCTACACCTTTGCGATGCGGGGAAAGCAGCCTTTTGTGGTGATGCACACTTCTCTAATTGATTTGCTCACAGATGAGGAAGTTAAGGCAGTAATCGCTCACGAGTTGGGGCATTTGAAGTGCGAACATGGAGTTTACCTAACTCTGGCTAATTTAATTGTGTTAGCCGCCGGTCAAATTTCGCCTTTGGGAACTGTGCTCGCCCAGGGTTTGCAGACGCAAATGTTGGAATGGTTGCGGTGTGCCGAATTTACGTGCGATCGCGCCGCCTTACTCGCAACCCAAGACCCAAAAGTGGTAGCATCGGTGCTGATGAAACTGGCCGGAGGTTCCCCGACTTTGGCTCCGAAGCTGAATGTCGATGCGTTTTTGGCTCAAGCGCGGGCCTACGACGACCTCAGTAGCACTGAACTGGGGCAAATGCTCAAACAGGCTCAAACCGCTCAGTTGTCCCATCCAGTACCAGTATTGCGGGCCAGAGAGATCGATCGATGGGCAAGTTCAAAAAATTATGAATCTTTACTTGCACAATCGCGATCGGTGTGTTACGATGGTGAAACTAAAACCAAGGGCGGGTGGCGGAATTGGTAGACGCATCAGACTCAAAATCTGACACCGAAAGGTATGAGAGTTCGATTCTCTCTTCGCCCACTACTACAAGAAGTAAATAAATTTAGGGTTCCAGATCGCAAGTCTGGAACCCTAGTTTATGTTGGGCATCGGGCATCGGGCATCGGGCATCGGGCATAATGCTTAAGAAATTAGGACACGGCAGTGCCGTGTCCCTACAATATTATTTTGGGTAGGGAAACGGCACTGCCGTCTCCTCTATATCATTCCGGTGCAACCGGAATTGATATAACAAATAAC
>Ga0335395_10002809_pt1 | contig 10843 bp, 7 predicted proteins | sample MAT02_FD_205744 | JGI IMG/M metagenome (GOLD analysis project Ga0335395, IMG submission 205744) | Freshwater microbial communities from Lake Fryxell liftoff mats and glacier meltwater in Antarctica - MAT-02 (spades assembly) (version 2) ...
CCCACTTTTCGTCGAGCAGCGTGTTGCGGGTGACGATCGGATCTTCGTCATTGCCCGGCAGGAACACGTCCTCGGCCACAACGCGACCCAGCACGCGATCGCGCAGCGACTCCGTGACCTCGCTGCCTTCGACGACCGGGGTCATCGTCAGACCCTGCGAGGTCCCGCAATCGACTTCCGTCACGACCACGTCCTGCGCCACGTCGACCAGGCGACGGGTGAGGTAGCCGGAGTTCGCGGTCTTCAACGCGGTGTCCGCGAGGCCCTTGCGAGCGCCGTGGGTCGAGATGAAGTACTGGAGGACGTTCAGGCCCTCGCGGAAGTTCGCGGTGATCGGTGTCTCGATGATCGATCCGTCGGGCTTGGCCATCAGGCCGCGCATACCGGCCAGCTGGCGGATCTGCGCCTGCGAACCACGCGCACCGGAGTCGGCCATGATGTAGATCGAGTTCATCGACTTCTGGTCGATGATCTCACCCTTGGCGTTCGTGACCTTCTCGGTACCGATGGTCTCCATCATCGCCTTGGCGATCTGCTCATTGGTGCGAGACCAGATGTCGACGACCTTGTTGTAGCGCTCGCCGGAGGTGACCAGACCCGACTGGTACTGGTTCTGGATTTCCAGAACTTCGGACTCGGCCTTGGCGAGGATGTCCTTCTTCTCGGGCGGGATGATCATGTCGTCGATGCCGACCGACACGCCAGCGCGGGTTGCGTTGCTGAAGCCCGTGTACATCAGGCGATCGGCGAACACGACGGTGTGCTTCAGGCCAAGCTGGCGGTAGCAGCCGTTGATGAGACGGCTGATGTTCTTCTTGGTCAGCTCGGTGTTGACCATCGTGAACGACAGGCCTTCCGGCAGGATCTCGGCAAGCAGCGCGCGACCCACCGTGGTGTCATACACCGTGCTCTTGCGCGACGACTCGCCGTCCTCGGAGATGACGGTTTCGAGGATGCGCACCTTGACCTTGGCGTGCAGCTCAACCACGCGGTTGTCGTAGGCGCGGCGCGCCTCGGCGACGTTCGCGAACACCATCCCCTCGCCCTTGTGGTTCTCAAGCGCGCGAGTCATGTAGTACAGGCCCAGAACGACGTCTTGGGTCGGCACGATGATCGGCTCGCCGTTGGCCGGCGACAGGATGTTGTTGGTGGACATCATCAGCGCGCGCGCTTCCAGCTGGGCTTCCAGCGAGAGCGGCACGTGGACGGCCATCTGGTCACCGTCGAAGTCGGCGTTGAACGCGGTGCAGACCAGCGGATGCAGCTGGATGGCCTTGCCCTCGATCAGCACCGGCTCGAACGCCTGGATGCCGAGGCGATGCAGGGTCGGAGCGCGGTTCAGCAGAACCGGATGCTCGCGGATCACCTCTTCGAGGATGTCCCACACCACGGCTTCTTCGCGCTCGACCAGCTTCTTCGCCGCCTTGATGGTGGTGGCCAGGCCGCGCAGCTGCAGCTTCGAGAAGATGAACGGCTTGAACAGCTCAAGCGCCATCTTCTTCGGGAGGCCGCACTCGTGCAGGCGCAGCGTCGGGCCGACCACGATGACCGAACGGCCCGAGTAGTCGACGCGCTTGCCGAGCAGGTTCTGGCGGAACCGGCCCTGCTTGCCCTTGATCATGTCGGCGAGCGACTTGAGCGGGCGCTTGTTGGTGCCGGTGATGGCACGGCCGCGACGGCCGTTGTCCATCAGCGCATCGACCGACTCCTGCAGCATTCGCTTCTCGTTACGGACGATAATGTCCGGCGCGTTCAGCTCGAGCAGGCGCTTCAGGCGGTTGTTGCGGTTGATGACGCGGCGGTACAGGTCGTTGAGGTCGGAGGTCGCGAAGCGGCCACCGTCCAGCGGCACCAGCGGACGCAGGTCGGGCGGCAGCACCGGCAGAACCGTCATCACCATCCACTCCGGGCGGTTGCCCGAATCGAGGAACGCCTCGATCAGCTTGATGCGCTTGGTGAGGCGCTTCAGCTTGGTCTCGGAGTTGGTGGTGGTGATCTCTTCCTTCAGGCGCAGCAGTTCGGCCTGCAGGTCGATCGTGCGCAGCAGCTCGTGCACGGCCTCGGCACCCATGTAGGCGTCGAAGTCGTCACCGTGCTCCTGGCGCGCCTGCATCAGCTGCTCTTCGTTCATCAGCGAGCCGCGCTCAAGCGGGGTCAGGCCCGGCTCGGTGACGACAAACGCTTCGAAGTAGAGGATGCGTTCAATGTCGCGAAGCGTCATGTCGAGCATCAGGCCGATGCGCGAAGGCAGCGACTTCAGGAACCAGATGTGTGCCACCGGGCTCGCGAGCTCGATGTGGCCCATGCGCTCACGGCGCACTTTGGCCAGCGTCACTTCGGTGCCGCACTTCTCGCAGACCACGCCGCGGTGCTTCATGCGCTTGTACTTGCCGCACAGGCACTCGTAGTCCTTGATGGGCCCGAAGATGGCGGCGCAGAACAGGCCGTCGCGCTCGGGCTTGAAGGTGCGGTAGTTGATGGTCTCCGGCTTCTTGACTTCGCCGTAGGACCACGAGCGGATCAGGTCCGGGGACGCGAGGCCGATCTTGATCGAGTTGAAATCAAGGGCCGGACGCGGCTGGTTGAACAGGTTTAGAAGATCTTTCATGGTTGATTCTCCAGTCGCGGCCGATCAGCGTTCGTCCAGCTCGATATTGATACCGAGCGAGCGGATTTCCTTCACCAGCACATTGAACGACTCCGGCATGCCGGCCACCATCTCGTGGTCACCGTCGACGACGTTCTTGTACATCTGGTTCCGGCCCAGCACATCGTCCGACTTGACGGTGAGCATTTCCTGCAGCGTGTAAGCCGCGCCGTAGGCTTCGAGCGCCCACACTTCCATCTCGCCGAAGCGCTGGCCGCCGAACTGCGCCTTGCCGCCCAGCGGCTGCTGGGTGACGAGCGAGTACGGGCCGGTCGAACGCGCGTGCATCTTGTCGTCGACAAGGTGGTTGAGTTTCAGCATGTGCATGTAGCCGACCGTGACCTTGCGGTCGAAGGCCTCGCCGGTGCGACCGTCGAACAGGGTGACCTGCGTCTTCGTGTCGTTCATGCCGAGACGCTTGGTGTGCGCATCGTCGGTCGGATAGGCGAGCTCGAGCATGTGCTTGATCTCGGACTCGGCGGCGCCGTCGAACACCGGAGTGGCCATCGGCACGCCGTCGGTCAGATTGCCGGCCAGCGCCTTCAGTTCGTCGTCGCTGAAAAGCTTCAGATCGACGCGCGTGTTGCCGGTGATCTTCTTGTCATGGTTGTAGATGCGATCGAGGAACTCACGCAGCTCCGATACCTTGGCCTGCGCGTCGAGCATCTTCTGGATACGCTCGCCCAAGCCCTTCGCCGCGAAGCCCAGATGGGTTTCGAGGATCTGGCCGATGTTCATTCGGCTCGGCACGCCCAGCGGGTTCAGCACGATGTCGACGGTGTGGCCGTCGGCCATGTGCGGCATGTCCTCGACCGGGACAATGGTGGACACGACGCCCTTGTTGCCGTGGCGGCCGGCCATCTTGTCGCCAGGCTGGATGCGACGCTTCACGGCCAGGTAGACCTTGACCATCTTCAGCACGCCCGGGGCGAGGTCGTCGCCGGCCGTGATCTTGACGCGCTTGTCCTGGAACCGCTTCTCGAACTCGGCCTTGTGGGCTTCGATCTGCTTCTGCGCGTTCTCGATGGCTTCCGCCGCCGCGTCGTCCTTCATCCGCAGCGCGAACCACTCGTCCTTCTTCAAGGTATCGAGATAGCCGGCCGTCACTTCAGCTTTCTTCAGGCCATTCGGGCCGCCGTTGGCGACGCGGCCGACCAGCTGCGAACGCAGCCGGGCGAAGATGGCGCCCTCAAGGATGCGGAACTGGTCGTCGAAGTCTTTCTTGACGCGCTTGACCTCGGAATCCTCGATCTGCTTCGCACGCTTGTCTTTCTCGATGCCGTCGCGGGTGAAGACCTGCACGTCGATGACGGTGCCGTCCATGCCCGGCGGCACGCGCAGCGAGCTGTCCTTAACGTCGGACGCCTTCTCGCCGAAGATGGCGCGCAGCAGCTTCTCTTCCGGCGTCAGCTGGCTTTCGCCCTTCGGCGTGACCTTGCCGACCATGATATCGCCGGCGCGGACTTCGGCGCCGATGTAGACCACGCCCGACTCGTCGAGACGCGACAGCGCCTGCTCGGAGACGTTGGGGATGTCGGCGGTGATTTCCTCCGGCCCCAGCTTGGTGTCGCGGGCGACGCTGGTCAGCTCTTCGATGTGGATCGTCGTGTAGCGATCCTGCTCGACGACGCGCTCCGAAAGCAGGATCGAGTCCTCGAAGTTGTAGCCGTTCCACGGCATGAACGCGACCAGCATGTTCTGGCCGAGCGCGAGCTCGCCGATGTCGGTTGACGGACCGTCGGCCAGCACGTCGCCGCGGGCCACGCGGTCACCCGGATTCACCAGCGGACGCTGGTTGATGCAGGTGTTCTGGTTGGAGCGCTGGTACTTGATCAGCGTGTAGATGTCGACGCCGGCATCGTTGGGGCCGACCTCGTCTTCGCTGGCGCGCACCACGATGCGGCCGGCGTCGATCTGATCGACAACGCCGCCGCGGCGGGCATTCACGGTGACGCCCGAGTCGCGCGCAACGGCGCGCTCGATGCCGGTTCCAACCAGCGGCTTCTGCGAACGCAGCGTCGGCACAGCCTGGCGCTGCATGTTCGCGCCCATCAGCGCGCGGTTGGCGTCATCGTGCTCGAGGAACGGCACAAGTGCGGCCGCCACCGACACCGACTGCATCGGCGACACGTCCATGTAGTGGATCTCGGCCGGCGGCTTGAGCAGGGCTTCGCCGTGCTGGCGGCAGGTGACGAACTCGGCGGTGAAGCGGCCCTCCGCGTCGAGCTCGGCGTTGGCCTGCGCGATGGTGAACTCGTTTTCTTCAATCGCCGACAGGAAATCGACGTCGTCGGTGACTTTGTTGTTCACGACCTTGCGGTACGGCGTCTCAAGGAAGCCGTAGCGGTTGGTGCGTGCGAACACCGCCAGCGAGTTGATCAGGCCGATGTTCGGGCCTTCCGGAGTTTCGATGGTGCAGACGCGGCCGTAGTGCGTCGGGTGCACGTCGCGCACTTCGAAGCCGGCGCGTTCGCGGGTCAGTCCGCCCGGGCCGAGAGCCGACACGCGACGCTTGTGCGTGACTTCCGACAGCGGGTTGTTCTGGTCCATGAACTGCGACAGCTGCGAAGAACCGAAGAACTCCTTGATCGCCGCTGCAACGGGCTTGGCGTTGATGAGCTCCTGCGGGGTCAAACCCTCGGACTCGGCCAGCGACAGGCGCTCCTTGACGGCGCGCTCGACGCGGACCAGACCCACGCGGAACACGTTCTCGGCCATTTCGCCGACCGAACGCACGCGACGGTTGCCCAGGTGGTCGATGTCATCGACCACGCCGCGGCCGTTGCGGATCTCGCACAGCGTGCGGATGACGTCGAGGATGTCCGAGCTGTAGCCGTTGGTGGCGACGAGGCGCTTGGCCTCTTCGCCGTTCTGGTTGCCGAAATACCTGGAGTCGTACAGCACCGACTCACCCTCGACCGGCTTGCGGCCGACGCGGCGATTGAACTTCATGCGGCCCACGCCCGAAAGGTCGTAGCGCTCGAAGGTGAAGAACAGGTTGTGGAACAGGTTTTGCGCGGCGTCTTTGGTCGGCGGCTCGCCCGGACGCATCATCCGGTAGATCTCGACCAGCGCTTCCAGCTGGGTGCGGGTGCTGTCGGCGCGCAGCGTGTTGGAGATGTACGGACCGCGGTCGAGGTCGTTGACCCACAGCGTACCGAACGATGCGACGCCAGCCTTGCGCAGCTTCACCAGCAGCGCGTCGTCGATCTCGTCGTTGGCGATGGACACCAGCTCACCGGTGGTCGGGTCGGCGACGTCGTGTGCGAGGATGCGGCCGATCAGATAGTCGTCCGGCACTTCCAGCGTGCCGATGCCGGCCTGCTCAAGCTGGCGCACGTGGCGCGCAGTGATGCGCTTGCCGGCTTCGACCAGCACCTGGCCGTTGGCCACGAGGTCAAAGTTCAGCGTTTCGCCCTTCAGGCGCTCGGCCACCAGCTGAAGCTCGGCGCCTTCCTTCGGCAGCAGCGCGAAGGTGTTGATCTCGAAGAACTGCTGCAGCATTTCCTCATTGCTGTAGCCCAGCGAGCGCAGCAGAACGGTGACCGGCAGCTTGCGGCGGCGGTCGATACGCGCGTAGACGATGTCCTTCGCGTCGAACTCGAAGTCAAGCCAGGAGCCGCGATACGGAATGATGCGAGCGCTGTAGAGCAGCTTGCCCGAGCTGTGGGTCTTGCCGCGGTCGTGGTCGAAGAACACGCCCGGCGAGCGGTGCAGCTGCGAGACGATGACGCGCTCGGTGCCGTTGACGATAAAGGTGCCGTTGTCGGTCATCAGGGGCATCTCGCCCATGTAGACCTCCTGCTCCTTGACGTACTTCACGGCCTTGGTCGACGACTCGCGGTCGTAGATGACCAGACGCACGGTGACGCGCAGCGGCGCGCCGTAGGTGAGCCCGCGGTTGTTGCACTCGCGCACGTCGAACGGCGGCTCGCCAAGGCGATAGCTCACGTATTCGAGGGCGGCATTGCCCGAATAGCTGGAGATCGGGAAGACCGATTTCAGGGCCGCGTGCAGGCCTTGGTCGGCGCGCTTACCGGCCGGCAAACCTTCCTGCAGAAACTCACGGTAGGAATCCATCTGGATGGCGAGCAGGTACGGCACGTCTAGGACGGCGCGGCGCTTGCCAAAATCCTTGCGGATACGCTTCTTTTCGGTGAACGAGTACGTCATGGGGACCTTCAGGCTCTTTGAGCTGTGTGGGTCAAGTGGTCAGTGGGAAGCCGCTGGTATTACCGGCACCAGCACGCCTTCTGAAGCTGCTTCTCACTGCCCACTCGGGCTTGGAACGGCCAAAGGCCGGGGGCTTTCGCCCCCAGCCTAGGTGGTGTCGCCTGCGTGAAAGCGGCGACCCAATTGCGGCTTACTTCACTTCGACGGTTGCGCCTGCAGCCTCGAGGTCTTTCTTGAACTTTGCCGCGTCGTCCTTCGACACGGCGTCCTTCACGGTCTGCGGGGCGCCTTCGACGAGGTCCTTCGCTTCCTTCAGGCCAAGGCTGGTGATGGCGCGGACGGCCTTGATGACTTCGACCTTCTTCTCGCCGATCGCCTTCAGGATGACGGTGAACTCGGTCTGCTCTTCCACCGGCGCGGCGGCAGCGGCGGGGCCGGCAGCCATCATGACCGGGGCGGCGGCGGAGACGCCGAACTTGTCTTCCATCGCCTTGACGAGGTCCATGACTTCCATCAGGGACTTGGTGGCGATCGCGTCGATGATCTGTTCGTTGGACAGGGACATTTTGTTACCTCTGGATTGGACTGGCTAATGCGGTCGGGAACGCGGACGGATCAGGCTGCCGTTTCTTCCTGCTTCTCGGCGATCGCCTTGAGCGCGCGGGCCACGCGGGTGGCCGGCTCGACGAGCGTGCTGAGGAACATGGACAGGGCCTGGTCGCGCGTGGGCAAGGAAGCGAGGACGTCGACGTGGGCAGCCGGATAGGCTTTGCCACCGATCGAAACGACCTTCGCCTTCAGCTTGTCGTTGAGCTTGGCGAACTCCTTGATCAGGCGACCGGCAGCGCCGGGCTCCTCGGTCGAGAACGCATAAAGCAGCGGGCCGGTGAGCTGGTCCTGGGTGCACTCGAACTCGGTGCCCGCGACAGCGCGCGAAGCCAACGTGTTCTTGACGACCTTCAGGTAGACACCGGTCTCGCGAGCCTTCTTGCGCATCGCCGTCAGCTGAGCAACGGTGACGCCTGCGTACTCGGCAGCGACCAGGGAGTGGGCGTTGGCAGCGACAGCCGACACTTCCGCGACGACGTTTTGCTTCTGGGACAGATTGAGAGCCATTGCACTCCTCCTAACTTCATTCCACCACCTGCTCCAGCAGGGGGGTGGCACCTGTGGCGGCGGCGTCCGTGCTCGCCGGGACGCTTGTGCGTCCGTGGTGGCCTCTCCAGAAAAACCTGAAGAAGGTGCACCATCTGCGCAGGTTGGGCCTTGCGGCCATATTTAAGCGAACCCGCTTGCCGTCGACGGCGATTCCATGCCTTTCGTGCATCCAATGCCCGACGTCGACGTGCGCTGATCACACCTGCGGTCTTAGATGGCCCCCGCGGAATGCGGGTGCCTTCTAAACTTGAAACGAATTACTTGGCGAGCGTGAGGCTGCCCTGGTCGATGACTACGCCGACGCCCATTGTCGAGCTCAGCGAGATCTTCTGCAGGTACTGGCCCTTGGCGGAGGACGGCTTGGCTTTCACCAGGTCGGCGAGCAGCGCGTGCAGGTTCTCCGACAGCGCGTCAGCCGAGAAGCTGGCCTTGCCAATGGTGCAGTGGATGATGCCGCCCTTGTCCGTGCGGTAACGCACCTGACCGGCCTTGGCGTTCTTGACCGCTTCCGCCGGGTTGGCCGAAACGGTGCCGACCTTGGGGTTCGGCATCAGGCCGCGCGGACCGAGCACCTGGCCCAGCTTACCGACGACGCGCATGGCGTCCGGGGTGGCGATGACGACGCCGTAATCGATGTCGCCGGCGAGCATCTTCTCGGCAAGGTCGTCCATACCGACAACTTCGGCACCAGCGGCCAGCGCTTCGTCGGCCTTGGCACCCGGAGGGCAGAACACGGCAACGCGAACGTCTTTGCCGGTGCCGGCGGGCAGCACGGTGGAACCGCGCACCTGCTGGTCGGACTTCTTCGCATCGACGCCGAGGCGTACCGACACGTCCACCGACTCGACGAACTTGGTCTTCGAATTCTTGGTGATGATGTCCAGTGCTTCGCCGAGCGCATACGGCTTGCCCTGGACGACGAGGCCGCTAAGGGCCTTGTAACGCTTAGAAATTTTTGCCATGGCTCAGCCCTCCACCACGAGACCCATCGAGCGGGCGGAGCCCGCGATCGTACGCACACCCGCGTCGAGCGAGGCCGCCGTCATGTCGGCTTCCTTCTGCTTGACGATGGCTTCAATCTGCGCACGCGTAACCTTGCCGACCTTGTCCGTGTTCGGGCGCTTGCTGCCCGACTGGATGCCAGCCGCCTTCTTCAAGAGCACCGTGGCCGGCGTGCTCTTGGTAATGAAGGTAAAGGTACGGTCGGAATAGGCCGTGATGATGACCGGCGTGGGCAGGCCCGGCTCGAGCTTGGAGGTCGCAGCGTTAAACGCCTTGCAGAACTCCATGATGTTCAGACCGCGCTGACCCAGCGCAGGACCGACGGGCGGCGAGGGGTTGGCCTGACCGGCCTTCACCTGCAGCTTGATGTAACCGACAACTTTCTTCGCCATGGTTTTTCTCCGGGTGCAAGCGGCTGCGGATGCAGCCTCCCCATCGCGCCAGGGAATTCACGCGCCCTGACTTCACGCCGCCCCAAAGAGCAGCCGGTAAGCATACCCCAAGAAAGCCGGGTTTTCCTGAATAACCGAGCTCTCGGCGCCGCTTGGGGGCGCCGGCACCCGATGCCGCGGGGTCAGGCCTTCTCGATCTGGCTGAACTCGAGCTCGACCGGCGTCGAACGACCGAAGATCATGACCGCGACGCGCATACGGCTGCGCTCGTAGTTGACCTCTTCGACCGTGCCATTGAAATCGTTGAATGGGCCATCGACCACGCGGACCAATTCGCCCGGGGCGAACAGCACCTTGGGCTTCGGCTTGTCAACGCCGTCCTGCACTCGGGCGAGGATCGCATCGGCTTCGCTGTCCTTGATCGGCAGCGGGCGCTCGGCCGTACCGCCGATGAAGCCCATGACCTTCGGGGTTTCCTTGATCAGGTGCCAGCTCTCGTTGTCGATTCGCGGAATGCCGCTGTCGTCGGTCGTCTCGATCTGCACCAGCACATAGCCGGGGAAGAACTTGCGCTCGGACTTGCGCTTCTGGCCGGCGCGCATCTCGATGACTTCTTCGGTGGGAACCAGCACCTGGCCGAAGCGCTCCTGCATCTCCAGGCGCTCGATGCGCGTTTCCAGCGCCTTGGCGACCTGATTCTCGAAGCCGGAATAGGCGTGGACGACGTACCAGCGCTTGCTCATGCCGCATCTCCTTGACCAAGCAGTGCACGCACGCCCAGCGAAATAACCCAGTCGAAGCCGGCCAGGATCAGGCTGACGATAAGCACAACAATCAGGATCACGATGGTCGTGCGCACCGTCTCGTCCTGCGTCGGCCAAACGACCTTGCGCAGCTCGAACATCGATTCGGAGAAAAACTCGCGGGCATTGCGGCCCTTCGCCGTGAAGGAGGCGACCGCGCCGGCGGCGATGACGGAAAGCAGGACCAGCAGCGCCTTGATGGGCGTCGGCCAAGCCAGCATGTACCAGCCGGCGATGCCGGCAACGACCAGCAGCACCGCGGCGCCGTACTTGGCGAGATCCAGCGGGTTGGTCGGGGAGTTCTGGGTTTGGACCTTGGTGTTCATGCGCTTCCCGGCCCGGGCCGCGGACGGCAAGGACCCTTGTGAGTGGCACGCCAGGAGGGACTCGAACCCCCAACCTGCGGTTTTGGAGACCGCTGCTCTGCCAATTGAGCTACTGGCGTACATGGCTGAAGCATGCTGCTTGAAACGGCGATGGCGGACCGTGATTCCGGCCCGCCACCTCCACGCAGGCCGACCCAGCGGGCCGGCTCAGTATGTTACTTGAGGATCTTTGCCACGACGCCGGCGCCGACGGTGCGGCCGCCTTCGCGGATCGCGAAGCGCAGGCCTTCGTCCATCGCGATCGGGGCGATCAGCGTCACCTCAACTTTGATGTTGTCGCCC
>Ga0335395_10002810_pt1 | contig 10840 bp, 6 predicted proteins | sample MAT02_FD_205744 | JGI IMG/M metagenome (GOLD analysis project Ga0335395, IMG submission 205744) | Freshwater microbial communities from Lake Fryxell liftoff mats and glacier meltwater in Antarctica - MAT-02 (spades assembly) (version 2) ...
CTTCCAACCAAACGAGTTCTCCATTTTTGTGGACCAGCGGCAGCTCAAACGGCGCGCGCCTTGCGACCCAGTCAAATACCGTTGGCGTCTCAATGGCTAACTTGCGCGCATATTCAGGCGTGGTGAAATCAAAAGTCGTGCGGCCTTCGCAATCCTGTTCCGTCAGTCCTAAGCGCTCCAACAGCGCGGGGGAAACGGATCTTACGGTGCCTAAATCGTCTAAATCGACGATTAGGTCGTGGCGTCCACGCCAAATCGCTCGAAACCGCGCCGCATCTAGCTCAAGCGCGGCTAAACGGACATTCAACTCGGTCATTTGATCTCTCAGCGAGAACTCGTCAATCGTCATAGGGCGTGTGCGCTCGGGCAAAGAAATGGATTAACGAAGTGGACTAACAGGTGCTGGATTTTAAAAACCGACTCGTGCGCGAATTTGACTCCGCAATTGGGCAAACCCACGCGCGTCGTCAACGAAAACGGTGCGCCCGCGTTAAATCCAGGGTGCCCAGCACATCCCAATGATAGCTAAAGGACTTCCAAATGGACGTATTTCGTAAACTTTTTACCGCAGCTTTTCTTGCTGTAGCGATTTTGCCACTTTCAAACTCACTTGCGCAGGCGCTGCCGTTAAATAACCCCGTTCAATCGCCAGCAGATTTTACTTCGTCGGTTGCACCATTACCCGCGCACAAACGCACTGTGCTGCGCGCTCAATTCGCCCAGCTTAGCCCGGCAGAACGTTCCGTAGTCAGGGATTTAGTAGCGCTAGCAAGGCTTTATCGTCGACAAGGCAAGCTCTCGGCAGTTGAGGCACTTTATGTCGATCTGCTCAAACGCACCCAGAACCCATCGCTACGCCAATTTGCCGAGCGTCGGCTTGCAAAGGCGGCTGTCAACAAGGGTGATTTGGCATCCGCCGAGGCGCATCTGCGTGCGAGTTTAAATGCTGGGCTTAATCAATTTTGACGAATTGACCGGTTCTTTGGCGATTTTCGCCGCTTAGATGCAAAACCCTGGTCAAAGTCCAGGGTTTTCTCCGCTTAGCTTAAAAATCAGGCTGCACTAAACTCAAGCGGCGCTGGTATATTCGGGCTTCAACTCCCCTGTGACAATACCGTGCTGCCAAAGGACGACTCTCAGCAAAACGCCGAACTGCGCCAAGCCTTCGCAAATCACCTGCCGCGTCGGGTCGAGCTCATTCAAAAGCGCGCCCAACGCATAGCAAAAGGCGCGTTTGACCTCAATAACCTCACGCTGCTCATTCAAGAGTGCCAAAACTTAGCCGGTGCGAGCGGCCGCTATGGTTTAGTCGGGCCGAGTGAGCGTATTTTTGCGCTCGAACAGCGCTTAGAGCAGCATTTAAACGCCGCACGCGAATTAAACCCCGACGAGCGAAGCCAGCTAGAAGCACTCGCGCAAACCCTCACACTTGCCCCTGAAGCCAAAGTGGTGGTTATTCGTTCAATAGTTGAGTTTATACAAAGCCCACAAACGCTTTTGCAAAACGCACGCTACACGCTAGCACCGAGCGAATATTGGCGGCGATTTTCCACCGAATCGATTACGCCAATTGACACCCAAGGCCCGTATGGCAGCTTGGCACCTGCGGCGATCGCGCTTGAAACCGCAAGTCCGGCGAGCGCCATTGAAATAGATGACAGTTTTGGCGAGTCAGATTTGGGTGCCGCGCCAGTCGAGAGCATAACGGGATTTGTAAAAAGCGCGCAATTCCTCATGGATGACGAACCTGATTTGGTTGAGGAATTTGAAATTGACTCGCATGCGCTGCAATCGGATGCGGCTGATACAAAACCGCAAACGCGCCCCGATGCATTCGCGCTGACGTCCTCTGAGCCCGCGTTGCAAAATGCGGCAAAAATAATTCCAAGCGTGCGGCGGGCTTTTATTTGGGCGAGCCCTAGCCCCAGCACCTCACGCACGCTTGAGCACTTAAGCAGCATCGGTTTTAGCGCCGATTTAGTGGAGTCCTTTGAAGAGCTAAGCGATGTACTCGGGCAACTTGCCGCAGATTTGGTCATGCTGCGCCCCAACGAGCGGCTTGATTTTGAAGCAATCGCGCAGGTAATCGCGCCGATAAAGCAGCGTTCCAGCCACAAAATGGTGGTCGCGGCATTTACTGAAAATGGCGATTTATCGGCGCGCATTCGCGCTTTACGGGCCGGCATCGATATTTTGATGCCCAAAGAAAGTTCAGACACCGAGTTCTTCGCTAGGCTGCAAGAGAATACGCAAGCTGAGGTAGCCACTAGCTATCGCATTATGATTGTCGAAGATGATCGATCGCAGGCGCTATTTGCTGAATCCGTACTCCGTAAAGCAAATATGGAAACCTGCGTTGTGCTTGATCCCATGCGAACAATTGAGGAGCTTGAACGCTTTAAGCCCGATCTGATTCTGATGGATCTTTACATGCCAGGCATCGATGGCATGGAGCTTACCGCCATCGTGCGCGAGCGCGAAGAATTTATCGCGACACCTATTGTTTTCCTGTCGGGTGAGCAAGATTCAGATAAGCAGTTTGACGCGTTAAGCGCCGGTGGTGATGACTTCTTAAGCAAGCCCATTCGGCCCAAGCATCTGATTTCAGCCGTCACAAATCGCGCGCGGCGGGCAAGATTGCAGCTCGCTAAACGCAAGCTCAGCACGCGCAAAGCAAGCGCGCTCAGCGAACGCGCCGAGTTTTTAGACAAGCTTGCATCCACACTGGTGGTGGACTCGCGCAGCGGGCTTGTAGGCGGGCTGCTTTATCTGGAAATTGATGGGCAAGCTGCGCTACGCGAGCAATTGGGGCTGAGCGGCTTGGACACTTTGGTCGCCCAAGTGGGTGAACAATTAGGTGCCAGCTGCGTTGAACAAGAAAGCGCTGCGCGCTATGGGGATGGCAGTTTTGTGTTGCTTTCACAATCACGAACGGCCTCAGATTTAGTTGACTTAGTTCGAACGCTACGTCAAAGATTTGCCCTGCAGGCGTTTGAAATTGACGGAAAATCCGTGCAGTTTGATCTGCACGGCGGTGTTTGTGCATTTTCAGACGAGCTTGTCGATGCAAAAGCCATGTTGAACTTAGCCGAGCGCTGCATGCTGCAAGCGCGGCAACATCGCGTGCCAGATGGTGTTGTGCTGCACGTAGCCGAAATGCGAACTGCGCAGCAAACGCAGGCCGAACGGCTAGCCGAATCGGTACGTCGCGCGCTGCAAGACGACGGTTTTCAAGTGCTGTTCCAGCCCATCGTCGGGCTAAACAGCACGGGTGAGGATCAGTACGAGCTCATGCTTCGGCTTCGGCTGGGGCCAGGATTAGTGTATTCCAACGCGCAACTGGTAGATGAAGCAGGCCAGCACCAGCAAATGACTGAAATAGACCGCTGGGCGCTACAGCGCGCTTTGGCGCTACTGGACGAGCGGCGCCGCCAAGGCCGAGGGCAAGCGCGGCTGTTTGTTGAACAATCACTTTTCAGCTTGAGAGATACCCAGCGGCTTAGCTGGCTAAAACAGTCAATTGAAACCCGCCGGATTAATCCATCCGGTTTGGCGCTGCAATTTAAAATGGCAGACGTGATGCAAGATTTACGGGCATCGATCCCGTTTTTTCAGCAGGCACATGCGCTTGGCGTCAAGCTGGTGCTGGATAGCTTTGAAAGTAGCCTGTCCGCACTGCAACTACTCAGCTACATGCCGGTGCATTACCTAAAACTGGCGCCGAAGTACTTAGAGCCTGGGGCGCAGGTAGAAGAGCTTAAAGCGACGATTGCTGCTGCGCACGACGGCGGTCGGCAGGTAATCGCCGCGAAAGTCGAAAACGCGCAAGCTGCCGCAGGGCTTTGGAGATTGGGCGTAGATTACATTCAGGGTAACTTTGTGCAGCAGGCGGGCAATGATCTCAATTTTGATTTTAGTGCTAGTGCGCTCTAGAAAATTAGATTAAGCATATTAGATAAAGCACGCATCATTTTGGTACTTTTGGGGCAAACATGAGTTTATTTTTAAAAACAGATAGTGATCGCGGCTTACACGAGGCAATTGGCTTATGGACTGGCATTGGCTCTGTATTAGCACTGCTGGTGGTTTGGCCTAATATTGATGCTGCGCCCGGCTGGTTATTGTCAGCTTGGGTGATTGCACACGCGATCGTTGCACTGGCTGCTTTTTATGTTTTCAAACAAGCCGGCCGAGCGATACCGCCAAGTTGGTTTAAAGCGCGGCCGGGGCACATCCTTATGCTGGCCAGTCTGCTGCTTTGGTCGCTGGGCGTTTTACTGCTAACAGGCCACGACAACCCTGAGCGAAACTTACCGATGTATTTGGTAGCAAGCGGATTAGCGTGCGCTGCGGTTTGGCTTTTGCAGGGCGACCTCACTTTAATTACCGCATCGCAAGTGCTTATTTTGATGCCCATGCTGTTTCGCCTATTTGGCGGCAATGAATCCAGTATTGCAGCTGGGGTCTTATTTGTTTTACTGGTTATAGCGAACGCAATCATCAGCTGGCGACTGACCGCGGGCGGCGAGCAAAGCGGCGGTTTGAACGCTGCGCCTCAGTTTGCCGACCGTAAAATTACTTTAGAAGCCCAAGAAAGCAAATTTCAGAACGAGCGACTTGCACAAACGCTGAAAGCCGAACTTGAGCGCCATAAAAATATTGAAGAAGAATTAAAAGCTGCCAAATTAAGCGCAGAAGCGGCGGCAATGTCAAAGGGCGAGTTTTTGGCTACCATGAGCCATGAAATTCGCACCCCGTTAAATGGAATCATTCCGCTGCTTGAAATATTACGCGACAGCAAGCTTCAGCCGGATCAACGCGATTATCTCAACACGGCTTATGGGTCAGCCAAACAATTGCTAAGTATTATCGACGATATTCTTGATTTTTCAAAAATTGAGGCGAATAAGGTCGAGTTAGAACAAGTTGGGCTGAATTTGCGTGAAGTATTAGATTCAGTTATACGTTTAATGGAGCGTCCAGCGAATTCTAAGAATATTAAGCTCAATTTGCTAATTGACCCAAACGTGCGGATCTCAGGGCGTGGCGATCCAACCCGTATTCGGCAAGTCTTGACGAATCTGGTCAGCAACGCGGTGAAATTTACTGAAAAAGGCGGCGTGCAAGTACATGTCAGCAAGCGCTCAGAAACAAGAACGCATCAAGAGCTTTTATTTGCGATTAAAGATAGCGGCGTTGGTATCTCATTGGAAGGCCAAAGCAAGCTTTTCAAAGCGTTCCAGCAAGCCGATACCTCAACTACACGCGTATTCGGTGGCACAGGTCTTGGACTGGTTATTTGCCAACGAATCGTAACGCTAATGGGCGGCCAAATCGGCGTTAAAAGTGAGCTTGGAAAAGGCTCGGTGTTTTGGTTCCAGCTGCCGATTTTGAAAGCTATTGGCGATATATCTAGCTCAAGGCGGGATTTGCGCGGCGTGCGTGCGCTATTAGTGGTGGCCGAACCTCGGCAGCAGCAGCGGCTAGGCGGGCTACTAAACAATCAGGGCATGAACGTTACTATTACTAACGCAACCCCTGATGCGATTGGCAAACTAAAGAATTCCGCAACGCTTGGAGAAAATTGGGCATTTGAACTGGTTGTGCTTGATGTTGCGTCACTTAAATCGACCGCAGCGGCGCTATTGCGCAGCGCACTTCGCGAAGCCAGCTTAGATCGCGTCAGTTTTTTAGTTGTGCAAGGCAGTGGCGACGGTGTGCCGACCGACGTACTCGACGCCAAACGCACGGCGGTGGTAATACCAACGGCGAGCGAAGGCGAAATGGTCAGTGCGCTTAATCGCCTATTAGATATTCAACAGGCGACTGAACAGCGTTTTAGCCTACTAGAACAGGCCGCGCAGCTTGCTGTAAGCCACGAAGCGAATACAGCGACAATCGCACCGCACTTAAATACTCCTATCACCGGTCATGTGCTGCTCGTGGAGGATAATCCGGTAAATCGGACTGTGGCGATGCGCGTGCTTGCGGTCATAGGGCTGAGCGCTGAGAGTGCGGAAAATGGCAAAGAAGCCATCGATATGTTGAACCGCCTTCGGTTTGACATGGTGCTGATGGATTGTCAGATGCCGGTCATGGATGGCTATACAGCAACTCGCACCCGCCGAACCCAAGAAGATGAGCGCGGCTTGCCGCGCATTCCCATTGTGGCAATGACCGCAAACGCGATGGTGGGGGATCGAGAAAAATGCTTGGCATCGGGCATGGACGACTACATGACCAAACCGCTAGCGCGCGCGGTGTTGGATCAGCTGCTTCGAAAATGGCTGCCACCTGGGGCGGTCACTCGGCCGGAATTTGTACCGGAGGGTCTACGTAAATCGACCCCAGCGAGTCAGTCGAGCGGCACAAATTCCAGTATGTCCTCAGATAATGCTGCCCCACAAATGCATCATGAGGCGCAGCTTTTGGCCGAGCTGGCGGCTGCGGCCAGCCAAATGCCGAGCATGGTTGAGCCAAATCGAGCCGCAGTGGCCCACAGCACGTCTAGCGCTCCTGCTGTGGGCGTTAGTCCACAGGCCAAAAAAATTAGTCTTTACACCCCGCCTAATCGCGCAGCGGTTGACCGCGGTGTTTTTGATGAACTGCTAGATATTATGGGCAGTGAGTTTTCTGCGCTAATCCGCGTGTATTTAGAAGATTCGCCGCGCAGCTTGCGGCAACTCGTGCAGGCGGCAGAATCAGGCAATGTCGACAGCATGGTAGGCGCTGCGCATTCGCTTAAGAGCACAAGCGCAAACTTAGGTGCTTTGATTTTGAGCGATATGGCAAAACGCATTGAGCAGGGCGGACGCCGTGGTGATTTGAGCAACCCCATTGAGCTGGCGCACCACACCACATTTGAATTTGATCGGGTATCTGCGGAATTGACGCGATTGATGGAGTAAGGCTTGGCATGTCGAATCTAATCCCGCAAGCTAGCGTAGATGCGCTTACGCAGGTCATGCGGAAGGTCTATGCAACGCGCTATACGAATCTTGATGCGCACCTTAGTTTTTTACTGAATGTTGCAATTGAAACCTTGGGCTCTGTGCGAGCCAGCATTTGGCGCTTCGAGCGCGGCTGTCAGAGGCTGCGTTTAGATCGATTTGTTGATCGCGAACCCTTGCCGATTCCCCCCTGTATTTTGGAGCGTGCGGCAACGCCGTGCTACTTTGATGCGCTCAAAACCGAATTCGTTGTTGATGCCACCGACGCGGTGAATGACCCGCGCACCTGTGAGCTTACGCAAAGCTACTTGCAGCCACTTGGTATTGTGTCGCTACTAGACACGCCGCTGCGAGCACTTGGCGTACACATTGGTGTTTTATGTTTGGAGTGGAGCGGCGAGCAGCGCATGTTTAACGCAGCTGAGCTTGCGTTCGCTAACGCCATTTCGACTCAGATTTCTTTTGCAATGGAGCGCGATGAACTCAATCAAGCTAATGCCGACTTAGTCCAGCGCGTCATGTATGACCGTGTCACAGACTTACCGAACGCGATATTTTTACAAGATCATCTGAATCAAGGTTTGAACGAGCTTTATCTCGGCGGCATGGGTGTAGCCATCGTGTACGCCGACTTAGATCATTTCATACAGCTATGCAATAGCTTAGGCCGGCCGCTAGCAGACGCACTACTACACGCAATGGCCAAGCGCTTGCAAACCATTGTAGGCGATCGTTTTCTAGTAGCGCGGGCCGGTGATGATGATTTTGCAATAACCATTTGCAGCGAATCCCCTCTAGACGATGCGCTCGCTTTGGCTTACAAAATTCAAACCGCCATGCTGGAGCCGCTGAACGCTTTGGAACGACAGGTACACTGCTCGTTGAGTATTGGCATTGCCGCGCGTGCAAACGGTGACACCGATTTAAATGCTGAAGCGCTGATCCGTGAGGGTTGGATTGCCTCTAGAAACGCCAAAGCGGGCGCTGGCATTGTAACTTTTGAGCGCCGTCAATTAGCACAGGCGACGCTAGAAGTTGAGCTTGAGCAAGAGCTGCGCACAGCGCTCGCCAAGCAAGAGTTTGAGCCATACCTGCAACCCATTCTAGATTTACAATCCCAGCGTATTGTCGGTTTTGAGGCGCTAATGCGCTGGCGCAATCCCACTAGAGGCGTTTTAACGCCAATTGATTTTATTCACGTTGCGCATCGCACCGGTTTAATTATTCCGATTGGAATGGCGCTATTGCGCCAAGCGCTGAAGGAATTTACCGCGTTGATATATCGTTTAGATCGCGCTGATCTCTACATAAGTTTTAACCTATCGCCGAGTGAATTTTTACAGCCTGATTTGGTTAAATCAGCCGCGCGTTTACTCGAAGAATTTGAGCTTCCCGCTGGATCACTGAGTTTTGAAATTACTGAGCAGGTCATTATTTCAGATTTGGCACAGGCCAAACTCGTGGTCGAAAAACTGCACGCCATTGGTATCAGCGTTGCACTAGACGATTTTGGCACTGGCTACTCTGCTTTAAATTACCTTCGGGTTTTGAGCGTTGACACCATTAAGATTGACCGTAGCTTTGTCGATGATTTAGAGCGCAATTCACGCAGCATGATGATGATGCGATCACTAAGCCAACTTGCGCATAATTTTAAGATCAAAGCAGTCGCTGAAGGCGTGGAATGGCTGGAACAGCTCGCCGCAGTTGAATCGCACGCGATCGACCAAGTGCAGGGCTATTTAATCGCTAGGCCGCTGGCTATGGCAGAAATTGATACAGCATGGTTAGAAAGCGTTGAAAAGCACGCACAAAAGCTGCTGTCACACCTCAGATTTGCCTGACAAGCTTCCGCATGCGCTTCTTATCGTATGAGAAAGCCAGGGCTTAGACTATTTAAGCCAGCCGCCAACGCACTTCAGTATGTTTGCAAAAAGGCAGCTGCCAGCACTTGTTTTCTATTCGTTCTCCTTTATACTGCGCGAAACCCGCGCTCAACCCACAAGAGATTGCTCATGTCAAAAGCTGAAAAAAACGCCCAAGCCGCACAGGACGATAACAAAAAGCGTGCGCTATCCGCCGCGCTTGCCCAAATTGAAAAGCAGTTTGGCAAAGGCACGGTCATGCGCATGGGTGATCGCACCCTAGAGGCTATTGAAGTGGTATCGACCGGCTCCCTCGGGCTTGATATTGCGCTCGGCATTGGCGGCCTTCCACGCGGACGCATTGTCGAAATTTACGGGCCTGAATCATCCGGCAAAACCACGCTCACGCTACAAATCGTTGCTTCAGTGCAACGCATGGGCGGCACCGCCGCTTTTGTGGATGCCGAGCATGCGCTTGACCCAAGCTACGCAGAGAAACTGGGCGTCAATGTGGACGATTTGCTGGTCTCGCAGCCTGATACCGGCGAACAAGCCTTAGAAGTCACCGATATGCTGGTGCGCTCCAATGCGGTAGACGTCGTCATCATCGACTCGGTTGCCGCGCTAACGCCAAAGGCCGAAATTGAAGGCGAAATGGGCGATACCCACGTTGGCTTGCAGGCCAGGCTGATGAGCCAAGCGCTTCGTAAACTGACTGGCAACATCAAGCGCTCAAACTGTTTAGTGGTATTCATCAACCAAATTCGCTTAAAGATCGGCGTGATGTTTGGCAGCCCTGAAACTACTACCGGCGGCAACGCGCTTAAGTTCTACGCCTCGGTACGGCTGGATATCCGCCGCATCGGCAGCGTGAAAAAGGGCGAAGAGGTCATTGGCTCTGAAACCCGCGTAAAAGTTGTCAAGAACAAAACCGCGCCACCATTTCGTCAGGCTGAGTTTGAAATACTCTATGGTGAAGGCGCGTCTCGCGAGGGCGAAATTGTCGATTTGGGCGTTACCTGCGGGCTGATTGAAAAATCTGGCGCCTGGTACAGCTACAAAGGTGATCGCATCGGCCAAGGCAAAGACAACGCACGCCAGTATCTGCGCGAACATCCCGCGCTGACTAACGATTTAGACGCACTGATCCGCGCCCAGCTGATGCCAGCTTCGCTACCGGCACCTGTGCGTGACGAAGTAGATACCGAAGCGTGATAAACAACCGCCGCGCACGTGCTAGCGGCACGGCGCGCTTCAAGGCGGAAAAACCCAGCGCCGCAGGTCTTTCGTCTGCGGCGCTTAACGCCCATTTGCATAGCCGGGCGCTGCGCATACTCGCCATGCGTGAATGTAGCGTCGCAAAACTGAGAAGCAAGCTGATCGAGGAGGCTTCAAAGCTCACAGCACAAAGCACACCTGACTCCAGCGTGGAGCAAGGTGAGCAGCTTGAGATTATTGAATCTGTGCTTGCATCGTTAGAACAAGAAAGCTACGTAAGCGACGCCCGCTTTAGCGAAGTGCGCTCGCGCTCACTGTCCGGGCGCGGCAAAGGCCAGCGCGTCATTGCGCAAAAGCTCAGCGAAGATGGCGTTCCAAGAGATATCAACCGCGCGCAAATGCAGGCATTAGCAATAGATATAGACTGGGGCGCAAACGCGCTAGCACTGTTAGTTCGCAAATTTTCTAAGTTAAGCGTTTTAGATACTGCGCAGCGCGCAAAAGCGCAGCGTTTTCTAGCCAGCCGAGGCTTTGATTTCGCGGCAATTCGTTTTGCAGTCCAACAATTCGCCGGTGCCAATGCTGAAATAGGCGCATAGCCAACAACAATCACACTCTTGAATTCTCAATTGTGCAGAAATGCCAGCGCGCCGTTCCGGCCTTTTAGAGGCGCTGGTTATTTGCCGATACAAAATGTCGAGAAAATCTGCCCGAGTAGATCTTCAGTTGAAAAATCGCCGGTAATTTCCGAGAGCGCGCGCTGCGCCAGTCGAAGTTCCTCGGCGCTAAGCTCTAGCCAAAATTCAC
>Ga0335395_10002811_pt1 | contig 10839 bp, 11 predicted proteins | sample MAT02_FD_205744 | JGI IMG/M metagenome (GOLD analysis project Ga0335395, IMG submission 205744) | Freshwater microbial communities from Lake Fryxell liftoff mats and glacier meltwater in Antarctica - MAT-02 (spades assembly) (version 2) ...
CAAGGGGCAGGTCGTTGTAGCTGGTGAGGACTTTGCGAGCGGCTGGATCAACGGCAATCACGCCGCTAAGGTAGAGCAGATTACCGACACGTTTTGCCACCAGATAATGGGCCAACGGAGCGCCGGGTGCCATGATCACATCGCTCTCAAGGTAGTCGCGACTTTGGCTAGAAAACCATCGCAGTCGTCCCGCGTCACGTTGTTCATGTTGTGCAGTTGCAGCCAGGTGGTTTTGCAATTTTTAGCCATCAGTGCCCGCAAACCGCGCATGAACAATTTTTTAGCCGGGTCACCCATCACTTTGAGCCACCACCAAGGCGCCCCACCGTGGGTAATGACTGTCAGGCGGTGAATGTGGCGCAAACCAGGCGCGGCCGCCTGGCCTTTTTGCGCTGGCGGGAGAAATGCCACGCCTGGAAGCCATACCCGCTCCAGCCAGCCTTTGAGCATCGCGGGTGGACCGTAAAACCAGATCGGAAACACAAACACCAAGTGCTCGGCCCATTTGAGCGCTTCCACATGCGGTTGCACGCGCGCTTCAATCAAGCCTGGGTTGGGCAAATAGGCGTTACGTTCTTCCAGGGTCAGGATAGGCTGAAAATTCTCGGCGTACAGATCAAAGCAGCGCAGGTCATGGCCGCGCCCGGCGAGGGCTTCGACCGTGTTGGCATACAGCGCTGCGCTGAAACTCAGTGGATTGGGGTGACAGTAAACGATCAGTGTTTTCAAAGCATTCCACGCGAATTATTTGACGCCAGCCTTTGCTTTGATGTCCATACCGACTTTCTTGTTGACAAACTGGGTGGTGACAACCTTGCTCAAGTCCACATCACCCGGTTTGTACAAACCCGCCTTGACCATTTTGTCGTAAAAGTCCTTCACACGAGCGGTGTTCATCGCTCCGATGCCGTTGGTCAATGCGTCACCGCTGTCGACAATGTTGAGCTTTTTCATCAATTCAATCGCGCCGGCGATGTTGGCATCCGTGGCCTCCGGGTTGGCTTTTTTGATCATCTCGTTGGCGGCTTTGTTATCGCCATACAAATAGTTGTACCAGCCGATCAAAGATGCATCGACAAACTTTTGCACCAGCTCAGGCCTTGTGCGCACCAACTCGGCACGGGTTTCAATCGTGGTGCTGTAGGTTGAAAAGCCGTTGTCTGCCAGCAGGTGAACCACAGGGTCCAAGCCCTGCGCTCGCAGACTGATCGGCTCGCTGATACTGTAGCCCTGTTGAATCGATCTCTTGTCCGCCATGAAAGGCGCAACGTTGAAAACATAGGGTCTGAGCCGTTCGTCCGAAAAGCCATGCTCGGCCTTCATCCACTGCCAGAAGCTGAACTGACCGTCTTTGCTGATAAACGCTGTGGGCGCTTTGGCCAAGTCTGAAAATTTGTCATAACCCTGGCCGGGGTGCGCAAAAATCGCCTGCGGGTCTTTCTGGAAAATCGCTGCCACTACCACGGTAGGCACACCGTTTTTCACGTTGTCAAAGCTCAAGAGCAAGTTGCCTGCCATCAAAAAATCGATCTTGCCAGTCGCCAGCAACGGGCGGTTATTCATTTGCGGACCGCCCTGGGCAATTTCCACGTCCAGCCCCATGCGCTTGTAAGTGCCATCAGCCACAGCCTGGTAAAAGCCGCCATGTCCAGCCTGCGCACGCCAGTTGGTGCCAAACACCAGTTTTTCTTGGGCGAATGCGAATGAAACGCTGAACAGCAGGGCACAAGAAGCTATTGATTTTGCAGCAGATACGAAGTTCATGGTTGGTCGCCTTGGTTAAGGAAGTTTTGGATTGGGAAAAAGCACAACAAGCAATATGGTTGCATAAATCCAGTCAATTGCTCTTAGGGTTTTCAGGGTGATGCACTCAAGGTCTCGCATATTCTGGCAGCCAGCCGCGCGTTTTGCCGGGATTCATCAGCCCGTGCGGGTCAGCAATTTTCTTGAAGTCGATCTGCGCGGTGTCAATCGTTTTCATGCCGCCGTCTTCGATCGTGATGACGTGGTTGTCAAACACCAGGCAGCCGTCGGCTTCAAATTCGGCCATGATCTCATAAAGGCGCTCCTTGTCGAGGTAGCTGACCAGAGGTAGCCCAAAAGCGACACAACCGCCGTATTGGCGGCCAAACTCATGGTGCTGCAGCACTTCGTCGCCCCAGCGCTGCATTTGCTTTTCAACCAGCGCTATGTCGATGCCAACGCCTGACACCCAGGGCGCTACAGTCTGCAAGTTGGTCCAGCTTTTGTCAGCCCTGAGCGCCATCAGCGTGGTGTGGTTGTACGCGCATTCAAAGGCGGGGTGCATGCCTTGCGCTTTGACTTCAAGCTCATCGAGCGCCATCGATTCCGTGCCGCCGTGTTTGGTTAAAAGCGCGCGCCACGCCGTCAGGTGTGCCGGGTTAACCATTGAAAATACCGCATCTTTGTTGTCTGGAAAGCGATCTCCAAAGCTGCTGGTGTAATAAGGCGCAATGCGGCGTTCAACTGCCGTGATCAAAAAAGCATCCACCTCCGTGCCGATAGCCTCGGTGGCCTCGCAGCCAAAGCGCAGCGCAGCGCTGTAGCTGTCAAACAGACCAATGTGATGCACCCAGTTGACGGCGGGTTTCAAGTGCAGCGTGAGAGCGGTGATGATTCCGTTGGTGCCATAGGCGTGGTGCACTTTCTGGATGTCTGAGCCATGCAGCTCAATCACTTGCGGCGTTTCTTCCAGCGTGACCACGCGAATCATGGTGACGTTGCCTGCGTCTTTCAAGATGCCGTTGCGCACACTGCCCGCACCTGCGTAGCCTCCTGCAATAAAGCCGCCAATGGTGGCAATGTCACGGGTACTCGGAAACATCAGGATTTCCTGGCCGCCTTCTATCGGGCTGCTGCGTACCGCCTGCTCCAGGTCGGCAATCAAAATACCGGCCTCACAGGTCACTGAGCCGGGACTGATGTTCAGCACACTGTTGAGCTGTGTGATGTCCAAAATAATGCCGCCGGCCATCGGCACGCACTGGCCGTAGTTCCCCGTGCCGCCGCCTCGCACGGTGATGTTGATGCGGTGTTTGGCGCAAGCTGCGGCCACGCGCAGCACCTCGTCCTGCGTGCGCGGAACCACGATCACATCGCCTACTTTGTCACGGAGCAATTCGCTCAGGACAGGGCTGTACCAGAAGTAGTCGCGCGACTTGGCGGCAAGCTTGGCTGCATCCTGGCTGGTTTCAATCGGTGCTATGTCGCTCAAGAATTTCTGGAGTGCGGTCATGGGTAGGAAAAAACTCAAGAGGTTAAAAATTGACCAGCGCGAATGATGCGGCGTTGGCGGCCTGCAGGCGACACCAGCTGATGCGTTGTTGTTGCTGCCAGCAAAACGAAATCCGCCGGGCAACCGACCTGGATGTTGCCGACCCAGGGCAGCCCCATCGCAGTCGCAGGGGACGTGGTGACAGCGCTTAGCCAGGCATCGGGAGGGGTCAAATGGGCGGTTTGCACGCCCAGCGCATAGCTTTCAAGCAGGTCATAGCTACCGTAGGGGTAAAAACCGTCTGCAACATTGTCTGTAGCAATCGATGCCTGCATGCCAAGCGACACAGCCTCTTTAAGTCGGGTTATTCCGCGCTCCACAGGCGTTGTGTCCCATGCACCTTGCAGGTACAAATTGGTACTCGGCAGCGCGATCAGAAAAATACCCGCCTGTGCACACAACTTGAGCGTGGCAAGGGCGTCTGGCAGCAACTGAATGCTGAGCGAGCATGCGTGGCCACAAGTGACTTTGCCCTGGTAGTGGTTGGCAATGGTGAGTTCGGCAATGGCACGTAAACCGCACGCATCGACGTCCAGGCCTTCATCGACATGAAAGTCCAGGTGCAAGTCATGTGACTTGGCCAAGTCAAACAGGCGCTGCAACTTGGCGTGCATGCCGGCGTTGCGATAAACAAATGCACCCAGCAGCGCGGCTTCGCCCACCGATTTGTCGCACGCAGCGTTCACCCGCGCCAGAGCCTGGGCAATTTGCAACCCGGCTTGGTCATCACTGAAAAAATCCAGCGGCGTGAGCGACACGCACTGCAAGGTGACGCGCCCGCGCCAGGTGTTGCGCAAGGCTTCAAACGCTGCCAGTGATCCAGGCTCACTTGCCTCACCCCAATCGAGGTGGGTACGCATGGCGCGCGTGCCGTGCTGGTAGGCGTCTTCCATGGCACGCTGCATGCGCCTGGAAATCGCCTCTGTGGTCCACTTTTCACGGTGCTGGCTCATCAAGGTGATGGCCTTGAACAAATCACCATCAGCTGCTCCCACTTCATCGACAACAAAGGTTTTGTCAATGTGAACGTGTGCGTCTGCCAGACACGGAAGCAACGTACCGGATGCCACTGAATCAGCAGCTGCTAGCGCACCGGTTACAAGCGCTACAGCCCCGTCTTGTATGTCCACATCAAAGCGCGCTGCGTGCAGGGAAAAGCCGCGCACGCAGTCGGGGATGATCACGTTTTCAAGCTTCACGGCGGCTTCGCTTTAGCGGCTGCTTTTGATTTCGCTCTCATGCCACTTGCCTAGTACAAGTTTGGAGACCAGCATGAATACCAGGTAAATCATGATGCCTGTCAGCGACACCAACACCAAAGCTGCAAACATCTTGGGAATTTCCGTGCGAAAGCTGGCTTCCAGAATCCGGGACGCCAGCCCTGTCTCTTTGCCCGCAGCGCCCGCCGTAAATTCAGCCACTACCGCACCGATCAGACTCAAGCCACCCGCAATTTTCAGCCCTGCAATAAAGTACGGCATGGCCGACGGCACCAGCAAAAACCGCAACGTTTGCCAGGGCGACGCTCGGTACAGCGTGAAAAGGTCGCGCAGGTTGTGGTCAGCACTTCTCAGGCCAACCACGGTATTCGACAAAATCGGAAAGAAGGCCACAATCCATGCGCACAGCAGCAAGGCGGCTGTCGTGCTGTCGATAAAAATCAGTATCAGCGGCGCAATAGCCACGATGGGCGTGACTTGCAGCACGATGGCAAACGGGAAAAGGCACAGCTCAACCCACTTGTTCAGCGCAAACAGCATGGCCAACGCCACACCGCCCACGACTGCCAGCACCAGAGCTCCAAACGTGATTTTCATGGTGTACAGCCAACTCACCATGAGTGATCCCAGGTTGTCCCACAGCGTTTTCACAATCAGCGTCGGCGCGGGCAGGATGTAGTGCGGAATATTGTTGATGCGCACTGTCAGCTCCCAGGCCAGCAGCGCCGCACCGAATACAAAAAATGGGAAAAGCTTTTGAATGAATCGGCCCAAATCGCCCGTTCTACTTGCCTGAGCAGGTCTTGAAACAGGATACATCGGCAGATCACGATTCTGCATATCGGGTTTCAGCGCAGCGTCATTCATGGTGATCTCCGGCTTTTTGCAATGCTTGCGAAACTTTCACGCACAACTCTGCATAGCGCGGCGTGTTGCGAAAACTGTCGGTGCGAGGATAGGGTTCACCCACTGCAATATCAGCAATGATGCGGCCCGGGCGCGCCGCCATCACAATAATGCGGTTGCTCAGGTACACGCTTTCATAGACGCTGTGCGTGACAAAAATCGTCGTGAATCGTTGGGCCTGCCACAATGCCAGCGTGTCGTTGTTCAGCCTGAAGCGCGTCATCTCATCGAGCGCAGCAAAGGGCTCGTCCATCAACAGCAGGCGCGGCTCAGTCACCATAGCCCGAGCAATCGAGACCCGCATTTTCATGCCGCCAGATAGCTCGCGCGGATAGACGTTGGCAAACTGTGCGAGGCCTACCTTTTCGAGCACCGCATCGACTTTCGGCTTGGCCAGGCTACGCGACACGCCTTTTAGACGCAAGGGCAGCCAGGCGTTGTCAAATACCTTTGCCCAGGGCATCAGCGTGGGTTCCTGAAATACAAAGCTGATGTCTTTGGCATGGTCGCCTTTCGTGCCTGCCCAGTCAATGCTGCCTGCGGTGACGGGCGACAAACCCGCAATCATTTTTAACGCGGTACTTTTACCGCAGCCCGACGGACCCAACAGGCTCACAAACTCGTGTTGGTTAACGGCCAGGTCAACCCGTTCCAGCGCGAGTGTGCCGTTGTCGTAGCGTTTTTCCACGCCACGGAGCTCAAGCAAGATGCTCATACGGAATGGTTAGCCTGCGCCGTCAGGATGGACAAAGGCAGGCTGCTGATCTCCTGCAAAAGTCGCGCCAGCTGCAAGCCTGCGGCGTTGATGACCGCATGGCCTTTGGCGGCAGTGGCCAACGTGGCATCGCCCGCCGCGCCAAACGGGTTGTAGTCCTGGACCTGCCAGCCCAGTTTGGCAGCACCGCCGTTGCCCAGCAGGGGATAGGTCTTGGCGCGCGCTTCGGCCTGGGTATGAAAGTGCTGCGCATGCGCCATGTCCACATACTTTTCGCGCAGGGCCAACATCATGGATGTTTCCATGTCACCCGCGTGGATGCCAAAGCGGTGCTCGGCCGGCGTGAACAGATTCATCACCTCATCGCCCAAGGGCAGGGTATACCAGTTGCCTGAAAACACAATCAAATCATGCGCTGTACGCAAGTCGCGTGCCACGATGTCCATCACGCTCACCTGACCACCGTGGCTGTTGAACAGTACCAGCTTTTTGATGCCGGCACGCGCTACACAAGCACCCAGCTCCATCCACACGCTGATCAGCGTCTGCGCGCTCAGCGTCAGCGTGCCTGGGTAGCGAATATGCTCGTTGCTTTTACCCACCTGCTGTGTGGGCATGAAGAGGATGGGCAGTGTTGCCGGCAAGTGCGGCAGCGCCGCTTCAATCACGCCGTTGACCAGCGAGGTGTCTACGCTGACTGGTAAATGCGGGCCGTGCTGCTCGGTGGCGGCAACCGGGAGTACCGCAACGGCCTGGTTGATCTCGCTGCTGGCTGCCAACTGCGAGAACTGCCGCGAGCTCAAATCAGACCAGAATTTCGAGGGTAAGTTCATGACCAGATATTACTTGTAAAAATTTTTCAAACGGCATGTTTTCGTGCCCTCCTGGACGGGCTCGCACGCTCTGAGATGGTGCGTCTGGAACTTTTGGGGGAAGTTTGGGCCTGGCCAATCGCACACTGAGCAGCCCTGCCGCCTGACCTTGAAACTGCCTCGGCATCGGACAAACCCTCGCGCTTCGTCGCCCTTCACCGGGCCCGATCCGCGTCAGGCGCAGCCGCTCCCCGCAGCACCTCCCCGCAGACCGGGGGACCGGGTCGAGGTCACGCCGCCGGCTCAAAATCTCCGCGCGCCGGCACCCGGGGAGTTGCCCGGGCTTGCAGCGGCCTGATCGAGCGGGCCTCCTCGGAATCGGAATCGGAATCGGCGTCGGCGTGGGCGTCGGCCAGATAGCGCGATCCCTCCTCCTCTTCGACGAGCACACCGCGACGGGTCAGCAGCTTCATCAGCCGGGTGATGATCTTGTGCAGCAGCGCCTGCAAGTCCTCATAAGTGGGGGAATCAGTTTGGCGCCTGTCGGCGCCTCGGCTGCCTTGCAAGCGCAGGCACCGCGCGTGGCGGGAAAGGTCGGCAACCTGCACCCGCGCACGATTGCGCCAACCCATGCGACCTTGACGATCCTGCGGCCGGCCTGGCAGAAGCTGGGTAATGCCGAGGGCGAGAGCGTCCCGCTGCGTTCAGCCGACGAGGATCCGCGCCGCTTGCCGGCGCTGGTGAACGAGCTCATTGACCAGGGTACTGGCGTGCTGATCGCGGTCGGCGCGTCGGCCGTTCGGGCGGCGAGCCAGACGACCAAGTCCGTGCCCATCGTTGCCATCGACCTGGAGACCGACCCGGCGACCGCCGGCTACGCGGCCACCTTTGCCCGGCCCGGCGGCAACGTCACAGGCCTGTTCCTCAATCAGCCGGCATTGGCTGGCAAGTCGAACGACCTGTTGCGTGAAGCGTCCGACCTGGAACGCATTGCGCTGCTGTGGGACCGCAGCACCGGCGTCGATCAGCCAGGGAAACACTGAACAAGTCCCCGATGTTGTCCACGACTCATGATGCTCGCGCGTTACGGATGAGTTGAATGACAAAGCGGGACACGAACGATGATGAAGCAACTGACATTGGCGACGGCGAAGGGATTCGATGTCCACGGCAGAGCCACGCGCAAGGCTGAGTTTCTGGCGCGCCTGGAGAAGTTGGTGCCGTGGGCCGAGATGTGTGGGCGGATCCGGGACTTCGACGTGGCATTGCGTGGCCTCTCCGGCAAGCCGCGCACTGGCATCGTGACGATGAGCCTGCCGGGTTTTCAGTTGGTGGCTGGCCGCTTCAATGCGGCTGCGCTGAAACACCGGCTACCCTCGATACGCCTTCTGCGCATCTGCGCGCAGGCCGGCATGCTGATGTGCTACGGGCCGACTCAGGAAATCTATCTCCCGCGGGCGGTGGTGCTGGCCGACAAGATTCTGCGCGGTGCCAGGCCGGGCGAGTTGTCGATCGAAGGACCTGATCGATTCGAACTGGTGCTCAACCTGGCGACCGCTCGGGCTCTTGGCCTGAAGCTGCCGCAGCCGCTGCTGCTGCGCGCCGATGAGGTGATTGAATGATCCGGTGCCGGCAACAACAGCTTGGGTCAAAGCGGCGTCAGCCGATACAGTCCCCGGCCTGCTGAAGTTGCGCTGATCCGTAATCCGAACGGGCGCGATACTCCCATACCTGCGCGCTGGGCCTTCCAGCGACAACACCGAAGTCTGTCCCGTGCTCAACCTCCTGCCTTATAAAGATCTTTTCTCTGACCGTGAACTCAGGCGCATCGTGTGGACCTCTCTACTGCCGCGCCTGCCAGCCGGCATCAACGGTCTGTCGCTGACGCTGATGGTGCAATCGCTCTATGACTCATTTGCCGTTGGTGGTGCGGTCAGCGCAGCCTACCTGATTGCCTTGGGCTTAGCGTCGCCACTGCTGGGGCGTTTTGTCGACCAACGCGGGCCACGCGCAGTCATGGTTCCGTTTGGGATCGCCCATGCCATTGCCGTAGTGCTGTTGGTGATTGCAGCACTGCAGCGGGTGTCGCCGTCACTCTTGATGGTGTTTGCAGTCGTGGCTGGAATGACGTTTCCCCCCGTGTCGACGACCGTCCGAGCAATGTGGCGCAAGTCCGGGCTGCCTGACCACGCCAAGCAACTGGGCTTTGCGCTGGAGGGCGTGATCATGGAAACCATTTTTGTTTGCGGCCCTTTGCTCGTCAGCTTCTTTCTGCTGTTTCAGACGCCCGCCGGTGCCTTGCTGTTTTCTGCGGGCGTCACGCTGGTGGGTATCGTGCTTTTTGCACGCTCGGGTGCGCTGGAGCGCTGGGGTAAGGTCGAGCCAGGCGAGCGACACTGGCTGGGGCCACTCAAGCTGGTCGGTGTGCGCCGCGCGTTGCTTGTGTCGATGCTGCTGGGAGCCAGTTTTGGCCTGCAGGAAATTGGCATGATGGCGGTTTCCAAGGCGGCAGGCAACCAGGCTGCCGTGGGGTGGCTGTTTGCGGCTTATTGCTTGCCGTCTGCCATTGCTGGCCTGATATACGGCATGCGACAGTTTGCCTGGCCACTCAATCGACAGATGGCGCTTGGCCATGTCTGGATCGCGGTGTTGAGTCTGGCGTTGGCCCAAGTATCTTCTTTGTGGGTGTTTGCATTGGGCTGTGCGGTCTGTGGCATGGCGGTCGGGCCGGCGATTACAGCCAGCCAGATACAACTTGGCAAGCTGACACCGGCCGAATATTCGACTGAAGCGTTCACCTGGAGCATGACGCTCTTCATGGTCGCACTCGGAGCAGCATTTGCGTGTGGTGGCTGGCTCGTTGAGACGTATGGGGTGGGTGCCCCGATGTTTTGCGCCGCTTGCACTGCCAGCTTGGGGGCGCTGATGTGCTTGAGGGTGCCCGAAATCTATACCCAGCAAGCAGCGGCTGCGTAGTCGGCTCTGTAGCTGGAAGTTTTTTACACGCTTTGTGCTTTTGTCTGCCGACAGGTTCTTCCAAGAGCGAACGGATCGAAAGCGATCGACAAACTGGCTGCGGTCGTAGTCGCTCCTCCATTGCGGAATGGACAAACATAAATAGAATGCACCCCGAGAGGTTTTCTGCTGCAGATCAAAGACAGCAAAGATATGCGGCTGGAACGTTTTCACGTTGCCGAATCCGTAATGAACCAATCTGAAGAAATTGGATTGCGTCTTCGTCAGATCATCGCGGAGTTGACTTCCAGTCAGCGTTGACACCGGGCTGAATTTGTTGAAGCCTCTGCCCATGCTTGACTTCTGAATCACCCAGGACTTTTATCGGACGGTGGCCTTTTGCCAATCAAACCTGACAACTGCCGTCACGATCTGGAACACGCGCTTGAGCAGCCGGGCCCAACTGATGCGCGCCGGCCGGCTATGCGCGCAGCCTGGCTCGCCAGACGTTTGCTCGGATTTGCCAGTGGACTGCTCGGGGCCATGCGGCACCACCAGTGCCCGCAGCTTGGCATTGTGCGCCGGCACGCCGTGGAAGCGGTCCAGGTGCAGCTGCGGTCGTGGCACCAGCGCAGCCAAGTGCTGCATGAACTCCAGCGGCGACATCACGATATGGTTTCGCAGCGGGTGCGTTCACGTAGACTGGCATGGTGGCTGTTCGCGCATGGTGGAAAGCCATCATGTCCGTACACACGCTCTCAAGGAATTCAACCCTCATGAAAGTTGCTTCAATCGACACGTTCATTGTGAGCGTACCGTACAAACGGCGCGAAGTAAGCGCTGTGGTTGCCCGCGATGGCGTGACTGATGTGCTGGTCAAAATCACGACCGATGATGGGCTGGTGGGATGGGGCGAGGCGTGCAGCGGCGCGGACG
>Ga0335395_10002817_pt1 | contig 10833 bp, 8 predicted proteins | sample MAT02_FD_205744 | JGI IMG/M metagenome (GOLD analysis project Ga0335395, IMG submission 205744) | Freshwater microbial communities from Lake Fryxell liftoff mats and glacier meltwater in Antarctica - MAT-02 (spades assembly) (version 2) ...
ACAACGGGCAGGCCCGTTTTCAGCACGTCCGGGACGCGGGAAGTCAGCTTCATTTCAAAGCCGAAGTCGTTGATGTGCCAGGCCATGTCGTCCTTGCCTTCGGGCAATACTTCGCAGGCGAAATCCACGATTTCCAGCGCCGACTCACCTTCTGTCGCCGACGGTCGGCCCCGCCTGAGCGTATGGGACCGACCGTCGGACGAAGAGCCTTCCACCAACACCGCCGCCGCGCCATCGGCAAAAAGAGCGTTAGCCAACAGGTGGTCTTCTTCGTCTTTTTTCTGAAAATGCAAAGTGCATAACTCTACGCAAACCATAAGCACCTTCGCTTCGGGATCGGCCTTGACCAGCGCGGTGGCCGTTTTCAAGCCATTGAACGCTCCGTAGCAGCCCATGAAATTGACGGCGATGCGATGCACCGAAGACCGCAACCCCAGCCGTTCGATCAGCTCGATGTCGGGGCCGGGAGCGTACATGCCCGTGCAACTCACGGTGATCAGGTGCGTGATTTCGGCAAAGTTCATCCCGCTGTCGGCCAGGCAATTCCGCAGGGCTTTTTCGGCCAGCGGCACGGCATACTGCCGGTAAGCCACCATGCGCTGCTGCACGGTGGGGAAGGGTTCGAGGCCGGGGGTGTTGGGGTAAAAGGTGAACTCGCCGTTGGCCACTCCGTAGTCGGGCAGGACGGAATAACGCTGTTTGATGCGGGTGCTGCGGTACAACGCCCGAAGTCTCCGTTCATCGTCGGCGTTCAAATTCATGGCTCTGGCCATAAAATCGGCGATGCGGTTTTGGTCAAGGCGGTGGTCGGGAACCGCCGTTCCTAAGGAAGTAATGTAGGCGCGGGCGCCCGGTTGTGTGGTCACGCGATTCTTTTTTGTGGAAAAGTAGCTAATTTCACCCGAAGATTTATGTCATTTAAACGACTTCCTCCTTAATAGGTTCGTGATTCTGGCGTAAATAGCCGGTTGCTCCGCCAATGTACGCCAGGGGTGAAAGGCTAGTTGCTTTAAAATCCGTACCAGCTGCCGATGAAGAATATACTTTTACACCTACGAATTCCTTTTTCCGTCTTTCTGTTGCCCATTTTCTTGTTCGCGCTGAGCCAGGCGGGACTGAGCGGCGACGGGGCGACGAGCCGGGCCTTGTGGGCATTCGTCCTCATTCACTTCTTCCTGTACCCGGCCAGTAACGCCTATAATAGCTACTACGACAAGGACGAAGGCAGCATCGGGATGCTCGAAACGCCGCCCCCCGTCAGCTTTGGACTATTAGCCACCGCCTGGGTGCTGGATTTAGTTGCTATAACTACTGCCATTTGGGTCGGCTTGGGAACTCCTTTCGTTTTGTACCTTATAATTTACGGCGCTATTTCCAAGGCGTATAGCCATCCGGCCATTCGGCTCAAAAAATATCCTTTAGGGAGTTGGCTGATCGTGGGCTTGTTTCAGGGCGCTTTCACCTACTTGGCTACGGTGCAGGTCATTAGCCAAGCGGAAATTTTGAGTCTTTTTTCCATAAAAAACCTCCTACCCGCCCTCATTTGCACTTCCAACCTTTGGGCGGTTTACCCGCTTACGCAGGTCTATCAGCACGAGGAAGACGCCCGGCGCGGCGACCTCACGTACAGCCGGCTGGTCGGCGTCGAAGGCACCTTTCTGAACGCGGCGGTTTTCTTTATCCTCTCGTTTCTGGGCTTTCTGTATTACTTCCTACATTTTGGCGAGCGCAGTAGCCTGATCGCCCTCGCGCTTTGCATGGGGCCGGTGCTGGGATATTTTGGTTATTGGTGGCGGCTGGTGCGGCGAAATGCCGACGCGGCCAATTTCCGGCGTACCATGCGCATGAACGTGCTGGCGGGCTTGGGACTTAATTTATTTTTTGGCCTTCTGTATTTTTACAGTATCTGATTACCAATCCGTTATTTTTTTATGCCCGCTTTTCTAAAAAAAATTAGGGCTAATACTTGCGTGCAATAGCCCAAAACTATACTTTTGCATCACCTTTTCAGAAAGAGGTCACGCAGAAGTAGCTCAGCTGGTAGAGCGCAACCTTGCCAAGGTTGAGGTCGCGAGTTCGAACCTCGTCTTCTGCTCCAACAAGCAAGCACCTTTATTGGGTGCTTTTCTTGTTCTTGGACGTTTTCCTGCCCTCACGGGCAAGATGCAACAGCGGCTGTCCGTCGGGGCGCCGAACCGTCCGCACCACAAGCCGGGATGGTGGAATTGGTAGACACGCAGGACTTAAAATCCTGTGAGCCGAAACGCTCGTACGGGTTCGACCCCCGTTCCCGGTACCAAATAAAAAAGGCCGCACAAATTGTGCGGCCTTTTTTGCGGAAAAATTTCTGGTTTCCTGAAATTTAAAAAATCTTACTCAGAACCGTACTCCCCGACAGCTTACCCTTGCGGTAGGTTTCGGTTTTGATATCCCATAATACTTTGGGGGAACGGTAGGAAACGGAGCTAAAATCAAAACTCACCTTCATTACTGTCTTCATGTTAATGTTCATATCGGACGAGATTTTGAAAACGTCGAAAGTACCGGCAGGAACCGTGATTTGCTCTTTACTCTCTACCTTACGATTGGTGAAATCGGCATCCATGGTTACAGTCATGGGCCCGGTAGCCCCTTCGCCGCGAAACGAGCCGTCGGGGAGTTTTTGCCCCACCGATAAATTGGCGGGATAAATAATGTCTTTCGAGGTAAACTTAAGATCGAAACTTTCAAACTGGCTGCCCTGGGGCATCATCGAAGCCGCATCTACGCGCATCTCGTTGCCGTTACAGCGCATCTTGAAGGTGTTGGTTGTCTGGGATTTGTCTTTTTTATCGAAATTCTCGAACTCCATTTCTATGACCGAGTCTGGCCCGTCTTTACTGACGTTCTTGATTTTGTACACCATCCGGCCATTCTCCTTGCCCTTGGAATCGTAGCTTAGCATTTCGTAACCGCTGCCTGGTTTGAGCGTGACGCCCATGCATTCTTGGGCGTGAAGCGCGAGCGGCGAAAGCAAAAGGAAGGCAATAAGGAGAGCAAGGGTGTTTTTCATTTTTCAAAAAGGCTTGGGGGTGAACGAGTACAACTGACCGAATTGGCTCAAATATAGTCCGTCTGCGGCATTAAGCCAATAAAATCCAGTAAACGGCAGGTTTGACTTGGTCGTATTAACGATAGAATGAGTGAATGATGGAATGACAGACTAACGGACAAACGCAATATTCTATCATTCACTCATTCACTCATTCTATCATTCACTCATTAAAAATTGGTTTTCACGCCCAAACCATCGTCGCAAGCCCCAGTAGCATGATAACTTTGCACAGCGCACTCAGCCGGGCAAATTCGCGCCGGGTGTCGGCAAAGACTAGCCGATACACCAGCCAAGCAATAGGCAGCAGCAACGCGGTGAACAGCCACGCCAGTGTGGGGTTATTGAGCGAGTGCGCCATCAAATACAGGATGGTAATGAAGGCCGCCACCAGACCATACACCACGATTTTGGTGCGCCGGATCCCCCATACGATCGGCAGCGTGCGGCAGCCGTGGGAGGCGTCGCCGCGCACGTCCTCCATGTCTTTGACGATTTCGCGCACGAGCGTGATGGCGAACGAAAACAGGGCGTAGATGAAGACCAACCGCCGATTTTCGGGATAGGCGACCGTGACCACGAGTACGCTCATGGCCGTTAGCAGCGACACGACCAAGTTGCCCACCAGCGTGGCGCGCTTGAAGCGCTCGGAGTAAAACCACAGCAGCGTGACGGAAAATACGTTGATCAGGAAAATCCATTTGCTTACCAGCAAGCCCAGCAGCACCCCCACCACGTTCAGGATTTGGTGCGTCCCCATTGCCACGCGCCTTTTCAGGTAGCGCCCGATGATAACCCGCTCGGGCTTGTTGACGACGTCGATCTTGACGTCGAAGTAGTCGTTGATGATGTAGCCCGCCGCTGCGATACAGACCGTCGCCAGACTCAGCACCAGCATTCCCGGGTCGGCGATGATTTGCCGCCATTCGCCACGCGGCCCCACCAGCAGGACGCGGGTGAGGTACTGGGTGACGACGAGGATGAGCAAATTCGGCATCCTGACCAGCCGCAGGAATCCCGCCAGGTATTGCCGGAAAGTGAATGTATGGGTACGACGAACCACGGGTACGAAATTTTAGAAGGTCGAAGGTAACGATTACCGCCGCAGGAAGACAGGCTGCGGCGCTTAACCAAATCTTTATCCGGCGGTTTGGAATAAAATTAGTGTATTTTGGTGTTAGTAAGCCAAATCAAATCTAACAAGTTCTGACATTTGACGAAATCTTACTTTTCCGTCCGTGCTCATTTATTCCCTTTTATGAAAATAGGTATCGTTTGTTACCCCACCTTCGGAGGCAGTGGCGTGGTGGCCACCGAACTCGGCAAAGCCCTCACCAAGGTGGGCCACCAGGTTCACTTTATCACCTATTCCCAGCCGCAGCGACTGGATTTTTTCAATGAGAATCTCTATTATCACGAAGTAAACATCCCGGCGTATCCACTGTTTCAGTACCCACCCTACGAGTCGGCGCTTTCGAGCGAAATGGTTCACGTGGCCAAGTTCATGAAGCTGGACTTATTGCATGTGCATTATGCCATCCCGCACGCTTCCTCGGCTTATTTGGCAAAACAGATTTTAGCCACGCAGGGCATCCATATTCCGGTCATAACCACGCTGCACGGCACTGATATTACGCTGGTCGGCAAGGATTCGTCCTACGAGCCCGTGGTGACGTTCAGCATCAACCAGTCCGACGGCATCACGGCGGTGTCAGAGTTTCTGAAAAATGACACCTACCGCCACTTTGCCGTCACCAAGGACATTGAGGTGATCCCCAACTTCATCGACCTTGAACGCTTCAAGCGGCAGAAGAAAGACCACTTCAAGCTGGCGATTTGTCCCAATGGCGAGAAGTTGATAGTCCACACCTCCAACTTCCGCAAGGTGAAGCGCATCGACGATGTGATTATGATTTTCCACAAACTGCGCCAGCAGGTACCCAGTAAACTGCTGCTGGTGGGCGATGGCCCCGACCGCGGTCGCATCGAAAAGCTGTGTACGGAACTGGAGCTTTTCCCAGATGTGCGTTTTCTGGGTAAACTAGACGCCATCGAGGAGGTGCTTTCCGTGGCCGACCTCTTCCTGTTGCCCTCCGAAACCGAAAGCTTTGGCTTGGCGGCGCTTGAGGCCTTGGCCTGTGAAGTGCCCCTTATCACGACCAACGTGGGGGGCTTGCCCGAGCTGAACTTGCAAGGCGTGACAGGCTTCCTTAGCAACTTGGGCGATGTGGACGACATGGTCAAAAACGCGGTCACCATCCTGAAAGACGAGAACTTGCCTACGTTCAAAGAAAATGCCCTCGCCCGCGCCAAGGAGTTCGACATCACCCGCATTCTGCCCATGTACGAAAGATATTACGAGCGAGTTCTTGAAAATAGTGGACAGCCATTTCAGTTGACGGTTGACAGTTGACAATGGACGGTTCAAAAGGGCGACTTAGTTGGTCTAATTTTAGTAAGTAGAAGTGCCGGATTAGTTTGCATTTTACAAAATCCTTAAAAATTGTGTTTCAGTAAGTTAGAACCTACAACCCAACAACTACTTAATCCTGATTTTTTTGATGTTTCCAATGAATCAATAATTCATTGTACGCTGTCAACTGTCAACCGTCCACTAACGAAAAATGAGTCCAAACATCCCCAATACCGATAGGAAGCGAATTGTAATTATTGGCGCGGGCTTCGCCGGGCTGGAAATCGCGCAGCGGCTTTCCAAAAAAGATTTGCAAGTTGTCCTTATCGACCGCAACAATTACCACCAGTTTCAGCCGCTTTTCTACCAAGTGGCGATGGCCGGATTGGAACCCAGTTCTATTTCCTTCCCGCTGCGGAAGATTTTTCAATCCTGCAAAAACGTCCACATCCGCGTAACGAACGTGCATCGGTTGTTGCCTGACGGCAAATCCATCGAAACCGGGCTGGGTAACATCGCCTTCGATGAATTAGTGATCGCCACGGGTGCCGACACGAACTATTATGGCATGAAGGAAATTCAGGAGCGGGCCATTCCCATGAAGTCGGTGGGCGAAGCCTTGGCGCTGCGCAACCGTATTCTACAGAACTTCGAAGACGCAATATCGGCCGTGACCGACGAGGAGCGCGAGGGACTGATGAATGTGGTGGTGGTGGGCGGCGGACCAACGGGCGTTGAACTATCGGGTACACTGGCGGAAATGAAGCGCTTCATCCTGCCCAAGGATTACCCCGATCTGAATTTTGATGATATGAACATCCATCTCGTCGAGGGCGGCCCTGAGGTACTGGATGGTATGTCGGACGAGGCCTCGGTTAAAGCCCTAGCCTACCTTGGTAAACTCGGTGTCAACGTGGTGACCAACCAACATGTGAACGGCTTCGATGGTCAGCAAGTTACCACCAAGGAGGGTATGAAGCTATGGACCAAAAACCTAGTGTGGGCCGCCGGCATCCGAGCCTGCCCCATCAGTGGCTTCGGCGACGAAAAACTTGGCCGCGGCGGCCGCCTGAAAGTGAATGCCTTCAACCAAGTGGAAGGTTACGAAACGGTGTACGCCCTAGGCGATGTGGCCATTATGCACGGCGACAAGAAATATCCCGATGGTCATCCGCAACTCGCGCAGACTGCCATCCAGCAGGCCAAAAATCTGGCCAAGAACATGATCCGAAAGCAGAAAGGTGAAGCCTACAAACCCTTTGCTTACCGCGACCTGGGGACGATGGCCACCGTGGGCCGTAACCTGGCCGTGGTGGATCTGACCTTCTGGAAATTCCAAGGCTTTTTTGCCTGGCTGGTGTGGATGTTCGTTCACCTGATGTCCATCGTTGGCGTCAAGAACCGCCTGTTAGTTTTCATCAATTGGGTATGGAGTTACATCACTTACGATCAGTCGTTGCGGCTGATTATCAGGCCCAAGCCGCTGCCTCCGGCCATCTATCAAACCGAAAATGACCAGAGCCTGGAAAAGGTCATAGGCAATTAGTCAAAGTTCGACTGCCTCACACTCGCAAGATAGCAATGCTGGTTCCACCGATATGCCGTAGGTTACGAAAACGGGGGTCGTTCTGATAAAACTCGTTCAGGGCGTCGCGTACGCCCTCCCAGTTGGTGTAGTCATGCCAAAGGATAGTACCGCCCGGCCCGGCCATTTCCAGGGCCCTTTGGGTGTCATTCAGCACGTAGTCGTAGGCGTGCGAACCATCGATGAAAACCAAGTCCATGCTTTGGCGGTAAGGCGAAAAGTCGAACGTGGCCGAGTCACCGAACACCTGCGTGATCTTCGAGCGCAGCGGATGGTCGAGAAAACGCTCCCCCGAGCGGTCCTTCTTCACGTAGCGGGCTTCCCCCACCGCGATCCGCATCCGGGTGTTTTCCAGCTCCTCGCTTGGCAAATCCAGGGTGACGATCTGCGCGCTCGAGGTAGTGTTGAGCGCCATATTCAGGGTAGTTCGCCCCTGAAAGGTTCCTATTTCAAAAATTCTTTCCGGTTTGTAGAGATTCACCAAATTACTAATCACTTTGAGTTCAAACTCGGTAGTATGCCCAAATCCGCATTCGTTTACGCCTTGATAAACCGCCGGGTCGTTTCCCGTTAGTTCCAGAATATCCGTTTTTGGAAGAACATAAGGGTCTTCCGGGGTATTGTCTTCCGCCGAAGCTCTGGGTGCGTAAAGTTGATAGATCGATAACAGGCGATTGCGCTCCGCGTCGCTTCCCAGTCCGGCGGTCATCGTGTAGCCTACCCGCTTGAGTACCCCCAAATACAAGCTGAGCGTATCCTTTAGTTGTCCCATAGTAAGTTTTAAATGTCAAACCCATTACTTTGTGTATCGGGCGTTGGGTGCTTTCGTGCGTCAAAGGTAACACCCGGCCCGAAAAAATACACGTTATCGGAAAACCCGGTCTTTTTGCCATGCTCTATTTTCTGCTGGCTGTCGTATTCACGGTGGCACTTTACCTTATCATGCGGGCTTTTCCGCGCTACGGGGTTCACTCCTTCCACGCCATCGCCTTCAACTACTACGCCTGCGTGGTTACGGGTCTGGCACTTTCGCCCGATGTGAGCAAATACCGCGACATTGAATGGGCCTCCACCCCTACCCTGCTCACGCTGGCCCTCGGGACGATGTTCGTCACCGCCTTTGTCCTCATTGGCCAAACCACCCAGAAAGTCAGCGTGACGGCCACCTCGCTGGCCGCCAATATGTCGCTGGTGGTTCCGGTAATGTTCGGTTTGTTTGTTTTCAAAAACGCCAACAAGGACTACACTTTCCTGAATTACCTCGGGCTGGTTCTGGCACTGGGGGCTTTGGCGCTAGGTGGGATTCAGAAGCAGCCGAAAACTTTGGACGAGGCCGCTTCGGCTGATGCTCTCCCTTGGTTCGCATTAGCCCTGCCGTTGCTCACCTTCCTGGCCGCAGGTACCAACAACACGCTAATCAATTATTTGAGCATGAAGTTCTATGCCCCCGATGAGGCGGCGATATTTATCGTCATTTCCTGCATCGGGGCGGTAATCGTCGGGACACTGGTTCTGTTATATAGGGTGATATTCTGGCAGGAGAGAGTTTCTTGGCGCAGCCTGGTCGGTGGACTCATTCTGGGCGTACCCAATTTCCTCTCCTTCTATTTTCTGATCAAAGCCTTGGGCGCGTTTGGAAACAGCGCAGCTTTCGTGTTTCCCATTTACAATATCCTGACCATGTTGGCCTCGGCGGCGGCGGCTTGGTTGTTTTTTCGGGAGAAATTGAATAGGTTGAACCGCCTAGGATTAGGGTTAGCCGTGCTGGCTATCGTGCTAATTTCTTATCAGGAGTTGGGCCTGTGAGGGTTGAACTAACTCCGAACCGCCTCCAAATTAAACAAATCGTTCAGCACGTCAATCAGCGTTTCGGCTTCGCCGCGCTTGCAGGCTGCCTTGAGTTGCAGCACGGGGAGTTTGATGATTTTCTGCATCATGCTGGACGTAATTTTGTCCATCTTGGCGACTTCTTCTTCGGAGAGCTGCTTGGTGAAGCGGGCCATTTCCTCCTGCCGAATTTGTTCCAACGCACTTTTCAATTTATTGATCGTCGGAGAAACGACCATTTCCTTTGACCAGTCGTTGAATTCCGCCACCGATTCGTCGATGATCGCCTCAACGGTGGGAATAGCTTCCACCCGGCGGGCCAAGGCAGCGTTGGCGCGGCTGCGGACGGTGTCGATGTTGTAGAGCATCACGCCGGGCAGTTGCTCCACTTCCGGCTCCACGCTCCGTGGCACGGCCAGGTCGATGAAGTACTTGTAGGTCAACCCGTTCAATTCCTGCACCATTTTTTTGGTAAAAAACGGCTGGTCGGTCTGAATGGAGGAGATAATGATGTCGGCCCGGGAAAGCTCAGCGTCGAGGTCAGCGAAGTCGGCCACGCGGAATCGCCCCTTCGCCGCCAAAGCCTCGGCCTTGGCGCGAGTACGATTGACGAGCGTAATTTCGGCGTCGCTCTTCTGGGCCAGATTCTTGCAAACATCCGCGCCAATCGCCCCCAGCCCCACGACTAGCACCTTAGGGGCAATCGCCAGGGATTCGGCCAGTTCAACGGCAGCATAGGAGACCGAAGCCGCCCCATCGCGGAAACACGTTTCTTGGGCCACGCGCTTGTTGGCAAAAAATATCGTGTGCATCAGCCGGTGCAGGAAAGGTCCCGCCATGTGCATATCCGCCGACCACTGGTAGGCTTGCTTGATCTGGTTCGGGATTTGCATATCGCCCACCACCAGCGAATGCAGCCCGGTGGCCACCTCGAACAAATGCCGCACGGCGGCTTTTCCAAGCCGGTAATGCTCAAAATATTCGTGGAAAGACGCAGAATCGGTAATGCCCTTTTGGATGAGAAGCAACTTAACTAACTCTATATTCAGGTCTTGCGGGGAGGCATAGTAAATCTCGGTGCGATTACAGGTGGACACAACGAGAACGTCGGACAATTCAAAGAAATCCTTCAACCGCAGCATCAACGCTTTGGCTTCTTCTTCGTTGAGGGCAATTTGCTCCCTTATTTCTAGGGGAGCGGTTCGGTATGAGACACTTACGGACTTAAACTGTTGATACATGTGGGTCAATCTGAATTGCAGGAACAAATTTACGTTACAATCCTTACATTAAGAAACGGGAGTCGCCCCCTATAAGTTTATTTAGAAGTCATATAAATTGTTCTAAAAAATTTCTGCTAATTTCACGGGAAAACCGTCGGCCAAACATGACCAAAATCATGTTTCTCCCTGATTTTCGCGGTAAAACTCATTTATGAAGCAAGCTACTAAAGCAAAGCCAAAGTCCCAAAAAGAAGACTCGCCATCGATGGCCTGGTTCAACAGCCTGCGGCTAAAGCGTTCGCTGCTGGATTCTTACGGGCGGAAAAACACGTACAAAATCGTTATTGGCATCAACCTTTTTCTAATCAGCCTGGGTTCGCTCTTCTACACCAACGACTTGGTGGAGAAACTGGAAGACCGGGAATTGCGGCAAGTCAAGCTTTTCGCCCAATCGCTGCGCTACGCCATCAACAGCGACTACGACGAAGACCTGAACGGGATCATGGAGATGATTCGGGAAGCCAACACTTTTTTTGAGATTCCGGCGATTTATATCGACGAGAACAATATGCCCGCTGCCCACAATAATTTATCCTTTCCCAAGAATCCTTCACCCCAGACCCAGGAGAGAATCATCGCCGAAAACTTGGCCACCATGAAGGAGGAACACGCTCCCATTCCGGTCGAAATCGGC
>Ga0335395_10002818_pt1 | contig 10830 bp, 10 predicted proteins | sample MAT02_FD_205744 | JGI IMG/M metagenome (GOLD analysis project Ga0335395, IMG submission 205744) | Freshwater microbial communities from Lake Fryxell liftoff mats and glacier meltwater in Antarctica - MAT-02 (spades assembly) (version 2) ...
TTGGCATGGCTATCCCTCCGTTCTTGCAAAAAGTTACGCGGCGGCCCCACGAAAAGTTTCACCCCACCCGGCGGATCGGCGCTGATTGCAATTTCCGGCTCTGCGGCGTATCTCGAAGGCAGACCGCAAGGGCAGGGCAAAAGGCGCATGAACTGGATATCGAACTACGTCCGACCAAAGATCAACTCGCTTTTCTCGCGCCGTGAGGTGCCGGAAAATCTTTGGACGAAATGCCCCGAATGCGGGACGATGCTGTTTCACCGCGAACTTTCCGGCAATCTGAACGTCTGCGGCAACTGCGATCACCACATGGCGATCAGCCCGCGCGAGCGGTTCGAGGCGCTGTTTGACGGCGGCATCTTTACCGAGGTGAAGGTTCCCGATGCGGTGGTCGATCCGCTGCAGTTTCGCGACCAGAAGAAATACCCCGACCGGATCAAGACGGCCCAGAAGGCCACCGGCGAAAAAGACGCGATGCTGGTGGCCGAAGGCGAGATCAACCGGACAGGCATCGTCGCCGCAGCGCAGGATTTCAGCTTCATGGCCGGGTCGATGGGCATGTATGTCGGCAACGCGATCATCGCCGCCGCCGAACGCGCGGTAAAGCTGAAGCGGCCGCTGGTGTTGTTTTCCGCCAGCGGTGGAGCGCGGATGCAGGAAGGCATGCTGTCGCTGATGCAGATGCCGCGCACGACCGTGGCCGTGCAAATGCTGAAAGAGGCGGGCCTGCCCTATATCGTCGTGCTGACCCATCCGACGACCGGGGGCGTGACAGCCAGCTATGCGATGCTGGGCGATGTGCAGATTGCCGAACCGAACGCCCAGATCGGTTTCGCCGGTGCACGGGTGATCGAGCAGACGATCCGCGAAAAGCTGCCCGAAGGCTTTCAGCGTGCCGAATACTTGCTGGATCACGGCATGCTGGACCGCGTGGTGCACCGTAAAGCAATGAAGGACGAGTTGGTGACGTTGGTGCGGCTGCTGACCGGCCAACCCCCGGCGATCAAGGGCGACCTGCCGGCACCAGTCGAGGTCACTGTCCCCGCACCTGCAGGCGCCAAAGCGTGACGCACGGCTCAGATGACGTCCTGGAACGGATGATGACGCTGCACCCCAAGGTCATTGATCTGACCCTGGCGCGCGTTGATCGGCTGCTTGACCGGCTGGGCAATCCTGAACGCAGGATCCCGCCGGTGATTCACATCGCCGGGACCAACGGCAAGGGCAGCACGCAGGCGATGATCCGCGCGGGGCTGGAGGCGGGCGGGGATCGGGTCCATGCCTATACGTCACCACACCTTGCCCGGTTTCATGAGCGGATCCGGCTGGCCGGAGAGCTGATCTCGGAACCGGCGCTGACGGCATTGCTGGATGAATGTGTGCGCTTGAACGGTCCGGACGAGATCACATTCTTCGAGATCACGACCTGCGCAGCGTTTTTGGCGTTCGCGCGCACGCCTGCGGACTGGACCTTGCTGGAGGTCGGCCTGGGCGGACGGCTGGATGCGACAAATATGGTCGACCAGCCTCGGCTGACGATCATCACTCCGGTCAGTCTGGACCATCAGGCATTTCTCGGCGACACGGTCGCGGCGATTGCAGGCGAAAAGGCCGGGATCATCAAGCGCGGGGTGCCGGTGATTGTGGGGCCGCAGTCCGATGAGGGCCTTGCGGTGATCGAGGCGACAGCCGCGCGTCTGGCTGCACCGGTTCTGGTCTTTGGCCAGCAATGGCATGCGTCCGAGGACCGGGGGCGGCTGATTTTTCAGGATGATAGGGGGCTTCTGGACCTGCCGCTTCCAAGCCTGCCGGGCCCGCACCAGATCCAGAATGCTGGTGCGGCGCTTGCCGCCCTTCGGGTGCTTGGCCGGGACGAGGCGGCCTGTGAGGCGGCGGTAACCCGCGCCATCTGGCCTGCCCGGATGCAACGGCTGCGGACCGGCCCGCTGGTGGACGGCGCGCCAAGGGTGGAGCTTTGGCTGGACGGTGGCCACAATCCGGCGGGGGGCGAGGCGGTGGCGGCGACTTTGGCCCGGATGCCTTTGCGTGAGACGCATCTGATTTGTGGGATGCTGAACACCAAGGATGTGACCGGCTACATGGTGCCGCTTGCGCCTCAGGTGACCCGGCTGCATGCGGTGTCGATCCCGGGCGAAAAGAACACGCTGCCCGCCGAAGTCACCCGGGACGCGGCGCGCGCGGCCGGGATCGACGCGGTGACAGCGACGTCGGTCGCCGATGCTTTGGCCGAAATTGCTGCGATATCGCCCGAAGCGCGGGTGCTGATCTGCGGCTCGCTGTATCTGGCTGGAGCCGTGCTGCGCGAGAACGGATAGCTCTGATGCCGGAAGCAAATTTCTTGAGCGAGAAATCTTTCAAAATCCTTGCTTAGGGCGGCCCCCGTTCAGAACCTTACGCCATAGCGGGCCAGAAACATCTCGACTGCCCCGTGGACAGACCGATGCGCAAGTTCGGGCGTGATCGTCTCGGCCATGCCGAAGATGAGCTTTTCATGAATCGTAGCCTTGCACAGCTGAGCAAACTGATCGGCAGCAAGGTCGAAGTCGTTGATCAGCAGCTGCCCGCTGTCCACATAGCAGCGCAGATGCTGCACCAGCCGGTCGTGGATCAGACCCGGCCCGAAGTCATAAAACTGACGGCCAAGGCCCGGAAAGCGTTCTCCTTCGCCGACGACAATACGGAACATGCGCTGGCCAAATTCGGTCAGTTGAAACGCGACGATCTGTTCAGCCGCAATGGTCAGCGCCACCCGCACCGGGACATCGCCTTCGACCATCGCCGCGGCAGCCTCTGTCTGGCGGTGGCATTCGCAGCGCGCAACCTCCAGAAACAACAGCTGCTTGTCGGGGAAGTAGGCGTAGATCGTGGCCTTCGAAACGCCCGCTTCACGCGCAATATCGTCGACCGAGGCGCGTTCGAACCCGTCGCGCATGAAGATCTTGCGCGCGCCCTCCAGCACCTGGTCGAACTTCCGGCCGCGCCGGACACCCTGATCGGCAATGACGTTCATCGGCTCCCCATTCAAGGACCATAGAGCATCGGGGTCCGGCGCCACAAGCTAACGCGCGCTGCCGGTCATTCCCGGATCGGGCAGACCTGTTGTGTTGTCGTGGCAACGCAGTCCTTGGTCGATATGGTCACGGATTCTTCGGGAAAGCTGAGCACTGGCAACAGCATGGTCATCGTGTCGGCGCCAACCGGGACAGCAAGGGCCATCATGGCGGTAAGGGCAAGACTGAGGTGTGTCATCGTGATCTCCATCCTGAACTCATCAGTTCAGATGCATAGATGAACTTACTGGTTCAGATTCGCAGGTATAAAATGAACCGAACAGATCATATTTTACTGTTGCGGCCCTCCACTGTGAACCTAGATTAGAACCATTCCAAGGAATGGATCCTCCATGTTGTCTGCCCTGACCTTTCGTCGCCGCTTTTCTGATCTGTCAGAACAAGAGGTGCTTGCGCTGGCGATCTCTTCCGAAGAGGACGATGCCCGCATTTACCGCAGCTTTGCCGAACGGTTGCGCAGCGACTATCCGGCCTCGGCTGCGGTCTTTGGCGGCATGGCGGCGGAAGAGGATGGCCACCGGCAGCGCCTGATCGACCTGCATGTCGCCCGGTTTGGCGAGGTGATCCCGCTGATCCGGCGTGAGCATGTCGCGGGTTTCTATGCCCGCCGTCCGGTCTGGCTGTCGCAGTCGCTGTCGCTGGAAACCATCCGGGGCGAGGCGGCGGCGATGGAAAAGACGGCGCAGGAGTTTTACGCCCGCGCTGCCGCCCGCACCGCGGACGCCGCCACCCGCAAGCTTTTGGGCGACCTCGCCGCCGCCGAAGCCGGACATGAGCGCCATGCCTTGGGACTAGAGGCCGAACACCTCTCGCCAGATGCCCGCAGCGGCGAGGATCAGGCCGCCAAGCGCCAGTTCATCCTGACCTGGGTGCAGCCTGGTCTGGCCGGACTGATGGACGGGTCGGTGTCAACGCTGGCCCCGATCTTTGCCACCGCCTTTGCCACCGGAGATACCTGGACCACGTTCCTTGTCGGTTCGGCTGCTTCGGTCGGGGCGGGCATCTCGATGGGGTTTACCGAAGCCGCGCATGACGACGGCGTGCTGTCGGGGCGTGGATCGCCCCTCAAACGCGGGCTGGCCTCGGGGGTGATGACCACGGTTGGCGGCATGGGCCATGCGCTGCCCTACCTGATCACCGACTTCTGGACCGCAACCACGCTGGCCATCATCATCGTTTTCGTCGAGCTTTGGGCCATTGCCTGGATCCAGAACCGCTTTATGGAGACGCCGTTTCTGCGCGCGGCCTTGCAGGTCGTGCTTGGTGGTGCTCTGGTCTTTGCCGCAGGGGTGTTGATCGGAGGCGGGTGATGTATCGCAAGGGCGAAGTCAGTTATCAGGCGCTGGCACTGCCGGACCGGGTTCAGCTTGAACCCGAGGCCAGTGTGACCGCCGCCGAGGCTTTTCTGACCTACATGCGCAAACGACATTCGGTGCGCGACTACTCCAGCCGTGCCGTGCCCGAAGCGGTGATCGCTGCCTGCATCGCCGCCGCCGGAACCGCGCCTTCCGGGGCCAACCACCAGCCCTGGCATTTCGTGGCCATTTCGGACCCGGCGATGAAATCCCGGATCCGTGAGGGCGCAGAGGAAGAAGAGCGCGCCTTTTATTCTGGCGGGGGCGGCGACGAGTGGCTGGCAGCGCTGGAGCCGATCGGCACCGGCGCCACCAAGCCGCACCTGACCAATGCGCCCTGGCTGATCGTGATCTTTGCCCAGCGCTATGGCGTGACCGACGACGGCAGCCGCTACAAGAATTACTATGTCCCGGAAAGCGTCGGTATCGCCACCGGCATGCTGATCACGGCGCTTCACCATGCCGGTCTTGTCTGTCTGGAGCATACCCCGAACCCGATGAAGTTCCTTGGCCCCCTGTGCGGCAGGCCAGAGCATGAAAAGCCGGTGATGATCCTGCCGGTCGGCTATCCGGCGGACGCGGCCACCGTGCCGGCTGTCGCCAAGCGTAAGAAGCCGCTGGCGGAAATCATGAGTGTCTTTCGCGACCAGAGCGGATCACGTTCAACCTGATTCAGATTGAACGTGATCCAAGACAGGCAAGCCGTTGGCTATGTTGCGTATTGCCTTTGATCCTACCTAGATTGAAGGCAATTCAAGACCGGAAAGCCGTTGGCCCGGACATCGGCCAACCAGCAGAAAATTACCCCAAAGCGGCAACCCGGCGCGGGACAATCCGCTGTGGAACCACACTTTCATCTGCTTCCGCCTCAAGCACAGCCTCGTCCGCATTCGCTGCGGCCAGACCAGTGGGGGTCTCGGCGTCAGTTCCCTTGGCCACGGGTTCGTCATCGATAACCTGGTCGAAGGCGACCAGCAACAGCGGTTCCTGCACCAGTGTCGTCATGCGTTTTGGTCTGGTGACGGCCATGGTCTGGCGCGGGGGGCGGTTCTGTTTGGGGCGGACCGAGGCGTCGTTGACCTTGATCACGGTGAAACTGATGTTGTCCTGATCGGGGTCGCCCAGCTTGCCCAGTTCCTCCAGCAGCCGTTCGGCGATCTCGGTCGACCGCGTCTTGCGGTATTTGCCCAGCACCTTTGCGATCTGCGCATTGGTCAGGAACTGCAGCCCGTCCGACGAGCAGACCACGATGTCGCCTGCGCGCAGTTCATACGGTGCAGCCGGGCAGTCGATCTTCGGGATCCGCAGCCCCATCAGCACCGAAATCAGGCAGTTGCGGTCCGGATGGTTCGCCCCGGCCTCGGCGTCCATCAGCCCCGACTTGACCATGAAGTCGATCTGCGGTGCCATCGAATGGTCTTCGTTCAGCTGGCTCAGCTTGCCGGCGCGGTACAGATACAGCGGCGAATCGCCGACCGAGATCCACCACAGCCGGTTCTCGACCAGCGCCGGAACGACCAGCGTCGCCCCCATGCCCTCGGTCTCGGGATGGGTCCGGGTGTGCTGGCGCAGCGTGTCGTTCGCCAGATCCGCGACCCCGCGCAGGATCTCGGGAGCCGTTGCCTCGAACGCCTCGACATCGGCGAAATGGAACTTCAGCTCGCTGAAAACCTCGGTCAGGACGATCTTGGAGGCCACATCGCCTGCGGCATGGCCCCCCATCCCGTCGGCAAGCACCACGAAACCCGCTTCGGCGCCGACCGGAAAATCGCTGGTGATCGCGTCTTCCTGGTAGTCCCGGGCGCCCTGGCTGATGCCGGAAGCCACGTCATAACGCGGCTCACGCGATCGCCATATCATGCCCGTCCCCCCCCGCTTCGCTTTGCGACCAGTTGAAGACCGAGCTGCACAGCACCTTGAGCAAAAGCGTCGTCTCGCCGATCTGGATCTCGTCCCCGTCCAAAAGCGATTCGGTCGACAACAGCGGCTTGCCGTTCAGACGCACGAGGTTCGACTTGCCGCCGTGGCCGATGTGAAACTGATGCGACTGCGGATCATAGGCAATCGCCGCATGCTGCTGCCGCGAAATCGCCATGTCCCCGAAATCCAGCGCAACCGTCTGATCCGAACCCCGGCCAATCTGCGACACGCCTTGGGACAGGGCAAAGGCCGTGCCCAGTCCCGGTCCTGCCTTCACCACCAGCCAGCCTGCCGGGAACATGACATAGCCCTGGCCAATGGCGATTCCCCCGACCGACGCGGTCGGAGCCGTGTCGTCGAACAACGGCACCACCGAAGTCGGCTCGAGGTCGAAGCCCAGCACCCGGGTCTTCGACCGCGTCGGCCGGACGTTTGGCATCGACGGGGTCACGACTGGAGCGACCGATCTTACCGGCATGACGTCAGCGTCGTCCATGTCCCAGATGTTCACCGAAGGTGCCTTTACCCCATCGGGCAACGACATCTTGGTCTTCACGACCCGGTTCGGGCGCGCGCCAAGATATTCCGGCTCGGGCTCGGGGGCAGTTGGGCGCTGCGGAACAACCAGCGCCAAAGCCTCACGCAGGCGTTTGACTTCCAATTCAGCCAAAGCGGCCATGACCGGGTCGGGCCCGGTCTCATGGGCGGAAGCAGCTTTATCCGTTTCCCTGGCGTTCTTGCCAAAAATTGAGCGTAGGAATTTCACGTCAGTCTCTCCATGCCCTTTAGATCATGCCCCAAATGCGTCAGCCTTTACTGGACAACCGAAAACCACCTAAGGCATACTCGCCTTTACGTTGCAGGGCAAAACCATAAGTTGCAACATCGTTTTTAACTTCTCGTCTCAGAATCTCGGCCAAAGCCGAGGCCGAGCCTATAATTTCGCCGGTCGGCGCATAGGTTAGCAAGACGTCGCCAACCTCAAGGTCGATTTCTCCGGTTGTCGGCAGGGCCGACACCACGGTCCGAATTCCGGTCGGGGTGTGCAGTGATTCGAAGGCCAACCCGTCTTCCAGCGTCAGGCTATCGACCACGGGCAGGGTCTCGACCCTGCGAATGACTTGACCGCCGGGGACCGCCTGATAGCCGAAGATCACCTTCAGATTGTCTTGCCCGGTCAGATCCAGTCCTTCGGACATCATGGCCTGAAGTTGCGCGCCATCCTGGACCGGTTTGCCGTTGATTTCGACGATCTGCTGGCCCGGGCGCATCCAGTCCGGCGACCACGGCAAAAGCGCGCCAATACGGCCGGGTACCTTGGGATCGGGCAGGAACGGCATCCGCAGGGAAACGTCTGCGGTGAAAGGATCGACAAAAGTCGCCCCGGTTTCGGAGGTCAGCGCGAAAGCCGACCCGGTTGCCCAAAGCCGATCCTGGATATCGCCCGCGATGGATGAAAGGCCTGCCAGCAACAGCACCACTGCGGCCACCTGCACCAGACCCTCGCGCCGCGTGCCACGCTTTGGATTGGCGAGCGGAACTGCCGTCGGTGTCGGCTGAGGAGCAACCGCCACCGGCGGCGCGGCCATAGCGGGCATCTCAAGGTCCGGCAAGGCTGTCTCGCCCAGCATCTCCAGCCATTCGACCACCGATTGCAAACGGTCGCGCGGGAAGATCGACATTGCCTTGTCGATGGCCGCAAGAAAGGCGTCCGGGTAGTCTTTGACCCTGCCCCGCAGCGGGGCCTGCGGGTCGCCCTGCCGGTTGGCGATCGACGACAGACGCTCCCGCGAGGTTTTTGGCGCTTCGCCGGTGATCAGGTGGCTGAAAGTCGCAGCCAGCGCATAAAGATCGCTGCACGGCGCCTGAATGCTGCCGGTGATGTAGAATTCCTGCGGCGAATAGCCGTCCTTCACGACGCGCAGCCCCGACAGCGCGCGACTTTTGCGGGTCTCATCCTTGCGGGCGGCGCCGAAGTCGATCAGGACCGGCTGACCGGTGGCCTGATCCAGAAGAATGTTGTCGGGCGAGATGTCGCGATGCAGGAAACCACGTCCATGAACATGGCCCAGTGCATCCAGAACCCTGCCCAGAACGGCAACAATCTGGTCCGGGGCAAGTCGCGCCGCCGTGCCGTCGACGGTCTCAAGCAGGTCTGGCCCTTCGATCAGGTCCATCGCCATATAGGCGGTCTCGTTGTCCTGAAAGACCTGATGCACCCGGACGATGTTCGGGTGATCCAGCTTTGACAGGTTCATCGCTTCCTGCTCGAACAGCGTGACCAGCGACCGGAACTCATCCTGCCGCCGACGCGACCAGGCAGCGACCAGGCCGTCCGTGCGCCGGCAGAAGGCCCCGGGAAAGCATTCCTTGATCACGACCCGCCGGTTCAGGGAATTGCGCGCGACATAGGTGATGCCAAAGCCGCCCGCGTTCAGAAAGGATTCAATGGTGAACTGGCCCTGCAGGAGTTGCGTCCCGGGCTTCAGCTCGTCGGCGAAGATCTCGATCCCGACATCTTCCATTTTGAACGCGGCAGACTGCATGGACATTCCCATATCGACCCATCCTCCCTACCCCCAGGCAGAATGCGGCCAGCCCTAAGTGTGCCGTCCGAGTTTGGCCAAATCGTGATGTCATTTCGTTCGCTTTTTGCCACATTTCCGCCAAAGGATCTGACGCGAACTGTGGATCGTAACCCCCTAAAACAACAATATTTCCACCAGATAGGGTCGAAAATTACTACAGGAAGGGGCATCCAGCCGGCACAACCACACCGCGATCAACGTCTGGGTGCCTTCTTTTTGACACATCGCGCAGAGGTTGCAGGCTGGCGGAAATGGAAACTGTCTCCGGTTTTCGCCTGCCGCGCGCCCGATTCTCTGTTCCACGGTCCCGATTCTCTGGCCTGCGTTCTTGCCCTTTTGTCGGTCGCATGACACCACCGGCACATGGTCGAGATCTTGTCCAAGACATTGCCGTTCTTCGCCGTGATCGGACTTGGTTACCTGTCCGGACGAGCGCGGTTCTTTTCGGTCGAAGCCACGGCCTACCTGACCCGCTTTGTCTTTTACTTCGCACTGTCCGCAATGCTGTTCGGCTTTGCTGCCAACCTGGATATCGGGGCGGTCTTCAGCTGGCCGTTTGTGCTGGCATACACGCTTGCGACGTCGCTGGTCTGGCTGGTGGTGGCCGGGGTGGCCCTTGCCCGACGGGCCAGCCGCGAGGTCGCGGTGTTCGAGGCCCACGCCGGGGTCATCGGCAACGTCGGCTTTCTTGGCATCCCGATGCTGTCGCTGCTGCTCGGGCCTGCGGCGGTCGGGCCGGTGCTTCTGGTTTTGGCGGTCGACCTGATTGTCTTTTCGTCGCTTCTGACCATGCTGGTCACCGGTCTGCGGGCTGGGCGGGTCGGGATCCAGACTTTTGGCGTGCTGGCTGTGGGTCTGGCGAAGAACCCCATGATCGTGTCGGTCGCCCTTGGCATCCTTTGGGGAACCACTGGCCTGGCCTTGCCGGGACCGGTGAACGAGTTCCTGACCCTGCTTGGCGCGGCGGCCACGCCTTGCGCGCTGTTTGCCATCGGTGCGTCGCTTGCCGGGCGCAGCGCCGAGCGGGTGGAAATCGCGGGCTGGATTGCCTTTGCCAAATTGGTGCTGCACCCTGCCGCCGTGGCGGGGGCCTGCTGGGTCTTTGGTGTAAGCGGCTATGAGGCGGGCGTCATGATTGCCGCCGCCGCCCTGCCGGTTGCGGGCAATGTCTTCATTCTGGCGCAGCACTATGGTGTCGCGCCGCAACGGGTATCCACGGCGATCCTTCTGTCGACGGCGGCATCGGTGCTGACCGTGACCGGGGTGATCGCGTTGATCAGCTGAAGGGGTCTGCCATGAAAACCATCTCTGAAAATCGGGCCTTCGGCGGCGTTCAAGGGGTCTACTCGCACCGATCTGCCGCTTGCGCCTGCGACATGACCTTCGGGCTTTTCCTGCCCGAGCAGGCCGAAGACGGCCCGGTGCCGGTCCTGTGGTTCTTGTCCGGCCTGACCTGCACCCACGAGAACGCAATGGTGAAATCAGGCGTGCAAAGATGGGCGGCCGAAGCCGGGATTGCGGTTGTCTTCCCCGACACCTCGCCGCGTGGCGAAGGGGTGGCCAATGATCCTGATTTTGCCATGGGCCAGGGCGCAGGCTTTTATGTGAACGCGACCGAGGCCCCTTGGGCGCCGCATTTCCGGATGTGGGACTATGTGACCGACGACCTGCCGCGCCTGTTGTTCGACGCCTTCCCGCTGGCCGAGGATGTGCAAGGAATCACCGGCCATTCCATGGGCGGCCATGGTGCCTTGACCATCGCGATGAGCTTTCCGGGACGCTTCAAATCAGTTTCGGCTTTTGCGCCGATCTGCAATCCAACCAAAAGCGATTGGGGTCGCCTACAATTTTCCGCTTATCTTGGAAATGATTTTA